>Ga0206129_10006023_pt1 | contig 12500 bp, 10 predicted proteins | sample Helgoland_Spring_8_FD_148616 | JGI IMG/M metagenome (GOLD analysis project Ga0206129, IMG submission 148616) | Pelagic subsurface seawater microbial communities from Kabeltonne, Helgoland, North Sea - Helgoland_Spring_Bloom_20160502_2 | ecosystem: Environmental > Aquatic > Marine > Epipelagic ...
GATTGCGTCACTTAAACTAAGCGACGTGTTTGATGAAACAGGCGCTGTGCGAGATCAGTTCATTCTTGGCGTGGATCAAAGTAAAGGCAGGCAGCGTAGAACTGTGTATCTCAATCAACGTTTGAGAAAAGCGCTTGCCACGTACGCCAAAAGTAAATGCTTGAGACAATTAGATCGTCCTCTATGTGAAAGCCAAAAGGGCGGTCACTTTTCTGCAAACACAATGTGCCAGCTGTTCCTCGATATTTACAAAGCTTGTGGGCTAAAAGATGCCTCCAGCCATAGTGGGCGGCGCACATATATCACCCGACTAGCAAACAAAGGTGTGGGAGTGCGGTTACTCGCCGAACTTGCAGGACATTCGCATATTTCCACCACGCAGAGATATATAGATGTGAATAGTGATCAGCTCAGTCAGGCCGTGGAATTGTTGTAACAGGCGAGCCACGCAAAGCGGGCATTCATACAAATCGCAGCGAATGGAAGCTTTGAGCCCAAAGAGACTGATGCTGCGTTTTGCACGAGTAGCAGCAAAGCGACTATTGCTGACATTGGAGTATGTCAGGGCGAGTCAAACCTGCCGTTGCATCGGTCGTCAATCAGCGGTGATGCAACTTCACCGAAGCTTAGGATCGCAATGGATCGCAGCATTTTAGCGAGGACGATGCTTACAACGCGACAAAGTCCCCACTGTTTGCCACATTCCACTGGCAAACAGCCGCAACTTTCAACGTAGACTTGACACCAATCAGCCAAAATCATCCGGCAAAAGACCACTTGGGACATTCTGATAGCACAATGGCCGCAAAAAACGACAGATAGCGAGGGTGCCGACCGAGGTTGCTCCAAAGTTGGTGGATGCAGGGTAAGGGCCTCCGTGGACCATGGCATCACTCACTTCAACACCAGTCGGAAACCCGTTGGTCATGATGCGGCCAGCCTTTCGTTCAAGTATAGGCATCAACGTTTTAGCCAAGCCAATATCGCCGTCATTCATATGCAATGTGCAGGTCAATTGCCCCTCGAGGGACTTGGCAATCTTGATTAACTCTTGCTCATCAGCGGCGCGGATGACGATCCCTAGAGGGCCGAATACCTCTTGCCCAAGGGCGCTATTCTTCAGCCATTGAGCCCCTGTGCTGGTAAACAAGCTGGGGGTGGCTGTGCGTTGCGCACAGTCTGATGAGAAAAGCGCGGTAACCTCGGAAGTGGAAGTCATACGGTCGCGGCCATCGCGGTAGGCTTGGGCGATGTCGTCTGTCAGCATTGTTTGGGATGCGATTACTTCAATAGCATCGACCGCCGCCATTTGGAACGCATCGGCATCTGGTCCATCAATCACGACAACGACGCCAGGGTTGGTGCAAAACTGCCCCGCACCCATCGTCAGCGATGCGGCCCAGCCAGAAGCGATATCCGCCCCGCGTGCGCTCACCGCCCCGGGTAGCAAGAACATTGGATTGACGCTTCCCAGTTCGCCAAAGAATGGGATCGGGACAGGACGGCTCGCACATAGGTCAAACAAGGCGCGCCCGCCGCCAAGGGATCCCGTAAAGCCGACAGCATTGATCAATGGATGCTGCACAAGGGCCTGCCCCATTTCGCGTGTGTCACCCTGCAAGAAACTGAAGGTACCCGACGCGACACCGCATTTCTTGATCGCCGCATGAATGGCTTGGGCGATGATCTCGCCTGTTCCGGGATGGGCTGGATGTCCCTTGACGACAACAGGACATCCCGCCGCCAAGGCCGAAGCTGTGTCGCCACCAGCAGTCGAAAATGCCAACGGAAAATTTGACGCGCCAAAGACTGCGACAGGGCCGATTGGCCGTTGTACCATCTTGAGGTCTGGCCGTGGCAATGGCACCCTGTCGGGGAGTGCCACATCGTGTCGAGGATCAAGATAGTCGTCCTTCAAGATATATTCAGCGAATAGTCGCAACTGACCGGTCGTGCGGCCTCTTTCACCTTGCAGCCGGGCTTCGGGAAGGCCGGTTTCTTGGGTGCCAATGGCGGTAATGTCGTCTGCACGGGCCTCGATCTCGTCAGCAATGGTGTTCAGAAACGCGGCCCGTTCTTTGCGCGCAGAATAGCCATAGGACCAGAAGGCCTCTTCGGCTGCAACACAGGCAAGATCTACATCTGCGGGCGTCGCGATCGCAAAGCGATGAGCACTACCACTGGCCGGTGTTGAGGCAAAACTGGCATCGCTGGCGATCCATTCACCTGCGATCAGGTGTTTTCCGCGAGGTTGGAATGTCATTGTCATTTACTCCTTATTTACCCCAACGCATCGCGATGAGATCAAGCTCAGTTGCAAGCTGTAACAGCCGGACTTTGGTCCGTTGTGAGATAGGCTTTAGGGGATGGCGCACATGGTCTGATCCGATCACGCCGCCCGCCATCATCACGGTCTTGGCTGCGCGCAATCCGCACTGGCGGTTCTCATGGTTGATCAACGGCAAGCACAGTTTCCATTGCTCAAGCGCTGCGACATGGTCGCCCGAAAGATAGCGTGTTACGATAGGCCGGATCAGTTCTGGTTGCAGAGCCGACGTCATTGTGCCGGTCGCGCCTGCATCAAGATCGGCCAGCAGAGTCACGGCCTCTTCCCCGTCAAAGGGGCCGATGATATCTGCGCCGCCCGCCTCGATCAAAGCGGCGAGTTTATCCGCAGCGAAAGGCGTTTCCATTTTGAAATAGCTGACGTTTTCAATCTCGCGTGCCATCTTGACCAACAGAGACACGCTCAGCGTGACCCCCGACAGGGGCGCGTCCTGTACCATAATCGGAATGCTGATCGCATCCGATACTGCTTGAAAATGCTCAAAAAGACCCGCTTCACTCGGCACGAGCCCGACACCGTGATAAGGGGGCATCATCATAATCATCGACGCACCCATTGACTGGGCTTCAACCGCGCGGACCACGGCAATCTGAGTTGAGAAATGACTGGTGGTCACAATCACGGGGACGCGGCCTGCCACATGTTCAAGGCTGACGCGGGTAAGCGTGGCGCGTTCATCGTCCGACAGGACAAACTGTTCCGAGTAATTCGCCAGAATACAAATTGCATCGACGCCTTGGTCAATCAAGCAGTCCAGCACACGGCGCATTCCCTCTTCATCTATGCGGCCGTCGGCATGGAACGGCGTGGGGGCAACCGGCAGAATGCCTGTCAAAGGATGTTGCATTTCGAATCTCCTAGAAATGTTAGTGCAGCCGGGCGAGATCAGCCCGCCAGCGGCCAAATCTCAGTCTCATTCTACGAAGGCATCAACTGTGATCCGCCTCCCAAGGGTAAAGGCATCCGCCACGTGGCGCATGGGCGCAAGGTCCATATCGATATCGCCTTGATGCACCAGCTCTGCCATCCGTTTATAGAGCCGCGGATATTCTCCTGTAAGGCTCAGGTCTGCCTCGGCGAGGTGTTCGGTCCCGTCAATCGCTAGCCTCGCACCGCCTTCGGACAAGACCAAAGTTCCTTGGTCGGTTTCGGCGGTCATGCTCCAAATCTGTTCGCCCTCTTGGCGGAAATCGAAAGTCGCTTGAACTTCGGCCCCATCGGGGTGGGTAAAGTCTATAGTCGCGGCAATTGGGGTCTGGCAGTTTTCAGGCACCTCCAGGACAGCGCTGGAGACATGAATAGGGTCTGGCAAGACTTCGGACATAATCGACAAGGCGTTGATGCCCGGATCGAAGACTCCCAGGCCACCCGGCTGCCAGATCCAGTCTTGACCGGGATGCCAGCGACGAACGTCTTCTTTCCAGCTGATGGTCATTTTGCGCAGGGTCTTGTCCGCCAGCCATGCCTTTGCCCCCGCAACACCCGCAGCTTCGCGTGAATGCCATGTTGCAAAGAGCGACACGCGGTATTGGCGCGCCAGGGCTTCAAGCGCATGGCATTCTGACAGCGTCGCTCCCGGAGGTTTTTCAAGCATCACGTGACGGCCAGCTTTGATCGCAGATTGCGCAGCGGCGTATCGCGGGACGGGCGGCAGACACAACGAAACAACGCGAACGTCGCCCCGTTCGGCCAACATCGCGTCCAGGTCGGTGAAGGCATCTACGTCGTCCACCGTTCCGTGACGCGACACAGTTACGGCCAACTCCCAATCCGGGGAGGTTTCAATTGCGGGAACATGCTGATCAACAGCGATCTTGCCGATGCCCAAGAGTGCGATTTTCATCAATGGGAGTCCTTTCCGACGGGGGCACCACGGCATCCCTTCAGGAAGCCCAGATCGGCCCCTGTGTCCGCCCCTTCCACATGGGTTTGATGCAACCAAGCATAGCCAGAATTTGCGGTCTCGTGACGGGGTTGCCATTTGGACAGACGCTCGGACAATTCCGCATCAGAAATATCCAGATGCAGCATGCGCCCTTCCACGTCGACCTCGATCATGTCACCGTTCTGCACGACGGCAAGCGGCCCTCCAGCGGCGGCTTCGGGCGAGGTATGCAGGATCACTGTGCCATAGGCCGTGCCAGACATACGCGCATCAGAAATGCGGATCATGTCCTTGATCCCTTTCTTCAGCACTTTCAGAGGCAAGCCCATATTGCCGACTTCAGCCATACCCGGATAACCTTTGGGGCCGCAATTTTTCAGGACCATGATGCAGGTTTCATCGATATCTAGCGCATCATCGTTGATCTGTGCCTTGTAGTCGTCAATGTCTTCGAACACGACGGCGCGCCCACGATGTTGCATCAGATGAGGCGACGCAGCGGAGGGTTTCAGGATCGCTCCTTTGGGGGCAAGATTACCCTTCAAAACAGCAATTCCACCCTGTTCAGTCAGTGGTTTATCCACTGGTAGAATCACGTCTTCGTTCCAATTTACGGCGCTCTTCACCTCGTCCCAGATGGTTTCACCAGACACGGTCAACGCGTCTTTGTGCAGTTTGTCCGCCTCAGCAAGCCGTTTTAGCACGACAGGTAAACCGCCTGCATAGAAGAACTCTTCCATCAGGTATTCACCGGACGGCTGCAGATTCAAAATCGTCGACACGTCCCGACCGCAGCGGTCCCAATCGTCCAGAGTCAGATCAACGCCCATACGTCCCGCAATCGCTAGCATATGCACAACGGTGTTGGTCGACCCTCCTACCGCCCCATTGCAGCGGATCGCATTTTCAAAGGCTTCTTTAGTGAGGACGTCTGACGGCTTTAGATCGTCTTTGACCATTTGCACAATGCGGCGGCCAGACAATTGCGCCATGACACTGCGGCGACTGTCGACGGCTGGGATGGCTGCATTACCTGACAGCGCCATACCAAGAGCCTCTGACATTGCTGCCATTGAAGACGCTGTGCCCATTGTATTGCAAGTTCCCGAAGATCTCGTGACCGCAGATTCAGCGCTGCGGAATTCCTCTTGTGTCATTTCTCCAGCCTTAACGGCCTCTGAGAACCTCCACAAATGGGTGCCTGCGCCAATCCGTTCGCCTTGGAACCAGCCGTTCAACATCGGTCCGCCGGTCACGACGATCGAAGGCAAATCGCAGGACGCCGCGGCCATCAACAACGATGGCGTGGTCTTGTCACAGCCCACCATCAACACGCAGCCGTCCATTGGCTGGCCACGGATTTGCTCTTCGATCGAAAGCGCAGCCAAGTTGCGAAACATCATCGCCGTTGGACGAAAGGTGTTCTCAGAAGCTGAGAAGACCGGCACTTCGAGGGGAAAACCACCAGCTTCCCAGATGCCTGCTTTGACCTTTTCGGCTAGTTCGCGCAGATGGCCGTTGCAGGGGGTCATATCCGACCAAGTGTTTAGGATGCCAATCACAGGGCGGCCATCGAACAAGTCGTCTGGGTAGCCTTGGTTCTTCATCCAGCCGCGATGATAGATCACGTCCTTGGTGTTGCCTTCGTACCATTCAGCAGAGCGCAGACGGCGGGGCCATTGGGCAGGTTTGAATGTCATCTTATGCCTTCTTTGATTTGTTGTAGACGTCGAAAATCACAGCGGCGAGCAGCACAAGGCCTTTGATCACTTGTTGATAATCGATACCGATGCCAAGAAGCGACATACCGTTGTTGAGAACGCCCATTAGGAAAGCCCCCACAACGGCGCCGACAATGCGTCCGACCCCGCCGGACATTGACGCGCCGCCGATGAAGACCGCCGCAATGACATCAAGTTCCAGCGCAAAGCCAGCCTTTGGCGTAGCCGAGTTCAGACGTGCGGCAAAAACCATTCCTGCGGCAGCGGCCAAAACGCCCATATTAGCGAAGGCAAGAAATGTCAGGCGTTCGGTCTTTACCCCGGATAGTTTTGCGGCCTTTTCGTTGCCGCCAAGAGCATAGATGCGACGCCCCATGACAGTGCGTTCTGTGAAGAAGGCGTAGATGATCGTCAGCACGCCCATGGTCAGCAACACATTGGGGAGACCCCGAAAGGTCGAAAGTTTGAAGAAGATAAAGATCAATGCCAGTGATGTTACTCCGACCCGAGCATAAAAGAACGCGCTTGGTTCAAGCTCCATCCCATAAGCACGGTTTTGCGCACGGGCCTTGAGCCCCAGCCAAGTAACCAGGAAGGCGGCAATGATACCTGTACCCAGCGATAGAACATTTACGCGTTTTTCCCCAAGCAGGCTCGCTACTGCGTCCGAGACACCTTGCGGAACGATATCCGGCACAAATCCGTTGGAGATCATCTGAAATTCACGCGGGAACGGGCCGAGAGATTGCCCTTCAAGCAGCCAAAGTGACAGACCGCGAAATACAAGCATACCGGCAAGGGTCACAATAAAAGACGGGATTTTCCAATAGGCGACCCAGTACCCCTGCGCAGCGCCAATCAGCCCACCAGCCACAAGGCAGGTGACAATTGTGACGCCTGTGGATAGTTCATATTCAACGATCATCACTGCCGCCAAAGCGCCAACGAAACCCATCACAGAGCCGACCGATAGGTCGATGTGCCCAGCAACAATGACCATCAGCATGCCAAGCGCCATGATGATAATATAACTGTTTTGCAACAAAAGGTTGGTCACGTTGACGGGCTTAAGAAGTGTGCCGTTCGTCACCACTTGAAAGAAGAGCATGATCGCGATCAAGGCAAACAACAGCCCATATTCACGCATGTGCCGAACAAGGTATTCCCCAATCCCTAGTTTCTTGGGGGTCTCGGCACTTTGTCCTTTTGCGTCCATATCGAGGTCTCCTATTCGGTCACGATGAGCGACATAATGCGCTCTTGGCTGGCTTCTTCGGCAGTCAATTCACCGACAAAAGCGCCTTCGTTCATTACGTAGATGCGATCACACATGCCCAAAAGCTCGGGTATTTCGGACGAGATCATCACAACGCCTTTGCCCTGCTTGGACAGCTCATTGATGATCGCATAGATTTCAAATTTGGCACCGACGTCGATGCCGCGGGTCGGTTCATCCAAGATCAGAACCTCAGGTTCGGCAAATAGCCATTTGGACAACACAACCTTCTGCTGATTGCCCCCTGACAAGTTCATGACGCGCTGAAAAACACTTGGTGTGCGGATGTTGAGCGTCTTGCGATACTGTTCGGAAACTTGGGTTTCGCGGGCCTCATTGAGGATTGAATTACGCGATACTTTTGGAAGATTGGACAGCGTAATGTTGCGCTGAATTGTTTCATCGAGCACCAGCCCGAGCGACTTTCGGTCCTCAGTGACATAGGCGAGCCCTGCCCCAATTGCCTTGCTGACAGAGCTGACGTCGACAGGTTCGCCCTTCATTTCAACTGAGCCAGAGATGCTGCGCCCGTAAGACTTACCAAACACACTCATAGCCAGTTCGGTGCGGCCTGCACCCATTAATCCGGCAATTCCGACAACCTCGCCAGCACGCACAGTCAGGTTCACGTCCTTAAGCATTTGTCGTTCGGAGTGGACGGGGTGCCAGACGTTCCAGCCCTTGACCTCCATCAACATTTCACCGGCTTTGCGGTCGCGATTGGGATACCGGTCGTCCATGTCACGGCCCACCATGTCGTGAACGATGCGGTCTTCTGTAACCTCGCCGTTAGCAGCAGCCATCGTCGACACTGTGGATCCGTCGCGGATCACCGTCACTGTATCGGCCACACGGCGCACCTCGTTCAACTTGTGGCTGATGATGATCTGGGTCACGCCCTGCTCTTTCAGCTCCAACATGAGATCAAGCAGCGCCTGACTATCACGTTCAGAAAGGGCGGCCGTCGGTTCATCTAGGATCAGCAGACGTACTTCCTTGGAGAGGGCCTTTGCGATTTCGACCAACTGCTGTTTACCCACGCCCAACTTGTCCACGATCGCACTAGGTGGCTCTGAAAGGCCAACTTTGCGTAGCAATGCCTCTGTGCGCTGGTTCGTGTCGCGCCAGTCGACGATTCCGCCTTTGGCACGCTCATTGCCTAAAAATAGATTCTCGGCGATGGACAGAAGTGGCACAAGCGCCAGTTCCTGATGGATAATGATGATGCCGCGCACTTCGGATTCCGAGATGTCGCCGAATTCCGCCAACGCGCCGTCAAAATGAATTTCGCCGTCATAAGTTCCCGCCGGGTACACGCCGGACAGCACCTTCATGAGGGTAGATTTACCCGCGCCATTTTCACCACAAATGGCGTGTATTTCGCCTTTTTGAACGGTCAGGTTGACCGTATCCAGCGCTTTGACACCCGGAAATTCCTTGGTGATCGCACGCATTTCAAGGAGCGTATCCATAACCTTGCCTCCAGAAAAATACAGGCCCGCCCAAGAACGGGCGGACCTAGGGAGAAACTAGACTACTGGACTTCGTCCATCGAGTAGTAACCGGAACCGATGATCACATCTTCCCAGTTGGACAGATCGACGGATACAGGTTCAAGCAAGTAGCTTGGGATAACCTTGACGCCATTGTCATAGGTGGTGGTGTCGTTGATCTCAGGCTCACCGCCTTCAAGCAGCGCATCAATCATGCCCACAGTCACGCGGGCAAGCTCACGCGTGTCTTTAAAGACCGTGGAATACTGCTCACCGGCAAGCATAGACTTGACCGAGCGCAGCTCTGCGTCTTGACCGGATACAATCGGCATTTCTTGATCATCAGACCCATAGCCCACACCCTTGAGCGAGGAAATGATGCCAATGGACAGACCGTCGTAGGGCGACAGCACACCATGAATGGTTTCTTCAGTGTAATGCGCGGACAAAAGGTTATCCATGCGCGCCTGAGCAACAGCACCATCCCAACGCAGTGTGCCCACGGTCTCCATGCCCATTTGCTTGGACACGATGTTGATCGTGCCATCTGCAATCAGCGGATCCAATACGGACATCGCCCCATTGTAGAAGAAGTAGGCGTTGTTATCGTCGGGTGAACCGCCGAAAAGTTCCACATTATATGGACTATCGCCGAAGCGCTCACCAAGGCCATCCACCAAAGACGTTGCTTGTTGAACACCAACTTTGAAGTTGTCGAACGTCGCATAGTAATCGACGTATTCGCTGTCGCGGATTAGGCGATCATAAGCTATGACTTGGATGTCAGCGAAATGTGCATTTTCCAATGCGTTCGAAAGGGTCGTGCCATCAATCGCTGCTATAACCAAAACATCGACACCATTGGTGATCATGTTTTCAATCTGCGCGAGCTGGTTGGGGATATCGTCCTCGGCATATTGCAGAATTGTGTCGTAACCAGCTGCTTCGAACTGTTCGACCATCGAGTTGCCATCAGATATCCAGCGCGCAGAGGACTGCGTTGGCATTGCGATTCCGATAGTACCTTCAGCGTATGCGGCAACTGATACGAGTGCCGTCACCGCTGCCGTTGTAAGCAGACCTGTAAGTTTCATAATTTCCTCCCAAAATGCGCGTTACAAACAAGGTGTACTACGCGTTTCCCTATTACGAGCGATTAGGCTCTCCCTTTTTCTAATGTAAAAAAACATAACAATAAAATTTAAATATTGTCATTATGCATATCAAAAGTGTAATGATCTTAGATCATGAGTTTTGCCCGTCGCCTCAAAAGCATCCATCTGCGTCTGGTCTTGCAGGTTGCCCTGACCGGCAAATTGCAAGCGGCGGCAGAAGAGATTGCGCTGTCTCAACCCGCAGCATCCCGCATGTTGGCCGAAATCGAAAAGCTGGTCGGCGCGGCGCTGTTCACGCGCCACGCTAAAGGAATGGTGCCAACCCCGATTGGCGAAGCCGTCGTGCGCCATGCGCGCCAGATCCTTCAAGACCTTGACAAGCTGGACATGGACGTGGCCCAAATCGCAAGCGGACGCGCAGGATCGGTGCGTATCGGCACGGTAACAGGCCCTGCGGTTGGCCTTGTGGTGCCGGTGGTGCGTGCCATGCGTGCACAGGCACCAGAGGTGGAGTTCAACATTGAAGTAGCCCCATCCACAACATTGATGCGCGGGCTCGACGAAGGCATATTTGACTTCGTCGTCGCAAGGCCGGCCCAAGATTATCAAAGGCAAAGTTATCGCATCTACCCTGCGAGCAGGGAAGTGGTATCAATGTTGGTCTACGGGGGGCACCCGATGGCCCAAAAAAAAGCGGTCCGTCTGAAGGACCTAAGGGAGTTCGATTGGATCATTCAAGATCACGGCACACCGATCCGTGCCGCTGTAGAAACAGCTTTTCTAACCAATCGGGTTTTAATGCCGAGCCAGATTACGAACACGTCTTCCTTACTTGTGGCATTGGCCCTCTTAGAAGAATCGACAGCCGTCGCGCCCCAATCTCAAGAAGTTGTCAAACTCTTGACGGACTCGGCACTGAACATGAACGTCGTACGATTAGACATTGTTGAAGATATCCTCGTCTCACCCTGCTTTGTCATAGCGAGAGCAGATCGAGAGCTATCGCCGCTCGCGGAACATGCCATTTTGGAAACAACTAGAAAATTCTAACGAGGATGTTCGTGGTTTGTGTCTTTGAAGACAAATGAGCATCAATCAAATATCTACCTGGAACAACAAGCTTCGAATGCGAAGTCGGGACATTGCTGTCGTTCGCTGTGGTCGCGAAGCGTAAAAAGCAGCCTTCCAATACCAAGTCTTCGACGGCAGCTTTGTCCGCACAGCGGACCTTTAGTCCCGCTGCAGCGAAGATCTGCTTGCCTTCTTTTTCATGGGGTCTCAGTAAACTCATCAAACTCTTCTTTGCTTAGTTCATAGCGCTTGCCTGTGAGCATCTCTTTACGCAATCGTGGTGTCAAATGGCTGTAATGACGCTCAATCATAGCAATGCTGGTGCCCATCTGTATCGCAAGCGTGTGTATATCCATTCCATCGTTGAGCAGTGCAAACGTAGCGTAGGTGTGCCTAAAGCTATAAAGTGTTCGGTTTTGACCAGTGCGGGCGCATGTGAGTAAACCAGTATCAATCATTAGTCGCTTGAACGTTTGCCTCAGGTTCTGGCTAGCAGTACCATCTGACAATCTAAATACTGGCAAATCGATCTTGGCTTTGACGAGATCTTCAAAGCTCATATCAGCAACATCAGGACACCATCCTTGGATGCGCTTGAGATAATTGACGGTGCCACTGCGACAGATGATATCCCGCCTGCCCGTCTTGCCACGCACGCTCATTTCTAAAAACACGTCACCTTTTTCTTCAAACAGCGTGATGTGTTTCCAACGTAGATTATCAGCTTCCGTTCCGTGTCGAATGCCTGTGTTGGCTAAGATCAATACATAGTCGCGCAGCAGGTGGCGCATGTCGCGTGACTTGCCCTCACGCCCCTTATTAATCCAGCTTGGCAATATGCGGATCAGGGTTCGATACTCATCTGCAGAAAAGTCAGGTCTACGTGTACTGTCCTTTCCCTTGTTGATCAGCACTGGCACATGACTGCGGTTCATATAGCCACGTACCACAGCTTCATCGAACACACGGTTTAGAGCTGAGTTATGGGTATTAAGCGTACTGGCCATAGGTTCACGCCCCATTTTATCTGTACGCCATTTAGCAAAGCGTTGAAGTTCTTCATAATCAATTGAGGTCACAAACTTATCGCCAAAGTATGGGATCAAGTAACGGTTCAAAACAATTATGTAATCACGATAGCTTTTCTTGCCCAAGCCAGCGTCCAACTGCTTTTGCATGTCAGAGATACAGTAGGCTGCAACATCTGCAAAGCGCTTGGAGATCACAGGCAAACCGTTCTTCTGCCTTATCTTATATTCTATGTATAACTCACGCGCCGCCTCTTTGGCCTCGCTCAGCTGTTTGCATTTAGCTGAAACGCGCACCCACCTACCATCCATCTTGAAAGTAGCTTGCCAAGCACGACTGCGGGCTCGTTTGAAAACACGTATGTCTCCATCCAACAGTGTCACAGTTTCAGAGCTTAGTTTGGGCATTGAACTCGAGTATGATATTGTTCCAGTACAACAATATGCTCTCGCACAAAAAAGGAGTTATAGCCGAAAGTTGGTGACGGCCCGGATGGGCGGCATATCATGGCGTTGTTGACGCGCCGCAATTCTCGTTGAGAAAAGGATATGCCACATGACCAA
>Ga0206129_10006026_pt1 | contig 12497 bp, 4 predicted proteins | sample Helgoland_Spring_8_FD_148616 | JGI IMG/M metagenome (GOLD analysis project Ga0206129, IMG submission 148616) | Pelagic subsurface seawater microbial communities from Kabeltonne, Helgoland, North Sea - Helgoland_Spring_Bloom_20160502_2 | ecosystem: Environmental > Aquatic > Marine > Epipelagic ...
TCAACTCATAACGAAACGCGCTCTCATTGCCTAAATTATAGTGAATAGTATCGCCGGTGTTGGCTGGGTTAAGCTTTCTCTCAAGAAGCCCAAAGTCATCATCCAATTCCTGCAGTAATTGTGGGCTTATGGTCAACCGATCGCATCCTGCAAGTTCAGTGATTTCTCCGGTATTTCTAAAACTCGCACCCATAACAACAGTGTTATATCCCGATTGCTTATAGTAGTTATAAATACGCGTTACCGACCGCACTCCTGGATCTTCAGAAGGGGTATACTCAGACTGATCAGTATTGGCTTTATACCAGTCTAAAATACGCCCAACAAAGGGTGATATCAAAAAAGCGCCTGCATCAGCAGCTGCCGCGGCTTGCGTGAAGTTAAAGAGTAGCGTGAGGTTGCAATTGATGCCTTCTTTCTCCAGCTGCTCTGCAGCACGAATTCCTTCAAAGGTAGATGCCATTTTTATAAGAACCCGCTCTTTGCCTATACCTGCAGCCTCATAGAGATTGATCAATTGACGTGCCTTGTCTATAGATCGCTCAGTATCGAAGGACAAACGGGCATCAACCTCAGTAGAAACGCGTCCTGGAATCACATCAATGATTTTTTGACCAATTCCCACCGCGAGTTTGTCCATGCACGTTGAGAGTTGCTCTGCACTTGATAGATTCCCACCAGAAACAGATGCAATCACTTCTTTAACCAAAGCCTCATAGGTTGGCATTTGAGCAGCCTTTAAGATTAAAGAAGGGTTTGTGGTGGCATCCTCAGGTGAATATTGTGCAATAGCCCCAAAATCGCCTGTATCGGCAACTACCGTGGTCATTTCTTTCAATTGTGCGAGTTTGCTGGCTGTACTCATCGAGTGCTGGCTCCTGAAGTGAATTTTAAGGCGTTTATTAACACATCTATGGTTGCTGTTGACTTGTAGGCGTTCTCACTAATATGGCGCCTAAATTGTCTTGCCCCAGGCATTCCATGGTACAAGCCAAGTATATGGCGAGTCATAGCATTTAGTTTGACGCCCTTGACCATTTCATTATCCACATATTCAACAAACTCTTCAGCAATTTTTTCTCGTGTCTTGATTGGTTTGTCATCACCATAAATCATCCGGTCAACCTGCGAGAGAATATAAGGGTTTGTATAGGCCTCACGGCCTAGCATAACGCCATCGATGTTGTTTAAGTGGGTCACGGACTCATCAAGTGTAGAAATCCCTCCGTTGATGATGAACTCCAGATCAGGAAAGTCTTTTTTTAATTGATAAACACGATCGTAGTTTAGCTCTGGCACCTCTCGATTTTGCTTAGGGCTCAAGCCTTGGAGCCACGCCTTGCGGGCATGAACAAGAAAGGTTGAGCACCCAGACACCGCAACCGTTCCGACAAATTGACAGAGAAAGTCATAGGAATCAAAGTCATCCACACCGATGCGGTGCTTTACTGTGACAGGTAGGGTAGTAGCATCAATCATTGCAGCAACACAGTTGGCAGTAATTTCTGCATTTTTCATCATCACAGCACCAAACATGCCGTTTTGTACGCGATCACTCGGGCAGCCGCAGTTAAGGTTTATTTCAGAATAAGCATAATTGTCAGCTATTTTACAGACCGCGGCCAAGTCTTTAGGGTCGCTCCCTCCAAGCTGCAAAGCGACAGGCTGCTCCTGAGCGCTCATGGCTAAATGGCGCTCTGTATCGCCATATAGTATGGCGCCAGTTGTTATCATCTCTGAATACAGGACGCTGTGTTGGCTAATCAACCGCAAGAAGTAGCGACAGTGCCTATCGGTCCAGTCCAACATCGGGGCTACACAAAATTTTCTGTTAATTTTCAATCAGGCAGCCTCTCAGACCCATATACACTTTCACCGCGATATTGTAACTGAATGACCAACAGATGCTGCGCTTAGAGCCAAATTAATTGCTTTTTTTTCTTCCTGCATTATATTAACCTATAATCATTACTGTATAGGAACTTTTACTGAGCAACTTGATCTAAGTTGTCTATAAGAGAACCTGCGGAAAATTTAAAAGCGAGGTCAAACGGAGATGCCATTTCTATTCAGGGCAAGACAATTTTCACAGTCTTTAAGCGATGTTTTTGCATTAAGTTATAAATTTATTTTTGCGGTCGCAGTTCTGGCAGGTCCTGGTCCGGTCTTGGCAGAAAGCCAAGTTCTTTCATTCAGCACTGATACTACCCACTACTATCCATCAGAGTCCCTTGAGGTTGTAGTTGACTATGAGGCATCAGATAGAGGTCTTGCCACTGGCATCGGAATGAGGGTGCACTTTGACAGTTCTCAAATTCTCATTGACTCTATTTCAAATATTGTTCGCCAAGGCAAGATTGGGGTGCAGGTTAGACCTGATTCTGCAGACTATGATGATGACCCCCTGACAGATCAGTATATCACTGCCGCCTGGGCTAGCGTTGATGGCGGCTGGCCTGGCTCGGTAGCGCAACCAGCTCCATTACTACGAATTTTGGCGACAACGACGGACGAATTTTCCGGTACACAGATGAATATCACGATTGCATCCACCGACGTGAATTACGTCTCATCCGGTGTCAGTCTGAGTCTTACCTCGACGGTAGGTGAATAAATAATTTAAGAGAGCTAAGGGCCCTCAATAAAAATTTGTTTAAGGAGATTTAAATGAAGAAGGGAATATTTATAGTTCTCGCAATTGCTGCAGTAGTAGCAATAAGTCAGTGGCCTACGCCCACCGAAGAGGCTCCCATTGAAAAATCCTCTGTTGTCGATACACCCGAAATTTTGGGTAGCAGCTCTGAAACTATTCTCGCAAAGTCTGTCAATGATGATGAAGTGCAAGAAGGGGAGATCATAGCCTCCAGTGAAGAGAATTCTTATTTGGCTCAGTCCGAAGCCAGATCAATTGCCCTCCAACAGGCAACCGAGACCTTTAGATCCCTGGACTCAAGCCAAAAGACGCAGAGAAGGAAGTCGGCTGTTAGTAAGATTATCGCAGGTAGCAAGGTTGGTGTTGATGATGAGGTTGCACTGCAGCAGTCCTGGGAGTTAATTGGTCAGGCGGAGCCAGGTTATCAGCACAGGAAGGATGATACCAAGATCGACGTTAACGGCACTATAGTTGATTTCGCTCAGCCGGGTGTTGTGGTCGCGGATTCTGTGATGGTTTACATCCCACCAAGCAAGGCCTCATTCGCTGCGGAGCTGGGATCAATAGCTGGGATCGAGAATATCGAGCCAGTGTTTAAGAACGCAAAGCCATCAAATATACCAGGGGTCAGAGATCCCTCAGGCTGGCAGAGGATTGAGCTTTCAGCACCAGCATCTCGCATTAAGTCCATTGTCAGAGCACTCAAGTCCTTTGAGGGCGTAACAGAAGCTGAGCCGGTGTATGAGAGGAAGCTCTCTATAACTGGGCCCCTGGTGTCCGAGCTTGATGATCCAAAGATGGGTGACCAGTGGCACTTGGATGCTGCAAAAGTTAAGGACGCGTGGGCGTTCCTAGAGAGCAGCGGCCTGCCTGCGGGTGGTGATGAGTCCATCGTTGTTGCGGTTATTGATTCGGGAGTTGACTATGATCACCCAGATCTTGCGGCCAACATGTGGGTTAATACGCAAGAGATACCTGGCAATAACGTTGATGATGACAATAATGGCTTTGTGGACGACATCCATGGGGTCAGCGTTGTCAGTGAGAGCTACAGCCACTCTGGAGATCCTGATGATGATCACGGGCATGGGACTCACGTGGCTGGAATTATCGCATCGACAGGTGCCAATGGAATTGGTGGTGTTGGCGTTGCGTACAATAGTAAGATTATGGCTGTAAAGGCGGCGCAGTACTCTGGGACGCTCACCACGGCTGACATCGCGGAGGGGATCTACTACGCGGTCGATAACGGTGCGGATGTGATTAACATGTCCTTTGGGGGGTATGGCCGTGCTCAGGTGGAGGAGGACGCCCTTGCTCTGGCATATTCTCAGGCGGTCTTGGTGGCCGCCGCGGGGAATGATGGGAGGCCAAACGATGCTCGCTGCAAGGGCGCGCCGATGTACCCTGGTGCCCATGCGTGGGTGCTCGGCGTGATGGCCCGGACGGAATTTCCAAACGCCAAGGGTGATTACATGGCCGGGTTTTCCAACTGGGACTGTACGCCCAGTAATGGGATTGAGTACGAGCTGATGGCCCCAGGTGCAGCGATCTGGAGTACGCTTCCGGGAGATAGCTACTCTGCGTGGTCTGGAACCTCCATGGCTGCGCCAGTAGTTGCGGGTATGGCAGCGCTTGCAAGGACGCGCTGGCCAGATAAGACGACCTACAGCTCACGCTTTATTATGGGCCAGGTCGGCGCGACTGGCGGTAGTCTCAAGGCATTTACTCCGGTAAAGGGCCCTGCGGTATTCTTTGCGCAAGCTGACGCCTACAACGCACTAACCTCGACACCAGAGCCAGAGCTAAGCTACGAGGAGCACTGGCTGTTTGATGAGGTCGCGCAGGGCGACGGGAATGACGGCGATGGTCGTGTTGATGCGAGTGAGTCTGTTGAACTCGCCATCGTTATCCGTAATCGCTGGGGGAAGGCTGAGAATGTAGTTGCTACGCTTTCAACGCCTTCTGGTGCATCTGCGGCCGATCCCTATGTGACGTTCCAGACCGCGTCGGTCAACTATGGCGCCGTGGGCTCCTTCAACAAGGATGATAACGGAATAGAGTACGACGAGGGGTTGCTGGTGACTGGCGTTCGTAACCCGTTCGTATTTTCTGTCGATGCGAATACGCCAAATAACCATATTATCCCGTTCACGCTGACAATGACCGCTGAGAATGGGTTAGATCCAACCGATGCAACCAGCTACTCGTTTACCTCAACCTTTCAGCTGATTGTGCAGCGTGGCCGCGAACTGCCGAGTATCATAGACAGTGATGCCGCCGGCACGGATGGGGGAAATGTGGATACGGATGGTGTTGAGGACGGCGTGGTGACGCTTGACTCCTCGGCGCTCTGGATTGTTGATAAGCCGGTGCTTATCAGCAAGGGCACAGCGGTGAAGGTGACGGAGGGTGCTCAGATGCAGTTCTGGTCATCCCTTCCCGATGAGGCCTACACAGTCTGGCGGACCGCATACATTCAGGTAGAGGGGTCACTCGACATTGAGGGCACCGCCGCAAATCCAATTACCTTATTCCCATCGGCACTCTTTCCGACTCGAACCGTGCTGATTCATACCGTCGGCCTAGGTAACATCGAGATGGAATACACCAGAGTTACTAATCTCTATTCTGAAAATTCAAATAACGGTCCTGGGTTAGGAATTACGAAGCTAAACTACAATATTTTTGATCGGTACAGCCCTGATGCTCGTCTTAGAGGAAATAAAGGTACGACCTCCGCAGCAAGTCTGGGAAGCAACACGTATCCTTACTTCTACAGTCTATTAGGCACAGGTAATCGGTTTTATAAGCTAGGCTTCACAGGTTGGCTCAACAGTGATAACAATCAATATGGCTATCAGGTTCCCAGCGGGCAGGATATGGCGCTGGTTGATGGCGCTACACGCCAGTATGGCGGCGCTACAAACACAGTCTACCTAAAAAATATTCAGACCAAAGAAAGTTGGAACGGCAAGTTCTACCTTGGCTCCAAATTTGAAAATTTGTCCCCCTCAACTGACTACGCTCTCTTTGAGCCCTTTGAATTTGAGGGTAAAACATACGCGGTATTCTATAGCCACAACGGTGGGACTGCTCAAAAAATCACAGATGCTCAGGCTTTCGCGGCCTCCGCTGGTGGGACGGTGATGACTGTGTCGAGCAAGGCTGAGATGGTCGCGGTGAACAACTACTACTATGGAGTTTGGACTCAACCAAGTAGCTACTTCCAGGAGCGATACGACGTTTGTAAGCCGACTTCGGCCGGTGAGACCTTTTGTAAGGGCGAGATATTCAATGAGAAATATCTAGTTGGGCTGATACGGCAGTCCGATGACAGCTTCAGGTGGGATGGAGACGACGCCGGGTATGGCGACACGTTCCTAGCATCCCAGTATCATTGGGATAAGCAGCAATTCCGACTAGATCGTGGGGAAGAGGTGCAAAGCTATGAGGTTGATCATGAAATTAAATCAGACATTTTGATATTAAGATCTAATAGATTACTGGAAGTTAATGTTGATGAGGGTAGCTATGATTGGGCTTATGGCATAGTAGATAGTTACAATGAATATGAATGGGGCCACAACTACGCAAAATCAATTTTGGTTGAGCTTCCAGGCTCATTATCTCAGTCAGATTTGGATGCCGCGCTAGTCTCTTTTAAGGGGAATAAAGCAAATACATCGTTCTATAACAACGCCATTCTAAATACCTGGCAAGACCTTAACCCACTCCACTGGGCGACGGTTGATGCACCTAATGGCGATACAAGCAGGCGTTGGGATTACCAGATGGACATCAGTGGTAACTTCTGGGGTGGTGCCGGGGATGCGTTAGTTGATATTGCGATTACGGACTTTAGCGATGACTTTAACAAGGCGCGCGTTAAGTACAAGCCAACCCTGACCACTGGAGCTGAGACCGCCTACCCATTTGTTGTAAAGGCGGAGGTGCTTGATGCGGATGGTGTTCGACCCAGCGCGGATCGATTTGGCGCCCAGGCATCCAAGTGGCGTATTACGTTCAATCGGGACATGGATACGACGCTGCAACCACTTGTAACCTTTGGCCCTGCAGAGCCCTTTACTGACTTCTCTATACCCGGTGACTGGACCGATGCCAGGACCTGGGAGGGCACCTGGACGTTTAACGCAATCACGGGTGATGGCTGGCAAAATATCCGAGTTGCGGGAGCGGTAGCAGCCGACAACCCGTGGCTTGTGACGGGGGATGATTCTGAGCGGTTCCGATTTGAGCTCATTACCAGTGGTACTGAGGCACTGACCTTGCAGGCCGCTGGCTTGACGGATCAGGTTTCACTCAGTTGGATGCAGGACGACTTCGAGTTATTGCACGGTTATAACCTATACCGCTCTATGTCTGAGGATGGTACTTATACACGTATTAATTCATCGACAATTAATAAATCAGTCACCGAATATGTTGACCTAGATGTTACCCCAGGGGAGGATCACTATTACTACTTCACCGTTGTTTCAGATGGTGGTGAGTCAAATCCCTCTAATATTGCCATGGCAACGCCTGTGGATACAATTCTGCCTGTTGTGACCCACAAGGCTGAATCGGTCGTGTCCCTTGATGATAGTGTGACCTTAAGGGCAACAGCGACAGATAATATTGCAGTTGCTGAGGTCAATATAGCGATACGCAATGCCAGCACTAACGAGTGGCAAATGCGCGCCATGGCAAAAACAGATACAGATCGATATAGCATCACTATTGAGCCCTCAGCTATTGGGAATCAATATTTGGAATATTATATAGAGGTTAAAGATGCTGTTAATACCGTGTTTAGTGGTTCAGTCGAAACTCCTTATAAGATTTATGTATCACTACCCAGCGATACCGATACCGATGGTGATGGTGTTAGCAATGCGGAGGATGCGTTCCCCTACGATCCGAATGAGTCAAGGGATCTCGACGGGGATGGTGTTGGAGATAATACCGACCCAGATGATGATGGAGATGGCGTATTAGATGGCGATGATGCGTTCCCAGAGAATGCTGCTGAGTGGATGGATACCGATTCGGATGGTACGGGAGACAATGCGGACTCTGATGATGACAACGACGGGGTTGATGACTACCAGGATGCCTTCCCGAAGGATGATCGTGGCTCTGCTGACTCCGATGGGGATGGCTTGCCCAACAAGTGGGAAACGGAGAACGGCCTCAATCCAAATGATGCATCTGATAGCGACTCAGATAATGACTTTGATGGGTTTACAGCGCTTGAGGAATTTACAGCCCGTACCTCTCCAACGGAGTCTGATCAGAAAACGCAGATTGTCTACTTAGAGTCGGAGCCATTCGTTGCAGGGTTCACAAATACGGTTAAGGTTTACTACCGCTCCAGTGATGGGATTACCGGCCTAAATGGTCTAGGTATTCGGGTCCACTACAACAGCCAATTGATAGATACGTTTGCGCTCAAGAACCTGCTTTTGGTGGATCTGATTGCAGCAGAGTCTGTCGCGATGCCTGACTCATCGGACTATGACAACGACCCGTCAACGGATAGCTACCTGACGATCGCGTGGGCTGCTCAGTCTGGTAGCTCCTGGCCGGGTGCCGTGCCGATCAAGCTATTTGATCTTGCGATTGACTTCTCCGATCAGGTCACCGCGGATGACAAGGTTAATATCCGATTCAGTGCCAGCTCTACCCACCCCGGATACGGGTTTAGTGGCGCCAGGCTAAAGACTACTGTGAATGTTAACTCGTTGGATATTGATGGTGATAGTAATCCCGATGCCTTGAGTGATGGGTTGTTGATTCTGCGTAGCATGTTTGGGCTGACTGATGAGGCCTTGACCCAGAATGCGGTCTCTCCAAATGCTCAGTTCACAAGCTCGGCGGACATCACATCCCGTATTAATAATCTTGGCTTGCTGCTTGATATTGATGGTAATAGCCGGATTGATCCATTGAGCGATGGTCTGCTTATTCTGAGATACCTATTTGGTATTCGAGGTACAACGCTGATTAATGGGGTAATCGCGACGGATGCGACGAGGATCACTGCGTCTGAAATAGAGTCTTATCTTGCGAAGATGACGCCTAATCTTTAGGCTAATTAACTAAACAGGGTGCCATTAGATACATGGAAGTAGCTCATTATACCCCCAGAGCTCTAAGAGCTCTGGGGTTCTTAATTCTATTGTCACTTTATTGCACGGCCGTGGTTGCTCAGGAACAAACTGTCTCGGTCAGTTTAAGTGTGCCTGAGCTGAGGGTAGGGCAGTCGACAGATCTAACTCTTAGCTACAATGCAACAGATAATGCAAAGACCTCAGGCCTGGGGTTGAGGCTGCACTTTGATAGTTCTGCTCTAGAGATGGGCGCTACGAGTGATAAGTTGAGCGAGAGTGCGCAGCCTTTTCAGATACAAAACGACACCACTGACTTTGATAATAACCCTGACACAGATAAATTCCTCCTGACGTCCTGGGCGGATCTCAGTGGAGTTGGGTGGCCTGATATCGCTTCCCAGCCCGTGACATTATATGTTGTTCCCTTAACCGCAAAGTCTGACTTTGCCGGCGAGGTGCTAGCTTTTAGCGGTTATTCCGCACCAGGCTATACGTTAGTTGCAGCTGATATAACAATAGTTAAGGCAGAGGCCCCCGTGATTACCTTGCTAGGTGAGACAGAGGCGAGCTTGGAGTTAGGCTCAACCTATACTGATGCAGGTGCAACGGCGATTGATAATATCGATGGTGATATTACTAGCTCGATTGAGATCGTGAACAATGTAGATATCAATACGGTCGGTACTTACACGGTGACTTATAACGTGAGTGATGCGGCTGGTAATGCTGCAACTCAAGTGACACGCACAGTAAACATTACCCCTGATGTGACAATCCCGGTTATTACCTTGTTAGGTGAGTCAGAGGTTAGCTTAGAGTTAGGCTCAACCTATACTGATGCAGGTGCAACGGCGATTGATAATATCGATGGTGATATTACTAGCTCGATTGAGATCGTGAACAATGTAGATATCAATACGGTCGGTACTTACACGGTGACTTATAACGTGAGTGATGCGGCTGGTAATGCTGCAACTCAAGTGACACGCACAGTAAACATTACCCCTGATGTGACAATCCCGGTTATTACCTTGTTAGGTGAGTCAGAGGTTAGCTTAGAGCTAGGCTCAATCTACACTGATGCTGGTGCAACAGCGATTGATAATATCGATGGTGATATTACTAGCTCGATTGAGATCGTGAACAATGTAGATATCAATACGGTCGGTACTTATACGGTGACCTATAACGTAAGTGATGCCGCAGGTAATGCTGCTTTGCAGGTCATAAGGTCAGTGAATGCTGGTGGAATTATAGATGTGGATGGAAATGGTCAGTACGATGCCCTCACAGATGGCCTTTTACTTTTAAGAAGTATGTTTGGGTTAGATGGGAACCCCTTAGTTGCTGGGACAGTGGCGCCCAATGCCAGTTATAGTTCGCCAGAGGAGATAGAGTCTCAAATAGATAGTCTTGGGATGCTTATTGATATTGACGGCAATGGCCAGATTGATGCTCTTACCGACGGTCTGCTAATTCTTAGATATTTGTTTGGTCTGGATGGGGATATCCTCATTAATGGGGTAATATCAATAGACGCTACTAGGACCACGGCACCTGAAATAGAGGCATACTTGGCGGATATATCACCAAGCCTTTAGATGGCTAAATTCAGTATTGAACTACTCTAGAGAACTGGAGCTACCACTGTTTTGTAGATTATTTATGACCCAAAGATTGTTAAGAACTTGGCTTAAATAAGTCAGTATTAATAGTACATATAAATATGTCGAACGACTCACATTACAGTGTTGCAATGTTACGCTATTATGTTCGGCGAAAATTAATGTGTCTGAGTACAAAGCTGTCGAATATAGGGGTTTGTTAATGCTCGAAAGATCAAGATTATTACTGTCAGTGGCAAGGTTTTTTGCCCTTCCGCTAGCCCTTCTGATGCTTACTATCCAGTCATCATTTGTTCATGGACACGCTGACCATGATAAAGCGCGTTTTGTCTCTTCTAGTGGTGTTGATAGTGGCAAGTGTGATGATGCTTCAAAACCCTGTAAAACCATTACCTATGCCGGATTACAGTCAAACAAGGGCGATACCATACGTTTGGCTGCGGGGAATTACAAAATTGAAGATGTTGATACGCTCTTTTATCTTTTAAGCGATTTGGTGCCGGTCAAGGGCTTGTATAGTGAATTGTCAGGCTTTAAAGAAGCAGACCCTGCCAATATCACACGTCTTACTGGTGTCCCTCTCGAGTTTGCTGACAAGCTAGCAGCCAAAGGTTTTTCTGTTATTGTTGATGCCAAGGGCTTGGATGTTAATAAGACTCGAGACATTCGCGAGAAAATCCAAATGTATGAGCGCCTAAAAGTGGCAAAGCCAGCGACCGCCTGTGCCAATGGTTTTGCAGGTGATCATGCTTGCCAAAACATGGACCTGTTGGCCCATGTGCCTCTGTCGAGTTTTTCCACAAATCCAAGTGCTGCAAATGATGTGTGGGGCTTTTATGATGTTAATGATGGTAAAGAATACGCAATACTAGGCTTGCGCAATGGTGTTGGGATGGTTGAAGTGACTGATCCGGAAGCTCCGCGTATGGTTGGGAGCGTTTCTAGTGAGTCGACTTCATGGCGCGATATCAAGGTTTATCAGCACTTCAATAGAGTAACTGCGCGGTGGGATAGTTACGCCTATGTGACTGCAGACAGCGCTTCTGTTGGAACTATGATTATTGATTTGCGGTCGTTACCTAATGAGATATCTGTGGCTGCATCAGACAATAGTGATATCAGTGCACACAACGTCTATTTAAGTAATGTCGATTACTCCTTGGGAGTTGCGCTCAATGGGGTCGACCCTTTTCTTCATATTGCTGGGTCCAACCGCAATGGTGGGGCATTTAACACCTATCGATTGGATAATCCTATAGAACCAGAGTCGGTTTACTCTAATGAGTCCTCCTCGCGATCGAACTATTCCCATGATGTCAGCTCCATGGTGGTCACAGATGACCGAAAAGACACTCAGTGTGTTGCGGCGGGGCCACATTGCGAAATTTTCTTTGACTTTAATGAAGACAATTTTCAGATTTGGGATAAGACGCAAAACAGCGCGCCATCTCGACTGAGTACAACCTCATACCCGAAGGTTTCCTACGTACATTCTGGGTGGTATACCGAAGATAAACAGGTTGTTTTAGTGCACGATGAGCTCGATGAAATGGATTATGGCTTGAACTCGACAGTTCGGTTATTTGAACTGTCAGATTTTGGTTCACCATCACTCCTGTCAACGTGGACTGGCCCTACTGGGGCAATAGACCATAATGGTTTTGTGCGGGGTAATCGCTATTACATGTCTAATTACACGCGAGGAGTGACCGTATTAGATATTTCAGACACCTCGAACCCCATTGATATAGGTTTCTTTGATACTTTTCCCGTATCAGATAACACATCATTTAATGGTGCTTGGGGAGTCTATCCTTACCTGCCAAGTGGTGTTGTTTTAGTAAGTGATATTAGTAGTGGGCTTTATATTGTTAGGGATAATACAGTTCAACCATCCCAGGGCAGTGCAAGCTTCGATGCTTTGATCTACCTGGTTGAAGAGGGGGAGAGTGCGACGATTTCGGTGGATCGTAATGGCGGGTCTGCAGGAGATGTAAGTGTAAAATGGGAGATCTTGGCTGGAGCCACTGATAATGGCGATATTACACTCGACTCTGGTACGTTTAATTGGAGTGACGGTGAGAGTCAGTCTCAGTCGATCAC
>Ga0206129_10006046_pt1 | contig 12470 bp, 10 predicted proteins | sample Helgoland_Spring_8_FD_148616 | JGI IMG/M metagenome (GOLD analysis project Ga0206129, IMG submission 148616) | Pelagic subsurface seawater microbial communities from Kabeltonne, Helgoland, North Sea - Helgoland_Spring_Bloom_20160502_2 | ecosystem: Environmental > Aquatic > Marine > Epipelagic ...
GTAGCGCCAGACCGCGGCCGCAGGTCCGCGCCGGCCGGCCAGCGACCGGATTTGCCCGATGGCATGCGCGGCGGGCGGCACGCCGGCCTCCAGCGCTTGCGGATACCCGGTGACTGTGTATTGCACAATATGCGGCAGGCCCAACCCCTCCACCGCCGCCAGGCCCTCCGCGAATGGCGCCAGGTTGCGGGTCCAGAACACGAAGCCATCCACATCCGCCGGGGCCAGCGACACCCGGTAAGGCCTGCCGCCATAGGGATTCGCCACCCATGCCTCTCCGGCGGCGAGCCGGTTGAGAAACCAGGCCGCAAAGAACGCGGGGATATCGGTGCGGTAACTGGCAGAGACGATCATGATTGTCCCGGTTTGACACAAATTTGGCATGCGCGCGACGCCGCATGCTATGCACAGGGGCAATCGGATTGTTGAACCGCCGATTTTGCCTGCCTATATGGCGATCAACAGGGCGTGATGGCTCTGATCTCTCAAACTCCTCTGGACCTCTCCAGGGGGCGGGCGATGCGCTGGCATCAGGCCTCGCCTGCTCGCCGATGACGGAAAGGACTTACAGTCAATGGCAAAAGTAATAGGCATCGACCTCGGCACGACGAACTCGTGCGTTGCGGTGATGGACGGTAAAGAAGCGCGCGTGATCGAAAACGCAGAAGGCGCGCGCACCACGCCGTCGATGGTGGCTTTCACGAAAGACGGCGAACGGCTGGTCGGTCAGGCGGCCAAGCGGCAGGCGGTGACCAACCCGGCGAACACGCTTTACGCGATCAAGCGACTGATCGGCCGCCGGTTCGACGATCCGCGCATCAAGGATGAAAAATCCCCGTTTAAGCTGGTCAAGGCGGACAATGGCGATGTCTGGGTCGAAGCGCAGGGCGAAAAATATTCCCCGTCGCAGATCAGCGCGTTCATCCTGCAAAAGATGAAGGAAACCGCCGAGGCGTTCCTCGGTGAAAAAGTGACCGAGGCGGTCATCACGGTTCCGGCGTATTTCAACGATTCCCAGCGTCAGGCGACCAAGGATGCGGGCAAGATTGCCGGCCTGGATGTGCTGCGCATCGTGAACGAGCCGACCGCGGCGGCGCTCGCCTATGGCCTGGACAAGAAAAACACCGGCACGATTGCGGTCTACGACCTGGGTGGCGGCACGTTCGACATCTCCATTCTGGAGATCGGCGACGGCGTGTTCGAGGTGAAGTCGACCAATGGCGACACCCATCTGGGCGGCGAGGATTTCGACCAGAAGATCATCGGCTATCTGGCCGACGAGTTCAAAAAAGAGCAGGGCGTGGACCTGCGCAACGACCAGATGGCCCTGCAGCGCCTGAAAGAGGCGGCGGAAAAGGCCAAGATGGAGTTGTCCTCCTCGACCCAGACGGAAGTCAACCTGCCGTTCATCACGGCGGACCAGACCGGACCGAAGCACCTCAACGTCTCGCTCTCTCGCGCGAAGCTGGAAGCGCTGGTCGATGACCTGGTGCAACGCACCGTCGGCCCATGCAAGGCGGCGCTCAAGGATGCGGGCGTCACCGCTGGCGAGATCGACGAGGTCGTGATGGTCGGCGGCATGACCCGGATGCCGAAAATCCTGGAGACCGTGAAAAAGTTCTTCGGGCGCGAACCGCACCGCGGCGTGAACCCGGACGAGGTCGTGGCCATCGGCGCGGCAATTCAGGGCGGCGTCCTGAAGGGCGACGTGAAGGACGTGTTGCTGCTGGACGTCACCCCGTTGTCGCTGGGCATCGAGACGTTGGGCGGCGTCTTCACGCGGCTCATCGACCGCAACACCACGATCCCGACGCGCAAGAGCCAGACCTTCTCGACCGCGGACGATAACCAGAACGCGGTGACGATTCGCGTCGGCCAGGGCGAGCGGGAGATGTTCGCGGACAACAAGCTGCTCGGCCAGTTCGACCTGGTCGGCATCCCGCCGGCGCCCCGCGGCATGCCGCAGATCGAGGTGACGTTCGATATCGACGCCAACGGCATCGTCAACGTCTCCGCCAAGGACAAGGCGACGAACAAGGAACAGAACATCCGCATTCAGGCCTCCGGCGGTCTCTCGGACGACGATATCGAGCAGATGGTCAAGGATGCCGAGGCCAATGCCGAGGCGGACAAGCAGCGCCGCGCGCTGGTCGAAGCCCGCAACCAGGCGGAAAGTCTGATCCACTCGGTCGAGAAAAACCTGTCCGAGTATGGCGAGCAGGTCGGTGCGGACGACAAGACCGCGATCGAGACCGCCCTGCAAGAGTTGAAGGACGTCAAGGACGGCGAGGATGCGGCCGCGATCGAGGCCAAAACCACCGCGCTGACCGAGACCTCCATGAAGCTGGGCGAGGCCATGTACAAGGCGCAGCAGGCCGAAGGCGGCGATGACAACGGCTCTACCGGCGGTGCCCAGGGGCCGGCCGACGACGGCGTTGTCGATGCCGACTTCGAAGAGGTCAAAGACGACAAGAAATCCGCCTGAGCGGAAGGCCTCGATGCTGACCGGCCAGCTTAAGGCGAGCCAGATTGCAACACCCCGGCGTTCGTCCGGGGTGTTCGCTCGTGTGGCCGGCCGGTCGTTCTGGGAGTAACCGATGCGCGACTATTACAGCGTGCTGGGCGTCGAACGCGGCGCCGACGAGAAGACAATCAAATCCGCCTACCGCAAGCAGGCAATGCAATACCACCCGGACCGCAATCCGGGCGATGCGGAGGCCGAGGCCAAGTTCAAGGAGGTGAGCGAGGCCTATGAAGTTCTGAAGGATGCGAACAACCGCGCTGCCTATGACCGCATGGGCCATGAGGCCTTCACCCAGCGCCAGCAGGGCGGCGGTCATCCGGGCGGCGGCTTCGATTTCAACGCGGGCGGCGGCTTTGCCGATATCTTCGAAGAAATGTTCGGCGACCTGGGCGGGCGGCGCCGGCGCGGCGGCCCGCAGCGCGGCAGCGACCTGCGCTACAATATGGAAATCAGCCTGGAAGACGCCTTCCAGGGCAAGCAGTCCACCATCACCATCCCGACCCAGGTGGCCTGTGAATCCTGCGACGGCTCCGGCTCCGAAGGCGGTGCCCCGCCCAAGCAGTGCCCGATGTGCCATGGCGCCGGCCGCGTGCGGGCGCAACAGGGCTTCTTCACGGTGGAGCGCACGTGCCCGACCTGCCACGGCGCCGGACAGATGATCTCCGACCCCTGCGCCGCCTGTAACGGCCAAGGCCGGGTGCGGCGCGAGAAGACGCTGAACATCAACGTCCCGCCGGGCGTCGACGATGGCACTCGCATCCGCCTGGCCGGCGAAGGCGAGATGGGCATGCAGGGCGCGCCCTCCGGCGATCTTTACATCTTCATCTCGGTTCGCCCCCATGCGTTCTTCCAGCGCGAGGATGCGGATATCTATTGCGAAGTGCCGATCCCGATGGTGACCGCCGCCCTCGGCGGGTCGGTCGAAGTGCCGACCATCGACGGCAACCGCGTCAAGGTGAACATCCCGGCCGGCACCCAAAGCGGCCACCAGTTCCGCCTGCGCGGCAAGGGTATGGTCAGGCTCCACAACCGCGGCGCCGGCGACATGTTCATAGACGCGCGGGTGGAAACGCCGGTGAAGCTCACCAAGCGCCAGCAAGAATTGCTGCGCGAGTTCGACGAAGCGGGCGAAGCCGGCTCCCATCCCCATACCGAAGGCTTCTTCAAAAAGGTGAAGGAGTTTTGGGACGGGCTCGCCGACTAGGGCGGGCCTCGGTTCATTGGACGATCCGGCGTTCGAGGCATGGGCGGCAGCCCGGCGTTTGCCGCCAGGGCTGACCGCACGACGGGGCGGCTCCTGGCCGGCCTGGCTCCGCCGCTATGTCTGGCGCCCGGTGCGCAAGCGCCTGTTCGAGACAGCGATGTGGGGCATCGGCCAGTACGCGGCGGGATTGGCAGAGGCCCGCAATGTGCGCCTCGCGCCCCTGGACCTGCCGGTGCCGGAGTTGGACCCACGCCTCGACGGCTTCACCATCCTGCATCTGAGCGACCTGCATCTGGGCTACCTCTCCGGTGTGGCGGAGGCGGCTGCGGCGGCGGTGGCGGGCGTTTCGGTCGATCTCTGCGTCTTGACCGGCGACTTTGCACCCGTCTACGGCGCCCCGCCAGAGCGGATCGTGGCGGGGGTGGAGCGCATCGTTAGCGGCATCGAAAGCCGGCACGGCGTGTTCCTGACCCTCGGCAACTACGATTCCGCTCGGCTGGCCCGTGGGCTGCGGGCCTATGACGGCTGGCGGCTGTTGATCGATGAGCGGGCGCAGTTGCAGCACGGCGGCGCAACGGTGAGCCTGACCGGCCTCGACGATCCCTACCAGCAGCCGCATGCGCCGCTGCGTGCCGCACTGGCGGCGGGGGGAGAGGGCTACCGCATTGTGCTGGCGCACGCTCCGGAACTGGCCGCAGAGGCGGCGGCAAGCGGAGCGGACCTTTATCTCTGCGGCCATACCCATGGCGGCCAGATCTGCTTGCCGTCGGGCCGCCCGGTGTTCCGCAACACCCGCCGGCCGGACCTGGTGCGCGGGCTGTGGCGGGAAGGCACTATGTGGGGCTACACCACCAGCGGCGCCGGTGTCTCCGGCATTCCAAGGCGGCACAACTGCCCGCCGGAGGTGGCGTTGATCCGGCTGGTGGCGGGGCGGGGCTTGGCCTGACAAGCTGCCGCGGCCGCTGCGAAGCGATCGGCTTTTTCCTGGCTTCGCCGCAGCGGAGCCGGCATCATATCGGCATCGCCGCAAGCTTCGGTCGGGGGGGGGGCATGTTCGATCTTAACAATGGCGCTTTGGGCTTCGTCTTCGGCAAGCCGGTCGACCAGGAGGACGAGCACGTCCTGAAGGCCTTTTCCCGGGACGAGAAAACGTGGGAGAAGGTGAACTTCGCCGCGCGAATTCTGGCCGGCGCCATCGTGATCGCCGGGTTGTTCTGGCTGTTGCCGTCGGTCGTTGCCGGATTTTACAGCGTCTTCGTCGTGGTGCTGGTTGCGGTCGGAGCCGCTCATCTCTGGGTGACGCACCAACCGGACAACGGCCGGCGCGTGGCGATGCGCGGCGGCCTGATCGTGCTGGATTTTGCCATCCTCACCTTTGCCATCATGACGGCGAACCCCTTCACCGAGTGGAGCCTTCCAGCGCCACTGCGGCTGGAGATCGGCACGTTCGATTTCTATTTCGTGCTGTTGGTCAGCACCGGGCTGACCTATTCCGCGTGCCGCATGATTTGGGCGGGCCTGGTTGCAATGGCCAGTTGGTGCGTGGCGGTCTGGTGGGTCTGGTGCCAGCCGGAAACGGTCACCATGCTCGAACACCCGATCCGCAGCGGCTCCGAATGGGTCGAGATGCAACAGAACCCCATGCACGTCGACCTGGGCGTGGTGGTCGAGCAACTGGCGATCATCGCCCTGGTTACCGCCTTTCTCGCCATCGCGGTCACCCGCGCGCGGCGGCTGGTGTTGCGGCAGGTGGTATTGGCCGGCAGGCGAGAAAACCTGCGCCGCTATTTCTCGGATACGCTGGCAGACAGGCTGGAACGCCAGAACCTGCCCCTCGACGAGGCGGACAAGCGCCATGTTGCCGTGCTTTTTGCCGACCTCAAAGGCTTTACCACCTGGGCCGAGGGGCGGGAGGCCGACGATGTTTTCGCAACCCTGCGCGACCTGATGGGCCGGCTGACCAAGAATGTGTTCAACAACAAAGGCACGCTCGACAAGTACACCGGCGACGGGCTGATGGCGAGCTTCGGCACGCCGGACGTGACGCCGGAAGACCCGGCCGACGCCATCCGCTGCGCCCTCGCCATGCAACAGTCGGTGGCGGAATGGCGGCAGGAAAACGCCGGCGCCGACCTGCAATTGATGGTCGGCGTGCATTATGGCGCAGTCATGGTTGGCGACATCGGTGCCGGCGACCGGTTCGAGTACGCCGTTCTGGGCGATTCCGTGAATGTCGCCGCCCGGCTGGAGGCAGCGACGCGCAAGCAGCGCTGCCTGATGCTGATCAGCCAGGATACGGTCGAGGCCGCCCGGGAGAAATCCGCCGACGATATCCGCGGGCTTCTGGAAGAGGCGGGCTCTTGGCTGATCGAGGATGTTGCGTTGAACGGCCGCGAAAAGCGCATCAATGCCTATGCTATCGGCAAAGGCCCGGCAGACTAACAAAGTACCGTGTGCCAGGTGAACCGGGCTTCGCAATCGCCGGCCGCCCCGCCCGCATCGCCCCGATCATAGCGGTCTGATCCCTGCAGATGTCAGCCGGTACTCGGTCGGCCAGCGCGCGGATGCCGAGACCGGACGGAAAGCCTGTCGGCCATGCTGCGGCCAAGGTGTCGCGATGCGGGCCGCGTCAATGATCGGCGATCGAGGCCGGCACCGTCTCTCCCGCCAGCCGCGATGCGGCGATGACCGTGTTGCGAAGCAGGCAGGCGATGGTCATCGGGCCAACGCCGCCCGGCACCGGGGTGATGGCGCCGGCGACCTCCGCCGCCTCCGCATAGTCCACGTCGCCGACCAGCCGGGTCTTGCCGCTGCCGTCCTCGCGCGGGATGCGATTGATGCCGACGTCGAGGACGATGGCGCCGGGCTTTACCCAGCCGCCCTCGATCATCCGTGGCCGGCCGACGGCGGCGACCAGCACATCCGCCTGGCGGCAGACGGCGGCCAGATCGCGCGTGCGGGAGTGGGCGATGGTGACGGTGCAATTCGCCGCCAGCAGCATCTGCGCCATCGGCTTTCCGACGATGTTCGAGCGCCCGACGATCACCGCATGCAGGCCGGTCAGGTCGTCCCGCACCGACTTTGCCAGGATCACGCAGCCGCGCGGCGTACAGGGCTCCAGCGCCGGCAGGCCGAGCGAGAGCTTGCCGACATTGACCGGGTGGAAGCCGTCCACATCCTTGGCCGGGTCGATGCGTTCGATCACCGTTTGCTCGTCGATGTGGGCGGGGAGGGGGAGTTGCACCAGGATGCCGTGCACGGCGGCATCGGCGTTCAACCGGTCGAGCAGGGCCAGCAGGTCGGCCTGCCCGGTCTCCACCGGCAGGGTGTGATGGAAGCTGGCGATGCCCGCTTCCTCGCACGCCTTGATCTTGTTGCGGACATAAACTTGGCTTGCCGGATCCTCGCCGATCAGCACGACGGCGAGGCCGGGCTTGACGCCCAACTGGCCGACAGCGGCAGCGACTTGCGCGCGGAGCGATGCGGCGACGGCCTTGCCGTCGATGCGGGTGGTGGTCATAGGTCGGCCTCGATCAGGCTGCGGAGATGGTCGGGGTCGCCGTCCAGCGACAGAATCTTGTTGCGGGCCGATGCGCCGGAGACGATGGCGATGGCGGACTTCGGCAGGCGCCAGCGCTTTGCCAGGAACTGCACCAGCGCCTTGTTCGCCTGTCCGTCCACCGGCGGCGCGGCGACCCGCACCCGCAGCCAGGGCTTTCCGGCAGCATCCACCTCGCCACCGTCCAGCCGGGTTGCCCTGGCCCCGGGGGTGAGGCGTATGGCGAGGCGCAGGCCGTCCGGTGCCGCCGAGATCGGCGACGGCTCAGTAGCCGGCATACACTATGCCCCGCAAGACATCGCGCGCGAAAATCAGGATCAGAATCAGCACCACCGGCGACAAATCGATTCCGCCCAGATTGGGCAGAAAATTGCGGATGGGCCGCAGGGCCGGCTCGGTCAGCCGGTAGCAGATGTCGCCAACCATGTAGACGAACCGGTTGGTCGTGTTCACCACGTTGAACGTGACCAGCCAACTCAGGATCGCCCCGATGATGATGATCCAGATATAGATGCTGATCACGGTGGAAATGATGTTCAATAGCGGTACTAAAATAACGTCCATCGGTGCGCTCGCTTGTCCGGTCGGCGGGGTGGTCGGCGGCGACAAGCTAGCCGCGCCGGCCGGTTGCGGCAAGGGCAGGGGCGGGCCCGTCGCGACCCGCTGCATTTCGTCTCTTGCCCTTCTGTGCGCAAGGCGTGACAAACCGCGCTGATCCGATCACTGGAGAGATGGTTCTATGGCCATAGCCATCGACGAACTGCGCGAATCTTTGCTCGCGCAGATAGAGGCCGCGGCGTCGACCGCGGTGCTGGACGAGGTGCGCGTGTCCGCGCTTGGGCGCAAGGGTGTCATCACCGACCGGATGAAATCCCTCGGCCAGTTGCCGCCGGACGAACGCCGCGCCGCCGGCCAGGCCTTCAATGCGCTGAAGGACGAGGTGGCCGCCGCGCTCGAAGCCCGCAAGGCCGCGCTGGAAGCGGCGGAACTGGAAGAGCGCCTTGCCCGAGAGCGGGTGGACGTCACCCTGCCGGTGCGGCCGCAGCCCGAAGGCCGCCTGCACCCGCTGATGCAGGCGTGGGACGAACTCGTCTCGATCTTCGGCGAGATGGGCTTCGTCGTCGCCGAAGGGCCGGATATCGAGGACGACTGGCACAACTTCACCGCCCTCAACATTCCGGAAGAACACCCGGCCCGCCAGGAGATGGACACCTTCTACCTTCAGGAGCACGACGGCCACCGCCCCGTGCTGCGCACCCACACCAGCCCGGTGCAGATCCGCACCATGCTGACCCAGCAGCCGCCGATCCGCATCATCGTGCCGGGCCGCACCTTCCGCTCCGACCACGACGCGACGCACTCGCCCATGTTCCATCAGGTCGAGGGGCTCGTCATCGACGAGTCGACCCATATGGGCCACCTGAAGGGCACGCTGATCGAATTCTGCCGTGCCTTCTTCGGTATCGACGACCTGCCGGTCCGCTTCCGCAACTCGCACTTCCCCTTTACCGAGCCGAGCGCGGAGGTCGATATCGGCTGCTCGCGCAAGGGCGGCGGGCTGACCATCGGCGCCGGCGACGACTGGCTGGAGATTCTCGGCTCCGGCATGGTTCACCCAAAGGTGCTGGAATACTGCGGCATCGACTCGACCCGGTACCAGGGCTGGGCCTTCGGTATGGGGATTGAACGCATCGCCATGTTGAAATACGGCATCCCGGACCTGCGCACCATGTATGACAGCGACCTGCGCTGGCTGCGCCACTATGGCTTCATGCCGCTCGATGTGCCGAGCTTGCTGGGAGGGCTCGCCCGATGAAGTTCACGCTCGGCTGGCTGAAAGACCATCTGGAAACCACGGCGACGCTCGATCAAATCTGCGAAAGCCTCACCATGCTGGGGCTGGAGGTGGACAGCGTCACCGATCCCGCGGCCGCGCTGGCGCCGTTCAAGGTCGCCTATGTGATCGAGGCCAGGCAGCACCCGAACGCCGACCGCCTGCGCGTCTGCCGCGTGCAGACCGCCGATGGGGAAATCCAAGTGGTCTGCGGCGCCCCCAATGCGCGCACCGGTATGAAAGGCGTGTTCGCGCCGGAAGGCACCTACATTCCCGGCACCGGCATCACCCTCAAGCCCGCGGAAATCCGCGGCGAGGCGTCCAGCGGCATGCTGGTTTCCGAACGGGAGCTGGAACTCTCCGACGACCACACCGGCATCATCGACCTGACCGGGCAGGATCCGGAAGTCGGTACGCCCTTTGCCGATGTGATGGGCCTGAACGATCCGGTGATCGAGATCGGCCTGACCCCGAACCGCGGCGATTGTGCCGGCATCCGCGGTATCGCCCGCGACCTGGCGGCGGCGGGCCTGGGGCGGCTGAAGCCGGGGCCGTATGTCGACGCGGTGCCGGGCACGTTCGGCTCGCCCATCGGCGTGCATCTGGAAGCAGGCGATGCCTGCCCGATGTTCGTTGGCCGCTACATCCGCGGCGTAAAAAACGGACCCTCGCCGGCCTGGCTGCAACGGCGCCTGAAGGCCATCGGGCTGCGCCCGATTTCGGCGCTGGTGGACATCACCAACTACTTCACCTTCGACCGCGCCCGGCCCTTGCACGTGTTCGACGCCGACAAGGTGCACGGCGACATTCACGTCCGCTTCGGCAGGCCCGGCGAGACGCTGGCAGCCCTGGACGGCCGCACCTACACCGCCGACGAGACCATGTGCATGATCGCCGACGAGACGATGGGCGAGGCTTTTGGCGGCATCATCGGCGGCGAACCTTCCGGCTGCTCCGAAGAGACCGTGAACGTCTTCGTCGAAAGCGCCTGGTTCGATCCGGTGCGCACGGCAGCGACCGGCCGCAAGCTCGGTATTCACTCGGACGCCCGCTATCGCTTCGAACGCGGCGTCGATCCGTGCTCGCTGATGAGCGGCGCGGCGGCGGCGGCGCAAATGATCATGGAACTCTGCGGTGGCGAGGCCAGCGAGCCGGTGGTTGCCGGCACGGAGCCGGAATGGAAGCGCTCCTACCACTTCCGCCCGCAGCGGGTGCGCGAGCTGACCGGCGTCGACGTTTCCCGCGACGAGGCGGAGGAAACGCTGACCCGGCTCGGCTTCGGCTGGGCGCTGGTGGATGACGGCATCCAAGTCTCCCCGCCCTCCTGGCGGCCGGATGTGCATGGAGAGGCCGACCTGGTGGAGGAGGTCATCCGCGTCCACGGCTACGACGCCATCCCGATCGTGCCGCTGCCGCCCCTCACCACCCTGCCGCAGCCGGCGATGACGGAACAACAGGCCCGCCGGCCGCGCGCCCGCCGGGCGCTGGGCGCCCGCGGCCTGATGGAGGCTGTGACCTTTTCCTTCCTGCCAAAGGCGCAGGCGGCGAAGTTCGGCGGCGGCGCGGATTTGCTGACCGTGGCCAATCCGATCTCGGAAGAGCTGAACCAGATGCGGCCCTCCATCCTGCCGAACCTGCTGGATGCCGCCCGGCGCAACCGCGACCGCGGCCAACGCTCTGCCGGCCTGTTCGAGGTCGGGCCGCAATACCGCGACCCCTCCCACACCGGCCAGGATCTGATGGCAAGCGGCATTCGCTGGGGCCAGACCGGCCCGCGCCACTGGGCCGAAGCGCCCCGCGCCGTCGACGCCTTCGACGCCAAGGCCGACGCCCTGGCGGCGCTTGAGGCCGCCGGTGCGCCGGTGGCGACGGCCCGGATCGTGCCCGAAGCGCCGGGCTGGTACCATCCCGGGCAGAGCGGTTCGGTGCGCCTCGGCAAGGTGGTGTTGGCGACGTTCGGGGCGCTGCACCCGGCAATCCTGCGCGACTATGATATCGAGGGGGCCGCAGTCGGCTTCGAATGCTTTTTGGACCGCATCCCGCTGCCCCGCGCCAAAGGTGGCAAGGCCCGGCCCTTGCTGAAGGTCGAGGCGCTGCTGCCGGTCGAACGCGATTTCGCCTTCCTCGTGGATGCCGGCGTCGCCTCCGATGCAGTGGTGCGGGCGGTGCGGCAGGCGGACAAGGCGATGATCGCCGAGGTCGCCGTGTTCGACGTCTACACCGGCAAGGGCGTGCCGGAGGGCCGGAAATCCCTCGCCCTCTCCGTCACCTACCAGCCGCGCGAGGCCACCCTCACCGACGAGCAGATCGAGGCGCTGGGCGCCAAGGTGGTCGCGGCGGTGGAGAAGGCGACAGGCGGTACGCTAAGGGGGTAGGCCTCCCGGCAATGGAATGGCGCGAAAAACCGGTCCCGCACCTGATCCGAGCGGCGCTTGCCAGCGAATGGCAATGCGACGTGCTGCGGGCGGTGCGGGAATTGGGGCTGCGCGACTGCTGGGTCGCCGCCGGTTTCGTCCGCAATGCGGTCTGGGATTTGCTGCACGAACGTACCGCGCCGACGCCGCTCGCCGACATCGACGTGCTGTTCTATCGGGATGCCCCCGACGGCTCCCATGACGAGCAGGCGCTGGAAGCGCGCCTCGCCGCATGGCTGCCACAGCACACCTGGCAGGTGCGCAACCAGGCGCGTATGCACCATCTGAACGGTTTCCGCCCCTTCCTCTCGTCCGCCGATGCCATGTGTCACTGGGTCGAGACCCCGACGGCGGTCGGCGTCGGCCTGGATAAGCTGGACCGGCTCCAGATCAACGCCCCCCTGGGTGTCGGCGACCTGCTGGGACTCCGCCTGCAACCGGGCCCCATGTTCCACCGTCAGCGCCTCGGCATTTACCGCCGGCGGGTTCGGGAGAAGCGCTGGGGCGAAACCTGGCCCAGGCTCAGGGTGTTGGGCATGGGCGGCGGCTCCTGACGGCGGCGATCGGACCGCTAGCCGCGGGGCTTCTCCATCTGCCATTCGAGGCCGGCTTTCACCGAAGGCCAGTCGAAATAGGGGATGGAATAGACGGCGGTGTCGCGGATGGTGCCGTTCGGCATGCGCATGTGCGCGCGCAAAATGCCATCCAACCGCGCGCCGAGCCGTTCGATGGCGCGGCGGCTTTGCATGTTGAGGACATGGGTGCGCAGTTCAACCGCCAGGCAGTCGAGCGTCTCGAAGGCGTGGGTCAGCAGCATCAGCTTGCATTCGCTGTTGATCGGCGAGCGCTGCACGCTCTTGCGGTACCAGGTCGAGCCGATCTCCACCCGCCGGTTGGCGGCGTCGATGTTCATGTAAGTGGTCATGCCCACGGCC
>Ga0206129_10006057_pt1 | contig 12451 bp, 13 predicted proteins | sample Helgoland_Spring_8_FD_148616 | JGI IMG/M metagenome (GOLD analysis project Ga0206129, IMG submission 148616) | Pelagic subsurface seawater microbial communities from Kabeltonne, Helgoland, North Sea - Helgoland_Spring_Bloom_20160502_2 | ecosystem: Environmental > Aquatic > Marine > Epipelagic ...
GCAGTTGCAATGGTTGACCGCAAAAACAGTCGAACGCAGATTCAGCTTCGGTTGGTACGTATCGTCGATGCCGGTAACCGTACCCGTCAGGATCGGGCTCTCCCAGGCTACCGCGGTCACCGCGCCCGCCTCAAATAAGCGCTCGGCTTGCTTGAAGACCAGCCCCCCAGCTAGCTCCAGCAGAAAGCTGCGGTCAAAGTCTGGAGGTGATTTGGATGGAGGTGACATATCGGCTCAGCACGCTTGTGCTTAGAGAGCGGATGTCAAGATGGAGTGCGCTTCATTCACCGGAAAGAGGCAGCTCTACAGGCGCGGTTCCAAAGCGCAGGATAGCTGCTCATCCATGGCTAACCACAACCCTAGCCCTGTGACTCCGACAACTTGCGATCGACTGAATATGCGCCGCCACCAGCGATCACCAACGTCAGACACGCGAGCAATAACATCAGTGGATATTCAATCCCCCCATTTTGGGCGAAAAACACACCCTTATAGGTGGTAACAATCGCAACGGCCATCGTGGCCACTAGCGACACGCCAGCGAAACGGGTCAGTAATCCGACTAACAACAGCAGCCCACCAAAAAATTCAGCGCCCCCTGCCAACGCAGCCATCAATAGCCCCGGCTTCAAGCCGAGGTTTTCGGCGAAAAACTGGCCAGTTCCTTCAAGCCCATAGCCGCCAAACCAACCGAATAGTTTCTGCGCGCCATGCGCTGCCATCGTTGCCCCGACGCCAATACGAATTGGTAAGAGTGCGAGCTGATTGCTTGTCTTGAAGAGTGTTTCGTTGATTTTCATAATGGATAGGGTTAAAGAGTAAACTTGACGTCAAGGCTTATAGGAGAATAGCAGCTTTACAGCTGTTCTGCGCGCTGGCCGATTTTGCGCATCAGGTTGGCGAATTGGCTGCGCTCGGATTCATCCAGCACCTCAAACAACACGTTTAAGTCTTGCGCATGCGCCTCAAAGCTCGGCTCGATCAACTCGCGGCCGAGGTCCGTCAGGTGCACCAGCACCACCCGCGCATCTGTCGAGCTGCGCTCCCGACTCACCAACCCGCGCTTAGCTAAGCGCTGTACTGCGGTGGTAATCGAACCACTGGTCAGTAAAATCTTCTCACCGATAATATTAACCGGCTGCGCGCCCTTATGCAGCAACAGCTCTAAGATCGCAAAATCACTCAATGAGCCCAGGCCCGCTGCAGTGATACTCTTTTGGCTGTAGCTATTCACCGCGTGCGATGCCTTCCACAGTAATAGGAAGAGGTGCGGTCCGGAGTTCTGATAAATCTTGGCCATAGCAAGCACCCTCCATGGATCTTAACTTGATGTCAAGTGATAATTAACTTCACTTGAAGCATTTATCCGAATCAAAAGGACCGCTCGGCCTAATCCACCATCTTAAACGACATCGTAAAGCTATGCGCCTGCCCGGTGGGGGTAACGCCGCCGGAACGGACTTGAGTAAATGCAGCTTTTACAGATGTATCGAACGAGGGATTCCCCGACGCTGGCCGTAGGCGGATATTTGAGATGCGTCCCGAACTACTGACATCAAACACAACAGTCACCACCAAGCCCACTCCGGCAAGGTTCGCAGGTTTGATCCAGGCGCGGTTGAGACGACTATTCAATTGATCCCCATAGCGCTGCAAGGCAGTGCGCTCGGCCGCGGTTAAACTACCCGAAGGCGCATGCACCGTGGTCGGCAAATTACTCTGCAAATTTTGCTGAATTTTAGAGGTATTGATTGTGGGTGCCTGATAATCATTAACTGGTTGCGGCGGCCTTGGCTTGGGATCCTTTTTAGGATTCTCCTTAAAGAAATCAGCCGCCGAGATCAAAGGTTCGGGCGTCGCCTTCACCGGCGTGGGCTGCGGTCGAGGCTTCACGACTGGCTTGGGCAGAGTCGGTGCAGCCATTGGCATCACTGGATCAGCAATATCCATCGGGGGCACGTCCGGCAACTCTAGGTTCGGCGGCGTGTTCGTCGGTGCGGCTGGACTAGGCGCCGCATTCGACGGGCTCGACTGACTCACCATCTCGAAGACGTGCGGTTTCTCCTTTGGCAAAAAAGCTTCGATAATCGTCGATAAAAACAACGCTATAATCAGCGCGCCATGCAAGATCACCGAGGACCACAAAGACTGATTATTTTTAATGCTCATCGCGCCTACTTAACCTTGGTATCCAAACTAATTTTTGAGAGCTTCCGCTGTTTGATCATATCGATCACAGTAATGACCTGCTGGTACGGCAGCGCCGAGTCTGCGCGTATGCTCAGCACCGGTGGCGCGGGGTCCATCGCCATGGCATCGAGTAAGTCGTTAAGTTGTTCCGTCGAGACTTTCTCATCGCTCCAATAGTAATCGCCAGATTTATCGAGCGTGATCGCCTGAAACTCTTCGCGCTCCTCGGACTGCGATTTCGACGCCTCCACGGGTAGGTTCACATCAATCGTCTGCTCCAGCAGCGGCGTAGTGACCATGAAAATAATCAGCAAGGCGAACGCGAGATCGATCAACGGCGTCACATTAATCTCCGTGAGAGCGGAGAGGCGATCTTTGCGATGGAAGTTACGAGCCACTATTTGATCAATTAAAAATTAGGGTCACTGAGACCTACGCGTTGGTCGCGGCGGCCTGCGCTTCGAGCTCGATACGATCGGCCACGGTGCTAGAGAAATTCTCCAGCTCGACCACTGAGATCTTGGTTTGTAGCAACAAATAGTTGTAGCCGAACACCGAAGGAATCGCGACCAACAGACCTGCCACGGTGGTCAACAACGCACCAGAGACACCGGGGGCGAGACTCTGCAAACTGGCCGACCCCGCCCCGGCCATGCCGCCGAAGGCATCCATCACCCCCCACACCGTGCCGAGCAAGCCGAGAAACGGTGCGCCGGTCACGATCGAGCCAAGCAGCACCATCTTGCTTTCGTAGCGGATAATCTGTTCAGCCAGGCCACGTTGAATCGCATTTTCAACATGCCCCATGCGCAAAGTCGCCCGATGCGTATCAGTATCGACCAGATTGCCACCATAACGGAAAAATGCTTCCAGCGCGTCGCGCACGACATTGTAGTAAGGCCCAGCACCCTTGCCTGGCCGCTCTGGAGGCAGGTCGAGCAAGTGCGACTCTTTACTCAAAAGACGCTCATAGCGCTTATTTTGGGAGCGCAAGCGGGACAGGTCCATATACTTTCCAAACAGGACTGACCACGCGATAATGCTGCAGACCATCAGTACCAGCACCACGATCTTGCCAGCAAAATTCGACTGACCGAAATAGGTAAAAACATTGGCGCCGCCAGCGGCCTGCAACAGTAGTGAATCAAATATAGTGGGTAAGCTCATTTTCTATAAGTGCGTAGAGGTATAGGATGAATAGACTCTTATTAACAACAGGCGTTCAAATCCCTGCCAGCATAAAACCTAATTCTCTGAAAAAACCTTTTAATCGTTCACTCAGAATTTGATTTGCCCGCAGAGAAACAGCGGCCTACACATTGACCATCAATCATTCACTCAAAGATAATATTAATGGATAGTAAAACACTCACTCTGCAAGAACTCAAAGCCAACGCCCACAGCGCTAGTTCGAAAAAGGCCCTGATCGGCATCGACGGCTTCGTCGACAAGATCGTGCACCCGGTCGATCAACGCTCCGGCCCCGGCGATCAGTTCACCCCGATTGCGACCATCGCCGAGTTTGGTGCACGGATCAGCTCCGCAGCCGGCAAAAGTGCCAATATTGAGCTCGCCCAAATTCTCGAAAAACTCGGTGGCAACGGCCCGATCATGGCCAGCGCACAATGCGCCCATGGCGTGCAAGTGCGCTACCTCGGCGCGCTCGGCAAGAGCACTATCCACCCCGTCTTTACTGAATTCGCGCAACAGACCAACGCCGTATCTATCGCAGATCCCGGCATCACCCACGCTGCGGAATTTTCTGATGGCAAGATCATGCTCGGCTCGATGGCCAGCCTCGAAGAGATCGACTACCAGCACATCGTCAACGCAATGGGTGCGGATGAATTAAGTAAACGCTTCGCCGAGGCCGATCTCATCGCAATGGTCAACTGGACCATGATCCCTTACCTCTCCGACGTCTTCAACGACTTCTTGGAACACCTCCTCCCGACGATGCCTGAGAACAAGGAGCGCATCTTTTTCTTCGACTTAGCTGACCCTGAAAAACGCTCAAAAGAAGATCTGCTCGAAGTGTTAAATATTTTCGGCAAGTTCGAAGCCTTTGGTAAGGTCATCCTCGGACTCAATCTCCGCGAAGCGGAGCAAGTCGACGCACTGCTAGGTTTTGAGCCGATCGAAAACACCCCGGACAACCTGCAAGTGCTGGCCGCACGTATTCGCGAGGCGCTCAAGCTCGACACGCTCGTCGTGCATCCAACGCACGATGCTGCTTGCGCGACACCAGAGGGCACCGCCTACGTCAAAGGGCCTTTCTGCGAGAAGCCAAAGATCACGACTGGCGCGGGTGACCACTTTAACTCAGGGTTCGTCACTGCCCGCTTGATCGGGCTGTCTCCAGTCGCCGCACTGACCCTCGCCGCGGCCACCTCTGGCTTTTATGTCCGCACCGCCGTGAGCCCATCACTCGATGAGCTCGCCGAATTTATCGCTACTTGGTAACCATACATGGCTGGACTTTTCATTACATTCGAAGGCACCGAAGGCTGCGGGAAATCCACCCAGATCAACGCCCTGGCCGCTCGCCTACAGGACCAAGGCCAGCAGGTCCTGCAAACTCGTGAACCCGGCGGCACGCCGCTAGGCGAAGCCGTGCGCGACTTGCTCCAACACGACGAAGCCGGCGCAGGCATGTCGCCCGAAGCAGAGCTGCTGCTGTTCACTGCCAGTCGCGCACAATTAACCCGCGAGCGTATCCTGCCCGCGATCGCTAAAGGCGAGATTGTGCTTTGCGACCGGTTTATGGACTCCACCACGGTCTACCAAGGCGTCGCTCGGCAGATTGACATCCAAGCGGTGGCGGCGATCAACCGCTTTGCCGTCGGCGAAGCGCGACCGGATCTGACCATCCTCATCGACCTGTCCCCCGAAGTGGGCATGGCTCGGGTGCACGCGCGGAGCGACGGTCAGCTCGATCGCATCGAGCAAGAAGCCATCGAATTTTTCCAAGCCGTGCGTGCCGGCTATCTCAAACTCGCCGAGTCAGAGCCAGAGCGCTTCCTGGTGCTCGACGGCAGTGCCTCAGTCGAGGTGCTAGAACAACAGATATGGGCAGCGGTGCAACCACGGCTGCTGTAACGCCGACGAGCGCGGCGCAAATACGCAACACGCCAGCTTTAGACCGTCAAAAATCGACGCTCTAGTCCTCGTCCCGTTGCTCGCGCTCTTTAGCGACGTTGACCGTTAACTGACGGCCCGCAAATTCCTGACCATCCAATTGACGAATCGCTTCATCAGCACCTTCCGAGTCTTCCATAGTGACGAAACCAAAGCCACGAGGGCGGCCGCCACCTGGGCGAGTCACGATGATTGCTTCTTCAACCTCACCGCAGTTTGCGAAGATCTCACGCAGATCATCACCGGTGGCATCGAAAGAAAGATTTCCTATGTAGAGTCGAATAGACATAATTTTATAAAATTAAACGTTATAAGTTGCAGTTGTATCTTGGGTTATCCCCGAATACCGATTGAAAAAGTGCATAACTGGCGCAAGACACAACCCTATTTTAAAAACGATTCGGATTTGCTAATTGCCACCGCCAAGGATTCCGTCACTCCACTTCCTTTTTTTCCGTGAAAAATACTAAGCCCACCAAACAAAACACCATCCTGCGGGTGTCCGCATACCTATTTCGCTATAAGCGTCTATTCTGGCTTACCATCGGGCTTGCCGCCGGCATGACCTTAATGGAAATCGCCGTGCCCTATGCGATCAAGGTCATCCTCGACGACATCGAAACCACCGGAGCGCTGACTGGGCTGTTCTGGGGCGTTGGCATCATCGCCTGCCTCTATGTTGGCAGTGAAATCTTCAATAGCCTACGCATCCGGGTCAATAACACGCTGGAGCAGCAAGTGCTGCTGGAAATGCGCCGCGACCTACACTCGAAGCTCCTGCGCCTGCCGGTCTCCTTTTATGATCAACGCAAGAGCGGCGAAATTTCCTCGCGCGTGATCGAAGACGTCTCCGCCGTCGAACGCGCACTGCTCGACGGCACCGAGCAAGGCACCGGCGCCATCCTCAAGATCGTCGGCATTACTACCGTGCTATTTATCATGCAGCCGTTGCTCGCTTGGTGCGTCTTTTTGCCCGTACCGATCCTAATGGTCTGCGGCATGCTCTACTCAAAACGCTCCCGCGTGGTCTGGAAGGGCGTGCGCGAAAGCTCGGGCGAGCTCAACAGCCTGCTGGTCGAGGACATTCAGGGCAATCGGCTGATCCAGACCTTTGGCCTGCAAAAGCGCGAGTCCGCCCGCTTTGAGCACTGCGCCGAAGACCTCAAGTCCAAGACCCTCAAAGCCATGTTCCGCTGGTCGCTCTACAGCCCAGCCACCACGCTCGCCACCAAGCTCGGCTTTCTCAGCATCGTCGGCGTTGGCGGCTATCTGGTGCTCAACGGTGGTAGCGATTTCAGCATGGGCAAGCTCCTCGCGTTCTTTCTCTACGCCAACATGCTGTACCAGCCGATCGCACAGCTGCACGGCCTAAACCACCTCATCGCCGCCGGCCGTGCCTCCGGCGAGCGCGTGTTCGAAGTGCTCGACGCAGCAGTCGATGTCGATGAGCCCACCGAGCCCACCCCTCTGCCAGCTGGCCCCATCCAAGTCGCCTTTGAAAACGTTCAATTCGAATATCCTGGCCGCCCCGCAGTGCTCTCAAATCTGAACCTCACTCTGGAAGCCAACCAAGTCACCGCCCTGGTCGGCCATACCGGCGCGGGCAAGTCCACCATCGCCAATCTCGCGATGCGCACCTACGACGTCACCCAAGGCAGCGTCAAACTCAACGGCGTAGACATCCGCAATACTTCCCTCAGCGAGCTGCACGATACAGTTGGCCATGTCGCGCAGGACCCCTTCCTCTTTGAAGGCAGCGTGCGCGATAACTTGCTACTCGCCAAACCCGACGCCAGTGAGGCAGACATCGCCCACGCCCTCGAACAAGCTTGCGCGCACGAGTTTGTCAACGCCCTGCCCGAGCGGCTTGACACTAACATCGGCGAGAAAGGCATTCGCCTCAGCCAGGGCGAGAAACAACGCCTCACCATCGCCCGCGTGCTACTCAAGAACCCGCCTTTCGTCATCCTCGACGAAGCCACTGCCAGCGTCGACACCATCACCGAGCGCAAAATCCAACTGGCACTCGATCATTTAGTCGAACAACGCACTGTGCTGGTCATCGCGCACCGCCTCTCGACCGTGCGTCGCGCCAACAAAATCGTAGTCCTCGAAGCAGGCGAAATCATCGAGTCCGGCACGCACGAAACGCTACTCGCCGAAGACGGACAGTACGCTAAGCTCTGGAATCACCAGAGCGATTTGATCCCCGAGCACAGTTAAATTATTCACTCACCGAACAGCACATCGCCTCGCCGCAGGGCTCGGCGTAGTGTATTTCGACCGATCCGCGCTTTATTTTTGTCCCTTGACGCTCTTTTTCGTCACCGACTATATTGCTATCTGACAAAGAGATCTCCGCTTTTTTTCCAGAACAATTGGATTACCACTTGCTTTTAATGCCGCAGAGAGCTTTTTTGCCGACCTTCAGACATGACCACACCAGAAACCAGCGATTCCAACCAAACCCTCAGCAAAGAACTTGTCGTGCAGAACAAGATGGGCATCCATGCCCGGCCTGCAGCGATGATCGTGCGTATCGCCAACACCTATGCCGGTGAAGTGTGGGTGGATAAAGATGATGAACAAGTGAATGGTAAAAGCATCATGGGTCTGATGATGTTGGCGGCCGGCAACGGCTCGAAGCTGACGATTCGCACCGAAGGTCCAATCGATACTGCAGAAAAGATGCTACTCGACCTCGAAGATCTGTTCGCTCGGCGCTTCGAAGAAGCTTAAATTGCCAAGCGCTTCAGCAGTCTAACACCGCCCCGCGCAATGAGTCGACGGGGCTTTTTTGTGCTTCATGCTCAATGACTAAAGGAGGGAGGGCGACTCGCCCTCCTTTGCAGCAACACAGGATAAATGTGGGCGACTCGCCCACACTCCTTTGCCGCAACACTGGATTAATGTGGGCGACTCGCCCACACTCCTTTGCCGCAACACTGGATTAATATGGGCGACTCACACTCCTTTGCCCCAACACAGCACCAATGTGGGCGAGTCGCCCACACTCCGAGTCGCCCACACTCCGATCGCGCTCAGCCGAGTTGCTCTCAATTGCCGCAGCTGCCGCGCCGTCCGGCGCCAGCCCAGATTAGCCTTTGACTCCGATTCGGTTTCTAAACAAATGTTTAAAACGAATGATCCAACGCACCATGCCGATCACCACCGACCTGCCCAAAGCCGACAAGACACGCAGCGAAATTGTCAGGGCCGCCGGATGCAGCCAAGCCGAACCAGCTGTAGAATAGCTTCAGCCGGAACCCACTCGCCGCCAACAGCACTCACCCTCACGGCCACACTCACTTTCAGCCTCACTTCAGTCGATGCCAGCCAGACTCCATCCATTCCGCACAGTCCTCGCCTTAGTTAGCGCCATCGCGCTCAGCAGTGCCTTAGCCGCGCAGACCAAGCAATCCAACCTCGATACCGAGCGCCTGCTCGACATCAGCCAGCGCGAGCAAAAGATCTATCAACAGCTCGCCGCCGATCCCGAGTATTATTCCGGCGACGATCTCGAGCGCCACCTGAACGAACTGATCTTCTCGTACCGCACCTATCTGGCCGAGAACCCTGACGACCTCAGCGCGCTCATACTCTACGGAAAACTACTCCGCCGTATTGGTAAAAACGACGAGGCCTTTAAAGCCTTCCTCAAGGCCGACGAGCTCGATCCGCAGATCGCAGTGGTCAAGCAGCAGATCGGCAATCACCTCGCCGAGACTGGCAAAGGCAAAGCGGCGCTCACCTTAACCCTCAACGCCATCACGCTCGAACCCGAGGTGCCCGCTTACCACTACGCACTCGGCGAGATCCTCTACACCTTTCGCGAGCCATTTATCGAACAAGCAGTCTTTAGCCGCGACGCCCTCGACCGCGAAATGCTTAAAGCCTTCCAAACCGCGGTGCGCCTAGAGCCGGACAACTTCGACGCACAAATGCGCCTCGGCGAGGCCTACTACGACCTCGCCAGCCCCGACTGGAAGGCAGCGCTGCTGCATTGGAACAAAGTCCGCAAGGACAGCCCCAACGATGACTTACTGCGCCGCCAGATCCTCGATCTCCACAAAGTGCGCGTGCTCGGTAAGCTCGGGCGCAGCGAAGAAGCCACAGCACTCGCAGCCACCATCGTCCAACCCAGCCTGCAGCAATCCAAACAGCAAGTCCTCGACGAAATACGTGTGTATTAGCGACTCAAAAGTGGTGCTCCCGGGCAGATTCGAACTGCCATTTGCGGCTTCGGAGACCGCTGCTCTATCCATTGAACTACGGGAGCAAATCAAAGTGGGCTAGATTTATGACTAGCTTGCTGGGGTCAACGTGAAAAGCGTGCAGCTCGGCGATTCGCTCGATCTTCAGAGTCGCACAACAAATACTGATAGGGTCAATTAGCTAAAAGAAAATGAGACACAGTATCAAAAAGAAAGTTGACAGTCCGCACTGCCGTTATTGAGACTCAGTCCCAACATGAAGCCAGCTAAGCAATCTCCCATGAAACGACACAAAATAATCGGCCTACTCACTTTTTGCAGCATGGCCTGGGTGGGCACGCTCGCAGCCCAAGAGGCGCCACAGGAACTGCCGTCGCAAGCCGAGATGTGGCAAATGATCCAAGCGCAGCAGCAACAAATCGAAGCACTCTCAGCGATGGTGCGCGCGAACCAAACCGCAGCCGCCACGACTCGCACCGAACTCGCGACTGCCAAGACTGCAGCCGCGAGCGCCAAAGCTGAAGCCAGCACTGCGCTCGCTCAGCTCAAAGCAACTCAGCAGCAGGTCGAAGCCACCTCAATCGCCGTCGAAGAATTCGGCGACAGTGCCTTCAACCTGCCAGCGTGGTATACCAACACCTCGATTGGTGGTTACGGTGAATTGCATGCCAACTTCAATAACGGCGCCGACAACGAAATCGACTTTCACCGTTTCGTGCTGTTTTTCAACCACGAGTTCAACGACTGGATCACACTCTATTCGGAACTCGAGCTCGAACACGGCCTAACTAAAGACACCGCTGATGGATCAAACGGCGAAATCGAACTGGAGCAGGCCTTCATCCGCATGGATTGGACCGAACAGTTCAGCACTGACGTTGGTGTGTTCCTGATGCCAGTCGGTATCCTCAACGAAACCCACGAGCCCAACACCTTCTACGGCGTCGAGCGTAACAACGTTGAGAAATACATCCTGCCAGGCACCTGGTGGGAAGGCGGAATAAAGGGCAGCTACCGCACTGAAACTGGCTTCGCCTTCGACGGCAGCATCACCTCCGGCCTCAATGCTGAAGACGGTTACATCCGCGGCGGTCGGCAAAAAGTATCTGAAGCCATCAACGACGAAGCCGCACTTGCCGGCCGGGTCAAATACACCGGCATCGCAGGGCTCGAGATCGCAGCCTCGGTACTTTACCAAGATGACCTCGATCAAAGCAAAGGCGGCAAAGACTACTCTGGTCTACTCAGCACTGCGCACATTCAATACACGACTGGAGGCTTTAGCCTGCGCGCGCTATATGCGCGCTGGGACCTCGACGGCGATATCGACTCCGACGCAGAATCGCAATACGGCTACTACATCGAACCTTCCTACCGTTGGACACTCAGCGAAAGGTATGGCGACATTGGTATCTACGCGCGTTTCAGCGACTACGAATACTTCAAGAAGAAGCTCTACGAGAACAAGATCTACGAAGTGGGCGTCAACTACTGGCCAACCGACAACGTGGTGTTCAAGCTGGACTACCAAGACACCAGCGATGCAGATCAATTTCAAGACGATGGCATCGATAGCGTCGTCAATCTCGGAGTCGGCTACCAATTCTAAACGAGCTTTCAACTGCTGATGCTTGCGCTCTTGGCAAGCATCGACAGTTTTCGCAGATTCACCCTGCTATGCAACCTCGCCTCACCACTGCACTCCTCGCACTCATGCTCTGGCTCCTCGCCAGCACGAGTGCCCATGCGCTTGAGACTGTGTATCTGCAGCCCGAGGTGTTTATTGAGCAAAGCTTTGCAGGCGAACCGGAGCAAAAAGTGCTGTGGCTGACCAAGGACGCCAAGGCATCGATCAAACAAGTCTTGGGGCGCGACTACCGCGGCATGCGCATACGCTATTGGCAAAGCGGTGCACGCACGGCCTGGATTTTGGAAGAGATCGGCAAGGTCAAACCAATCACCACAGGCTTTGTGATCGAAAACAATCAAATGCTAGCGATGCAGGTTTTGATCTATCGCGAGAGCCATGGCTGGGAAGTGCGCTACCCGTTCTTCACCGATCAATTTAAAGGACTCGAACTCGAAGCCAATAACCGGCTGAATAAAAAGATCGACGGCATCAGCGGCGCCACGCTCTCGGTCAACGCCCTGACTCGACTCTCCAAACTCGCACTCCACCTACATCAGCAGGCACTCGTACAATGAGCCTCCAAATCCCACGTAAACGCACGATCCTCGCTTTGCATCGCTGGCTGGGCATCACCTCCGCAGTCTTTCTATTGAGCCTCTCCATCACCGGACTAGCGCTCAACCACACCGAGTCCCTCAAACTCGATCAGATACAGATTAAAAACAGCTTCATTCTCAATCGCTATGGCATGGCCAGCGGCGCCAGCATCCAAGCATACCGTATCAACCAATCGGATACACTGACGCATCTCGACGGACAACTCTTTTACAATGCGGTCCCGCTAACCAGCGGCAGCCAACCGCTCGGCATCATCACCAGCGATCCGATTGCCGTGATCGCCACCGACACGCAGCTGATCTACTTAACCGCCGACGGCGAGCTAATCGAAACCATCAACAGTAGCCAACTGCCCTACTCTATTTTAACCGCGGTCGGCACCACCACCGACGACAGGCCGGTGCTGATCAGCGCCGATGGCAATTGGACGCCCGACGCAGACTGGCTTCAGTTCGCTCGCTTCCAAGGCGCATACAGCGTAAGCCCGCTCAATACGATTGAATTAAGCCTCGCCGACCGCAGCACCCTACTCGAATCCTTTCAAGGTGGCGGCGTCTCACTCTACCGCGTACTACTCGACCTGCACGCCGGCCGCCTGTTCGGCTGGGGTGGCCGCACCGCAATGGACCTGTCCGCGGTCGCCATCATCATTCTCATCACT
>Ga0206129_10006058_pt1 | contig 12450 bp, 10 predicted proteins | sample Helgoland_Spring_8_FD_148616 | JGI IMG/M metagenome (GOLD analysis project Ga0206129, IMG submission 148616) | Pelagic subsurface seawater microbial communities from Kabeltonne, Helgoland, North Sea - Helgoland_Spring_Bloom_20160502_2 | ecosystem: Environmental > Aquatic > Marine > Epipelagic ...
AGGGCCTAACTGCGCGCTCGCAAAACTGCTGGCCGTCAGTGAAGTTTGACGTGATGGCTGTGAACGATGCTGCCTCTGATTTTCTTGCCGCAGGTTTTTATTACAAGACTTTCATGTGGCCTGCGTCCTTTTGGGAGAAAGTGTACGAGCCGATTATTCGGCGTGCCGCAGGTCTTGGTGCGTTGTCGATGCAAGAAGACCCGGATCAGTATGACAAGGGCTTTCGTCATTGCGATCTGTTGATTGTTGGCGCTGGACCCTCGGGTCTCATGGCTGCCCTGACTGCTGGTCGCGCCGGCAAAGACGTGATCCTCGCAGATGAAGATTTCGCTATGGGTGGCCGTTTGCTCAGCGAGCAGATGGAGATTGGCGCCAAAACGGCGCTCGATTGGACGACGCAAACAGTTGCTGAACTTTCCTCGATGCCCAACGTGCGCCTGATGACGCGCACTACTGTCATGGGTGCGTTCGATCATGGCATTTATGGCGCGGTTGAGCGTGTCTCGGATCACCTCCTTGAACCTGCCGCCGGCAAACCACGTCAAATCCTTTGGCGCATTTATGCTGGCAAAACGATGCTGTGTGCCGGCGCGATTGAGCGGCCCATTGCGTTTGAGAATAACGACCGTCCGGGCATTATGCTTGCCTCTGCGATGCGCTCTTATGTGAACCGTTGGGCGGTAACGCCTGCGCAGCGGGTCGCGATCTTTACGTCGTGCGATGATGGGCATCGCACTGCCGCTGACCTGCATGCGAAGGGCGTCAAGATTGCCGCGGTGATCGACACACGTTCAGAGACACCGATGTCGATGGATTACGAAGTGCTTGCGGGCGCGCAAGTGATCAATACCAAAGGCCGTCTTGGCCTGACGTTCGTTGAAGTACAGCAAGCCGATGGCTCTATGCGAACGCTAGAATGTGGCGCGCTAGGTGTGTCGGGGGGGTGGAACCCGAATGTGCATCTGACATGCCATCAACGGGGTCGCCCAGCTTGGAATGCTGAACTTTCAGCCTTTGTTCCGGGGGGCACTTTGCCTCCGGGCATGTCTGTTGCAGGCGCTGCGAGCGGTGATCTGTCTACATATGGCGCCTTGCACAGCGGTGCAAAAGGCGCGGCTGACGCGCTTGGCATCAAAGCGGCGGATGTACCAACAGCCGATGACACCCCTGCCAAGCAATCCGCTTTTTGGTATGTCGAGGGCTGCAAACGCGCGTGGCTGGATCAGCAAAACGATGTGACGGTCAAGGACGTGAAGCTTGCGCATCAAGAAGGGTTCAAATCCGTTGAGCACCTCAAGCGCTACACGACGCTGGGCATGGCGACGGATCAGGGCAAGACATCCAACATGGGCGGTCTCGCGATTATGGCCGAGATTGCAGGCAAAGGTATTCCCGATGTGGGTACAACGATCTTCCGCCCGCCTTACACGCCTGTGTCCATTGGCGCGCTGGCGGGTCGTATGCGCGGGATGGAGTTCCACCCGACACGTCTGACGCCTTCGCATTTCTGGGCGAAAGAGCGCGGCGCGGTTTTTGTTGAAGTGGGCAATTGGCTGCGCGCGCAGTGGTTCCCGATCGAGGGCGAAACCCATTGGCGTCAATCGGTAGACCGCGAAGTCAAAGCAACCCGTGCCTCTGTCGGTGTGTGCGATTGTACAACGCTTGGAAAAATCGATGTGCAAGGCGCGGATGCGGCGACGTTCCTCAACAAACTCTACTGCAATCCGTTTGCGAAACTGGCTGTTGGCAAGGTGCGCTATGGTCTGATGCTGCGCGAAGATGGTATCGCAATGGATGATGGCACGGCTGGCCGTTTGGCGGAAGATCATTTCGTTGTGACAACGACCACAGCCAAAGCTGGCCCTGTCTATCAACACATGGAATTTGTGCGTCAGTGCTTGATGCCGGACGCGGATGTGCAGCTGATTTCCACCACGGAAGCTTGGGCGCAATATGCGGTTGCTGGGCCGAATTCGCGCAAGCTTTTGCAAAAGATTGTCGACCCCGAGTTTGACATCTCGAATGAGGCGTTTGAGTTCATGGCCTGCGCCAATATTACCGTCTGTGGTGGTTTGCGCGCGCGTTTGTTCCGTATTTCTTTTTCTGGCGAAATGGCCTTTGAGATCGCTGTACCGTCGCGTTATGGCGACGCTTTGATGCGCAAACTGATGGAAGAGGGCGAAGAGTTCGACGTTGTTCCTTACGGCACAGAAGCGCTCGGCGTGATGCGTATCGAAAAGGGGCATGCGGCGGGCAATGAGCTGAACGGCACAACCACTGCGAACAATCTTGGCATGGGTCGAATGGTGTCCAAGAAAAAGGACAGCATCGGCACGGTTCTGTCTGAACGCGCAGGTTTGAATGAAGAAGATGCGTTGAAGCTGGTCGGCGTGAAGCCGCTCGCGCGCGAAGACAAGATCACCGCTGGTGGGCATTTGATGGCGGCCGATGGCCCTGTCGATGCCGCGCATGATCAGGGCTATGTAACTTCCGCCGCCTATTCGCCAGAAGTCGGGTCAATGATCGGTCTCGCGTTCATCAAATCGGGGGATGCGCGTATGGGCGAAAAGATGCGCCTTGTTTCGCCGGTGACCGATAGCGAAGTCGAGGTCGAAGTGACTTCTGCCCACTTTGTTGATCCAGAAGGAGGACGCCAGCGTGCATGATCTTACTCCGATTACGGCCCTTGGGGGCACAACCCCGCGTAATGACGTGATTGGTACTATGGAGCTGCGCGAGAACGATGGTCTCGCTTTGGCCTCCGTTCATGCGCGCCTTGGGCATGAAATAGCGTGTCGCGCGCATTTATCCGATTTGCTTGGTGGGCGCGTTCCAGAGGTGGGCAAAACGGTTTTGCGTGATCCCGAAGCGGCATTCTGGACAGGGCCGGATCAATGGATGGTTGGCGCGCCTTTTGCGAGCCACGAAGACCTTGCGAGCCAGTTGAAGTCCCGTTTTGGCGATACTGCGTCGATCACTGAACAAACCGATGCTTGGGCGTGCTTTGATCTGCAAGGCAGCGCGATGGAGCAGGTTGTCGAGTTGTTATGTCCGATCAACGTCCGCCAGATGACAACGGGCGATGCACAACGTACGTCTATTCATCACTTGGGATGTTTCGTTCTGCGCCGCGATCCGAGTGATTGGGTGCGCATTCTTGGACCTCGCGCGTCTGCGGGGTCTTTGCATCATGCGATTGTGACGGCGATGCGCTCGGTCGCCTGAGCGTTCTTAAAACAGCCAAGAACACCTCAAAAAGCGTCAAGCGGGGGGATTTTATTTACCCGTATGAAATTTTTTATCCTATAATGAAGGGAATGGACCGAATTTCGGGTGAACTCTCGTGAATTGTTGTCTTTGCAGTTGGGCCACTCTAGGAGGCTAAGAGGATGAACATAGAAGCGATATCGCCCGAGATGGTTGTTAAACTTAGTCAAGATCCGCATGTCACATCTGCGGGAGAGCGCGAGAAGGTTCTCGAAGTTGCGATTGGCCGCGAAGTTCGCGCGTTTCGTAAACAAAAAGAGATCACCGTGGCAGAACTAGCGTCTATGACGGGCTTGTCGATTGGCATGCTCTCCAAGATCGAGAACGGTAACACCTCACCATCCTTGAGTACGCTGCAAACGTTGGCGAATGCGCTGTCGGTACCACTCACGAGCTTTTTCCGTCGCTTTGAGGAGCAACGCTCAGCGGTTCATACGAAAGCGGGCGAGGGTGTTGAGTTGGAGCGCGAAGGCACGCGCGCAGGCCATCAGTATAACCTGCTGGGCCACATTGGTGCGAATTCGAGCGGTGTGATTGTGGAGCCTTATTTGATCACTTTGTCAGAGCAATCTGATGTGTTTCCGATGTTCCAACACGGCGGGATCGAGACAATTTATATGCTTGAGGGTAAAGTCGATTATCGCCACGGCGATGATGTGCATTCCTTGCTGCCGGGGGACACTCTGTTTTTTGATGCGGATGCGCCGCATGGTCCTGAAAAGCTTGTGGAATTGCCTGCACGCTATCTTTCGATTATCAGCTATCCGCAATCAACAGGCTGAGTGAGGGTAGGGTGCGTGAAACCACGCACCTTACGTTGGTGTCACGCCTGAAGCGGCGGTTCTGAGTCCTTGTCAGGCCAAATCCCTGGACTTGTGGGCAAGCCATCATCAAACTTTGCCAAGTAGTCCAGCATCATCGGACGGTTGTCGATGAAGCCTTTGTAGGTCGCCAGCTCTTCTGGCAAATCACGGATCACACGGTGCAAACGACGACCCCATTTGGGCATCGTCATCATGTCATCGAAATTGCACAGATAACAGCGGATCGGAAAGACCAGTGCGTTCGAGCGCGGCAGGCGGAAGAACGTCTGTAGCTCCACGCGTAAGTGCTGTTTCTGGCCGATGTTATCCGGTGTGATCGTCGTTTTTTGAATGCCCCATTTGTGATAGTTTTCAGGGGATGTATCTAGAAGCGGATTCACCGTCATCGTCCAGTTCAAGCGACGTGCAGGTGACCCTTGCTGGATATTCAAAAGGAACTTCAACGCTCGAACAAAGATGCCCTTTTCATGGGCCAGCGGCACAGGGGCGTGCCACTCAAAGAAGTTCATCCCGATATCGAAATCGAGTGACCAATCGGCTTGCGTCGTCACAGTGCCTGCGTCCATCCACAGATTGTCATCGCGTTGATCCAGTACACAAAAATCACCCTGCGCTTGGCGCGTGATATACTCCATCGGGCCGTAAGGTAGCGTGGTTTCATCAAGGAACGTGAACGTGTCATCAATACCAAGTGGTTTGTTCACCCAGCGCCATTGATCGCCGTCGCGGTGCAGCTCGAACAGGTCGGGATAATCCTCTGATTTGGAGACCATGATCAGCTCAAGCAAATCCCAGCCCGCAAGCGTCATATGCGGCAAAGACTGGCAGCGCAGCGGATCATCCGCGAGCACCATCGCGCGGTCGCGCATCTCAGCGACGTAATGCTCGTCTACATCAAATCGCTTTTCGTAGATCGAGCCTTCGGGACCACCGCGATGCTGCTCCATATTTACCGAATACATGTAGCTGTCTTCGTGGAACGGGAATGGGAACCGCTGGATCGCCCAATCAGAGTTTTTGAACGTGTAATCGTCGCGGAATGTTTCTTCGTTGAACTGAATGGTCATTGTTGGCTCCTATCGGTCCAGCACGAGGGTCTTGCCCTCAAATCTACTCACACACGGCATGATCTTTTCGCCTGACGCATGTTCATCATCTTCCAACCAGTGATCGCGGTGAATGAAGTTACCGGAATAATCAATCACGCGCGTTTCGCATTGCCCACAGGCTCCGCCACGGCACAGATAGGGTGCATCCACGCCTGAACGCTCCATCGCTTCCAGCAGGCTTTCATCTTCGCCGACTTGAATGACTTTGTTGGACACGGCGAGTTTCACTTCAAACGGTTTGCCCGGTTGTGGCGCGAGGAATTCCTCGTAATGCACGGCTTCGCGCGGCCAGCCGAGTTTTTCCGTCGTTGCGCGCACCCAGTTGATCATACCTTTGGGGCCACACACGTAAACATGCGTGCCAACAGGTTGACCGTTGAGCAATTCTTCCAGCGCGATCGCTTGCTTTTCATCGTCGTAGTAAACATGGGCCTCGTAAGGATGTGCTGACAACAGCTCATCCACATAGGATCCAAGCGCCGCGTTACGACACGCATAATGCAATTCCCAAGCACCACCCAAGCGTTCCATCTGCTTGATCTGGCTCAAGAACGGCGTGATTCCGATGCCGCCTGCAATGAACAGTTGTTTCTTGGCGCGCAGGTCCAGCGAGAAAAGGTTCACAGGATAGCTGATCACCATTTTGTCCCCAACAGAGACATTGTTATGCATGAACAGGGATCCACCACGCCCCTCATCATCGCGGCGCACAGATATTGTGTAGGCGCTTTGATCCATAGGATCGGACATTAGCGAGTAGGGGTTCATACGCGTGATTGCGCCGTCTTTCATTTCAACAACCGTATGCGCGCCACCGGAGAAGGTGGGCAGCAAGCCACCATCCGTGCGCTCAAACTTGAAGCGTGTGACGAGTTCATTCACAGCAACGATTTCGGTGACAGTGACGTCAATTTTCTCTGCACCACTCATTCGTAAATCCCCTTTGATGGAGGAACATTTCCGGGGTCTTCCGCGTCAATGCACACGCCTTGATAGGCGGCAAGACGACGGGAGTAATGATCGCGCACGAACAGGTTCAAACCGCAGTGAGAGCAAACGAATGGATCAATCGCGACGTCCTCTGTGATGCCCTTGCAGTGAACGCATTGCATACGGCGCGCGGTGCTGCCGCGATGTTCGGTCTGGACGGCTGTATATGGAATGCCTGCGTTCGTGCATTCGCGCATAGCTTGACCCATCAGGCTTTCGGTGCCCGACAGATAGACCTGCGTGCTCATCTTGGCGTCCTGCAACACACGCTGAATGCGGGAAGCGGCGGCCTCGTAAGACGGGCCTTCGTAGTATTGCGCAGGGTTCAACGCGCGCAGCTTGTCGCCATAATCGGTGCCTTTGGCGATGAAAATGATATGCGCGCCTGTCATCAATTCTGGCGTTGCGACGTCCAAAATAGCCTCTGCGCCTTGTGCGTCAGCGATCATCAAGTGATGCTTGCCTGCGCGTGGCTCAAGCGTGCCCCAAACAGGGCGGCTTCGGATCGATTGTGGGAATTCGAATTTCGACATGAGTTACCCTGTGAGCGATGGAAAGAGGGCGCGAAGAATATCTCGCGCCCTGAAGTCATAACAAATCAGCCTTTGGCTGTGCGGATTGATTTGTCTACATCGTAGAACGGCATCTCTTCTGCAGTTGCTGCCCGCTCTGTTCCGTCCGGCTGCACAACTGTCAGCTTCGTGCCTGCTTTTGCCACCTCTGGTGACAGACGCGCGATGGCGACAGAGTAGTTGTTCAGATCGGAAGACAGACCGTAAGTTATCACGCCAACGTCTTTTCCGTCGTGCATGACGCGGGCGAACATTTCCATCTGGTCCATGCTGTCGGATAGCTGAACGCCGAAGATCTTGAAGCGCTCTTTGCCTTTGGCGGCATAATGGTTCTCTGCACCGATAAAGCCGATCTTGTCGGGTGAGACCGTAAAGTCGAGGCCCAGTTCCCAAAGCGTGTCGCCGCAGGGCTCATCGTCGAACGGGAAGGTCTCAGAGTTGTCGCCGGGGTAGAACAACAGATAGCTTTCGATGCGCAGCATATCGAGTGTAGAGAACTGCGTCGGACGCACGCCCATGTCCTTACCTGATGCGAGAATGTTGTCCCACAGATGCACCGCATCTTTGCCACGGCAGAAAATCTCATAGCCACGCTCGCCCGTGTAACCCGTGCGCGAGATCATGACGTCTTTGCCAAAAAGGCGGGTTTGCATGATGCCAAAATAGGCCAAATCGCGGATTGCTGGGATTTCTTTGGCCAGCAGATCAACCGAAAGCGGACCTTGCAGCGACATGTCGTGCAGATCGTCGTCCATCAAAACGGTGCAGTTCTTTGCGGCAGCGACAGAGGTCAACTGCTCCATGCCTGTGCCTGTGCCGTGCACGACCAACCATGAATTTACTGCGAGGTGATAGATGATGCAGTCATCAATGAATTTGCCGTCGCTGTTGAGGATCGACGCATAGGTCGAGCGACCCGGTGCAATTTTCTCAACGTTACGCGTTGTGACGCGGTCAATGACGTAGGCCGCATCTGGGCCAGTGACGTGGACTTTCTTCAAGCCAGAGACGTCCATCAAGCCAGCCTTGGTGCGGATCGCCTCATAGTCGGCTTTCGCGCGCTCGGGCGTGTGATCATAGAACCAAGCGGTTCCCATGCCGTTCCAGTCTTCCAACTCGCCGCCAATTTCTGCGTGACGGTGTGCTAGTGCTGAATGTCTCCAGATGATCGCCATCGGATTCCCCTATCTGTTGTGAGTCTTGTTTGGCTGTATTCAGCCCGACAGCGCTTCAAAAAGCAACATTGCGATTAAACTTTTTTTCCTGTCAGGCAATAAAAATGAAAAAGGGGGGCCGTATTTGGCCCCCCGATCCGTGTTCGAGCTGAAATTACTTGTCGAACGTTTTCGCTTTCGCGCTTTCAGAGCGCTGACCAATCACCAGCACGACGACACAAGCGATCATCGCAAGGACAGTCGTGATGCCGGGCAGGGAGGTGCCCCAACCGATGAACATGGCACCGTCAACAACACTCCAGGACGCTTCAGAATATGGAAACATGTGTTTCTCCTAAGTTTCTAAGTTGATTATTCAGCAGGTGTGACTGGAGCATCTGTGCCCCACTCAGGATAACCAGCCGCTGGTACTTTCACGAGATCCATACCCGCAAGCTCTGCACCTTCACGGATACGCAGCATGCCGAACATCTTGAGAATGTAGGACACAACGTAACCCGGCACGAAACCAAGCAAGAAGAAGACAACTGCTCCGCCGATTTGACCCATCAGGCTCACAGTTGGTGCGTTGTCGATCGCAAGCGATGGATAACCAGCGCCCCAGATACCGAGCATAACCACACCATAAAGGCCGATTGTGCCGTGCACTGTGACCGCGCCAACCGCATCGTCGATACCGCGACGCTCTAACCAATCTGCGCAAGGCTTCAGGATCAGACCTGCAGACATTGCAATCAGGAAAGCATGTGCAGGGAAGTAGATATCCAGACCAGACGCCGTGGAAATAATACCCGCAAGCGCGCCAGACATCATCCAGAATGGATCACGTGTGAAGAGCCATGTACCTATGATACCACCCGCAACACCCATCAGGATGTTGAACGATAGGGAACCAAGCGTAATCGGCGTGCCATAGATCGTTGCGAACTTGTCTGGGAACCAGCTCCATGCTTCGCCCGGAGGAACGACGCAAGCCATCAAGAAGCCCCAGAAGCCAACAATAATCAGCATCAGACCAACAACAGTGAGGGGCATATTGTGGCCCGGAATGTGGTTAGCTGAGCCATCCGCGTTGAACTTGCCGATCCTTGGCCCAAGGTTGATGAGAACACCCAGCGCAAAGAAGCCAGCAACCGCGTGAACAAGACCCGCAGCACCGAAGTCATGGACGCCCCATTTTGTGACCATCCAGCCATCTGCATGCCAGCCCCAAGCCGCCGCAACGACCCAAGCGAACGAGCCAAGCACAACAGCGAGGATGATAAAGCCGACCGTTTGGATGCGTTCAATGACTGCACCGGACATGATAGAAGCCGTTGTACAAGCGAACAGCGCGAAGGCACCAAAGAACACGCCAGAAATGTTATCGGCAATGTTCGGACCCATGTACTGAGCAGACTCGCCCCAGCCCCATGCAATCGAGTTGGCATATTCAACGCCGGAAATGCCCATCGGACCAGCGGCACCGGGAATGCCTGTTGGGAAACCGAAGTAGACCCACCAGCCAAAGAAGTAGAATGTCGGGATCATGAACGCGAAGGCGAGAATGTTCTTAACGCCAGAGGACAACACGTTCTTGAGCCGAGATGCGCCCATTTCATACGCAAGGAATCCCGCGTGGATGATGATCATCAACGGAATGGTCAGATAATAGTAGGTTTCAGCGAACATGGTGTTGGTGACTTTTGCACCTGCACCGCTTCCCGCCGCTTCAAGCGCTGCCACTTTGGCAACGAGCTCTGCGATTTGGTCTTCCACTGTGAGGACTCCCCTTTGGCTGTCGTTTTTTCGATGCCTTCCGTCGTGAATGCGGTCGGCTGGTGCGCAATCAAACATGAGATTCGCAATTTTCATAGTGTTTTTTGCCTTAAGTGAAAAAAAGTTTCCTAACAGTTGAGCCGGAAAAAATTTGCTGTTAGCGTCTGAGTCGAATGCCGCGAGCCAAGCGGCCGTTTTTCGAGGGATTTTAATATGTGCGGAATTGTTGGCCTTTTTCTCAAGGACAAGTCGCTAGAGCCAGAGTTGGGCAAAATGCTCACCTCCATGTTGATCACGATGACCGATCGTGGCCCCGACAGTGCGGGCATTGCGATTTACGGTGATGAATCAAAAGGTTCCTCCAAGATGACAGTGCAATCTGACGCGCCTGATCTGGAGTTTGCTGGCCTTGAGAGCGCGCTCTCTGATGCGCTCGGCGGTACTGTGTCGATGAAAGTGATAAGCACGCATGCGGTTCTGTCCATTCCGGCAGGCAGCTTTGAAAAAGCGCGCCAAACACTGAGCGAAGTGCGCCCCAATGTGCGCATCATGAGTCGTGGTGACACGCTTGAGATTTATAAAGAGGTAGGCCTGCCAAAAGACGTCGCCGCGCGGTTTGACGTCTCCTCCATGTCGGGAACCCATGGAATCGGCCACACTCGTATGGCGACCGAATCTGCGGTGACAACGATGGGTGCGCACCCGTTCAACACCGGCGATGATCAATGTTTGGTACACAACGGCTCGCTCTCCAACCACAATTCCTTGCGCCGCAAACTGCGCCGCGAAGGTATCCACATCGAAACAGAGAACGACACAGAAGTTGGTGCCGCCTACCTCACGTGGAAAATGCGCGAAGGCGCGACATTGGGCGAAGCGTTGGAAAGCGCGCTGGATGATCTCGATGGTTTCTTCACCTTCCTTGTTGGTACGAAAGACGGCTTTGGCGTCGTGAGGGACCCGATTGCGTGCAAGCCTGCCGTGATGGCCGAAACCGATCAATATGTAGCGTTCGGCTCCGAGTACCGTGCGCTCGTTGATTTACCAGGGATCGAAACTGCCCGTGTTTGGGAGCCAGAGCCAGCAACCGTTTACTTTTGGAGCCACAACACGCTCCCAACCAACACAGAGAAAGCAGCGTAAATGCAGACAGTCGATTTACAGGAAATGGGCCTGCGCGGCGTGAATGCGGCGCTGCATGCTCAGGCGGATGATACGAACCAGACCGCTTGGACCATCGAGAACGCCAAAGGCGCGCATGCGATTGCATGTGGTCTGGATGCGCCGATTGAAGTCACTGTCAAAGGCTCCACAGGCTATTACTGCGGGGGCATGAACCAGCAGGCGACGATCAAGATCGATGGCTCTGCGGGGCCGGGCACGGGCGAAAACATGATGTCCGGCAAAATTGTAATTGAGGGCGATGCGAGCCAGTACCTTGGTGCGACGGCGCATGGCGGCATGATCGTGGTCAAGGGGAATGCCTCTTCGCGCTGCGGCATTTCGATGAAAGGCGTGAACATCGTCGTGCAAGGCAACATCGGCCATATGTCCGCATTCATGGGTCAATCTGGCAATCTTGTGGTCTGCGGTGACGCAGGCGACGCGCTGGGTGACAGCTGCTATGAGGCACGTTTCTTTGTGCGCGGTTCGGTGAAAAGTCTTGGTGCCGATTGCGAGAAGAAAGAAATGCGGAGCGAGCATCTGACGCTTTTGCAAGGCCTCTTGGATGAAGCAGGGATCGACGCTGATCCGAAAGACTTCACGCGCTATGGCTCGGCGCGCAATCTCTACAACTTCGACGTTGATAACGCTGCTGCGTATTAAGGATACCAAAAATGAAAACACACGACGCAAAAGGTATTCCGCACACATCGCCCCGGCAGTCTGCGACCTTCACACAAGACATCAACTCTGACATCCGCCGCGCGGCTGCGACGGGTATCTATGACATTCGCGGCGGTGGTGCGAAGCGTAAAGTGCCCAGCTTTGATGATCTACTCTTCATGGGCGCTTCTATTTCGAGATATCCTTTGGAAGGCTACCGCGAGAAGTGCGAAACATCCGTTACGATTGGTGGCTTGCACGCCTCCAATCCGATCGAGCTTGATATCCCTGTGACCATCGCAGGCATGTCCTTTGGTGCGTTGTCTGGTCCCGCGAAAGAAGCGTTGGGGCGCGGCGCGTCTATGGCGGGCACCTCCACGACAACGGGCGATGGTGGCATGACGCCCGAAGAGCGCGGGCATTCTGACAAGCTGGTCTATCAGTATCTCCCATCGCGTTACGGCATGAACCCCAATGATCTGCGCAAAGCGGATGCGATTGAAATCGTGGTTGGCCAAGGCGCGAAACCCGGTGGCGGTGGAATGCTCTTGGGGCAGAAAATCTCTGACCGCGTGGCGCATATGCGTAACCTTCCGAAAGGGATCGACCAGCGCTCTGCGTGTCGTCACCCTGATTGGACGGGGCCAGACGATCTTGAAATCAAGATTTTGGAGCTGCGCGAGATCACCGGTTGGAAAGTGCCAATCTATGTGAAAGTCGCGGGTGCGCGTCCTTACTATGACGTGACCTTGGCGGTGAAAGCGGGCGCGGATGCAATCGTGCTGGACGGTATGCAGGGCGGTACAGCGGCGACGCAAGACGTGTTCATTGAACACGTAGGCCAGCCAACGCTGGCGATCATTCGCCCTGCGGTTCAAGCGCTTCAAGATCTCGGGATGCACCGCAAGGTTCAGTTGATTCTGTCGGG
>Ga0206129_10006060_pt1 | contig 12445 bp, 7 predicted proteins | sample Helgoland_Spring_8_FD_148616 | JGI IMG/M metagenome (GOLD analysis project Ga0206129, IMG submission 148616) | Pelagic subsurface seawater microbial communities from Kabeltonne, Helgoland, North Sea - Helgoland_Spring_Bloom_20160502_2 | ecosystem: Environmental > Aquatic > Marine > Epipelagic ...
CTTTCTCGACTTACAACCGGGTGTCTCAGTTACCCGAGATGGAGGCCCGGGAAAATCGGCATCCGTGCGAATTCGCGGCGAAGAAGGTTTCCGTACCCGGGTAGTTTTAGATGGGATCGATATCGCTGATCCTTCTTCGCCTCAAATAAGTCCTCGTATAGAACATCTGCTTTCTGAAGGGCTTCAGCGAATCGAGGTGCTCAGAGGCCCACAAGGGCTCGCCTATGGCGCCGATGCTGGCGGCGTCATTGCCATGACAACTCGTCAACCTGAAACAGGCGTCACGGCAAATGTTACCGCGGAAGGTGGTCAAAACGGTTACTCCAAATTAGGCGGTTTTATCGCAGGCGGGGCTGAGCGATTTCAAGGCTCACTATCCATTACCGACTTGAGCACCGACGGGTTCAATGCCCGGCCCTCTGACAACCAATTGCAAGACGACGATGGATACAGTAATACCACCATTCACGGCACTGCCTCATTGAGCTTAACCGATGCCCTCACGTTGACCGGTAGCGTGCACGATATCGACGGTGATAATGACTACGACGGCTGTTTTGACACCGCCACTTTTGCGCAAATTGGTGCCTGCACCGATACCTTTGATCAGTCAGCCGCGCGCATCACCGCGAGATTTCAAAATACCTTGATTGATTCATCACTGAGCTACGAGAAGTCTGAAATCGAAAGGGCTTTTTACAGCGCAGAAATCTTGTCCTTCGAAACAGAAGGTGAGCAGGAGGAAGTTTCCTGGATTGGCTCACTATCGCCCCAGTCAGGACAGCGGGTAACACTGGGATTCGACGCCGTTGATCAGTCCCTTACGGATGGCGGCAGCGAGCGCGGTCGGGACAACCTGGGGATTTGGGGAGAATATGACCTCGACGTGCTAGCGGGCGCCTTAACTGTTGGAGCGCGATGGGATGACAACGATGACTTTGGACAGCACACCTCCTGGCGAATCAGTCTACAACAGCAGCTTGCAGGCTCTGATCATCCTTTGATTGTCAGGGGCGCGGTTGGCACCGGCTTTCGTGCACCTAGCCTCTATGAAATAGCCTACAACGCGGGCCCGTTCAGCTATGCCCCCGCAGCCACCACTGCGCTTACCGAGGAAAAGAGCCAAGGGTGGGAGATCGGTTTTAGTTGGGGACAACCTGACCAACAACTAGAGATTACCTGGTTTGATCAGGAAATAGACAATGAGATTTACTTTGACATGGCCAGCTTCTCTGGCTACCTCCAAGGTACAGGTACAACGTCGTCTCAGGGCTTGGAGCTTTCTGGCGAAACCGCGTTTCTAACGCACTGGCGACTCCTAGCAAACATCACCTGGAATGAAACAGAATCCAACACGAAGCAGCAAAGACCTTATCGCCCCGAGTGGGCTGCTGCGAGCACTTTACTATGGCAAGACCGTTCGGTGGTTGCCGCTCTCACAGCACGATTCACCCGTGACTCCGTGGATACTTTTGGAGCACCCATGCCAAATACCGAACGCTTAGATGCTAGTGTAGCGCTCAATGTGACTCAATCCCTGCGCGTTACGGCACGGATTGAAAACCTGACGGACAACCAAGACGCTCAAGTCAGGGATTACAATCAGATCCCAAGGGCCGCTTACCTCGGTCTTCGCTACAGTATCTAAAGGGCTTAACCATGGATAACAACGACAAAGAAGCGCGCCATAACCGTGCCATGGAAAAACAAAAAGCTGCCGTGGATGCCGGCGTTGCGGCAGCCACCACTGACAGAGGCGTTGCCGTACTTTTAACCGGCGATGGCAAAGGTAAAACCAGCTCGGCTTTCGGTATGGTTTTGAGGGCCTTGGGCTATAACCAAAACGTGGGAGTCATACAGTTCATAAAAGGCGTGCAGCTGTCGGGAGAAGAGCACTACCTTCGCGATCATTGCCCAGATGTTGAGTTCTATCAAATGGGCACGGGCTTTACCTGGGACACCCAAGACCGCAGTGGCGATATTGCGGCAGCAGAGCGCACCTGGGAACAGGCTGCAAACATGCTGGCCAACCCACAGCTCGATTTGATCATTCTCGATGAGCTGACCTACATGCTGGCCTTTAAATACCTTTCAGAAGATACGGTACTCAAGGCCATTAAAGCCCGCCCTGAGCATCAAAGCGTCGTCGTGACCGGTCGCGGCGGCGGCAGTGCCCTGCGCTCGGTTATGGATACCGTTTCCGAGATTAAAGACGTTGAGCACGCCTATCGTGCAGGCATTCAAGCCCGAAAAGGCGTTGATTACTGATTTAAGGAGCCATCTTTGGATAGCACCGCCATTCGTTTCGGCTGGTTTCTAGCTTACAAGTTTTTTAACTCGCTGTTTTTGGGTTTATCGATAGGCGCGGTGTTCACGCTTTACGAACCGCTATCGCCGGCCATTTTTTCTGCCGGTGGCATTGGTCTAGCGTTAGCAACTCTGGTTATCGCAACTCAGTATCATCGGCTGTTCAACCCTCTGTGGTTCTATCGTCTGTCGCTAACGGTCGAACTCGTTATTCTTTTGGGTGTCGCGGGGGTTTTGCTCTACCCATTAGAAAAACCTCTAGCACTCTTTATTTACTTGGGCTACCAATTCACTTTTGCTCTCGGCAGCTATCTTGTTCGCTGCGAAACTTTACTTTTTGTCGACAACAAGCGACTGACACAGCTCGATATTGCCAAACAAACAGCTTACCTAGTGGGTATGGGTGCCTCTTGGATGGCCTATCAGGTTTTCGAATCACACTTTCAAATGATCGACAAAGCAGCACAGGTCACCGCCATTCATTGGCCGCTGCTCGCCATCGAAATACTCATCATCTTTTGCCTAGTCCGTGCTTTCCAAAGATCCGCCTGAACAAAAGCCCTGTAGATATATAAGAAAAATTGCATCTGCACTTCACAAGCACTAAGTTAAGGATGGAATTCAAAGGATTGAAGCCATGATTATGCGCATACAACTGCCAACCTTGCTCGTCTTGACGTTGTTCGTAGGTGGCTTAAATGCGCCTCCTGTTTCGTCTCAAACAGCGGGCAGCCTCGCCACCGATTTGGTAAGCACCGTTCAAGGGACTCGGGGACTTGGCGCCACTAACATCAAAGGCGGTGAGGATAATACTCCGTCAATCGATACTGACGCAGACGGAGTCGAAGACAGCGCTGACCTTTGTCCTAATACCCCACCGGGCGAGACCGTGGACAGTAACGGGTGTTCCAATTCCCAAAAAGACTCAGATAGCGACGGTGTTACCGACAGTACCGATCTTTGCCCCGATACACCTAGTGGCGAGTCAGTTGACGGTGACGGCTGCTCAGATTCACAAAAAGATTCCGATAACGATGGTGTTAGCGATGATGCCGATCTCTGTCCCGATACACCGGCAGGTGAAACCGTCGACAGTGACGGCTGCTCGGCCTCACAAAGTGACCCTGAGGCCGCAGTAAGGCAGGTCTACGAAGATGATGTGAATGCACTGATTGTCAGTGCGGCTGGAGGCTGCACCAGTTCGGGTTGCCATGGCCGATCAGGGGCTCCTGGCGGGCTACGGCTTTATGGTGCCGGGGAAAACAACAGCATCGAACTCAATTATCAGTCCTTCCTTCGTTATATCGACTCAAACTCTGCCGATAGATTGACCACCAAAATTTCGGGTGGTAGTGGGCACGGTGGAGGCACTCGATACCGGTCGGACTCGGCCGAGTTTGCCATTATTGAAGCGTGGGCGAAATCGGTAGAAGCCCTACCCTAGCAAGTCTGGCTGTTCAGCTAAAATGACGTCAAACATGGGCTGAGCACTGAACCAGCCGGCCTGTCTGTTGCCTACCTGCTGCTGAGTATGCGTGGCCATTTCCGTGGGTATCGGCCGCGGCGTGCCTGCCGCCTCGGCGAGCAGTTGCGCCTGACAGCTGCGCTCCATCGTGACGTACCACCAACAGGCCTCTTCCACAGAACCACCTACCGTAAGATGTCCATGGTTTTGCATAATAATCGCCTTTTTCTGGCCCAATACCCGGGCAAGGCGCTCGCCTTCCGACATATCCACAACCACACCCGTGTAATCGTCTAGCAATGCATGATCTCCATAAAACGCGCAGGCGTCTTGTGTGATTGGATCTAGAAGCCGACCCAAAGATGACCAGGATTTGCCATAAATAGAATGCGCGTGAGCCGCGGCAACCACCTCCGGGCGCGACTGATGAATGTGTCCATGTATGGTAAAAGCGGCGCCGTTAAGAATTCCCTCGCCCTCTACAATCTGCCCGTCGTGATCGACACGAATCAGATCGGACACACACACTTGCTTAAAGGAACGCCCCATAGGGTTTACCCAAAACGTTTCAGCGTCGATAGGGTCGCGAACCGTAATGTGTCCTGCGACGCCCTCATCAAATCCAAATTTCCCAAAAATACGCAGTGCTGCAGCCAAACGTTGCTTGCGAAAACCCTGCTCCTCTTCAGGCGTTCGATGTATGCCGTCAGGCCCGGCCAAGATTTCATCCGACGCGTTCATAACGAGCTGGTTAACCTGTTGGTTCATCATTTTCACTCCCTTTTGTGTTTGGCCTGCAGCGCAGAAAATTCTGCGGCCGCCGCGGGCAATGCTGCTTCCGGTGGCACTGTAGCTCTCACCTCCAGCAATGACTCTATGAACGTTTGCATTATGGGCCCTGGACGTGCCGAAACCTCCTCGGGCCTCAGAGACTCGCCACATTCACTACAACTTAATACGGGCTTAGAAACTTTGCCACAACCTGCATGCCAATACTCAGTAGGAGGACCCTGCCCCTTATCCAACCAAGAATCACCCCAATTACCCAAGGTCATGAGCACAGGATAGAGCCCTAGGCCCATGCGGGTTAGCCGGTACTCATAGCGAACCGGTCGTTCACAGTACGGCACTCGAGTCATCACCCCAGCTTCTACCAAGCCGGCTAGGCGTTCTGCAAGACGATGGCGAGTGACGCCCAGATTACGATAAAATTCATCAAAACGCCGTGTACCCTTGAAGGCATCGCGAATAATCAACAGAGTCCACCGTTCACCAACAATGGCAAGTGCACGAGCCACCGAGCACACTTGTGAATCAATATTTTCCCATTTCATGGCGCTAGCATGCGACGGACGGGATGCACAATACAAGACCTCTGCCAAAAATCAGTAACACCAGTAAAGTCGCCGAAGCCCGCCATCGCCCATCGGTAAAGCGTGTGTATGAGCGCCAAACAGGCGAATAAATGCTCTTTTAGGACCATCAAAACCCGAGACACGCTCATTACTGGCACGGTTTTAGCCCCTGTCTTTTAGTCACCGCCGGTTGTGCTTATTCACCGTGACTCACAGCCAATAATTCGGCTATAGTTTTGGTTTAAACATCAAGTCACATCGGGCGTCCTGAGCAGCAGCCCTCGACAGGCGCACCGAAATTACTCGAAATTTGGAGGATTTATCATGCGGTTCAATACCCAGCGAAACTTACTCGCAGTCACCGTCGCACTGGCCTGCGCCGGCATTAGCGGCATCAGCGCACAGGAAGCCGACAGCAACGCGGTCATTGAAGAGTCTGCGATCGAATCTGCCGCCACAGACGAAACCTCACCTCAACCCCAAGGTACCGTTGAGGAAGTCGTTGTTACCGGCTCACGCCTGCGTCGCGATACCTTCTCAAGCATCTCACCCTTACAAATTATTACCACCGAGTTCGCTAAAGAAGCGGGCCTTATTGATGCCGCTGATATTCTCCAAGGCTCGACCGCAGCAACAGGTCAGCAAATTGATCTAACTTTTCAAGGCTTTGTTTTAGACAACGGCCCCGCTGCGTCAACCGTTGACCTGCGCGGCCTAGGCGCAAACCGTAACCTTGTGTTAATTAACGGTCGACGCGTCTCTCCTTCCGGCGTTGAAGGCGCACCCGCAGCCCCCAACCTCAACCTGTTGCCAAGATCATTGGTTGAGCGCTACGACATTCTCCTTGATGGTGCATCATCGGTTTACGGCTCTGACGCCATCGCCGGCGTCGTGAACGCAATCCTACGCAAGGATTTTGATGGTCTTGAAGTGGAAATATTTGGTAATCAGCCCCAACAAAGCGGCGGCGACAGTACAACCGTTACCGCTAGCTGGGGCATCAATACCGACAGAGGCGTATTTGGTATCGGTGCCGAATATGTAAAAAGTAATAAGGCGTCCCTAGGGGACCGTGACTGGACCAATGGCTGCGAAAGCAACGTAGAAATCGATGAGAATGGCAGTATTCGAACCACCGACCAGTACTGGGCGGCCCAAGGCGTCCCCTTTAACAACGAGTGTAACTTCGGCAGCGTTGCCGCAAGAACCTTCATACCGGCTATCGACGCCGGCAGTATTTACTATACACCCGGCTATTCTAACGGTGGCTGGGGTAACTTCTCAGAATCTCAAGACCCATACACGACACTAGGCGCCGACGGTAACGGTGATGGCATAGGGGACATCAACTACTCCAACTATGACTTCAATGGCAAGCCTGCATCATTGGCCGCGGACCTGTTTCCTGCCTCAACCCGCTACAATATCATGGCTTACGGTGAATATACCCTCGAGGGTGAAGCAAACCTAACGCCCTACTTTGAAGCCAACTACTCCTACCTTGAAGTGGACTCAAAATCGGGAGAAGGGCAATTGTTCCCGAGTGTTCCGGCGCTAAACCCCTTCAATCTGTGTAATCCCAACCAACCCAACGGCGTGGATTGCGGCCTCGCAATGGGCGCATACCTAGACAACCCATCGATTGCCCAGGGCATTGCCAATAACTTTGGGCTGACGCCGGCACAATTTAGGGACTTCGGCATAGTCAACTTATATCCTGGTGCTTTGGGCCCCATATCGACCACTCCCATTGTCTCCGTGCGAGGTGACCGCAACATCGTTGAGGTTGAACAATCTCAAATGCGTTTTGTTGCCGGTATAGGCGGCGACATTCCCTTCATGAACTTTGGGTCTGTTGAAGATTGGAGCTTTGATGCCTATATCAGCTACTCGCTGTCAGAGGGCAAATCAACGCGTTATGGCGTTAGAGAAGACCGACTTGAATATGCCCTAGGTTACTATTCAACAACATCAACCCCCTGTGAAAATGATGTAGGCGCTTCTCTGCGCTCGGATGCAACGGCAGGCTGCGTACCCGTCAACATGTACGCTCCGTCACTTTATCCCGTTGGAGAGGTTGTCGGAGATTTTGGGTCCGCTGCAGAGCGTAACTACCTATTCGACAGCCGTAATTTCGACACAGAGTACGAGCAAATAGTTGCCTCCGCTTACGTTACCGGCGATATTCTTGAGCTTCCAGCTGGAGAAGTGGCGCTAGGCTTAGGTGTTGAAGTCCGGTTTGATGATATCAGCTCAGATCCCGACGCAGTCGCGGCGGAAGGCCTCTTCTGGGGCTTCTTCAGTGACAAGGGCGCGCAGGGCGACCGGCAAGTTAACGAGATATTTGCCGAAATAGAGATACCCCTGCTGGCCAATGTACCTCTGGCCACGGAGCTCAACGTGAATCTCTCGGGCCGTATTACCGACGATGAGTACTATGGGACTAACACCACTGAATCGGTGAAAATTGGCTGGCGCCCCGTTGAACCGCTGTTGATTCGCGGCACTTGGGGCACGGCATTCCGAGCACCCAATCTCCGTGAGCTGTTCCTCGCCGGTTCAACCGGATTCACCAATGTGGCCGACCCTTGCTACGTTCCAGATGGTGCACTTGACCAGCTAACAGGTGCTTATGTGCCTGAAAATGATAATCGGGATCCTCAGATCCTCGCCAACTGTGCAGCAACTGGCGTTGATCCAAGATTGGCTAACAATAATGGCTTCAATACCTTCAGTGTCGAAGTTCAACAGGGAGGCTCTCTTGAGCTCGATCCTGAAGAGTCAGAGTCTTGGACCGTAGGTTTCGCCTACGAGCAGGATTTCAGCAATAAATTTGATTTATCTCTGGGCATGACTTACTACGAAATTGACATCACGAATACGGTCATCGAACCCTCCACGGGCTTCATCATTAGCGACTGCTACACTGACGAAGCCGGAACCGGAGCCAGCGTTTTCTGCGGGCGGATTACCCGGGATTTATCGGATCCTACTAACCCACAGATCGTTTTCATGGACTTAGGATTTATTAACCGAGACCAGGAAGTCGCTCGCGGCGTTGACTACAATGTCTTTTTCCGGGACACCATTAACGTCGGTGTTCCCCTTGATTTCAGTGCCAATCTGACTGCCAGCAAGCTGCTGGAAAGATCGACTGAGTTCACCAATCCAGACGGCAGTGTTGATCGAGAAACCTATCAGGGTGAGTGGGGCTTTCCCGAATGGCAGGCTCAACTTGCGCTGCGCCTTACCTGGGATCGCTGGACAGCCACCTGGGAAACACGCTTCCTCGATAGTGTTGACTCCGACGTTGAAAATATTGACCCCTTCGATTCTATAGCGGGTTTGTCTGACACCTGCTTTGGGCCGCCCAATGACGTGCTGTGTCGGGATTATGCAAAGGCCGACGATTACTTCCTGCATAGCACATCGCTGTTTTATGACGCCGACTCCTGGACCATTGGAGCTGGAGTTCGCAACGTCTTCGATAAAGAGCCCCCAGTGGTTGATGGCAGTGAAGTTTTGAGCTATTCCAACACGCCCATCGGCTATGGCTACGACCTTCAGGGGCGTACTTTCTTCTTCGATGTGGTTTATCGTATGGGCGGCAGCTAAGGTCGCCACCCAATAAATCGGGTGCACATGGGTGCACCCTGTCCATTTTGTAATAGCCCAGGACACCCCTATGACTCGTGTTCTCTCATTGGTTTTGACGCTGCTGTTTGTTCTTCCTGGTTCTTCCTTAGCCGACCCCTATCCTTTGGACCAGTGGGCGCGCAGAGCAGCTATCAGTAACATTGAAATTTCGCCCGATGGGCGCTACCTCGGGTTGATGAAAATCGCGGCCAAGGGAGCCAACCCTATCATTGAGGTATACACCACCGACGACCTCTCTGCCGAGCCGTTTCGGGTTAACGCTAAGCCTATGGAAATCGTCGGCTTTGACTGGGTATCCGATGACAACTTTGTGTTTCGTGCCCGCCAAAAAGTTCGTGATCAAGTGGAGGGTTTTAATCGCGGCGTCTATGAATATCGAATAGCATTGGTCGATGTTGGCGAAAAAGACATTGAAGTTATTGAAGAGCGGGATCCAAGCGTCGTTAGTGTCTTACCTGAAAAGCCCGGAAAGATTCTGATTTCCTTCTCAGAGGGCGGCAATCGTGACGTAGGACAACGCTTGGAGAAGGCCTTCAGACCACGCGCTTATTGGGAATACGATCTCAAACGCGAAACCAAAAAACTCCTCATTCGCGGAAAGATCTCGCTGGCTAACATCGATTTTGATGGTGCCGGCAAACCCTACCTAGCCCGGGGATTCGATATTCAGAGCGGAGAATTTATTTGGTATTACCGCGAAGCAGAGGGAGACGAACAGGATTGGATAGAATTCCAGCGGCAAGACGAAGACTCCTTCGACAGTTTCTTGGTCTGGGGGCGTGATCCAGACGTTGACGGTAATTTTATTGTGGAGGCCAGTAACGGCAGCGACACCACCGGGCTATGGTCCTTTAACCCTAAGACTCAAAAATACTCGGAACTACTCTACCAGCGCAGAGATAACGACATTTGCAACGTCCGCTACCACAGCAACGCATGGCAGCACTATCGCAAGATAACCGGCGTCGTCCATTGTGGTGCCGAACTTAAGATTGAATTCTTCGATGAAACCGAGGGAGCCCTGTACAACCAGCTAAGAGGCATTATTCCCAACGCCTATGTCGGCAGCATTACCAGTCGATCCAAAGACGGTAATTCGATGACCATACGCAACCGGGGTCCCCGGGACCCCGGAACTCATTATCTCCTTCACAAGGGGAAGCTTCAGATCGTAGGCAGCGAGCGGCCCTATTTTGACGCCTCTCAGCTAGCGGACGTCCGGTTTATCACCTACCCCGCCCGGGATAAAACGCCTATTCCCGGCTATCTCACTGTGCCCAACGGCAAACCACCCTTTCCACTTATCGTCCTGCCCCATGGCGGCCCCTTCGTTAGGGAGGTGGTGATATTTGATGAATGGGCACAATTGCTGGCTAACCACGGCTATATGGTCTTGCAGCCCCAGTACCGTGGTTCACGGGGCTATGGCCAAGCCTTTTATCAGGCGGCATTTATCAACGGTGGCCAGGGTGGTTACCAAATGCAGGATGACAAGGACGACGGTGTCATTCATCTCGTTGAGGAAGGCCTCGCCGAGGCCGACAATGTTGCTATGTTTGGATGGTCCTATGGCGGCTATGCCGCTCTGGTTGCTGCTTCGCGCAGCCCCAATGCCTACCAATGCGTTATTGCCGGCGCCGCCGTCTCCGACCCTCAAATGCAGGTCGATTACTACCGATATCGGCTGAGAGGATCGAGCAAGCTAGAGCAGCTGGCCATGTGGGATGACAGTATTTCACCCCTTGAAGAAGTCGATAAAGTTAATGTGCCCATCCTTCTTATCCATGGTGACGTTGATCAACGTGTACCTGTGGAGCATGCCGAGAAATACCTAGCCAAACTTGAGAGCGCTGAAAAACAGCACACATATGTTGAGCTAGAAGGGGCTGACCACTTTTCCAACACGCTTTTTTACGATCATAAAATGTTGTTGTACACCTCTATGCTGAACTACTTAGGCAATGAGTGCGGCCTTAAAAATGGCTTGAAGCCCATCACGCCCTCGAACAGTCTTGAGGCGCAGGTCGCGCAACGGCCCTAGAGCACTAAAATACCACCATAAAAAAAGCCCTGAGATTCAACATCTGAGGGCTTTTTTTTATCTTGGCAGAAACACTCAGCCAAATTGGTTCATCGTATTATCTGCCCCGCCCGCCTTTAACGCGGCATCGCCTGAGAAGTACTCTTTGTGATCATCGCCCATATCTGAGCCCGCCATATTCTGATGCTTCACACAGGCAATTCCCTGACGTAGCTCCTTGCGCTGAACCCCGGCAACGTAACCCAGCATACCGGCTTCGCCGAAGTACTCCTTGGCCAAATTATCCGTTGAAAGCGCTGCCGTATGGTAAGTGGGCAATGTAATCAGGTGATGGAAAATTCCAGCCTCTCGTGCCCCATCGGCCTGGAAAGATTGAATGCGCGCATCGGCCTCCGTCGCCAAGTCGGTGCCATCGTACTCGACTCCCATCAATGCATCGCGATCGTACGCAGCCATGTCTTGACCCGCTTCAGACCACGCATCAAATACCTGCTGACGGAAGCTGAGGGTCCAGTTAAAGCTTGGGCTGTTGTTATAAACCAACTTAGCGTTGGGCACGACTTCCCTGATGCGATTCACCATGCTCGCAATCTGACCCACGTGAGGCTTCTCAGTTTCAATCCAAATTAAGTCAGCGCCATTTTGCAATGACGTAATGCAATCGAGTACCACGCGATCAACCCCGGAACCCTTTTTGAATTGGAATAAACCTGAGGGTAGTCTTGCCGGCTTCAGCAGTTTGCCGTTGGCCTTAACAACCACGTCACCATTTGCAATGTCGTCAGCGGAGTCGATGTAGTCACCGTCCAAAAAGCTGTTGTACTTGTCACCAAGATCCCCTGGGGCACCTGTCACGGCAATTTGCTTGGTCAGTCCCGCGCCCAAAGAATCCGTGCGCGCTACGATGATGCCATTTTCGACACCTAACTCTAAAAACGCGTAGCGAACCGCGCGGATTTTAGCCAAGAAATCGGCATGCGGTACGGTGACCTTGCCATCTTGGTGGCCACACTGCTTCTCGTCGGAAACCTGATTCTCAATTTGAATAGCGCAGGCACCCGCTTCGATCATGCTTTTAGCCAACAAATAGGTGGCTTCTTCATTACCGAAACCGGCGTCGATGTCCGCAATGATAGGCACGACATGCGTCTGAAAGTCTTCAATCTGCTTTGACAGGCTCTGTGCTTCTAGGTCGTTACCCGCAGCGCGCGCGGCATCGAGGGCTCGAAACAGCCCGCCCATTTCTCGAGCATCGGCTTGGCGAAGGAAAGTGTAAAGCTCTTCAATCAAGCTGGGAACAGAGGTCTTCTCGTGCATCGACTGGTCAGGTAGCGGACCAAACTCAGAACGCAAAGCTGCAATCATCCAACCTGAGAGATAGAGGTACTTTTTATCGGTAGTGCCAAAATGCTTTTTAATAGCGATCAGCTTCTGCTGGCCTATAAAGCCATGCCAGCACCCAAGAGACTGCGTGTAGTGCGCGGGGTCAGCATCATACTCGGCCATGTCCTTTCGCATGATATCCGCTGTATAGCGTGCGATATCGATACCGGTCTTGAAACGATTCTGAGCCCGCATTCGTGCAGCGTATTCGGGGTTAATGTCTGCCCAGGATGATCC
>Ga0206129_10006064_pt1 | contig 12439 bp, 10 predicted proteins | sample Helgoland_Spring_8_FD_148616 | JGI IMG/M metagenome (GOLD analysis project Ga0206129, IMG submission 148616) | Pelagic subsurface seawater microbial communities from Kabeltonne, Helgoland, North Sea - Helgoland_Spring_Bloom_20160502_2 | ecosystem: Environmental > Aquatic > Marine > Epipelagic ...
GTGGGTGGTGGATCTGGGCTGTGGTGTCTCGCCCGCGAAGCGCGCATGGCGCCCGCTTCGCCGGGCGGACTTTATTTTGCCTGTTTTTTGTTGTGCGCTCAGTCACCGGTGTATTCCCCGGCTCGGCCGCTGCGGCATGCAGCCGCGCATCATGAAGGGTTGACGGCTTCCCACTGACCGAGCGGCAGTCCGTCTAGGGTGTGGTGCCCGATGGCGTAGCGAATCAGCCTGAGCGTGGGCAAGCCCACGGCAGCGGTCATGCGCCGCACTTGACGGTTTCGGCCCTCCCGAATGCGTAGCTCAATCCAATGGGTGGGTTGGTTGAGCCGCACACGTATGGGTGGGTCTCGGTGCCACAACCCGTCAGGCTCTGTCATGGCCTGCGCAAGGGCCGGTCGCGTCAAGCCGTCCTTGAGTCTGACGCCTTCTGATAATTGCGTCAGTTGCGCCTCGGTGGGCATCCCATCAACTTGCACCCAATAGGTTTTCTCCAATTTGAATGCGGGGCTGGATAGCGTCGCTTGCAAATGCCCATCGTCGGTGAGCAGCAACAAGCCCTCGCTGTCGGCGTCTAAGCGTCCAGCGGCATAAACGTCCGGGAGGTCAATATGGTCTTTCAGTCCCTGCCAGCGGCCTTCTGGGGTGAATTGGCTCAAAACACCATAAGGCTTATTGAATCTGATCAGCATGAGAGCAGTCTATACGCGGCGGCCTAAATAAGCATGCCTAAAATGTCGGCATGGACATCATTACGCAATTCGCCACTCTTTTCTTTCACGCATCCAAAGATCCCGTCATCTGGCTAAGCCAGGTATTTGTCGTGGTTTTTCTGACCTTCGGTAGCAACCGTTTGCTGATGCGTGTGCTCGATAGCTTAAAAGCGCGATTCAAAAAAACGGCGTCGTTGTGGGACGATGTGATCTTGCAAGCCGTGCGTCTCCCGTTGCGTTTGGTCGTGTGGACGCTGGGCTTGACGGCGGTGCTGAGCGTGCTTGAAAACGTGTTTGCCAGCACGATGTTTAGCCTGTGGCCAGATATCCGCCGTGTGAGCTATATCGCTATCTTGGCGCTATTTTTCAGTCGATTTATCCACCAGGCGGAAGTCAATATCATCGACTTAAACCGCGCGAACAAGCCTATGGATGTGACGTCAGCACGCGCGGTGGCCACATTACTGCGTATCACGGTCGTCGCAATTGCCTTCTTGGTTATTTTGGAAACGGTGGGTTATTCGATATCAGGGGTACTGGCCTTTGGCGGCATGAGTGGTGTTGCTGTTGGCTTTGCAGCCAAGGACATGCTGTCAAATTTCTTTGGTGCCTTGATGATCTACTTGGACAAGCCCTTTTTGGTCGGCGATTGGATCTGTTCACCAGACCGAAAAATTGACGGAACGGTTGAGGACATCGGGTGGCGACTGACGCGCATACGTACGTTTGATAAGCGGCCGCTGTACATACCTAACTCCCTGTTCTCTAACATTGCGGTTGAGAACGCCTCACGTATGCAAAATCGCCGCATCTACGAGACAGTTGGCCTTCGCTACGATGACGCAAAGGTCTTAAAGGCGGTTATTGATGACGTGCGATTGATGTTGCAAACCCACCCCGAAATCGACCAAAACTCCACCATGATCGTGCAATTCAACGGCTATGGCGCCTCGGAGCTTGAGTTCATGGTCTACGTGTTCACCAAGACCACTGAATGGCTTAAATTTCAAGCGGTCAAGGAAGATGTGCTGTTCAAGATCATGGATGTCGTAGAGAAGCATGGCGCCGAGTTCGCGTTTCCCACACAAACCACGCACGTGGCGTCTGTTCCACCGGAACTGGCTGGTCGGGTCGAGCGCTAAAACAAGGCCGAGGCGACGACCTCGGCCCTGTATTTAGCTGCTAGTTAGCTTTTGCGCACCCCTGCGTTGGCCGCAGCCAAGGCAATCATGTTGACGAGTCGTCTAACGGTTGCCGAGGGATTCATGATGTGCACGGGTGCACTGCTGCCCATCAAAACGGGCCCCACCGTGACGCCGTCGCTGCTGGTCATTTTCAAGACGTTGAACAGGATGTTCGCGGAGTCGAGGTTGGGGCAGACGAGGACGTTGGCTGAGCCCTCCAGCGTGGTGCCCGGCAAGTAGCTCTTGCGCACCGCTTCGGACATGGCTGCATCCCCATGCATTTCACCGTCGCATGGCACGTCTGGGTTGCTCGCCACAAAGAGGTCGCGCGCGAGTCGCATTTTTTTAGCGGAAGCACTTTGGCTAGAGCCAAAGCTGGAGTGCGACAGGAACGCAACTTTTGGCGGAATACCGAAGCGTTGTACTTCGGCCACCGTCATGGCTGCAATTTCTGCCAGTTGCTGTGCGCTAGGCTCTTCGTTGACGTAAGTGTCCGCGATAAACAAAGTGCGCTCGCCAAGAACCAATGCGTTGCAGGTGCCGTAGGTGCTGGCGCCTTTGGCTTTACCGAGTACATCGTCGATGCGCGATAAGTGCGTGTCAAAGGTGCCAACCAACCCGCACAGCATGCCATCGGCATCGCCACGTGAGACCATGAGGGCGGCAATTAAAGTGTTTGAGCGGCGGACGGCGGCTTTCGCCATCTCTGGCGTGACACCGTTCCGACCCATGATGGCTTGGTAATGCTCCCAGTAGCTGCGATAGCGTGGGTCGTCTTCGGGGTTGACCACCTCGACGTCTTGTCCAATGCGCATACGCAGTCCCGCTTTTAAGATGCGGGCCTCGATGACGGCAGGTCGGCCCACCAAAATGGGGGCGGCCAATTGCTCGTCTATCGCCTGTTGGCACGCGCGCAAGGCGCGCTCCTCTTCGCCGTCAGCGATGGCAATGCGCTTGTTTTCAGGCTTGGTGCTCGTCGCCGCATCGAAAACAGGCTGCATCAAAATACCGGTCTGATAGATGAAGCGTTGCAAACTCTGGCGGTAAAGCGCCATGTCCTTGATCGGGCGCGTTGCCACACCAGAGGCCTCAGCGGCGGCGGCGACCGCGGGTGCGATGCGCAGGATGAGACGCGAGTCAAATGGCTTGGGAATCAGATAGTCGGGGCCAAACACCAACTCTTCACCCGCATAGGCCGCTGCGACTTCATCACTGGTTTCTGCTTTGGCAAGGTCGGCGATTTCTCGGACACAGGCCAACTTCATTTCTTCGGTAATGGTGGTTGCACCGCAGTCCAAAGCGCCTCGGAAAATGTAAGGGAAGCACAGCACATTGTTCACTTGGTTGGGGTAGTCCGAGCGGCCCGTTGCGATGATGCAATCGGGACGTGCGGCTTTTGCCAACTCGGGGCGAATCTCAGGCTCGGGGTTGGCGAGCGCCAAAATGACCGGGCTCTTGGCCATGCTCTTGACCATGTCGACCGTCATGACGCCAGGCGCTGAGCAGCCTAAGAAAATATCGGCGCCAGCCACGGCGTCAGCCAGCGTGCGTGCATCGCTGATCTGAGCGAAGCGCGCCTTTGACTCGTCGTAGCCACCGGGGCGGCCTTCGTAGATCAGCCCTTTTGAATCACACATGAAGATGTTTTTAGGCGAAACGCCCAAGCCCACCATCACGTCCAAGCAGGCGATCGCTGCGGCGCCAGCACCCGATACCGCAATTTTGACCTTTGTAATGTCCTTGCCCACCAACTCCATACCGTTCAACATCGCGGCGGCTGAGATGATGGCCGTACCGTGTTGGTCGTCATGGAAAACGGGGATGTCCATGCGCTCACGCAATTTTTTCTCGATATAAAAGCACTCAGGTGCCTTGATGTCTTCGAGGTTGATGCCGCCCAACGTAGGCTCCAAAGCGGCAATGATCTCGACCAACTTGTCTGGATCACGCTCAGCCAACTCGATGTCGAAGACGTCTATGCCTGCAAACTTCTTGAACAAACAGCCCTTGCCCTCCATCACGGGCTTACTGGCCAATGGCCCAATGTCGCCCAAGCCCAGCACCGCGGTCCCGTTGGTGATGACGCCGACCAAGTTGCCCCGCGATGTGTACTCTGCTGCCATGGCAGGATCTTTTTGGATTGCCAAGCAGGGGTAGGCGACGCCGGGGGAGTAAGCCAGTGATAGGTCGCGCTGATTAGACAGAGGCTTGGTTGGTGTGACCGATATTTTTCCGCGGTTAGGACTACGGTGGTATTCCAGCGCGGCATCGCGCAAGGTGTCTTCAGCTGACATATTGGTTTTTCCCCATTCTTCTTTATAGTTTGCGCAAACGCGGAAGGCTAGCTTAATAGATCTCTAAGTGTTCGTGCTATCACTTTGGTGGCGCGACGCAAATCGGCGAGGTCAACGCGTTCGTCTGCGCGCTTTGCATGAGACTCCAGAACCGTTCTGGGCCCGGCGCCGTAAATGACACCGGGGATACCCCGCTCAACATACAGGCGTACATCGGTGTACAGGGGCGTTCCCAGCGCGGGAATAGGCTCGCCAAACACGGTGGTCCCGTGGGTTTGTAATGCATCGACCAGTGGTTGGTTACCCGGCAGGGGCTTCATGGCCTCGCACATGAGTAAGCGCTTGATCTCAATTGAAATACCGGCATCGCTGCGCCCTTGGTTGAAGGCCGCTACCGCGTCGGCCATGACTTGGCGCAAGTTGGCTTCGACGTCAGCAGACTTTTCTTCCGGAATCATCCGCCTATCGAGTTTGAAGCTCACCTTACCCGGCACCACATTGGTGTTGGTTCCGCCGGTGATCATGCCGACGTTTAGATACGGGTGGGTGATGCCCTCGACCTGAGAGTGCACCTGCTTGTAGAGCACGTTTTGCGCATACAGCTCGGTGAGGATGGCGTTGGCACCTTGCATGGCGTCGACGCCGCTTTCTGGAATGGCGGCGTGCGCCATGTTGCCGTGTACCGTGACTTCCATCTGTAGGCAGCCGTTGTGTGCGGTGATCACTTGGTAGCTAAAGCCGGCGGCAATCATCAGGTCCGGCTTGGTCAGGCCCTGAGACAGCAAGTAGTCTGGGCCAAGCAAACCACCAAACTCTTCGTCGTAGGTAAAGTGCAGCTCGACGTTGCCTTTGAGCGTCTCGCGGGTGCTGAGCGCCTCAATGGCTCGCAGGGCGAAGGTGAAGGTTGAAAAGTCGCACTTGCTCACCGCCGTTGCACGACCGTACATTTTGCCGTCCACGATATCGCCCGCATAGGGGTCGTGGGTCCAACCCTCACCCGGTGGAACCACGTCGCCGTGCGCGTTCAAGGCGATGGTCTTACCGCCGGTACCAAAGGGGCGGCGAACGATCAGGTTGGTGAGGGTTTCTAGTCCGTTGGCGGTGACCAGCGCCTGTGGGGGCGCATGCTGCTCGGCGGTGTAGCCGAAGTCTTGCAGCAGCTCGGCAGTGCGCAAGGCGTGGGGCGTGTTGTTACCGGGTGGGGTATCGGTGGGGACCGCTACCAGCGCTTTGAAGAACTGGACTTGCTCATCAAAGTGTTGATCGATCCAGTCGTCTAATTGGGCGTAATCGCTTTCGTGGCGCATCGGATTCCTTCTTAATGGTGTGGGGTGCTTGGCTAGTGGGGTGACAGGTGCGTGAGCACATGCATCAACGCGTCAATGCTCAGTTGCATGTCGTCCGCAGTGGTGGACTCCAATGGGTTGTGGCTGATGCCCGCATTTTCTCCACGCACGAATAGCATGGCTTGCGGCATCACTTCATGCAGTTTCATGGCGTCGTGTCCGGCGCCACTGGGCATGCTGAAGACGGGTAGGCCTTGGGCCTTGACGGCATCCGACCAACGCTGTTGCCAAGCGGGATCGCTGGGTGCGGCAGATGCGCGAATGGTTTCGCTCAGTTGGTAGTCGACTTGGCGTGCTGTGCATATCGCGTCTAGCTTGCTCAGAATGTCAGATGCCAAGGCGTCGCGTTGTCCATCGTTGGGCGCGCGCATATCCAAGCTGAAGTGGCACTGACCCGGGACGACGTTGATAGACCCATTGGGTACATTGAGCATGCCAATGGTGGCGACGGAGTCACCGTCTTGTATGGCACGTTGCTCTGCGTAAACCGCGAACTCGGCCAGGGCGGCGACGGCGTCACGTCGGCGATCCATGGGGGTGGTTCCGGCGTGGCTAGCCATGCCATTGATTTGACCGACATAGCGAATGCTACCGTTGATGGAGGACACCACGCCCAGTGGCAAGTGCATCTCATTTAATACCGGGCCTTGCTCAATATGGACCTCTATGAACCCCAAGTAGTTGGCGGGGTTGCGTGCGAGTGCGGGAATGTCCTTGGGGTTGAGGCCTGCCTGTGCCATGGCGTCACGCATGGTGATGCCGTCTGCGTCGGTTTGGTCTAGCCACGAGTGGTTGAACTGTCCCACGACGGCGCCTGAGCCCAAGAAAGTGGCCTTGTATCGCTGACCCTCTTCTTCGGCAAAGCCAATGACTTCAAAGTGAAACGGCAGGCGTTGACCGGCGGCATGTAAGGTCTTAACGCAGGCCATGGGGGCGTAGATACCCAAACGCCCATCGTACTTACCGCCGTTGCGCACGGTGTCGTAATGAGAGCCGGTCATGAGTGTTTTGGCGTTGGCATCTTCCGCGCGGTAGATGCCAACCACGTTACCCACCGCGTCGATTTCAACCTGATCAAAGCCACACGCCAACATATCGGCTTGCAATTGTTTCGCAACCGCTTGATGGGCTTCGGTGAGATAGGTCACGGTCAGTTCGCCGCGTGCGCTCGCACCACTATCGCTGTGCTGGGCTAAGGACTCTTGCCAATCCCACACCAAGTTGCCGAGGTGGGGCGCTTGTCCAAACTTGTCGTTGAGCCTGATCTCAGCGATTCGGTGTATGTTGCGTATGCACTCGGCCCGCTCATATTCTGGGTGACCATGCACCCGGCGCTCAAGCGTGGCAATGATTTGGGCCTTGCTCAAACCAAGGCCGCGTGGTCCGCGTACAGCCACAATGAACGGGAAGCCGAAGCGCGCGTTATAGGCGCTGTTGAGCGATTGAATGCGCTCAAATTCTTGCGGCGTGCACTGCGTGAGTCCAGCGGTTTGTTGTTCGTTTGTTGACTCTGCCGTTAGTGTGTTGGACACCATCGCTTTGCCCGCTAACTCCGGGTGGGCGCGTATGAGGGCCAGCTGGGCATCTTCGCCGCCCGCGTCTAACGTTTGTGCGAGCGCAAACTTGAGGGCGGCAAGGGTTGCAAAGGGACGCTGCGCCATGGCCTGCTCTGCTATCCATGGTGAGTGCTCATAGACGCCGTCTAGCAGGGCCACCGCTTCCGATAGCGGGGCGGTATTGAGTTGTTCAATCGTGAGGTGGGGCATGCGTCTATCTGTTCAAGCGTTTGAAGGGGTTATGCGGCGCAAGGGTGGGTGTCGCGCCAGTGGTTGGCAATGTCAATGCGTCGCGCCACCCAAACCTGTTCGTGTTGGCCGATATAGTCCAAAAACCGCGTAATCGCCGCAATGCGCCCCGGGCGACCCAGCAACCGGCAGTGCATGCCAATGCTCATCATCTTGGGGCGGTTGAGGCCCTGGGGGTCTCCCTCCGCATAGAGACAGTCGAAGCTGTCCTTGAGGTACTGAAAGAAGGGGTCGCCGTAAGCGTAGCCTTGTGGCAGCGCAAACCGCATGTCGTTGCAGTCCAAGGTGTAGGGAACGATGAGTTGATGGCTGTCTGCGCCATCACTCTTACGTACCTTCATCCAAAAAGGCAGGTCATCCCCGTAGTAATCAGCGTCGTAGGCAAAGCCGCCAAAGTCGGCCACGATTTGGTGCGTGTTCGGGCTGTCTCTGCCGGTGTACCAGCCCAACGGACGTTCGCCGAGCAGACGGGTCATGATGGCCATGGCCTCGGCCATGTCCGCAGCCTCTTCGGCCTTTGGGGTGTTTTGGTAATGGATCCACTTTAAGCCGTGGCATGCCACTTCGTGCCCTAAATCAACAAAAGCTTGCGTAATATCGGGAGACCGCTGCAACGCAGTCGCGACACCAAAAATGGTGAGTGGGTAGCCTTTGGCTTCGAATGCACGCAACAAACGCCAAACACCAGCGCGTGACCCGTACTCGTAAATGCCATCCATGCTCATGTGCCTATCGGGGTAGCTGGCTGGGTTGAACATTTCCGAGAGAAATTGTTCGGAGCCTGCGTCACCGTGCAGTACGTTGTTTTCGCCGCCTTCTTCGAAGTTCAAGACGAACTGAACCGCGATGCGCGCTTGAGATGGCCACTGCGCATGCGGGACGTCACGACCATAGCCGTGGAGATCGCGGGGGTAATCTTTGGTGCTGTCGTAAATCATGGTGTGCGGTACAAAAAGGGGCGGTTAAAAAAGGGGCGATTAAAAAAGGACGTATGGCGCTGTCTTACCAATTGCCCGCCGTAAACGTGAGGCTGCGCTCCACACCGTCAAGGTGTTCGGACATGAGGGCAAGGACACGTTGCTCGTCCTTCGCCTCCATGGCGTCAACCAATATCGTGTGTTCTTTACTTGAGCACGCAGCGTCTTGTGTGCTTTGGTACATCAAGGTGACCAGTGCACAGCGCGAGATCAGATCCTGCAGGATGTCTGCTAAGACCGCGTTGTCCAGCAACTCTGCGATGCGCACGTGGAAATTACCCAAGAGCTCGGTCCGCACACTGGGGTCGGTTTGTGAGACCGCTGCCTGTTCTTTTGCAATGTGGGCCCGCAGTATTTTGATTTTTTGTGGGGTGGCTGTACGCGCAAACTGCACGGCCATGTTGCACTCCAACATGCGCCTAACCGAGAACACCTGCCTGGCCTCTTCAACCGATGGGCTCGCCACGAACGCTCCCCGTGCTGGCTCCATACGGACGAGTCGGTTTTGACTCATGCGAAACAAGGCCTGACGCACCAGGGTGCGCGACACGTTGTGGTGATCGGCGAGCTTTTGCTCAGCGAGTTTGGTGCCCGGTTCTAGGCGGTGCTCGACAATTGCTTTGGTCAATGCCTTAACAATTAGGTCGGTGGATGAGGTTTCCATAGCGAAATAATAGCGGAACAACACAAAATTGTATACAATTTTTCTAACGCAAGTCAGGTCGCCTGTAAATTGAGAGGAAAGAAGCCCATGGGATTGAGTACACACGTTTTGGACACCATGCATGGTTGTCCTGCTGCTGGGATGGCGGTCACCTTACTGGCTACCGACGGGGCGACCGCCCAAGTTTTGAAGCAGTTCGTGCTCAACGCCGATGGTCGAAACCCCGATGGTCTGCTGATTGATCATGCGGCGCTTCGTCCCGGTACCTACCGCCTCGAGTTCGATGTGGCGGGCTATTTCGAGGCACGTGGCGTTGACTTGCCAAAACCCAATTTTCTGAACCGGGTGGGCATTGACTTTGGCGTTGCACAAGCGGACGCGCATTACCACGTGCCGCTGTTGGTGAGCCCTTGGAGTTATTCGACCTACCGGGGAAGTTAAGACCCTCAGACCTGCAACGCGCGACCCCACGTTTTGGTGTCGCAGTTATTTGCCGCGTTGCCCCTCGGTCAGGGTCGCCAGTTGAAACAGGCCTGACTGGTCATAAAGCCACACATCGGTGTACACAACGCCTGGCATGTGTATGGGGGCTGGGTAGGGCGCAGCCTGTTTTGCTATGCGCTCAATGTCGGCCATGATGTCCGGGCGGTGCCAAGGCGCACGCACCCAGCGCGAGGTGACGAATTCGCCGAGGCTGTCAATGTGAACCTCAAAGACGGCGACGGACGCAATGAGCGGCGGCAACCGGCCTTTGTAGATGCGTGTGGGGTAGGTGCGATAGAGATGCTCGGCGGCATCTCGGCGGTAATCCAACGGCGTGGTCGCGGTTGATGAAAAGTCGGGGCTGGGCTGTGGGGCTGCTTCAGCCAAGACAGGCGCTGATACGGCTAGCTCGGTGACGGGCGTGGCAACGGTTTGGCTGCCGGCCGCGCCGGCTGCCACCACGAGTGCCATGCAGATTGCGACGGCGTTAAGACCCCGAGGACGCAGCGAGCTGGCCCTATGCACAGGGCGGCGCGGCATGAGGTTGAGGGACGTGTCGGTCAAAAAGGGTGGGCATCACATGTTTAGAGCGGCGGCCGATCGCAAAATGCACAACGCACAATGCAAAACGCGAGATACAGAGCGTACCGCGCAAAAGTGTAACTGTTGTCAACGGTATATGGTTAAAAAGCCGGGCGTGTTGGCTTGTTGGTTGCGTACTTATGGCTGACTTTTGCGTGGACCCATCCGGTGGTGAGTCCGTACGTCGACCGGCCACGGCCGTTTTTTGCTCTGATAGCGTCAAGTCTTCGCTAAAATGATGTGCATTCCCCAACAGCCAGATGCGCCCACCGCAAAGCGAGGGTGTCGACGGCTCGTTTTTTATTTTGCTGTTTTCGGACCCCATGCATGACACAAGTTACCAACACCGTTCGTTTTGTTCTCGACGGTGAGATCATGGAGGCGCAAGGCGTGCGTCGAACGACCACCGTCTTGGACTATTTGCGCGACGATATTCAGCGCACAGGTACGAAAGAGGGTTGTGCCGAAGGGGACTGCGGTGCCTGCGTGATCATGGTCGGCGAGCTGAATGCAGCGGGCACAGGCATTGATTACAAGCCCGTGAACAGTTGCATACAGTTGCTGCCCGCGTTGGACGGCAAATCGCTGAAGACGGTGGAAAGTCTCAAGCGTGCGGACGGTAGTCTGCACCCCGTACAGTCCGCAATGGTTGACTGCCACGGCTCGCAGTGCGGCTTTTGTACGCCTGGTATCGTGATGAGCCTGACCAACATGGTGCAGACCAATACCAGCCCAACACGCAGCGATGTGGCGAACGCTCTGAGCGGCAATCTGTGCCGTTGCACGGGTTACATCCCCATTATTGACGCGGCCTTGAAGGCCTGCAGTCAACCCGTGGCAGCTTTGAAAGTGGACGACCAGGCCGATATTCCCCTCCTGAATGAGATTCGTCGCCCGCAGCACCCCACGCTCAGTTTGGATGGTGACATTGTGGTGCAACCCGTTGTCCGGACGCGCAAAGGCAGTGAGTTTGTGTCGCCCTCAACCGTCGATGAGGTGGCGGCTTACTTGACCTCGTTTCCGGATGCCAAGTTACTCGCGGGCAGCACCGAGTTTGGCTTGCAGGTAAATAAGCAGTTCTTACGTCCAAAAAATATTTGCTATCTGGGCAATGTGACGTCGTTGGGGGAGGTCTCCGAGACGGCGCAGGCTTGGACCATTGGCGCAGCGGTGCCGTTAGCGACTGTCGAGGTGTTGGTGAAGAACGCCTACCCCGATTTTTCTGAGGTGTTGCGTCGTTTCGGCTCACCACCCATTCGCTCCACTGCCACGCTGGCTGGCAACATCGTGAATGGCTCGCCCATCGGTGACACCATGCCTTGCCTGATGGCTTTGGGCGCCACGCTGACCCTGCGCAAAGGCGCGGCCACCCGCAGTGTTGCGCTGCAAGATTTTTACACGGGCATGAAGCAGAGCGTTTTGCAAGCAGGTGAGTTTGTAACGGCGGTGGTACTGCCTAAACCCACGGCCAAACAGGTGTTCCGCGCGCACAAAATTTCCAAGCGATTTGAGCAAGACATTTCAGCAACGTGTTGTGCAGTCGCTTTTAGCCTGAACGGTGATGTCATGACGGATGTGCGCATTGCCTACAACGGCCTGGCACCATCGCCTTGCCGTGCCCCGAAGCTGGAGGCCGTCCTTGAGGGTAAAAACGCAGCCCAAGTGACGGCAGACGCCTTGGATGCCGCCATTGCCGCAAGCTTTACTGCGCGCGATGGCTTGCGTGCAACCTGGGCCTACCGCTCATTGGTTGCCCGTAATTTGGTCATGCAATTTGTTGAAGAAGCTGCCACGTCAGCACAGGAGGCCTAAGCCATGAACGCACCGACAGACATCAAAGCCCTCTTGACCGCCGGCCAACAAGGCAAAGAGTTAATTCACGAGTCCGCGCATCTGCACGTGACTGGCGAGGCGGACTATACCGATGACATCCCTGAACACCGTGGCACGGTTTACGCCGCCATTATCAAGTCCCCCGTGGCGCACGGAGAGTTAATCGGCGAGGGTGTGGATCGCGAGGCGATTTTGGCGATGCACGGGGTGATTGCGGTGTTTACTGCGAAAGATATTCCTGGCGAAAACAACTGCGGCCCGATCATTCATGACGACCCTTTCTTGGCTGAAGGTACCGTTCAGTTCATTGGCCAGCCGGTAGCGGTGGTGGTGGCGCGTGACATGTTGTATGCGCGTGAGGCCGCGTTTAACGCGCAGGTCACGGTCAAGGAGCTCCCGGCCATCTTGACTATCGATGATGCGATGGCGGCACAACAATTTGTCATGCCCCCCAAAGGCATCACACGCGGAGATCCCGCGGGCGTGATGGCCACGGCGCCTCGCCGTTTGCAAGGGGTGACCGAGTGTGGTCAGCAAGAGCAGTTTTATCTTGAGGGCCAT
>Ga0206129_10006067_pt1 | contig 12434 bp, 11 predicted proteins | sample Helgoland_Spring_8_FD_148616 | JGI IMG/M metagenome (GOLD analysis project Ga0206129, IMG submission 148616) | Pelagic subsurface seawater microbial communities from Kabeltonne, Helgoland, North Sea - Helgoland_Spring_Bloom_20160502_2 | ecosystem: Environmental > Aquatic > Marine > Epipelagic ...
GCTGACGTATATTAGATTAATCATACCAGCTCTGCTGCTTTCAATGGGTATCGGAGGTGTGGCGAAGGCTGCCAGCTTTGACTGCAACAAGGCTACCACTGATACTGAGTTAGCCATATGTACTGATCCTGAGCTTAGTGCTTTGGATGAGAAACTTGATGAGCAGTGGCAGAAAATGTCACCTTTGTTTCCGACATTTGATCAATTAAAATGGATCACTTGGCGAGATACATGCGACAATTCAGATTGTATTGAAGATGCAATCAAAAGAAGGCTCACCTTCCTTCAAGAAATTAATAAAGAAATTGGTCAAACAAACCCTCTTAGCTGTTTGGTTGGGTCAGCTAACTTCAGCATTTACGGTAATGAAAATGGATTCTATTTGTTAGTCATTGATGGGCCCGATACCTTTAAAAAAATACGAATGAGTTACGAAACCCAAGGATCAGGTATCTGTAGATATTATGATTACTCAGGTCTTGATGGAAATACTGAAATTCATATCACAGAAGAAAGTCGTTGCTCTGGTGGCGAGTATCCATTTCAAGCAAATTTACTAGCACAAGTTATGATTGGGTCAATGCGCTTCGACTGTCTCTCTGTTAATGATTGATACCGTTTTTTTGGTCCGCAACAATTTAGGTGGTCCTGCTTTTAAGACCACGTTTATGATTGGCTAAGGCTGAGGCTCGAAAAGGCTTTAAAGAGATCATCCAGATGAAAAATAAATTTATTGGGAATATAACACTCAGGGAACTGATCGAAATCTGCGTACGAATAAAACCACATAAATCCGACACGACCTATGTTTATTTGTCAACATATTCAAAAAAAACTAGAGAAATTCTAATAAATCACAAAAAATATAAATGGGAATTTGACTACTACAGTCGTCCTATAGGTGAAGAAACAACAGTCCCGGATAACCAAATCCATGTATGTTACTACAGCATGGTTGGGCGTATCGAGGTGATTTGGCGTTTTAGCAAACAACAACAAGAAGTCTATGGGATTCAAAAACAGTATTATTCTTTAACTTTTATTAGGACTAAGTCTGGCGATTTAGAATGTATTATAGACGATACTTTAGATTTCGAATTAGACCTCGATCAAGACCTACTGGTGCGTGAAGACGGTGAGTGCGTTACCTTGGAAATCGATCAGGCAGCCATTTATAACTCTGATGAGCATCTACTTTCAGATTGGGATTAATCTGGTTTATAAATCAACACGGTAAATGGCTCTATTCGAGATGTGAGCGATGCGTTCTATTTTTTTGAATTAGATACTAACTAACTGCTTACTTGCCTACCTTACCTTCGTGTATCAAGATGAAACTAGATCCACGGTCACATAGGCTCAGTAGATCATGCTTTAATACTGCAAAACGTTTGGTTTAGCTCTGTTGCTTTCAGTGGGTGAAATTTATTTCAAATAGTTTGAACAATTCACGTCCTTTTGATGTTCACGTCTGGTCGGACTACCCGGAACTAAATCACTTGGTAGATGCTGTTTGGGAAAACTTTTTCATTGAAACCGTTGCAATCAAACGTGGGCCTAAACCTAAAGCCAGCAAGAAGTCCCACCTAAAAACGCTTCTGCTTGACCTATACGTTTGCTGGTTAAACGATCCTGAAATGTATCTGGCAGTGCACATGTCCAAGACTGGCTGGAAAGCTAATAGCAGATACAATGCCCTGCACCTTTCTTCGCAAATTATAGTGATCATAAAACGATTAGTGGAGTTAGATTTTTTAGAATTTCACATAGGTTATGAGGGGCGTCTTAGCCGGGTTCGACCTCATGAGAAGTTACAGTTACTTTTTAGAACCATTGCCATACCACTATCTGAGATTGCGTTTCACCACACACAAGAGATGTTAGAATTGCGTGGAGATGCCGACACAGGCACTTCATCCGCAAAGCCTAAACTTGAATATTGTGATACTGAGAATACAAAAAAGATGCGGAGAGCTCTTGAAGAATACAACGCACTTTTAAACCGAAGCCGCATCGATGTTTGCTCTCTTGAAGAACCTTATTTGGACCGAGTGATCACTAAAGGCATTAGAACAGGTGATACTATCAGAGTTCATATTGATCATAGAAACACCTTCGTTAAGCGAGTGTTTAACAATAGTAGCTGGGAGCTAGGAGGGCGTTTCTATGGGGGATGGTGGCAACAAATCGATAAACGCCTGCGCACCGATATTATGATCAACGACACGCCAACTCTCGAGATCGACTACAAGTCTATGCATGTCACACTTTTAATGGCTGCTATTGGGCAAAAGTCAAATTTTGATCCCTACACGTTAAGTAAAACAGTATTTCCTAAGCGAAATGATTTTGATCAGAGATCAGCGGTAAAACAGCTGGTGCTGATGGCTATTAATGCCAATGATAGGAAAACAGCATTTGCAGCATTCAGAAACGATCAGTCAGCGGGCCATCCATTCAAAAGCCTGACTAATTTGGAACTAGCACAACTCCTTGATGCGTTCATTAAGCAGTATCCTAGACTTGAGATGTTCTTATGCTCTGGGAAGGGCCTGGAACTAATGTACATTGATAGCTGTATCGCTGAGAATGTCATCGAACACTTCACAGAGTTAAAAGTGCCCATTCTGTGCATGCATGATAGTTTCATCGTTCCCTACGATTATGGGATGGAATTGCGTGCCATCATGGTCAAAGCTGGAGCCAAACAGACTAGAAGGTATATGTTTACTGAAAAGGACGGCGTTGGCCGAGATGAATGGTTCTCTGAGTATGAAAATACAGGCAATCAACCCAAGTGGGAACCAAAAGATGTGGTGCGGTGTGAGGGCTATTTAAAGCGAACTGACGGTCTATTTGGGATAATGAGAGGTAAATAACATGGTTCAGATTAAGAGTGTATTGGTGGGCTTTACGATCGGTATTGTCGTAAGTTTGGCAGCGAGTGCGGGTGCACAAGCTATCTCGTTCGTAAACACCAATGGGGTATTGATTGGTTACACTGTTCAAAAAAATGGTGAAACCATCTGCTCTAATCCTTCTGTATTCTTACAATTTAGAGGTACCGAAAGCTATATCGTTTGCGACAAAAACTAGATCAGCGTCATCGTATGAGGGCTTAAAACATGCTTAAAATAGTTGTTGTCTAGTAACACTGTTTCACAATGACTTGATATCAGAATGCAAAGATTGGGAAAGAACAGAAAATAAGGAGTTTGTGTTGCTATTATTCCGAAGAGACACAGCCAAAAAAGATTTCAAATCTTAACAGTTTATATCTTTTTCTTAACGATTTACGGGAGTGCAACAGCATTTGGACATGGCGGCGGATTAAATAGCTCCGGGGGGCATAATTGCTATGTTGGTTCCTGTACTGGAACATATCACAGCCACCGCAACAGATCTTCTAACGTATCTGGATCAGAAAGTTCATTATGGGAAATTGCACTACTTATATTCCTAGCGGTCCTTATCTATGGCCTTCTAACATCGTCAAAAGAAAAAGCTGACAAAGGTGGTTTCCTTAACAAGGCTGCGCATTTCACGACAAGTTTGATTGCCGTGTTTGGGTTTTGTAGCTTGGCATTGTATTTACTCGGTTAATATAAAACTTATTCCTATCTTCCTCATCATAACGCCAAATCATTTGATCTTAATGCCTGTTTATAAACAATACCCATCAACTCATCTAATGCATTCAACTCAGGATCAGCACAAATCGCTATCTCAGTCTCTGTGGTAGCCTTGTTGCAGTCAAAGCTGGCAGCCTTAGCTACGGTTACGGCACCTACTGAGAGCAGCAGAGCTAAACTGAGTAATCTGAAATATTGAACCATAAATTATCAGCCTACTTATTTTGACGTCTTACTCTGATTTCTATTCTGCGCAGCTGGGTACTTTCAAAATCATCATCCGGTGTGGTGATAGTGCCATTGGGCGTAATCATTTGGGCAGCAGAGTATGGAAGTATTGTGTAATTTTTCAATTCTGGAGTGCTAAGCAGGTGCTTGGTGACGCTTAATGCCCGAGCATAACCTAGGCCAACATTATCCTTCGCACGCAGTGCAACCTCCATGTCAGTCTCGAAGAATCTTTTAGCCGAAACATCTAGATTGGTTGCTCTGGCTTTACTCATCGGTTGCAAATCAGTGTGGCCAATTACCTCGATAAGGTCTGCCTCATATTCAGACAAAGTGTTCAATATTTGCTGCACTATTTCACCACTCAACTGATTTTTAAAGTTATCTGTAAGCTGAGCACTTCCAATTTTGAAAGAGTAGTTTTCTGCCTCCGGCAGTGAAATAATTGGTGGCCAGTTGTTACCCGCTGGTTCAAGTTTCCCTGCCGCCAACAACTCTAGATCGTTCAAACTTACTTGGGATGCCAGATTTGCAATCTTAGGGTCAATTTGTTCAACATCTGGTAAAGCTGCCTTTGCATCCCATTTTCTTGCTTTAGAAATTTGCTCGGTTAGAGTTCCTGGGTTTGTATTCATTGCAATCTCTGCGTTCTCAATCAGCCGGACCAGCTCTTCAGGGGCAGCATTTTTCTCGATCTCATCTAGCACCGTAAAGCTTGGTTCTGGAGGCTGATTGGTCAATGTATCCCATTCGTTTGCTTTTGAAATCGCTTGTTCTAGCTGTTCTGTACTATACGTGGAGGCAATTTCAGAATTGTCTATTAGTTTCTGCAGCTCGTTGCCATCTAAGAAATTAACAACATCAAATAATTCCTGAGACACTGAAGTGCTTTGATCTAAATCGTTCAGGTTTGCTTGATAATTTGCATTCGCTACTTCTAAGGTTTCTCGATCCTTGGTCAATGTTTCGTTAGCTTTGCTCAACTCTTCAATCTGGCGATTTAAAGTGGCTAAGAATAGAAGCAAACAGAATATTATTAGCAAAAACACTTCTGCCATAGTCAAGCCAAATATTACGCCTCTGCTGTAACTATTAGCACTTTGCTGAATTGATGTGTCCGTCATGTGCGTCTGAACCAACCACGCCGCTTCTTAGTTGGTGGGTCGGATTTTATTCTGTTTTTATCTATGTCAAATGTATTTTCTAAATCTTCAATACGGGCAGAAACATCGGAGTTTGCCTTAACAGAATCTTGAAGTTTCGCCATGATATCCCGTGACGTGTCTTTCAATTGCTGATTTTGTTCAGAGATGTTTTTGCTCAAGACATGAAGGATATTTTCTTCAAACTGTTTCTCTGATTTCACCAGATTTTCTGTTAAGTCTCTTGAAATGTCCGACTGTATTTCGCCTAGCCGACCTTTAACTTCATCTATTATTTTTCCTTCCATTACTTCAGTCTCAGAGTAACGATTAGCCAAGGCTTGATATGCTGCCGAAGCTAAAGACATCTGTGAAACCATGGATCTATTGGCTGAGACGAGTTCTTCATTACTGGATTTTAAATTAAGTATGGAATCTGATAACTTAGATTGCTCGGCAGAGCTGTTTTTTCCCAATTCGACTAAGATTAATGCGTTTTTGTCAGAGGTTTCTTTGAGCGATTGAAAAATCTCTTTTGCAGCATTATCGACATTTTTCTGCACATCTTCGTAACCTTCGGCCATGACTTGCAATGTTAATGTTCGAAATTTAGTAAGCTGACTGATAGTTTCGTTAAGTTCGTCTGTTACTCGCCTTGTCGCTTCTGATAGTTCTACCCTTGAGGCTTCCTCAACATCGTGAGGGTCGATACGCATTTGTTGAAAAGCAACACGTGCTGCTATTCCAATAATTGTACTGCTAATAGCTACACCAAAATTGGCCAGTATTTGTTCTGCTTCATTAATTGTGATTGCAACGGCTAAAGATGAAAGTGTGTAGAGAAAGCCAAGATAATACATATTATCACCGGCCACATCCAATCGTAACTTAGTTGCTGGAACAAACACGATGCAAAATGCATACGCTGACATTAGCGCAGCAGACATTGCGACAAGTAAAATTGGCGTTAGTGAGCCTATTTTTGCGATCGAAAGCACCGCAAAACCGAATATTACAAACGAGAAAAAAAACAGTGCATGAATTGCTTGTTTTCCTGGGACGATATTTTTCTTTCTGACCATTAGGTTTCACCAAGTAGGATAGGCATCTTAAGAACTTGATGCTTTGGATAATCAAACTCACGCAAAAATATTTCAAACCAGAACTGTCTTAGATCATTGGTGCTGAAAACACTTGAGTTGCGTTTTATGACCCAGAATTCTAAGTCTTCTTCATATTTTTTTCCAAACTTCTCTGTAGCACGGCTATTTTGGAATGCCTTTAGATCAATGTTACTTTTATAAACAGAATAAGTGTCCGTATGTTCCATTAGGTCTGTAATGTAGATGATTTTATTTCGTCCGGCGGGGTACTTTTCAGAATCTAAAATATTAGGCTTTGGCAGGAGCAGACTCAGCTCTTGAAGGGCGCTAAACAGTGGCGACTGTTGTCCTTCAAATTCCGCATCTAAAATTAGATCAGTAGCTTTACTTATCTTGGTGAAAAAGTTGTTGTATTTTTCTTGAATCATCCGTGGATTTGCGGTGTAACCCTTCTGAGCTAGCTTATTCATTTCCGTTAGCTGGCCAGGATTGCAAAGCGTAACGACCGGTGATGGCTTTAATCCCTGATCATTCATTTCATAGAGTGATAAGCGATAAAATCGTGGCAATTTTTTTAACTCTTGGCGTGCACGATTTTGAATATCTTGCTTGGTGGTCGTCGAAATTTTATCCGTTGTGTCCAATAGGAGAGCAACTGTTGCCCTAGCCCCTGTCGTCGGACAAAGATCACCAGAACTCAGATTGAAATCTTCCTCTTTGTTTGTGAAAAGAAAGACAACTCCACCAGCAATTGCGGCTAATACTATTAATAATACTATTATCAGTAAATAGTCACTTGACGAGGTGTTCTTGCTTTTGCGGCGTTGAGGTTTGCGCTTTCTAGCCATTGTTTTTTCCAGAATGAGAGATGTTCAAGTCATCAAGATTTCTTAGCTGACTTATCGCCTGAGAGACCTCTGCAAGGACATCTGAGATCTGGCCGTCCAGAAGATTTTTGGCGTCTGCAATTTTTTTCTTAATTTGCTTTGTTTCTTTGCTGCTGAAGTTTTCACCTGAGCTTAATTCGAGGGGCTTTATTTTGAAGTGTTTGTCGTAACGCTTTGGCGCTGGTTCTGTTCGCTGTGATTTATTCGATTCAAAATATACAGAAAATAGAACGTCAGCAGCTCTTTGAAGCTGCTCGTTGTTCGAATTATAGAGAGCCACGAGTCTATTTTTGCCAGAAATAATCTTATCAAGCTCTTGTTGGCGGATCGTCAGATCTTCACCAATTTTAGTTAGATTATCGTGGTACTCGTCCTTTATCGCAGTAATGTTTTCCAACAAGTCTTCGAACTCAGCTTTGTACTCATCTTGTTCTTCATCCCATTTTTCCTGTACCCTAGTGTATCCAGGAAATATGTCTGAAAAAGTGATAACATCGGCTAACGTTATTGCTGCAAATAGCGTACCCACACCAAATAACACCCAGCTTTTCAGTTCCTCTAAATTGAATGGACGCTCAATAAGTCGTTGAACAACTTGGTTGCCAGCTCCATCCAAAAAGGCACCAGACGTCTCCCTGAAATGAGCCAAGCCCAGGTTAATTATCATAACAACACAAACCCAAGCGGCCACACCACATAAACCAATGATTTTGAATATAATGCCAGGTCTGGAAATTTGCTTTATCATAAAGATTGTCAGTAACACTGAAAAACCAATATTTATGAAGGCAAAAGTGAAAGCGTCCAGAGAACCGCCTAACATCCCTGTAGCGTTGTTTTTGGCCAAAAATGAGCCGTTCAGAACTGTTTCCACCACTATCATTAGGGCCAGAATCAAAATCCGTACAAAATTGTGAGCTGATGATGATAATTTTGCTGTTCGATTTTCTAGACCATTGGTTGCTCGGAAATGTTTGTATTCGTTTTCAATATCAAGATATTTTTTACGTCTAACATTCATTTCATTCAAACTTTTTTGGGTTTCCGTTTGAATCTCATTGATGACTAGAGGGCCGACTTGCCTTAGCTCAGAAAAGTGACCTTCAAAATCGAGATTAGAAATTCGATCACTGTAAGTTTGCATCTGGTTTTCAGCTATTTCATTCGCTTTAACACGAGCAGCATCAATCCGTTCGCTGATCTGGCTTTCGATCTCGTCCGGAATTTGCGAAGATTGGCCAGGCAGGTTTTGAGATCCTTTTGCAGATCCAACCTTTTCTAAATCAAGCTCTTTAGCGACTTTTACTGCATCCAATGATCCAAAGAGTTCAGTATTAATTTTGTAGTCATGCTGAGCTGTTTTAAAAGACTTTAGCAACTTTGATAGTGCAGTATCTGACATTTAATATTCCTCGGCGTATGATGATAGCCGGTTAAGAGTTAGACTTATTTTATTATAAAGGTACCAAAAGTTAGCTCAACAAATATTACAATGAGACAAAACTGAACAAAACAGCAATCACAAGGATATTTCAATCAATTACAGGATTTAATCTCCCTTTTTTGTATTTCCTGCAGTTCTGAGGGCGTTTGTTTTAGCTCGTATAAACCCACAATTTTTTGAAAATTTCGTATGTATTGACACCTGTAGTCGATATTTGGTGGCAGCCAGTCAGAAGGACCGAATGCTGCCTTCTGGCGGTTCACGCTTTTTTGTACAGCGAACAGGTTAGCCGGATCGTTGGAGAACTGAATTCGTTTTTCAGAAGTCCATGAATGTGCACCTCGCTCCCAGCTGTATTTAAGTGGGACTAAATGGTCGATATCCAGCTGACCGCTGTCTATGAACATCTCTCCAGTGTACGGATCCAACCATTTGCCACCGACGACTCTGCAACCATTTTCAGAAAGTGTAACAATGTTTGTTGATCGCTCTATAAGCAGTTCATGTCGCATATTTTGGCAATCACCGTCTGTATCACTCCACCGGCCAAAAAGGCTTCTATCGTATTTAGCTGGGGAGTTATTAGTCTGTGATTGAAGGCTATGAGGAAAGCCAGAGTAGATCGTTGGTATCAACAGGGAACAGCATATGATTATTTTGAAGCGCACATTCATTCCAAATATAATAAGCCAATTTCATGACCTAGATGCTGGTCACTCATTGCGATAATGTCTTCCAGCAACCACAAGGGGTATCATAAACATATAGAGAAACGTCATCATTTTGTTGTTTCATAGATGTCTTCAAAAAGGCGATCCTTGGCGATGTATTCGGGTCTCCACCACACTGAGCATTGTGAATTTCTCTTAGGCTCCAGTCCACTTGACTATTTGCTGACTGCTCAAACTCAAAACTAATGCACTCCAAAGGCAGCTTCGTGATCTTTGAGAGATTTTCTTTAATCAGACCGTATGATTCAATTAGAAACGGTAAAGATTGGCTAGGATTTCCACAGATAGCGATCTCAGTCTCGGTAGTCGCCTTGGAACAATCGAAACTAGATGCATTCCCAACGCTCCCAAAACCAACTGCAAGCAGTAGAACTAAGCCGAATAATTTAACGTACTGAAGCATAACCGAACCTTTCCTGTATGGAAAAATTCCATTTTATAAGTGCATTGAGGTGTTAAGTAAGTAGTAATTACTCGGCACGCTCAATCAAATCATACATCAACGAGCTATTAGTGTGATTAAAGCTCAAAAAGGGTAAATTATCTACATGCAAAACGTACTCTAACTTCTCTCCGGGATCAATATTTTTTCCCCTTACTGTCTGCACTTCTTCTGAATCATTATCATACTCGATCTTAAGTAACTTGTTCTTAAAATCCAGGACAGTCGTTTCAAACAAATGAACATTTCTAGCGTAATATAGTTTCGAATATTCTTTTAAGAGAATTTCATCTTCATTTATTTTAAAGGTAAAAGTTTCTCCGCCTGCCCCCCAACCACCTGCTGACATCATAGTATGCGTAGATAAGCTGAAGTTATTCCCATCTAGACCCTCAATGGAATACTCAAGCATCACGCAAGGGTTCGTTAGTGCAGGGAGCAATTCGATATTATGGTCAATTAATTTACCTTCAGAATTATGAACCGTAATTGCAAAAAATATGGGCTTATATGTTTCCGAAAAACAGCCATAATCATCATTAGTATTTGTGTCGATCTCCCAAGTAACGACTGTATAATCTCGTCCAGGGATCGACTGCTTTTCAGTAATTCTCCACGATCCATCTAGTCTGCCGTCGTCTTGGTCTTTTAATGCGAAAAAGTCACTTATTCGATCAAGGTAAGAACGCACCAGGCAAATAGTGTTTGAGTAACAGTTTAATTGATTATTATTAATCCAAAGACGTTGTTTGGCTCGAGTATCAGCACTCAGAAAGCTGGGAAATAGAACTCCATCTCCGTAATCAGATTGTAGCTCAGATTCAAAATTAATTGAGACTTTCGTTTGAAATAAACTCGCTAACATTTCATCCAAAGCACCAAGCTCAGGATCAGCACAAATCGCTATCTCAGTCTCTGTGGTAGCCTTGTTGCAGTCAAAGCTGGCAGCCTTCGCCACACCTCCGATACCCATTGAAAGCAGCAGAGCTGGTATGATTAATCTAATATACGTCAGCATAATCTGACCTTTGTGACTTAAGACCTCTTGTCTCATCATTATACACAAACATCTAAACCTCAAGTATAGTCAGCTAACCCTCTTCCATTACCAGTACCTATTTAATCTGGTAGGCTGAATGTGATTGGGAAGCTGCATGGCACTCACACCGGACGATTGCTGAGTGAAAGCCAAGACAAAAGTTAGGTGTCAGTGAATGCTGAGACAGTTAGCACACAAACCATCTCCCCTCTGTCCTCATAAAACAGTCAAGTATGGCTTAAACGCCGAGTATTCAGCTAGGTTTACAGTTCCTCACCACCAATCTTGGGTCAGCCCTATATACGATACCCCATGGGGGTGGGGGTGGCACTCGCCCCCTACCAACTGAATGCCACTGAGGGACTCTGTAAGGCCCGTACAGGCCCATTAGATTCATCCGCCAGCAACCTAGCGCCCAAGCCAGTATCGCCCTGAATGACTCACTGAGAGTCTCTGAGGGCTTGGGTCATTGGAACCCCTATATGCCACATATACGTGCAGTAGCCCTAAGCTTGGATCGTAGACCAAACCGTAGACCAATTTACGCCTGTTGCAGGAACCAAAATGAGACAGTAGCCTTGTTTTGTAAGGTTAATGCTAAGCGTTGGTGCCTACTGGCGGAGCCATCCCCTCTTCTGGGCACCAAAATACCATCCAAAGCATTGTAATACCTCACCAATTCGACTGATCGAGTGAGCCGTAGACCATGCTGGCAACCAAATCTAATAGCTATACGTTCCAAAAAGATGGAATCTGGTACTTCTCCCGTAGAGTACCCGCTGATTTACGGCGGCATTATCGGACGGGTAGGATTGCTTATTCTCTGAGGACTAAATCAGTCAGGGATGCCCGTGTTAGGGCGATGAGTGATGCTGCTAAGTTAGATAGGCATTGGCACATCCTGCGTATCTCCTCGGATGATTTGCCCGGAAAGCATTTGCTTGCTGATGCTGTTCAGGAGCCAGCAGCTGAGGCTTCTATCGATGATCATTCGTTTAAGGCTGCTGTGGCTGTTTATCTGCGCCTGAAGGGCAATGACCGCCCGCCTACCTTTGAGGCTGCTGTAAGGCGTTCCTGTGGCTACCTGATTGATTGCTGTGGGATGAAAGACCTTGACGATTATGTTCGGTCGGACGCTACCAAGTTCCGTGATTATCTATTTGCTAAGTGCCTGAACGGGGCTTCTGTGGCTAGGATATTTGGAACTGTGAGAGCCGTTATAAACTTAGCCCTAAGTGAATTTGGGCTAGCAATCGCCAACCCATTCTCAAACGTCTATTTCGATCACAGTGTTGGGGTTAAAAAGCGGCTCCCTGTAAAGCCTGAAGACATCAAGAAGGTTCAGGAAGAGTGCTATAAGGCTGATGACGAGAAACGATGGCTGATAGCCCTGATAGCTGACACTGGGATGCGCTTGGCAGAAGGTGCTGGGCTGCTAAGATCAGACTTCATTGAGCAACACGGTATCCTGTGCGTGAACATCAGGCCTCATCCGTGGCGATCCCTCAAGACAGCAAGCAGCGCTAGAATAATCCCGCTATTAGGATCAGCTAAGTGGGCAGCAGAACGCATACTAGCACAGCCTGATAGCAGTGAGTTTGCATTCCCTAACTACAATGATGGTCAACGCACTAATGCAAACTCAGCTAGTGCTGCCCTAAATAAGTGGCTGAAGACAAAGATCGGGCAGGGGTACACAATCCACAGCTTCCGTCACTCAATGCGAGACAGACTTAGAGCAGTCGAATGCCCTAGTGATGTAATTGATCAGATTGGTGGGTGGCTA
>Ga0206129_10006068_pt1 | contig 12433 bp, 7 predicted proteins | sample Helgoland_Spring_8_FD_148616 | JGI IMG/M metagenome (GOLD analysis project Ga0206129, IMG submission 148616) | Pelagic subsurface seawater microbial communities from Kabeltonne, Helgoland, North Sea - Helgoland_Spring_Bloom_20160502_2 | ecosystem: Environmental > Aquatic > Marine > Epipelagic ...
TCAGCAAGCGACTGTTTAGCGCAATGGATAACCTGGTTTGGAAAACGAGTGTTATCGTTTGTTGAAGAAAATTAAGTAAAAATTGAAGGATGGCTAACACTGCTATACTTCCAATTAAAATGGGGAGCCAATCGCTGAAGCCTTGGACCAGCACATAATCAATAAAAACAATGGATAAGATTGGCATTAGTGCTCCAGGTACAACTAACGCGAGACCCAATGCCATCGATATCAATAAGCCGCCTTTTATTTCAGAGGCATAGCTTAAAAGAGATTTTGTCCAACTGGGAGGAGGTCCAGAGGGCGTAAAGGAGTCATTGGGTTGAAAAGTAAGTGCCACGCCGGTAAATGATTCATCGACTTCTCTTTCGTGTAAAACCTGACGTCCGGTTGCCGGGTCATTGACCCAAAACTTCTTACCTCTTATTTTCTCTATCACAATGAAATGATTAAATTTCCAATGAATGATCATGGGGAAGGATGTCATTTGCTTTAATTCTTCCAATTCCAAGCTGTAGCCATGGGAATCAAAGCCTACCTCTCTCGCGAATTTCAAAAGGTTCAAGGCGTTACTCCCGTCCCTTGATACTCCGCATGCATCCCTCAGATACTCAATTGAAAACCATTTTTTAAAGTAGCCAAAAACCATCGCAAGGGCAACGACACCGCATTCAGTGTGCTCAACTTGAAGAAGGGTGGGGGTACGAAACTTTTTGAACGGTTTAAAAAAAAAGGAAAGCATGTCACTCGGTTTGCGGCAAGAGCAGCCAAATTAACTTTTCCCATCGTGTGATGATACTCCCTTGTCCGACCATGCCGACCTGTAATTCTCGTTTGGTATCTGAGGCAGAGCTCCACTTGAGTTCTCCCGTTTTTTCATTCCGAATGATGTCTACTTTTACCATGAAAGGACTGCCTACTTCCGATATCCTTTGAACTAGTTGATCATTTCTTAATTCTTTCATCAATGCAGAAGAGGAGAGGGGCATGGGGGAAATATCTTTTACCTTTGCCATCAATTTACCGTATTTAGTGGGCGGAAAAGCAGATAGCTGTAACTCAGTTTCCATATTTTTTTTAACCGGTTTTACCTGTTCGCTTGAAATGAAAACAACAAAAGTCATTTTGTCCTCGCTTGAGTCAGGTTGTACTAAAATTACTGGTGCACCAGGGGACAAAAAATCACCAACAGACGAGGTGATTTCAACTACGCGGCCCGAAACTTGTGCTCTAAGTTCGCCTTGGTTATCGATTTGTTTTTTTAAAAGTGTAACTTCACTGTAAAGTTGATCTGCTTCTAGTCTCTTTTGTAAAAGTTCGCGATCATCAGAAGTTTCTTTGCGCTGTTCTTCTTTTTGTTCTGTTAAATCCATCCGCTTTTCTTGGATTAGACTTTCTTCGGTATTTTCTATCTGGTCAAACAGCAGATTATATTGGTCGAAAAGGATTAATCCATCCGCATGCAATTTCTTTAGTTCTGTTTTTCTAATTTGCAATCGATTCATGCGATTGTTGTTCAATTCTTCAGATTCCTTTCGGATTGTGGAGATTTTTCCCTGAATGAAATCTCTTTCTCTTTTGTCTTTCCTTTGTAGGATTTCGAGCTTGTATATATTCGTTTTAAGTGCCGCCCATTTTTCTTGAGTTGATTCCAACTTGTCGCGTACCAATCTCTGATCCAAGATCGCAATAGTTTGGTTATATTCAATGCGGTCTCCGACTTTTGCTTTGATCGATGTAACTGTTCCGGAATGCTCAGCTGTGACTTGCATTACACCCTCATCCGACCAAATAACTGCCGGGCCATTTACTTTGATGGGGACTTCGATAAGAAGGGCGCAGGCAATTGCGATCAGAATAAGTACAATAAATACAAATAAAAATAGCAAAGACCTAAATCTAATAAGTAATGATGCTTGGTCCAAGTCGTCACTTGTTACTAAGCTGTCTAATGAATCTGATCGATAAAGTGGAGCCATGAAAGATATTTTATTTTGCCATGAGAAAGGCAATTCCTCAATCCTTATGTATAAGGTTAAGGATTAATGCTTTATAGGAACAATTTAGCGGCATTCCGATCCTGGGAAGGCAGATAGTATTCAAATTTAGATTACTTCTGATGTAATAAATCTTAGATTACACAATACTAGCCGGAGGAATGAAAGTTACTTTACGGAATTCAAAGAATACGCATGACGGAAACATTATCGATCAATCCTCCGACCCCATCATCAGTTCCGGTGCCCCGAAATTCTAATCGAGTGGTGTCATTACTTTCGGGATTAACCGACAAGTCGAATTCATGTGTATTCCAACCCTTTTGGTCGGCTGAAAGGGTTGCGATTTTTTCTCCACCCCAGTAAACTTCTGTCGTGTTCGAAGCCGAAGTATTGGCAGCATTGCCAATTTCACGGGCGGAGAAAGAGAAAGACAGTTTAAAAGTTCCATCTGTTCCTGTTCTTATATCCTGAAAAACAGATGCGTTAGTGTCTCGTCCATTGTGTGCATCCAGTTCTAAAACCGAATCGCCTTCTGCAGCGCCAGGGGTGCCACCGTGTTTACCTTCTTGGATTTCGATGCTACCTTCTGCACTTTGCCAACCCTCTATTTTATCAAATGTACCCCAGCTACCTCGATTTAGGTCACCATGATTTTCGAAACTACCATTTACAATTAGGTTTTCACCAATCGGAACTCCAGTAGGTTCTTTTGTTTCAGTCGCACTGTCTCCGATAAGGGTGTCGTCGCCATCTCCCCCCTTGAGGACATCGCTCCCTTTACCACCTTGAAGAATATCATCGCCTTGTCCGCCCTTGAGGACATCGCTTCCTTTACCCCCTTTGAGAATATCATCGCCTTGTCCGCCCTTGAGGACATCGCTTCCTTTGCCACCTTTGAGGATATCATCGCCTTGTCCGCCCTTGAGGACATCGCTTCCTTTACCCCCTTTGAGAATATCATCGCCTTGTCCGCCCTTGAGGACATCGTTCCCTTTACCACCTTTGAGGATATCATCGCCTTGCCCGCCCTTGAGGACATCGCTTCCTTTACCCCCTTGAGTAATATCATCGGTTTGAGAGTGTTTCGAATCAGTACTCTCGTTACTATTAACCTCGGTCTTTAATCGCTCCTCTACACCAGTATCTACCAGTATTATATTATCTAATGAAATACCTCTTCCATAATTATGGTCACTGTCGGAATTCTCTTGGAACTGAATTTTCATTGGTTCTCCAGTTCCAACAAATTCAACGGTAACCTTCTGCCAATCGTGCTCTTTTGCCTGGGACATATCTTGGTTATATGTACCTAATTGGGTGTCTCCGACCTTGACTTCAAAAGTGTTTACGGACGCATCGTAGCCAGGTCTCCCTGAATAGTCGAAAGTGACTTCATAGACCTTACCTGCTTCCGTCGCAACTTCACGATAGATTCCAGCTGCATCCTTAAACGCATTCGATTTTACATCATTTAATTCGATGAACTGGTCACCTGCAGCAGCGGATGTTTTTCCGTCGGGAAGAGACCCAAGGTCTCGGTTCATTTCGTCGGACCAAATCTCTATTGATTCCGAGCTTGATTGCCAACCGTCAACTTCAGCCATGAAATAAGACGGGTTCCCTTGAATTCCTCCCTGTAATTTGTCTTCGAATGAAGAACTGAAAATTTCTGTCGGTTCTCCGATCGTTACCCGTTCCATGTTAGATTCTTTGTCTGTGGAGGAGGGAACTTCCAAAGCTTTTGCATTATGCTCATCCACTTGATTGGCATATGCTTGGTTAACATTATACTCCATTCCGCCTTGCCATGACATGCGCTCCATACCTTCACGTTGACCATAAGTCGTAAATTCTCCCTCGGATTCGATTTTTAGTCCGTCCACTGAAATGTTATCAACAATTAAATTGCGGTCGTCGTCATCATGTGCCGAGCCACCCCAAGCATCGTTAAGAAACTTAACTTCAACCGTTTGAGGCATTCCGTTAGAAAAGTCATAATCTAGGGAAACATTTTTCCAAGTCACTTGGTCGTTGTCGATATCACCGACGCCTCCATGAGTATTGCCCTCTCTTCCCGTACCTTCGATGTCAGCATAACGATCAGCTGTCCCAGTTGTATCGTGGGACCAGGTTACCTCACCCCTGCTCACTTCTTTACCATCCACTAAAATTGCATATTCGGGATTACCCTTAAAAGCTTCGCCTCCAAGCGTAACGGTAATTTTTCCGTCGTGGACTAAACCGTCAACAGAGCTTGGGGTAGGGGGAGGTGTAATTTCTTCTTCAAAGCTTAATGTTTCTAAAGATTTAACTGCAATTTCACTTCCATCGGGACCAACAATAGTACCGGAGCCTTTAATTAAGGCTAAGTCTATTTTTCCATCTACTGTCATCTCTTTTAGATCCTTAGCATTACCCTCGGAATCTAGAACCTGCCAGTTTTCTGAAAACTCCTCGATGGTTATATCTCCGAAGTGCAAATCATCATCTCCTTGGTTTCCGATAACTACATCATTTCCATCTCCTAATTTGTAAACAAAAGTATCGTCCCCTTGACCTCCCTTAAGAAAATCGTCTCCCTGACCTCCGATCAAAGTATCGTCGCCTTTTCCAGCAAGAAGGATGTCGTCTGATGAACCGCCTCCTGCAAACTTGATAGTTTCTAAGGAATTAAAATCGATTTTGTTTCCATCCGGGGCAGTGATTGAGCCATTTCCCTGAATGGAAGAAAGATCGACTTGGGCACCTTTAACAAGGCTACTTACATCTACTGTATTTCCTTGAGAATCTTTAATTTCCCACTCGGTAGCAAATTTTGTAATCGTTGTATCCGCAAGGTTTAAGATGTCTTTTCCATCACCTCCAACTATGGTATCGCTACCATCACCCTGTTTGTAAATAAATGTGTCATCTCCTGTACCTCCATACATTCGATCGTCCCCTTGACCGCCAACTATGGTATCGTCTCCCGTTTCGCCTAAAAGTCGGTCGTCGCCGGTACCACCATCAATTTTATCGTCTCCATGACCAGCCCAAATGGTGTCATCTCCTGCACCGCCATGAAGTTGGTTCGTTCCACTGAGTTGGGCACCTGCGATATCATCAATCACATCGTCTCCCGCACCCCCATGGACAATGTCGTCCCCGCTCCCAAAGGCGATATAGTCATCCCCGCTACCTCCGTGAATGATATCATCTCCCGTCCCACCCGATATATGGTCATCCCCTTGGCCACCGCGTAACACATCGTCCCCTCGATCACCTTTTAAAATATCATCACCTTGTCCCCCGTGGAGAACGTCATCGCCTTGTCCGCCATGCAATTTGTCCTCTCCTTGTCCACCAGTGATTCGGTCGTCGCCCTGACCACCCCACGCGGTGTCATTGCCTTGTCCGGCATGAATTATGTCATCCCCTGATCCTCCCCCAAGTTGATCATTTCCTTGACCGCCAGTCATTCTGTCATCGCCCTGACCGCCCCAAACTTTGTCGTCGCCTTGACCCCCGTGCATCTTGTCATCCCCTTGCCCACCAGTCATCCTGTCATTGCCTTGTCCACCAATTAAGCGGTCGTCGCCTTGTCCGCCCCGTAATTGATCGTTCCCTTGACCGCCGCGCAGAATATCGTCGCCGGTACCCCCTTTTAAAATGTCATCCCCCTGACCTCCGTGAAGAACATCGTCGCCTTGTCCGCCATGTAATTTGTCCTCTCCTTGTCCACCGGTGATTCGGTCGTCGCCCTGACCACCCCACGCGGTGTCATTGCCCTGTCCGGCATGAATTATGTCATCCCCGGTTCCTCCCCCAAGTTGATCATTTCCTTGACCGCCAGTCATTCTGTCATCGCCCTGACCGCCCCAAACTTTATCGTCGCCTTGACCCCCGTGCATCTTGTCATCCCCTTGCCCACCAGTCATCCTGTCATTGCCTTGTCCACCAATTAAGCGGTCGTCGCCTTGTCCGCCTCGTAATTGATCGTTCCCTTGACCGCCGCGCAGAATATCGTCGCCGGTACCCCCTTTTAAAATGTCATCCCCCTGACCTCCGTGAAGAATGTCATCTCCTCCTGCAAGTGGTTTCTCCTGTTCAGAGACCATCAAAGAGACATTATCGAGTAGTTCACCACCCCTGTCATTGTCTCCGATTGAGCGAAATTCTAGTTTACCAGAGAGTTCCCCCAACTGAGCAGGATCCCCAGCAGTGACTTTATGTTCATGAGTCGACCATTCGACACCGCCCTTTGCTTGCTTGTCAATAGTATCGATCTTGGTGCCTTCCCAAAAAACTTCCATTTTGTTATCGCCGCCGTGAGCATCCCGAGTACCAAAGTCAAAAGAAAGATTGTAACTCTGGCCTTCGTAGGTTTCGATTGATTGGGCGATACCGGAAGAATTATGTCCATCTAGTTCAACATAGTTACCATCCAAATCGTTAGGGTTTGAACCCTTGCCATATTTGTTGATGTCCCCATTGATAACCTCGACACCGCTTCCTTTTGTAAGTTCCCAACCCTCTGGGGCAATTGGTTTCGACCATAAGTTATTATTGTCTCTCATCGCCTTGTCGTCTGATTCGCTGTTAAATGAAGGATTTTTCAACAGGTTTTCGCCAGCCGATTGACTCGCTACTTTTTGGTTGTCATCGCCATGAATAATATCATCCCCGCTTCCACCTTTAACCACATCGTCTCCGGAACCTCCTTTGAGAATATCATTTCCGGAACCACCTTTAATCACATCGCTGCCTTTGCCGCCGTGAAGGAAGTCGGCTCCTGACCCTCCACGAAGGGAATCATTACCTTCCGCACCAATGAGTATATCATCTCCCGACCCTCCATTTGCAATATCGTCCCCTTGACCGCCCTGGAGTAGGTCATTTCCGGAACCTCCTCTAAGGATATCATCCCCTAGTCCGCCGAGAAGAATATCATCTCCAGAACCCCCATTGAGTAGATCATCCCCTAAACCGCCAATCAGTTTGTCGTCACCAGACCCACCTTTAAGCGTATCATCCCCTTGACCACCACGGATTTGATCATTTCCCGACCCACCTTTAAGTTGTTCGTCTCCTGCTCCACCTTGAATTGTAGTACTTTTAGAATCTGAATGAGGGGTTTCCTGTTTGTTGGGATCTGTTTCGTTACCAATTTCAATATCAGCTAGTAAATGATCATTATCATTAATTTCAGATTGTTTTGTTTCTCCCCCTTTTCCACCCACTACATTTTCGAGAAAGCGAGTGGTCACTTTTCGTATTTTATTTTTTATACTATTGGGTTTTTTACTTTCTTTCATGACTTATATGTTGAGGGATAACTGAATAATAAATTACAACATCAAAAGAGGGAAAAGGAATTTTTGACTTAATGTTGTTATTTAATAATACTAAGCAATGATTTAAAACTTAAAAATCAAGTTAAAAGTTTTATAGTGTTCGTGATTTAATTTAAATTTAATACATTAAACACTTTTTTGCAGACGAGGCGCATGCACTAAATAAGAGGTAGTTTGGTATTTTTGAACCGTCGTTTGGTAAATAAATCGATATTAGGAAAGCTCAAGTTCATACAATAAAATGCCCAAAATAGTGTTGTACGATTCGAAATTTAAAATTCGAGTTCGACAATGTTTTAGAAGAAAACATTACAACTTCTAATAACATAACACCATTAAAAGGACTTGGTGTGTAAATCGGTGCACAAAGCCCTTCTAGTTGGGATAATGTGCGGAAGGACTTACACTGAAGTAAATCAGCGAAGAATTCGTCAGGTTGTGGTAGTGGTAAGGGTCTGAGAAATTACTTTACTACCATTACTCCTCGCATCATTGCGTAGTGACCGGGGAATGTGCATACGAATTGATGAATCCCAGGTTTTACAGGAGCGATAAATTTAACAATTTCACTTTATCCAAGGTCCAACAATTGACTGTAAGCAAACACAGCAGTCTTGTCTGCGTTGGGGTGGGTATTAGTCTCAATCGCAACGGACTGCAGAGTCTTTACTTCTGAAAGCCATTGCCTATTCACTTTCCTTTAAGATGACAATGTTATGGACCGAGGTAATCTTAGGTAAAGTGCCTTCGTTTTTCTTACAGAAGAGGCACAGGAACTAAACAAGGGGTAGTTTGCTTTTTGAGAGGCCAATTGGTAACCAAATAGATGCTAAACAAAATTTAGTTTATTCAAGAAAATAAATAAATTACCCAAAATAGTGTTGTATGATTCGATAATTAAAATTTTGGTTCAATAACATTTTAGTAAAAAGTATTAAAATTTCTATCCACATAACATCATTGTTAGGACTCGGTTTGTAAAGCAGTGTGCAGAGCCCTTCTAGTTGGGATAATGTGCGTAAAACTTGGGAGGTAGTAAGACCAAGAAAAATACTATTGGGTTGATGTAGTGATCAGAGTTTGAGAAATTACTTTACTACCATTACCCCTCGCATCATTGCATAATGACCTGGAAATGTGCATACGAATTGATGAATTCCGGGTTTAGCAGGAGCCTTAAATTTAACAATTTCACTTTCGCCAGGTCCCAATAATTGACTGTAAGCAATTACGTCGGTTTTTACCGCGTCTGGAAGGGCATTGGTCGCATTCGCACCGGCCTGTAGTGCTTTACCTCCGAAAGCGATTGCGGAGACGCCTTCCTTTAAGATGACAATGTTATGGCCCATCGCAATCTTGGGTAATGTACCTTCGTTTTTGAATTCCAATTCAATTTGCTCCCCTGCCTTGACCTCAAATTCTTTTACGCTGAATTGCATTTGATCGTTCCCGGATATGGAAACCTTGGTCGCTGCCTGAAGGTTTGTAAAAAGCAAACATGATAGAGTAATGATAGATAAGTAATTCATTTTCAGTTATCTATTGGTGAATTAAAAAAATCCAATTCGAAGTAAATGTTTTTTAACCGTTCGTTCCTTTCGTTCAGTCTTTAATAGTCAGACTGTTTGCTTTCTTTAGCTAGGTACTGATTTTTAACTCTTAATGAATTATTTTTTATATTAATAGAAACTTTCTAGAGAAAAAACCTTTCAGGAATGGGGAGTTGTAAATAGAATACAATTGTGGGGTCTCATTCTTAAAAAGAAGACACTGAAAGTAGTCAGTCAGAATTCTTAAACGCGGAAAGTATTGATACTCTTAAACAAGAATGTCTTGAAGAGATCGGTGGTTTCGGGAATAAATTTGAGTCCCAGTACTAATTAATTTGGTACTTTACCCGGCTCATTCGTTAGGCAGTTCAGTTGAATTCTGTTGAATTTCTTCTAAATCAAATGTCAATGATTTGCTTTGGTTCGAGTCAATTACAACCAACTGCCCATGAACTAAAGCGGAGCAAAGTTTTTTTACTAAGTCTGACTTCATTGCCTCTTCTGGGCTCAAACCTAAGTTTGAACCAAATCTGTCAATTAAATCGTTAAACATATAGTAGTAATGTTTTCTTTTTTGAATTTCTTACACGGAAATAAAAATAATTTATTTTTTATCTGGATAGATGAAATGGTTTTAAATTTGAAATATAAACTATGCATAAGTATCAAATAGCAGGGTGATCAAGTTAAATTTAATTCCTCCCTGAACCTGACTTTTAAAATGCTAAATAATAATGATTTGACTGGGATTTTTGAAAAATTGAAAATTGTACTAGATCATAAAGAGAAGGTTTAAAAAGAATCTGTAAATTGCGAGTCATCCTTGATCTTAAAAACTTGGTTCCGATTAGAATCTACGATAACCACATGACCGTGAATCAGGTCCGAGCAGAGCTCTTTTATAAAATCTGATTTTAAAGCTTCATCGGGGGTTAAGTTTAAATTGTTTCTGAGCCGATCTATTAAATTGTAAAACATGTTATTTAGGAATTGTACTTAATGCAGATTTTATCTCAAAATATTTTAGTAAGTTAGGTGGTGTTGTATATAAATAATAAGTTACAGCATTTCTTAAATTAGCCCTTTATCTTACAAATTTCTCAAAATGAATACACAGGATTTAGGAACACATTCGACTCCGGTAACTAAAAGCTCTAAATATTTAATAATTGAACGATTCCATAGAATCCTGTCCCTATTACTAATAACCAAGGATGACTCAAAGGGATCAGTGGTGGAGTGGGAGTTTAGGTAGTTTTAATCTACTTCAAAGGCCAAGCAAGCCTCTGTTAATGATGCCGGTGCAATATTTAGCCAGTAAGGATCACATCGAGGAGGGTTTGACCAAATTTTTTTAATTTTGCTTCACCAATCCCGCTAATACCGAGCATTTCCTCAAAGCTTTGGGGTCTTGCTTGGGCGAGTTCAATTAAAGTTTTATCGTTGAAAATAACATAAGCGGGAACCCGTCTCTTTTTAGCCATTTGCTGACGGGCAGTTCTGAGGTTTTCATAGAGTGACTGATCGAGATCATTATCCAGCACGACTTTAGACTTTTTACCTGATTTTTCTTTTTTGGCTTTTTGCTTTTCTGTCAATTTACGAAAGTTGACACTTTCTTTCTTTTTTAGAAAAAGAAATCCTTTCTCCGTAATCTTGATTCCATTGTGTTCATTGACATCGACCATGAGAAGGTTTTGCGAAACCAACTGTCGGAAAATATTCTGCCACTCGTTTTTGCTCAGTTTATCCCCGATCCCAAATGTGCTTTGCTTGTCGTGTCCAAATCGTTGGATACGGTCATCCACCTTACCCATCAATACATCGACCACATAGACCATGCCAAATCTTTGTCCCGTCCTAAATACTGCGGAAAGAGCCATTTGGGCTGCAATAGTACCGTCAAAGGTTTCCGGTTTGGTGTCACAGGTATCGCAATTTCCGCATGGTTCACCGGTATCGTCAAAATATTCAAGCAGTATTTGCCGTCTGCAGATTGCGGCCTCGCACAACCCGAGTAGGGCGTTGAGTTTTTGATTTTCGATACGTTTTTGGATATCCGGGGCCTCCGAGTTTTCGATCCAGTTTCGCTGCATGGCGGCATCATCCATTCCATAAATCATGTAGGCATTGGAAGGCAGTCCGTCGCGTCCAGCCCGTCCGGTTTCCTGGTAATATGCCTCAATTGATTTGGGAATGTTCATGTGGGCAACATAACGAACATCGGGTTTATCAATCCCCATGCCAAATGCGATAGTCGCAACAATAATAATATTGTCTTCTCGCAGGAAACGGTCCTGATTTCGGCTCCTTACCTGGGGAGTCAGACCGGCATGGTAGGGGAGGGCATTGATATCCTTTCCCTGTAACCACTCGGCCATATCCTCGACTTTTTTCCGAGAAATACAGTAAATGATCCCGCTGTCCCCCGAGTGATTGTTTTTAATAAAATCAAAAACCTGTTTTTTCGGATTATTTCGTTCTAAAATGGAGTAGTGAATATTCGGCCGGTCAAACCCGCCAACAAAAGTTTTTCCATCCCCAAGTTTCAGCCGGTCGACAATGTCTTTTCGCGTCGCCTTATCCGCCGTGGCGGTCAGGGCAATCCGGGGTATTCCCTTAAACCGCCTGGCGAGAAGGGAAAGGGCAGTGTAATCCGGGCGAAAGTCGTGGCCCCACTGGGATACGCAATGAGCCTCATCAATCGCAAATAGGGCAATGTTTACCTGATCTAGTAATTCAAGGAATTCCTCCATGACCAGACGTTCGGGGGCAACATATAATAGATCTAACTGATTATTTTCCAGCTTCTGCCTGACCCGGAGTACCTCTCCATAAGGCATCCCGGAATTAATGGCACCTGCAGAAATACCGAGCTGTTCAAGTGCAGTGATTTGATCCTGCATCAGGGCGATCAGAGGAGAAATAATTACCCCCACTCCTTCCCGGCAAAGTGAGGGGATTTGGTAGCAGAGTGATTTTCCACTTCCAGTGGGCATCAGGACAAAAGCACTTCCCCCTTGGACGACATGATCAATAATCCCTGCCTGTTGCCCCCGAAACTGACCATAACCGTAGGTCTGCTTGAGGATAGTCAGCGGATTATTCACGGATTGATGCACGGTGATTTAGGATGATAATAAATGAGAATTGATTGAGGAATGAACCGAACTGAAATAATAAACAAATACCTTATTTGCCACTTCTTGGACTCCGTCGAGCCAATAAAGAATTTATCGGGATTTTGAGTCAGATTTTATTAAGTCAACAGGGTTTAGTTGCTTTCATTTCGAGATTCTTCTCCGATCTTTTCCAATTGTCACTACCCGCTATGGACTTGTAGGCCCTCTTTTCGGCAAAACCAATACCGCCGAATGGGTTGCTCCTCTTGTATGGTCAAGATTGAACCTGCCTGAAGGGCGTCTTTTCTTTTTTGTATTTTCAGTTTCTCATTGTACTCTTTATCGATGCATATAATCCCTCCCTCCTGGTCCATTGGTAGTCACCTCAATCATTTCCACCTGAAGGAAAACCACATTTTTAGATTCGT
>Ga0206129_10006074_pt1 | contig 12430 bp, 12 predicted proteins | sample Helgoland_Spring_8_FD_148616 | JGI IMG/M metagenome (GOLD analysis project Ga0206129, IMG submission 148616) | Pelagic subsurface seawater microbial communities from Kabeltonne, Helgoland, North Sea - Helgoland_Spring_Bloom_20160502_2 | ecosystem: Environmental > Aquatic > Marine > Epipelagic ...
ATAATTCTTAATAAACCCATAATAATTTAATCATCTTAAATAAATTTTGACAAAACGACTACCGCCTCTTATTTTACGAATATAATAATAAGGCTTATGCCAAAATTTAGCTGCTTTATTAGGCAAACCAGATAGGCAGTCATCAATAAAGTATTTTAGCTTTTGCGCAATAACCTCATCTTGTAAATACTCTGGCACTTCATTATTTTTAAAAAATGGAGCAGAGAGGTATTTTGTTTGCAACTCTGGTGAAGCGTCTACTTCTTTGATATGCGCAATAGCAGCATCAAAAGAAGCGTAATCATGCATGTTAATAAAACAATCTGGGTTAATCTCTTTGGTTATTTCTGGGTCTCCCCAGTAAATAGGTATGCAACCCTCTACCCATGGTTCTGCAATTTTTTCGGTGGTGTAACCAGGGTACGAGCTATTCTCAAAAGCAATATTAAATAAGTACTTACTTATAAAGTCTCGTTTATTGGCTACTGTCCCGCCTACATTATTGGCATATTTACCACCAGAGGCTATCTCTTTGTATTTTGATAGTTCATGGAAAAAACTTATGCGCTGTTCAGTCTCGGTGGCATTACTCACTACAAAAGAGCAGAAACCTGTTTTATTTAGGAGCGCTTTTACATTTCTTTTCTTTGTAAGAATCTCATTAGTGAAGTATACACAGTATAATGGCAACCTAAAATGACTTTGATTATTGTTGTAGTCAAAAGACACAGCAAAATCACAAAACCTGTAATCTGGCCGTATATTCTCAGCAGTGTAAAAAATGCGAGGACAGCTGTATTTTAAAAACTCCGTGCCATAACAAGAATAAATAATAAGATCTGGAGTGTCAGATAATTCTAATTCAAAATACTGGTTTAAGTATTTATAGAGGCAATGACCGTTCCAAATGAAACCATCATAAAAATCAACAAATTTTATTTTTAATTTTGTTTTCAAGAAAAAATCTTATAACTATTTTTTAAACTGAAATCGAGTTTCAAAATCTTACTTATAAAACTCCATTTCTCTTTTAAACTTAATTCATGTTTTGAGCTTTTGTAAGATAACAACCAAAATGCTGCCTGTTTTTGATTCCTAATTTTTGAAAAATTCTTTTTAACATTGGGGTCAATATACCCATCAACCAAATTACAAATTAATTGATGTGTTTTTAGGGCTGTACCATCTTTAAAGGTAAGTTTTGTGGCATTTTCTTCATGACTTCTGTAAGCCGCTATTACTTTATTTGATACCGCAATTGGATAATTATTGGCAATACGCATCCACATTTCCCAATCTTCCATACAATTAAGGCGTCTATCAAAACACCCAATAGTTTCATACACCTCTCGCTTTACAACCATAGAAGGGGTTTGTATGTATTGCTGAGTGTATAATTTTTCTAGTATATCTGGCACAATACCCTCATTATCTTGAATCATGCCCGTGACGCCCGTAATACGGCTTTTAGAGTCTATGTAGTTGGTTCTACAAAAGGCAGCTCCTGCAATAGGGCTTTCATTAAAAATAGCTTCCATTTCTTTGTAAAAGCCATTATAAACAAAGTCATCTCCATGTAATTGATGGATATATCTACCCTTAGAGGCAGACAATCCAGCTTCGTAATTTTTAACCTTACCAACATTTTTTTCTTGTCTTATAAATTGCACGCGTCCTTGGCCAAATTCTTTTACAACGGCCTCTGGATCGTCTTTGGTAGAATGGTCATCTACAATAATGATTTCCATGACCACCTCTCCAGGATCTTGTGCTAAAACAGATGTCAGGGTTTCTTTAAGATAGTTTGCACAGTTATAGGTAGGAATGATGACGGACCAAAGGGGTCTTATGATTCCTTTGGGTACCGTAACAATTTTTATATGAAATGCTTCTGTTCCTGTTTGCATTAGTTATACCCTATTAAAGGCATTTTTTTTCTTGTGAGTACTTCTAGTATTTTTCTAAGTAAGCGCACTGGCCACCAAAAATTTACTTTCTTAATGTCGTAACGATAAGCCCCTAATTTATATTTGTGCTTGTAGTTAAAATAAAGTGTTTTCCAAAACCCGTAAAGGTTATGAGGATACAAATAACGATACGGTGGTTCTATTTTATACACATTATCATCTTCTGAATACACCAACGCACGCTGCCCTTTGTGGATATGATAAGACTTAATACTAAATGCCGGATTCAGCACCATATACTCAGCTTTTTCTAGTTCATACAGCAAACGGTTGTCACAACGCGGTACACCTAAAGGAAAAATTGCACTTAAATTTTCTTTTATAGGACCTTTAAAAACCCAAACATCTTGGCTATCGTTACGGTTGTAGAGTTTTGGTTTTATAGTATCTGCGGCATCCCATCTAGATAAAGCCAAACAAGTATCTTTTAAATTTATATGCTTTAAAACTTCAATGTTTTTATCAAAATAAATATCTGTGTTTGCGATGATATGAATATCATCTGGGCTTGAGTTGGTGTTGATATAGTTTATAAAATCCTGGTAGGTGGGTCGTTTATCTATAAATACCTCTTCTATTTTAGTAGGTTCTAAATACGATATGCTTTCTCCTTCATTAAAAACTATAATTTTTGAAATTGCTTTGTTTGAAAGATTATTTTGGAAACAAGACAACAATTCTTGTTTGCGAAGATTGTTTTGTTCTTTATAGAAAGTTGTGTACAGATATATTTTAGGCATTTAATCTAATAATTAAAACAATTTTTTATTATTTGACCAATGTAATATTTCCAATTCGGTCGCTTATAATAAGCCCAACGCTCTTTTAAAACCGTTTCATAAAAATCTATATTAGGGTTTAATTTTACGGGAATTTGTATGGGCCAATTTAATTTATGTGTTTTTAAGTTATATGCGGTATGTTGCTCGTTTTTAGTATGAGTGGCATCTTCGTCAAATCCTAAATTTCTTACTAAGTTTACTCCTGGGAATACCGTTAATTTTCCAGAAACTATTTGATTATAAATAAGCTGATAATCCCAAGTTGTGTAACGTTCATTCTCAACTGCATCATTAAAAATTGAAATCCAATAATCAATCCAATTCCAATCAAAATCAAAAATGGTACTTCTTAACTTCTTATAAAGAAACCATCTTTTATTAGATACTTTTTTCCAAGACAATATGTTAAAATCAACTTCAAAAAACCGATCAGACCAAGTTGCCCAACCCCACATATTCATTATTTTTGAAGTAAATATAGAGTCAGGAGTTGTATAGCCTAAATTACAACCACTTATGCAAAAAACATTATTGTTTTCGCGATAGGTATTTAACATTACCTCCATAAAAAGAAAAAAATCTATTGTTGGAATTATGTCATCTTCTAAAATAATTCCTTCTTTATTATATGTAAAGAACCAATCTAAAGCACCTTTAACACCTTTAAAACAACCATGGTTAATTTCTTGAAAATTTGTTTGTATAGTACATTCCCAATCAATTAAATTTAAATATCTCTCCCTTACTTTTTTTACCTTTACTGCATCCAAACTATTTCTTGGACCATCACAAGCTATAAAAAGATTAACTGGCTTTACTTTTCTAATCTGATCAAGCTGCGCTTCAATATACGCTTCTCGATTATAGCAAATTATTAAAACTGGAGTTTCAAAATTATCATAAGACGGCTTGTCAATCACTGTTTTTTCCATTTAAATTTCACTGTAAGCTGAATATAAACTTATATATTTTTTGCTTATGGTATCAATTCCCCATTCCTGTAGTGCTATTTCCTTATTTTTCAACCCATGATTATCTTGCGCTAAATTCAGTGAAGTATTTAAAGCGATTTTGATTGATTTATCATCAGCAGGATCAAATACAGGATTTTTTGTTTCCTTCAAAATTTCACCTATATCACCACCATTTCTTCCTAACACGACTAAGCCAAAAGTAAAACCTAATGTAATATTTCCAGAATTCAGCTCATCTATTCTAGGTATTAGTAACACGTCTGCAGCATTGCAATAATTTTGTGCATCCTCCTCTTTTATGAAGCCTAAATTTGTCCTAAACTTATTATTTTTTAATGCCTTTTTAAGCTCATAATTAAACACCCATTCTCGCAAACGTATCCATTTAATAGGTCGTCTTTTGGTCTTCCAACCTGGAGCTAACAGCACTTTATTTTTGTGATGTATGGCCTTAAAAGCAGTTTTTATTATATGCTTTTCACGCTCTTTAACCATACCAAATACAAGCATAACCTTTGCATCACTCTTTATATTTAAGTTATACCTTGCTTCTTCTTTAGATATATCATTTGGTAATGATGCATAATTTTGATGCGGTATAACATGATGTATCACTTCTTTTAAATTAGGGTAAAACTCCTTAAACTGAGTAATACTATAATTAGCAAAGTGAGCAACCGCGTCGCAATACGAAAATACAGTTTTATAAAGTTTTTTAAACTCATCATCAACTCTTACATGCGGTTCTTGCACATGTCTTGTGTGGACTATTTTTGAATGGGTCTTCCAATATTCTAAACTTTGTTTAAGACTTCTCCAAAGGTCTTTTGGTATAACATCTGTATGATTCATACAACCCTCAAGCTCGTAAGACAGGTATTCAGGCTCGTGAATATGGACAATATCAAATTCTTGATCACAATTCCAAAAGGCTTCATAATCATGCACTACATCAGCATACTTGCCAATGCCGTCTTGTAAATCACTCACAAAGCGATTTCTTGGTTGGGGTATGGTTGCAAAAAGAATTTTTAATCTTTTTTTGGACATGTTTATTATAGATTTCCTAATTGCTTTTCTCTTTGTATTACCGCGTCATACACCCGCTTCATCCCTTCTTTAATTGATATTTTTGGCTCCCAGCCTAAATTTTCTTTTACCCAGGTCATATCACAATAGCGGCTGTGTACCCCAACTGGTTTGTCTAACAATGGCTTAATTTCAGGATTATACTCAGCAAACTCACAAAATAGCGAAATAAGCTCTCTAAAAGAAGTAAGTACACCTTGGCCTATATTAATGGCTGTGCCATCATGTATTTTATCCATAGCAACTTCTATGCAATCTAGCACATCATCTATGTGAACAAAATCCCTGCCTTGATGGCCAGAGCCCCACACCTCAAAAGGAGCTTCTTTAAAGACAGCCCGCCTAGCAATGGCTGGAGTTGGGTAGGAGTAGTCCTGGTCTTCTCCATAGCCAGAAAATGGACGTATACAGGTAATGCTAACCCCGTAATGTTTGGCAGTAATTTTTGCCAAAAACTCTCCGGTGAGCTTGGTCCAGCCATAGGTCATGTCTGGCTGGCCCATGTTATTAAAATCTATATCTGCCTCTTTAAGTTGTATGGTATTGTCTTGGGTTTGCAAACTCACAGGATAGGCCGCACTGGAGCTAGGGTACAACACCCTTTGAGGTTTATGACGGCTCACCCAGAAAAAAAACTCGGCATCTATAGATAAATCTAAGGCTACTTGTATAGGGTCTCCATCTATCATGGCGCGCCCTCCAACAATGGCTGCAAAATGGTAGACATCTGTAAATTTTTCTATCTCTAAGCCTAAGTCATTTTTTAAATAACCAGGCTTATGTAATAACATGTCTAAAGTAACTCTAAAGTCTTCCTCAATAAAACATAAGCGCTCATCTTCTCCATATATTTGAAGCTCGTTAACGGTCTTTTTTAAAGGAATATCTAACCACACAGACGGATGTTTACCAACAGATAAATTATCAATAAATAAAATACGGTCCTCGGTGTTTTTATAGAGGCGTTTTACCATATTACGTCCTACAAAACCGCAACCACCAGATATTAAATGTGTTTTCATTAAAAATTGTTATTTGTAAGTATATACCAGTCATCACAATAAGAAATTTCTTCATAAACACGACTATACCCTTTTTTGGATAAAAGTTTATAAATTTGATTTCTCATTTTAGTATGGTTGTGCTCAACAGTAATAATACTTATTTTGTATTTATTGAAATTTAAGCTCTTTAATATCTCAAATTCACTCCCCTCAGTGTCAATTGAGAGATAGTCTATAAACATTGGTGCTTTATGTTTTTCCAGTAGATCGTTTAGAGAAATTGTATTGACCAGATACTTATTGTTAGATTTACGCTCATGTTGATCATTATCTGCAAATGCATTAATAGTAGAAAGGACCCCTTGTTCCAAAAATACTAATTGAATATTTGATTCTGTCCAAACACAATCCTTTTCGACAGTACAATTTCTGTTTACATCAAGGGCATCATGCCATTCTTTAGCAGGCTCTGCCAATATTCCTTTCCAACCAAAATTCTTTTCAAGAATAAATGAATTGCTACCGTTGATTCCATTGGTGGCTCCAAACTCTACAAAAAATCCATCACGTTTAAACTCCAATTCTGAAAGAACAAACAAATCTTGTCTGTATTGTGATTTAGATTCATTTTCATATAGTAAAATATTGAAAATAGTCTCTACTGGTTGTTTTAGTATATATTTAGATAAAAATAATTTATAATTCTCAATTTGTTTATCGTTGTAGTTTAATCTTTTATCAACAACATAACTTATTTCACCATTTATATCCAAATAATTTTTTTTTGTTTTTAATGCTTGGTATTTTTTATCATGACCATTTTTTATTATCCTTAAGAGCTCTAAGTTTTTAAAAAAAAACAGTCTATTTAATATATTTAATACTTGGATTTTTAATTTCATACAAATAGATTAGTTGTTTTATTTCATTATTTTAATAAAATCAATTTGTTATCACCTATATGATATGCTGTTTCTGAAAATGAACTACCTAGAGAACCATATATCTTAATACATGATGCCAAACTAAATAAATCAACAACAGCATTTTGAACACCATTTAAACTTAGTCTAGACAATTCGAAATTATTTGTTATAATCTTGTTTTTAAACATTTTCATTAAAATAGATTTTATTTCTAAATCATCAGTAGCTAGGTAAAATTTTGTCGTTGGATTTTGCTCTAATTCTTTTTTTATTGTTTTAATAAATAGCTCTTTTGGTGAATTTAATTTTGCAAAGTCATGATCTGTTCTTCTAATATGAAGACCAATTAAGCTTTCATTTTTATTAACTATTTTTTGAATAACTTCTAAGGGCTTAAACATTTTAAAATTTTCTGGATATAAAAAAGCATGTTCAGTTTCAAAATAGATATATCTATACGTTTTTAACTCACTAAGGAAAGTTGTGCTTTTGAAAAGCAATTTTATATTTAGTGTTGTAATTTCAGTATTTAACACCAACGTGCTATTTAGATGTTTCAACCAGGTTTTTTTCTTCAAAAAGAAACTTAACTTTTTAGGACATTGAGCAACTATTTTAACATTCTTTATGTCTTCAAATAAATCTTTAAAATTTGCTCCTAAATCATTATTATTCTCCCAAATAACAATTAATTTCTTATCAATTTTTTTACTTAAAATAATAGCTGAATCAATAGCCCTTAGACGGTTGCACAAACCACCCTTAGTTTTTAGAAAAATCGTTGAATTCAATTTGTGTGTTCTAATAAAATTAATGTTACCATATATATTCAGCTAGTAATCTTGTTTTTAAAAGAAATTAAATGTAGTGTCAACCAGTTTTTACCAAACACCTTCCAAAAATTAAAATCAAAATCACCATAAGCTTCTTTAATAATACGCGGATATTTAAGTACATTCCTTAAAATGGAAACTACAGCAACACCTTTATTAGGCTGATTTGCCAAATAATTAAAGTAAGCCTGCTCAAAAATATTGTATTTAGAAGTTTCTAGGTGTTTACTCTTAAACTCTTGGTTTAAACTTTTCCACCACAACTCGATATATTGGTGATGGTCTTCTTTTACTGTCATTCTATTTTGAGCATGGATACCTCGCATGGCAGTTGGTGTAACAATCTCACTGGGGTATAAATTACAAAAGCCTGCCAGGCGCTTCCAGAGATGAATGTCTTGACGTAGTTTTAATGCTGTATTAAAATAACCAACTTTTTCAAAGACAGATTTTTTTAAGGTAATGCCATTGGTGCAAAACTCTCCTTTTATGTTTTGATGCCTATTAAAAAGGACTGAAAAAAGAGCCTCTGGTGCTACCTCACCTGTTACAGTTAGTATTTCTTGATAGCCAAAACCTTTATCAAAAAACTCCTTTTTTGCTTCTTGACTATAAAAGTGTGTGCCAACAGCGCTATACACCCCCTCAGCATCGGAGTGCTTCGCAAAAACCTCCTTATCGTTTTTAAAGCGATTGGGCAAATAGTAATCGTCCGCATCTAAAAAAGCGATATGAGCACAACTTGCTTTTTGTATGCCTAAATTACGGGAGGCTCCTGCACCATGATTTTTTTTATCTGGATGCTGAAAAAGTTTAACTTTACCAAATTCTTGCTCTAATTGCTTGGCAAGAACTAAAGCATTGTCTGGAGACCGGTCTTCTATTAAAATAACTTCTCCAACCTCTTCTAAATAGACTGCAGATTCTATTGCTTTGCGCAAATAAGATTCAGCATTATACACAGGGATGATGACAGAGACGCGCAAATTATTCTTTTTAACTTAGCTGATGAATTTCATTTAATACAGCATGATATTTTTGTAAAATCACATGACTGTTAAATCTCTTCTGACTGTTTATTAGACTCTCTTTTCCAAGTGTTTTTTGCATCTCCTCATTTTGTATAACTTTTATACTTATTGCTATCAGCGCTTCGACATCTAGATAAGGAACTATATGCCCAGTAATATTATCGATTATAATTTCTTTATTACCACCAGTATCAAAAGCTACAAATGGCACTCCTACTGTTTGTGCCTCTAATATAGCATTACTGAAATTTTCTTCTAGATTTGGTGTTATCGCCAAATAGCATTGCATCACATTTACAAAGTTATCTTCCCATTTAATATGACCCGGTGCATAAATTTTACTTTTAAATTGTGTTAACTCATAGCTTAAGACGTCTGGAATAGTGCCTGAAAGGTAAAAGTGTAAATTACCATCAAAACTTGCTAGTCTTCTAATGATTTCAAAAACATACCGCTTACCTTTTACCACAGATCCTGCAGACGGTATATAAACAACCTTTTTATCTTTTGGAAAAACAGATGGTACTGTGGTCTTATTGGATATAGAATGCAAAACTTTTTCTTCTATAAAGTTGGGTATATTGAATATAGGTTTATTCTTGTAAGTAGTATCTTTATAACTACTAATCATATGTTCTGAAGGAGAAATTATCGCATCTACCCTACGTATTGCCTTTTGCTCCATACTGTGAGCGACATCTATATCTAGCCAATCATTATCTTCTAAAAGAATATTATTTCTAAACCTTATGTAATTATGATGGGCAAAACAAACCAATTTAGAAACCTTCGGTTTTTTTAATAAATAGCCAGGCACAAAATTGTCAGCTATCAATATAATATCTGGTTGAAATCTTCTCAAATGCTTGTTTAACCTCATTATTGGTATAAAACAATTAACAATTTTAGCTACATTATTAAAATTTGATTTTTTTGCCCTTTTCCTAAATTTAAATTTAATGAGTAGCATTACTAAGGCATTAAGCCAAGGCCAAGTTTTTCTTTTAAACACATGGCTTGTTGTCGAATTTTCAAATTCTCCATAAACAAAAACCTTAATATCATAATCTTTTTTCAAAAGATTGTAGATATTAAAATGAGACGTCGCAATGCCACCGCCTTTAGGCGGAAATGACCTTGTATAAAGTGCTATTTTAAATTTATCCATCTATTAAGTTTTGATACACCGCATCAATTTGTGGGGCAATCACCTTCCAGTCAAAATTTTGCCGAACATGCTGTTTAGCTATTATACCGATTTCAGAATCCGTTAATGCAACTATGGTTTTATTTCGTAGCATTTCGATATCACCTAGGTCATATAAATAGCCATATTTTTCATTATCTAACAGCTCTTCGCAGCCATGAACCTTCGAGGCCACTACAGGTTTTCCTAGAGCCATGGCTTCCATTAAAGCTGTTGGCAATCCTTCAATTCTACTTGTCATAACAAAAACCTTGCAAGCGGCTATAGCGTCCAAAATAGTTTCATGCTTTAAATACTCTCCTATTACAGTTAAATTACTAGGCAATGAATTCTGCAGTTGGTTCTCTAAAACATTAATCGTTATCCCTGGGCCAATCATTACGAATTTTTCATTTGGCAGCAATTCAGCCAATTGAACAAATTCTATTGGATTTTTAACATAATCTATTTTGGAGGTAAATAATATAAAATCTTTAATATTATATTTAGTGATAAACCTCTCACTTTTTGCTTTGTTACATTTTTTCACATCAACACCATTTGGTATGTAAATACTTTCTATAGAATATTCATTAAAAAGATATTCTTTCAACCATTTCCCTACAGAAATTTTAACATCTGCGTATTTAGCAACATTAAAAAGTGCATTATTCATTTCAATTTTCCAATTATCAAATGGACCGTGGCAGTCTTCAAAATATGGTAAATGATATGTATGCAGCCATTTTGTATTACTATTTTTTTGCTTTTTATGGCAATAATTAATAAACCAAGTATCTGCATGAGAATGAAGTATCTTATTGTCTATTAGACTATTATCATCATGCCAATCACAAAAAGTCTTAGGATCAATAATATGCCCTAAAGCTAAATTTGGTATTGTAGTGTTAGTCGTTTTAAGATATTTATTTAATGACAATATATGATTAGCTACACCACCTTGAATATAAAATATAGTACCTATACCCACTTTTAATTTATTATAAATAAGCTTTCTTTTTACCAGTAATTTAAAAAAGTTTATTTTCTTTATTACAATTTTTAATAAAAGAGTCATGTCTCTTTGAAAGTAATAAAAAACTGAATTGATTTTTCTTATAAAAATCTTAATCATTTAGAGTTCTCTTTAATCAATTGTAAGTATGAGTTCACCATTTTATTTATTGAGAATTCATCTTTTATACGCTGTAAATTATAACTTCCTATATCGGAATTCAAGTTCTCATCATTTAATAACTTTACTGTTTTTATAGCAAAATCATGATAGTTATTTGGCTTGCTTAAACAATAATTAGCATATTTTGTCCCCATAGCTTGCAAATTACCGGGGATGTCTGTTGCTATTACGGGTTTTGACAAGGCCATTGCCTCTAATACCGCATTAGGGCAGCCCTCTTTATTAGAACTATGCACTACTAATTCTGATTGTTCTATCAATGCGTTTGTATGTGGTGTTGCTCCAATGAAGTAAACGTTATTGGCTATTCTTAAATCATAACACAGAGTTTTTAATTGGTTTTCCATACCCTTAAAAGTGCCCGCTAGTATTAAAACAGGTAGTGCTGGTGAATCACAAAAAGATTCCAAGACTATTTTCCAGGCTTTAAGTAAGGTGGTGTGATCTTTGTATTTATATATGCTTGCGAGCATGCTTACAATTTTAGTTTGTGGAGATAAATTAAGAAGTTGCCGCCAATCAACTTCATTGGTTAAGCCGGAAGGAATTTCTATGCCATTATTGATAATTTTAATTTTATTTTTAGAAATACCAACTTTTTTAATTATTGCATCTTTGCCTGGTAATGAGTTTGAAATAATTACAGGTACATTGTTGGCAGATATTTTTTCAAGTCGTGAACCGTAAACTTCTCTGCCTTCGTCTCTTTGATTCCAGCACGCAAATTTAGCGCCTGTAAATTTCCATATTAAACCAATATACTTGCTATTTAGGGTTATAAATGGTATGAATGCAAACGGCTTTAATTTACGTAAGAAGAAAATAAGTTTAATTAAAGGGACTATATTTTTTGTAAAAGATTGATATCCATCAAAAGGATAAACAACATAATCAATATTCTTTTGTTTAAGCACTTGCTCAGTATCACCTCCTGAAAGTGCTAGTAATTTTACATTATAGCCACTATTGTTAAGATGCTCGGCCAGAAGTATAGCTTGCCTTTCGGCACCACCCATACCATTGAGAGTTCCAATAACTATAATGATTAATTTATCGTAATCTAGAGACATTATTTTAATCTTAGAATTTCCAATAAAACTTTCTTAACTCAAAAATCAAAGAATCTAATATTATTATTTTAAAAATATTATTTGATCGTATAATTTAAATCTGCAAAAACTAATTAAATTCTTGACAAAACCATTCATCTAAAACTAGAAGAAGCCAAACATCATAGGTCTTTTTCTCCATCAATAATTCATTTAAGAATTGGTTATTAAATAGTTCGTTCAAAATACTTTTTGGGTTATTAAATCGTTCTTTTATGGTTTTTAAATTTTCGATTTCAAATAACCATTTATCTAATGGAATTTCGAAGCCTTGTTTTTTTCTGTAAATAAAATCATCATCAAAATCTGGTTCTAGCAATTTTTTAAATAT
>Ga0206129_10006082_pt1 | contig 12413 bp, 8 predicted proteins | sample Helgoland_Spring_8_FD_148616 | JGI IMG/M metagenome (GOLD analysis project Ga0206129, IMG submission 148616) | Pelagic subsurface seawater microbial communities from Kabeltonne, Helgoland, North Sea - Helgoland_Spring_Bloom_20160502_2 | ecosystem: Environmental > Aquatic > Marine > Epipelagic ...
TGCACTGGCCTGACGAGCATCACCATTCCCGACAGCGTCACCAGCATCGGGGCTGCCGCATTCCGAGACTGCACTGGCCTGACGAGCATCACCATTCCCGACAGCGTCACCAGCATCGGGGCTGCCGCATTCCGAGACTGCACTGGCCTGACGAGCATCACCATTCCCGACAGCGTCACCAGCATCGGGGATCAGGCATTCGCTGGCTGCACTGGCCTGACGAGCGCAACCATCGGCAACAGCGTCACCAGCATCGGGAGTAATGCATTCAATAACTGCAGCAGTTTGAGGTCGATCATCATTCCAGACATTAGCGCCAACTATATCGCTTCGCTCCCCGACGTAACTTTTATTTTTGTGAATACTCTCGTTGATGCGCTCAAAAATGATCCCGACTTTATCGCGGCAGTGGCACAGGCGATGTTGGCGGCTGAGAATAATTCGGGATTTGCTACCAAAGAAGAACTGCCGCTAGTCGAGCAAGCAGGCATTGATCAGGTCTTAGCCGATCCCGCCAGCTACGAACTCGCGACATCAGCTGAAGTGGCAAGCTCGTTCACTGCTGGGCAAGACGATGTCCTTTCTGATCCCGCCAGCTACGATCTATACGATGAGGCCTCAATCATGGAGGTCAATGTTGCCACTCCGTTACTCTCGATGACGAATGTAGAGAATCAGGCCGAAATTGAATTTGCCATCGAATCCTCAGATGATCTGCAGACATGGACCGTCAATGAGCGTATCCTGCGCACCGTTGAGGGGCAGGGAGATAAATACTTCGTCCGCGTGACAGCAGGCGCCCCTTACATTAACCCTGATGTTCTGGTCTACGCGCATCCTACGCTGGGCGATATTTTGACCAATGCAGAGGGTTACGTCCTATATGGGTTTACGTTTAACAGCGCAGGTCAAGACCCCGCTTACACTGGAAGTAGCTGGAACTTTGTCGCGGCAACTGCTACGCCTGAGCCTGATGCGGGTGTAACGGCAACCTTAGCGGGGGCGACTTTTGGTAATGTCAGTGGTGGCCCATGGCTCACTGTCAATGGACTGCCTGCCTACACCTATCCTTTAGATACCGCTCCTTACCAAGCCAACGGCCACGGCTCAGGAGACGTCTGGTTTACTCTTAATCCCGACGGTAGCTTGAATACACCTTAATCCCAGCGAGGTCCAGGGACACTCACCTTACCAGAAGCCTCAGTAAGGTGTCCTTCGCAGCCCAAAAAAAGTTTTGATGTTTTCCCAACCCTAACCACCGCTGGCGAATGATTAAAAAGTTACTGCCCTTTGCAACTGCCCTTTGCTTGCTCGCGGGCTGTGCCACCCAAAATCTATGGGAGACATATAACCCCAATGACCGTATTTGGATTCCGTCCGATCAAATTACAGAAGATGAATTAAAAAATCGGGGAGTTGAGTATGAAAAGATAATAAGCGATAAAAATGATGGATACGTTGTTGGGAAGGACACACTAGAAAAGTTTACAGATTATACATATCGTACTTTAGGTACACCTTTCACTGTAGTAACGGATACAGCAATTGCCGCTACTGTTGTCGGTGTACTCTGGATCGTAATAATAATACAAGATGAAGGTATAATACGAGATGGTTCAGGAAGTAGTTACCAATGGGGATTGTAATATGCCCATGCAGGTAGGCAAAGGGTTCTACCGCTTTGCAATGCCACAGTAGTAAGCGTAGCACTGTCGCAAATACCTCATCAACAGCCGCCCTGTCGCTTCAGGTGCGAATCAGTGATCCGTGCAAAAGCAATGCCACTGACCAGATGCTTCTAAGTCCGTGTGAATCCATCCAAGCCACGACAAAACAAACACGACCATACGCGCGGCTCCCCGTAGATTCGCCCAGTCGGAACAAATCACGGGGTCTCTGGCTCGAGCCACTGCGAATTATTAACTTCGACTCGGAAGAATTTCTTCTCTCCCGATTGGCCATTTTTTTCAAAGTGACTCATCGCTCGACCCACGCCACGAAAGTTGACTAATTCAGACCAATTCGTGAGATCGGTGCTTTCCATCACCGAATAGCGGCGACCTTCAATTGATTGAAAATCAACTCGCAGATCATTATCATTCAGTAGCTCGACAGCCGCATTATAATCCGAATGCTGTTTTTGATAAACACGGATGTAGTCGACCAAATATACCGTTTCGTCGGGTAAGCTCGAAGTATTGCCTCCGCCATTTCCGCCAATTGCCAGATTGAGCCACAACAATTGGCTGAAGGTACTGAAAGGTGCGATTCCCGGGTGGGCATGCGAATCCACGGCATTGAGGGTTGCTGGGTCGAACGAATTCAAGACCACTCCATCCATTGAGATGGTAGCCAAATCAGGCCCCCAGACCAGTTCCCATGTATGGAACTCGCCCACCCAAGAGGCTGGTAACGAGCTGACATTGATCGAGTAACCGTCCCAGAAAGCATTATAGCGGCCGCTGCCTGCCGTGGCAAAATTAGCCAGTATTCTACCATCGAAATTTTCCATCAGATCAATTTCTCCGGTGGCGGGCCACTCACCGCCCCCGACCGTCCAAATCGCCGGCCAGGTTCCCGGCAAATTCGTCACCTTGGCACGACACACAATTTTACCGTAGAGAAAATTAAACGAGTCTTCGGTCTTGATACTACCCGAGGTCCAGAATGCAAACTGCCGACTCTGCCGCCAATCTGATGCGTTGGGGTCGTAGTTAGGATTGAGAACCTGTTCACGCTTGGCAGTAATGACCAAGTGCCCACCGCTTTGGCTAAGGTTTTCTGCACGATAATACTGTTCTTCATTGTTCCGTTTAAAACCAACTTCAGGCTTCCACTTGGTTAGGTCGATACCGCCCTCGCTGGTGAACTCATCATTGAAAATTAATTGATAATCTCCTGTCGCAGGTGCGAGCGGCAACAGATTCGGCTCGGTTGCCACAAGACTGAGATCATCCACATAGACCGAGCTCGCACCGCCTGGGCCATTATAAATGTAGCAGGTAGCTGACGACATATCCTCACCCGTGGCAAACGCAACATCGACCGCTTGATAGGAGGCTGTGTCGAAAGATTGGCTCACCTCCGCACTCCCATAATCTTTCACTCCAATGTTTGCGCTGCCACCCACTGTCTTTACATATGCACGGAACGTGTAAGCGGTTTTGGGGAGAAGTCCCGTAATTGTTCTTGCCCAGCCACTATCGCCACTCGCATCACCTAGTTTGGCAGCAAATGAACCGGTATAGGCATCACTCTCAATGACTGTAGCATCACCCGATAAAGCCGAAGAAGCGCCCCACTCAAACCCTGGGCCTGGAATACTTACGTTGACTTCTTCGACTGTAAATCGATCGACATGACTGGCTGTAAATAATGTACCAGACACACCTTCAGGCGCCAAGACCTGCAGCGTCCGCATCGCCGGAAGCAGTCCAGCCGCCTGGTAAGTGCCGCTATCTTCAACCAAGTAGCCGAGCGTTCCAATCTGTTTATTTTCGTCTAAATCCGTAACTTTCAAATTAATATAAAAAACGTTTGCGACCAATGTGCGGGTGATCTCCATACGAATCGAAAACCAATTGGTATTGGTATTTGTGCCGCTGTAGGCATCGGCAAGACTCAGCGAAACATAATTCGATTCAGAACCAAAACGAAGCGTATCATCACCCGCTAAACTGACGTCGACTCTAAGAGCGGGAATATTGTTACCAGGAGTGAGAATGTTGTCGGAAATCCCCAGAGCGAAGACCGGTGCTGATATAGGCGCATTCAGAAAGCTTTCACCGCGCCAGACCGCTTCAATCGCTACGGTCTCTTCGACTTCCAATGACGCGGCTAAGGGAGTGAAGTTAAGTGCCCGTGACCAGCTGACGCCGCACCTCGCATAACCTATACCACTTGTTTCAGCGGCCACCCAACTATCTTGCGCCCCCCCAGTTTCGAACACCATTGATTGTCGCTCCATCCGAGAACCCGTTACCGCTAGTAAACTCAGCATTTAACAACTGCGCGTGGAGTGGGCTGCTACAAGTAATGACTAGCATCAACGCGATGCAGGAGCGGAGATTTGCAGAGTTTAACATCGTTTTTGTGAAGTTGTGGTTAAAGCAATAACTATTCACGTGTAAAGTTGTCTTATTTAAAAGTCAACTCTGACCGTCAGATTCCTATCTGAGGCGGATGTCGGCGCAGTAGTTGCCCCAGCGCAGATGGTAGTCGAGGCGGTCTAAATGGGGTATGAGTTAGGTTATAATATTATTTAAATGGAAACCATCCACGGGCCAAGTTTTACCCTCTGTATCAAGAATGGCAAGCGTCTGACAATCGAGGGAAACCAATTCTGATTTGTTTAGGATCAAGGATATGAATTGACCTTGGGAAATCGAAATTTTGGAAAATTTCTTGCGGGCCATTTCCTCAATGGATGGGTCATTGATATCATCTCCATTCAAGTAGGGCATCGGGAATATCCGTTTCATATTGCCATCACATCCCTCTACGCACGTAAGCATGATTTTGTGTTTTCCTTGATTCTCAAGAGCAAGCACGATCCGATCACTTTCCGTTGTAACTTTTATAGCCAACGGCCCCGTCCCTGATCGTAAGCCAAGCACTCGAAACAGCCAGTCAACTAGCTTTTCAAAGGCGTCATCAACTAGGGTATAAACTAGAGCCAATCCAATCCCTAAAGCCACTATAATAATTGTAATTAAGTCCATGTTTGTTCTGGTTTTGTTTTCATTTTACGTACGATTGATTGAGCGCCTCTCGATATCCAATATACTGGCACGACAACCAAAACGAGGCCATAGGCCCAGCCAAGGCAGAGGGCGACCAATCGCGGGCCTCCATCGTGCGGGTTGAATGGGTAAGCGTATGCCCACTCAACATGGCGGCAGCCGAATTGCCCAGAACGCAACTGCGGCAACAAGCAGAAGGATACGTCGGAGCCACTTTCGCTTCTGCAAAGAGGCGAATATCGTAATGAGGGCTGGAATTGCAATGAGGGGCAACAAATAAGGATTCATTTTTTAGATTCGGCTGCTGAGGACTGACTTCTGTTTGTTGGCGTTCGCGGTGCGAATGTTGCTGTCGACGATTGCAGCATCAACATGCTCTGCACCGAGATACTTTGTGATTAAACGCCTTGACTGTTCAAACATTGAAATGGCCTTCTCGTACTCTCCTCGTGCTGCGTAGATAATGCCGAGATTATTCAACGCTGCAGCCACTGTTGGTGAGTCCCCTTTTTTTAACCGATGAGTTAACTTGGCTGTGTCTTCAAGCAAGGATGCAAAGTCCGTAGCAAGCCCCTCTACTTCTTGCAGGGCGAGAAACTGCTGCTTCCTTGCTTCAATCGTCACAATCGCCGGACGATCTGGAGAGGCCCATTCTTCTCGTAATTCAGCATGTTGCCTTGCCTTCATAAAAACAACGAAGACAACCAAACCAATCGGAACGGCCAAGCCTACCCATTTGTATGTATTCATTGTTTTCCTACTTGGTGTAATTCCAACCTCACCACGCCATTATGTTGAGGTCTGGGGCGGATATCAGCGCTGTAATTCCCCCATCGAAGATGATAGTCGAGGCGGTCGAGGTGGTAAAGGTAATACTTGGTGTCGCGGTATTGGCCGTAGCGGGCGGAGGTGTTGACGCCATCGCCATGCACGGTCAGAGCGAGCTTGGCATCCTCATCGGTGAGGGTGTAGTGGGTCAGGGCTTGCTTGGCGGCGATGGCCTCAAAGGTGAGTAGCTTGCCTGCTGGTGGATCCCAGCCCATGAAGTAGAAGTCCCAGTTGTCCTTGTGCCACGGCTGAGTCGGCTTCTCTGCCCAGGTAGCGCGTGCCTCGGAAAACAGGGGGATGCTGCCAGTAGGGGCCCCGATGTGGCCTAGCGGGTAGCTACTCCAGTAGGCCTCTTTATCCCAGCTGAGCTGGTCGAACTGGTCGCTGGTCTGGAACTTGATGCCAACTTCCAGATCAAGCGGACCTTGCCTGGAGACCTTGCCCTCCGGCTCTGGTAATGGAGGGATGTCCTCGAAGAAGTATTTCACATCGAAACGCCCTTGCTTGCCAAAAGTGAATACATAGTGGACATCCATTTCAGCGAATGTTCCACGCACGTTGATTTTGGTCGCGTTTTCGTCACGATTGACGTGCATCTTGGTAAACTGCCAAGCGTCAATGTCCGGGCTTTCGTAGAGGTCCGATCCCATGGTCCAGCTTGGTTTGCTGCCAACCTCTGGGTTGATGCCTTTGATCATGTATTCCTCTTGCTTGAAGATGTGAGGGAAGGGGCCGACCAGAGGAATGGTTTGTCCGGCTTTGGTGATGCTTTGCATCAGGCCCGTGGTTTTATCCATGCGGTATTGCACACCATCTCCCTGGATGACGAATTCATTTCCTTCCGTGGAGACGGTGGGCATGCCCTGGATTTCCGGGGTGAGAGGAGCGGGCTTGGTTCCCAGCGAGATCTTGTAGTGGTCGATGACCTGCCCGGCGCTGTCGAGGAATGAGATGCCTATTTCCGTGCCTGTTTTCCAGTCGTCTGCGGGGAGCTTGATATGGCCTTTCTGGTGTGGCTCGATAGCAGGGAGGGCGGGTTCTGAGGTTTTGCCATTATAGGAGACGAGTAGTTTGACTTCGTTCAGAGAGGTGTGGTCAAAGCGGTTGTAAACAGGCAGGGTGATGGGCTCGTTGGGCACGACTTCCTTGAGCTGGGTTTGGAGTAGGCGGATCGGGCTGTAGGCCTTTTTCACATTCCAGAACTCAGGTTTGTGGCGGCGCCACTCATCAATAATTCCCCAGCGGGCAGTACCGGTGATGTTGCTTTTTTTACCGGTGACGACTTGTTTGGCCTTGGCGGGTGGCAGCATGCGCATCGCGCCCTGGGTCGGGATCTTGGTGGGGTCTTCGACGATGGTCATGTCATCGACAAAGTTCCAGATGGCGGCTCCCACACTGCTGTCAGCGGGGAAGAGGTTAGCCCATGCCTTGTCAATGCTGCGTCCCCAGTAGTCGCGGGAGTTGGTGTCGTGCAGCCAGAGTTGCGCGGTATGGCCAAGCACATGCATCCATTCGTCGTAGATGGTGGGTAGAGGGTTTTGAGTGAAGTCTGCATCCCATTCCGGATAATGACCGCTAAGGACATCGTAGCTGTTGTGCTCCTTGTCCTTTTTTACCTGATAGGATGCAATCACGGGACGGGATGGGTCCTGCTGATGCGCGTAGTCATAGGAGGCCTGGAAGTTGGCACCATAGACGCTTTCGTTACAAATCGACCAGAGGATGACGGAGGGGTGGCTGCCGTAGTTGAGCAGGGTCTCGCGCAGTTGGTTGGTGAAGAGTTTTTCATACTGCGGGTCATCGTTCATGCCGACCGAGGGGCGGTTGGCTTTACCACAATCTAGCACGGCGGTTTCCAGGGTGACATAGAGGCCAAGCTGATCGCACTGCTCAATGAAGCCGTTACCGGGAGGGTAGTGGGAGGTGCGCACGAAGTTCATGTTCGCCTCCTTGAATAGCTCGGCATCGCGCTTGTCGATAGCGAGCTCAGGGACAAAACCCTTGAGTGGGTTGACCAGGTGGCGGTTGGCGCCGCGGAGTTTCACCACCTTGCCATTGATCAGCATGTTTTTCTTTTCATCAAAGCGAATGTCGCGGAAGCCGATTTGTTTGGAGTAAACCGCGGTCGCTTGGCCGGGGGTAGTGCTGGTGACTTGCAAGCGGTAGAGCACGGGCTTCTCAGCGGTCCAAGTCTGCGGAGCGTTGACTGGGGCAGTGAAGGTGACTTGCTTTTCACCCAAGGCACAGGAGTTCGGCGAGAGCGGGATTTCTTTTCCGCTAGGATCAAAGAGCTTGAAGGTGGCGACACCCTCGGTATGCGGGGTTGCAACTTGACCGATGATGGTGAGCTGTGCTGTTTTGACATCTTCTGAGAAAGGAGAAGAGACGATGGGGAACTCAAAGAAGGTCTTCGGCCGTGCCTGCAGGGAGACACTGCGCACCAGACCACCAATGGGGCGCAGGCGCTTGCCGTTGAAGGCGATGTCCTTGGATTTATCGGTTAGTTCAAGAGAGATCCAGGCATCCTCACCCGGCTTGACCACGGAAGTAATATCACATTCCCACGGGGTCCAGCCGCCCTGGTGGTCGCGGATAAATTGGCCATTCACCCAGACGCGCGTGTAATCATGCGCGCCTTCAAAGCGCAGACGAATCTGCTGGCCGGCGAAGTCTGCCGGAATGGAAATTTTTTTCTTATATGCGAAGGGGAGGTCTTCTTTGATAGCATGACCTTCACGGAAAACGTCCCCGGGAACGGGCATGGTTTTCCAGCCGGTCAGCGCGCCCTCTTCTTTCCAGAAGTCATTGGGCGCCGGCAGTTGGAAGTGCCACGTGCCATCCAGTGACACGTCGGGAGTTTTGACCCCATCCAGTTGATCCAGCGATGAGGCCTGCAGGCCGGCCACCAACGATGCGATCAAGCTCGCGAGTGCTATTTTACATGTTCTCATATTTATACGATTGATTCTTCTTTTATAAAATTACTCTGCTTTGCTGGACAGCTTGGCTTTGCGCCGAGCCACGTCGCCAGGGCCGCCCCACATTTCAGTCTTCGCTTTTTCCAGATCGCAATGGGGGTTTTTCTGCGGGATGACGGCATCCACATCCTTAAGCCAGGCATCCAGCAATAGATTCAACTCTTTGGTCACCTCTGGATTTGAGTGGCTTATATTTTGCGTCTCGGAGGTGTCGTGCTGGAGATTGAAAAGCTCTGTCGAACCGCTGTCATAATGCCTGATCAGCTTATAGTTGCCTTTGCGCACCACGCTGGCCGGCACACTGGGGGCATTGTCTCGGTAGTGCGGGTGGTGCCAGAATATCGCCTTGTCCACGTTAATCCGCTTGCCGGCCAGCGCATTGAAGAAGCTTTGGCCATCCGTGTGCTGTTCCGGCTTAAGAGGCAATCCTGCGAGCTGCAGCATGGTGGGATAGATATCGGGAGTGTTGACCAGTTCCGTGCTTTTGGAGCCCGGAGCAATGTGTCCGGGCCATTTCACGATGAGAGGCTCTTTAATGCCTCCTTCGTAGATGCCGCCCTTGTATCCTTTGTACGGGTAGTTGGAGGTGCAGGTGTGTCCGCCGTTGTCGGAATAAAAGAGTACCACCGTATTGTCCGCAAAGCCGTTGTCTTTGAGAGCCTGCATTAAACGCCCGACATTGTCATCGAGGATCTTGAGCATCGCCGCATAGTCCGCGCGCTTCCAATGCTGCGTTTTTTTCTTTGCTTCAAAGTATGCAATGCCTTCCTCGCGAGCGATGATCGGCATGTGCACCAGGTAGTACGACATGTAGATCAGGAAGGGTTGTTGATGGCCGCCGTCCCATTGTTGCCGTTGTATGCCGATGAGCTCAGCCGCCTTTGCCGTGAATACATCGGTGATGGTATCGCCCTCTTTCCCACTAACATTCTTTTGCTTTTTCTTGAAGGGATAGAAGCGATTGGCTTCGCTTTGCTGCGCGCCGTATTCCTGCTCAAAGCCAAAGTCGGTCGGACTCCCCTTCCCCAGATGCCATTTGCCGAAGAACCAGGTGGCGTAGCCGCCCTCTTTCAGCGCCTGGCCAAAGGTGATCTCTTCTGGCGGCAGGAACTGCTGTTCCGGTTGTGATGCGGTAACGCCCCTGAATTGGGGTTGGAGCTGCCCCGGCAGAAAGTCGGTGAGCCGCAGGCGGGCAGGATATTTCCCCGTGAGAATACTGGCGCGGGTCGGTGAGCACACTGGACTTGCCGCGTACGCATCGGTGAACAGCATACCCTGCCGAGCAAGTTCGTCGATGTTGGGCGTTTCGTGATAGGTATTGCCGTGTTCCAGGCCGTAGCACCCGAGGTCAGTAATGCCCAGGTCATCGGCGAACAAAATGACGATGTTCGGTTTTTCACTGAGCTTAAGGTTCTCCGTAGCCTTGTCTGCTTCTGTTTCAGCGTTGAGAGTTGGTGCCCACCATAATGTGGTGGAGAGCATCAACGCCCCGATGGCTATTTTGCGGCTGGTCATCATCTGGGTGTCTTTTTTGATCAACTTGCTGTTTGTTGCTAACGCATCATTCAATAACGCGGTTTGTTTGTGTCCGTTACCGCGTGCCGGTCTCCTACTCTTCGGGTGGAGGGCTCGAGGGGGATATGGTGACTGTTACGGCTGCTGCCACCACTCAGGCCCATGTGCTTGGTCGCTTGAATCGCTAGGTCAAAATGAAGCTGCGGGTTTACTCCATTGCTATCGATTGCATCCGTTTCGAATTTCAATACAAAGCGTTCAGGAATGGGCTCGGCGGGTAAAGCCGAAATGAGCTTTGCTGTGGCCGAGCTTTGTCCTGTGATGGAGATGTTTTCCACAGCGACGCTCTTCCACGTGGTAGCGTCTTTGCTCACCACTTTTAGCTCCACCATGAACTTACCTGCCGGATCACGGGTAATGCGGTCAGGCTTGACGGTGTAGTCAATAAAATCCGCTGTGCTAGAGCCTGCGGTACCAGATGATGGGCTGCTTCGAATAAATCCACTACTTACCCACGCGAGTAGCACGATCGCGAGAATGACGGCAGCCCCTATCGCGATGCTGAATCGCTTGTTTGTTTGATTACTTTTCATTTTGTTGATTTTTGTTTACTGGCTACGCCCATGAAAAACTCTAGTGCCTACTGCGACCATCATCCAGTAGCTTCTGCAATCCCGCTTTCATCCGCTCAAACACTTCAGGGTGCTGTTGACTGACATTTTTCTTTTCCCCTGGATCGTTATTGAGGTTGTAGAGTTGGAACCTAACATCACTGATCGTGCTGCTATCATGGTCATATTTTGCCAGCCGTTGTAGCTTCCACTTGCCCTCACGGTACCCCAAACAGGCACCCCAATTGTCCTGTTGAATCAATTGAACACGACCCGTTGCACCTTGCCGACCGAGTAATGCGCCCATCACATTGATACTGTCGAGGCAGGCATCGACTGGAATTTCGACGCCAAGATAAGTTGCGAGACTCGTCGCCAGATCAATGGTGCTGACCACTTCATCCGACACGCCGGGCTTGATAGTGCCCGGCCAGCAGGTGATGAACGGCGTACGGGTGCCGCCTTCCATAATCTTGTACTTTCCACCGGAGAACACACCGGCCGGTTGATGGTCGCCCAAGTTTTCTTTGGCACCATCCTTATAACCGTCGCCCAAGACGGGACCGTTATCGGAGCAGAAAACAATCAGGGTGTTTTCCTCCAAGCCCTGCTCTTTTAGGATCCGTACTAATTCACCGACGCTCCAGTCGAACTGAACAATCGCATCGCCACGGAACCCCATTCCGGATTTCCCATGGAACCGCTCGTGCGGCATACGAGGCACATGAATATCGTGCGAGGCGAAAAAGAGAAAGAATGGCTGATCCTTATTGGCGGCAATCCACTGCTCAGACTTTTCATTCCACTTGTCCGCCAGATCCTCATCGCGAAAACGCGCGGCATGCCCCCCAGTGTAGAATCCGATACGACTGATGCCGTTATGGATGGTACTATTATGGCCGTGGCTCCAATCCATCTTGAGCTCATCACGATGGCTGATGCCGGTTTTATGATCAGGCCCTGGAGTACGGTGACCGACCCAAAGCGGATCCGTCGGATCGAGGTTCAGCACACGATGATTTTCGACATAAACCTGCGGTACACGGTCATTGGTGGTGGGCAACAGGAAACTGTAATCAAAGCCAATTTCAAGTGGACCAGGCTTGAGATCTTCATTCCACTGCGGCCCCTTGCCGGGGGCGCCGAGGCCGAGATGCCACTTGCCAATCACTGCGGTCTGATAGCCAGCTTTTTGCATTAGCTCAGGCAGCGTCACAGTTCCAGGCTGGATCAAAGACGGCGAGTTAGGCCCAGCGATACTAGTGCCTTCACCACGGAACGCATAGGTTCCGGTCAGCAGCGAATAGCGGGTCGGCGTGCAGGTCGAAGCCGATGAATACCCACCGGTAAAACGCAGTCCCCGCTCGGCCAATCGGTCGATATTCGGCGTCTTCACATTTTCCAGTTTGGCGCCATAACAGCCGACATCGCCATAGCCGAGGTCGTCTGCCATAATGACAATAACGTTGGGTTTTTGGTCGGCAAATACGGAGCTTGCGAGGCTAACCGCCAGCGCAGCGAAAAGCCCTGCGCCGATCCAACGACGTGCGTTTTCTCTCGATGGTGTATTCACCTTCATTTCAATCATCCTTTTTAAATTATTTGTTTTTCTTAAGCGGGGTGTGCGCCTCATCCATGTATTTCTCGAGCTTCGAGACCATCTCCGGAAATTGATTCGCGAGGTTGGTGCTTTCGCCGAGGTCATCCTTCAAATTATACAGTTCGATTGCTTGCAGTCC
>Ga0206129_10006094_pt1 | contig 12401 bp, 13 predicted proteins | sample Helgoland_Spring_8_FD_148616 | JGI IMG/M metagenome (GOLD analysis project Ga0206129, IMG submission 148616) | Pelagic subsurface seawater microbial communities from Kabeltonne, Helgoland, North Sea - Helgoland_Spring_Bloom_20160502_2 | ecosystem: Environmental > Aquatic > Marine > Epipelagic ...
AAAACCGGATAAAAAAAGAATAACGAATTAGGCAAAGTATTTCACTACGATTTATATGGAAAGCGAGAGTTCAAATACGATTATCTGAATAGAAATAGTCTTAAATCTGTTGACTTTACAGAAATAATTAATAGAAAACCTAATTATTTTATGCTTCCTAAAAACTTTGAGGGTAAAGAACAATACGACAAAGGTTTTCAAATTTCAGAGTTATTTAATTTAAACACGAGTGGTGTAAAAACACATCGTGATGCTTTTGTTGTAGATTACAGCAAAAAAGAATTAGAAAATAGAATAAGTAATTTCTTTGATGACGAAATAACGAATGAAACAATCTTAAATAAATATACATTAAAAGCAAAACCTGAATGGTTAAACAATAAGAGAAAAGGCAACTTTAATCAATCCAATATAAAAAAAATAAACTATCGTCCTTTCGATGTAAGATGGATATATTATTCGCCTGATTTGGTGGACAGAGGAAGAGAAAGAGTTTTCAATTCAACAATATCTGAGGAGAATATTGGTCTTTTGACTTGTAGACAGCAAAGTTCATTTGACTTTCAACACGCATTTATTTCAAAGGAATTGGCGGATATGTGTAGTGTTTCTCTTCAAACGAAAGAAACTGGGTACTATTTCCCACTTTACGAATACTCAGAAAATAACGGACAACAAACTATTGAAACTTCATCAGTTAGAAAACCAAATCTAAAAAGAGAAATCGTAGATGAAATTTCCAAGATAATCGGTTTATCTTTTACCAACGAAAAAGAAGATAAAAATAACACTTTTGCACCAATAGACCTATTAGATTACATCTATGCAGTTTTACACTCACCAACTTACAGAGAGAAATACAAAGAGTTTTTAAAAATAGATTTCCCAAGAGCTCCCTATCCTAAAGACAAAGAAACATTTTGGAAATTAGTAAAATTAGGTAAAGAAGTACGTGAAATTCATTTGTTAGAAAGTAACAAAGTTGAGGATTATATTACAAGTTATGAAATGGCAGAAGATGCTGAAAACGACCATAATGTAATCACTACAAAAATTGGAAAGAAAGATTGGGAAATAATAGACCAAGAAAAGCAATTAGGTAGAATTTGGATTAACGAAAGCAAATATTTTGACAACATTCCTGTAATTACTTGGGAGTTTTATATTGGAGGTTATCAACCTGCTCAAAAATGGCTAAAAGACAGAAAGGAAAGAGAATTAAACTATGAAGATATTTTACATTATCAGAAAATTATAGTTGCGCTAACTGAAACAGATAGAATAATGAAAGAGATTGATAAAATAGAAATTGAATAAAGTAAATTAAAATGAATTTAAAGAAAATAATATATACTGAACTTAACTCAAAACAAAAAGAGAATTACAACTTTCACAAAGTAGCATCTGCATTGGCGGATTATGGATACAATTCGATGAGACTAAATGATGATTGGCAAGGCGCAGATTTCATTGCTGTTAAAGGAGATAATATGCTTAAAATTCAACTTAAAGGTAGGTTTACAATTGACAAAAAATATATTGGAAAGGATCTTTTTATTTCATTCTTGGAAGAAGGTAAGGTTAAAATTTACAATCACGATGATGCATTGAAATTAATACCTCAAAATGTAAAAATCTCTAAATCTTGGAGTGAAGTTGGAAGTTACAGTTGGGGAAAAACACCTAAATACTTTAATGAAATAATAGTGATTTTATAAATACTAACAGAAAAAGCAGAAAAAAATGGAAAATTTAGAAAAGTTTAAAAGATTAGCAAAAAAAAAACAATACTGAAATCTTATTACTTGGAGATGATTATTCCGATTGTGATTGGGTTTTTTATAAAGAAGATGGCGCTTGTGGACATCCTTTATTTATTTCATCTCCAAAAATGCACAAAATAATTCCATCTGAAAATATTTACGCTGCTATAGGGGAAAGTGTTTATGGTTTAGCAGAAGCGATTATGAATGAGGATGTAAATAAATTATGGTTTCATTGTGAGGAATTGTTGTACTCATTCTCCGATGATTTGTTTAACGAGTTAAAAGAATAACTAATCCCAATCCAACGGTTCATTAGTCGTATGCGATACGCTTGTTACTTTGGGTAACTATAATTCTTTAAACTTAAAAGGATGAAGATTAAAAATTTATTTTAATTCTTATTTTGCATCCTGTTCATTGTTACAGTGCTATTTTCGTCTCCAGTGAGAATACATTGTAATGTATTTTCATCTACTACAGTGTAATAAAGCCCAATTTTATAACCATTTCTTTTGTTATAAATAGATGTTGTCAATGTACTATCTGTTTGGGATAATATAACTTCATTTAGAGTAGCGTCTGCTTCAAAGCTATAATTAAGAATTTTAAGAACTTCGTAATCACTAGCTAGTATGACTGTTGTGTAGGTTGAATCATCAGTACTCCAAACACCCTCAAATGCTTGCTGTGCTTCAGAGTTTAACAATGTAAAAAATAGAGCCATTGAAATAAATAATCTTCTCATAATTTTTCTGTTTAAGTATATATTATTGTAACGGAACACAATTGTGAAAATTGTGTAGAGTTAATTTTGATTGAAGCTACTCAAGAACAAAACATTATTCTTAGGAATAATGCCGTGGTCCCACTTGGGCTCGAACCAAGGACCCTCTGATTATGAGTCAGATGCTCTAACCACACAAATACTTAATTTTTAAACACTTAAGGATAGATAATATTAATGTCTGTCAAAAGTGTGTCAAAAATGAGTGTAAAATATCCAAAAGTAAAGTCTGATAACAAGCAACGTGTTTACATCGTTTTCTATCTCAATGGTAAACGGTATAGGTTGTTTAATGGTTCTAAGATTAATTCTAATCTCTGTCCAAATTCGTATCCTGTTGGTAAACGTTTTGAAGTAGCTAAGTCAGCTGTTAAGATTAATGGAACCTACCAAAATGTCAACAAGCTTATCTCAGAGTCTCCTTTAGAACTGTGGAATATTGTTAACCATCCTATCAAACATAAAAGAGAGTTTATAGGAAAACCAGAGTTTTTAAAGCTCAAGAGGATAATAGAGGACAAATACCCTGACTTGTACAAGAAGCACAGTCAAAAACATGCTATTAAATGTCAAAAGAAGAATAATTAACTGCCTATTTACTGCCAGTAATGAGACAGTAGTTGTGTTTTTTTACTAAATTTGATGTTAATGTTACAAGGTACTTCAAACAAAAAACCCCTCAATAAAGAAGGGTTTTCAGGGTGGAGCCAAAGGGAGCGAAATCGAACTATTTTAGTGATGATTTGAATGTTTTTATATTAATTAATCATTTTCAATTAATCACGTAAACTATGTTTCAAAACTTGCAATACTAATACCTCGATTTTTATCTTAGTGTTTTGTTTATCTTTGATTTATGAGACAATTACTTATTTTTCTTACTGTATGTGTTTTATCTTTTGATATTTCTGCTCAAGAAATACCTAAGAATCCCAATGCGTATGATTTAAGTGGCAATAAGACTGGAACTTGGACCATTCTATATGATTTAGATTGGAATGTCACAGAGAGTATTGATAGTGCTAAATTTTATAGAGTTATATCATATGAAAGAGGTACTCCATCTGGAAAGGTTGTTGATTATTATTTAAATGGAGCAAAACAATGGGAAGGTTATATGCTTTCAGATGATCCTGAAGTACCTGTGGGTAAATGTGTGTTTTATGATAAATATGGAGAAATAAAAGAAATTCAAGAATGGGAAATTAAGGAAGCTGAGAACTTACTAAATTCAAAAGTCAGTGAATTGGAGAGAGATTATATGACCAATTTTTTTTCAAAAAATTATTCTAAGGCTTTGGAGTTAGCTTTAAAATGTCTTGCCCTAAAGAATAAGATTTATGGCAAGGAACATTCAGAATATATTTACACACTAAATAATGTGATTAAAATATATGCTTATCTAGAAGATTATTCTGAGTGCTTAGAGAGCGAGTTAGAATATCTTGTGTTAGCAGAGAAAATTCATGGGAAGGAAAATATAGAATATATAAAGGCTTTAAATTTCTTAGCTCGTTTATATATGAAATTTGAAGATTACTCTAGGTCTTTGGAGATTTGGTTAGAATGCCTTGAGCTCACAGAGAAGGTATTTACTAAGGAACATCCAGAATATGTTAATGCACTTTTGTATATGTCAAGAACATATTTTTATTTGAAAAATTCTCCTAAGTCTTTGAAGAGCGAGTTAGAATGTCTTGTGCTCGCAGAGAAAATTTATGGGAAGGAAAATATAGAATATTTTAAAGTTTTAACAATTTTTGCTAACTGGTATCACGAGTCTCAAAATTATGCTAATTCTTTGGTCTTTTGGAAAGAAACACTTGTTGTCGCGGAAAAAATTCATGGTAAGGAAAGTTTACAGTATGCGAATATTTTAAGTACTATATCTGTATGTTATGCCTATTTGGGAAAAACTGATAAAATTATTGAACTCAATTTGGAATCACTTGAAATAATAGAAAAAACTTATGGAAAAGAACATCCAAGTTATCTTAATTCTTTAAGCAATTTGGCAACATCATATTCTCAACTAGAGGATTATTCTAAGTCTTTGGAAATAAATTTAGAAAGTCTTGTTATCGCAGAGAAAATTTATGGTAAAGAAAATATAGTCTATCATGATTTTTTATATATTTTAGCTTATACATACATGAATTTGGAAGATTATTCTAGGTCTTTGGAAATAAGTTTAGAATGTGTTGACTTATATGAGAGGGTTTATAGCAAGGAACACCCAAAATATATACAGTCTCTAAGTCTTACAGGAAAAGTTTATCATCAATTGGGTAATTATGATAAATCTTTGGAGATAAATTTAGAATGTCTTGCTTTAATAAATAAGACTTATGTCAAGGGACATCGATCATATAATATTTACCTCAATACAATAATTGCGGATTACCTAGCTCTGGGTGATTATCTTAATGCTTACCGTTTAACTAGTGAAAATCAAAAAAATACAATAAAGTTAATTAAGGAAAATGAAAAGACCCTTGATACAGATTTAATTCAAGATAAGTATTCATATCTGATTCAATCCTTTCAATTTATGTTTGATATAACAAATTACATAGCAAAACCTGAGGAGATAAAGAATCAATTTAATATATTATCTTTTTTTAAAAGTCGAGAATTAAGTAAAAATTCCGCACTAATTTCTGGTCTTTATAAAAGTGGTGACAAAGATTTGATTTCCTTGTATGAACATTGGATTTTAGTTAATAAGAGGATAGCTTCTGCTTATGAGAGAACATTAGAAGAAAGTGAGGCCTTATTAACAGAAATAGATAAATTGAAAGATGAGGCAGATAATTTGGAGCGTCAGTTAATATCGCGTTCTTCTTTTTTTGCATCAATGAACAGTGATTATTTTTTTAATGATATTGTTTCTAGACTTAATAGGAATGAGATTTATGTTGATATTATTAATGTTCCAAGCTATGATTTTGATTTACATGCTTCATTACTTTATAATAAGAGTTATTATGCATATGTAATACAAAAGAATGATACTGTCCCACAATTAGTTTATTTAGGTTCTGCTTCTGACTTTGATAACTACCACAACTATTTTTCTAGCTATACAAAAGAAAGACCATCAAATAAAGAATTTAGTAATGGAAATATAGTTTTAGGTAATATATGTTATGAAAATTTTTGGAGTAAACTGGAACCTTATTTAGAAAATATTTCTACTGTTTATTTTTCTCCAGATGGAGTTTATAGCAAGATTAACCCAAATGTATTATATGATTCCAAATCAAGTAGTTTTTTGATTGATAAATACGATATTGTATACGTTTCTAATGTGGAGGACTTTGTACATCAGAAAGAGAATATTAAACTTTATGAAAGATCAGATAATTTAAATGCGGTACTTGTAGGAAATCCGACTTTCTTGCTTGAGAAGGATGAAGTAGTGCTTGCTAGTAATGAAATTCAATCAAGATCAATCAATCAAGATGAGTTAAATAGTTTGCAAAGAGGTATGTTGTTATCAGATTTACCGGGAACACAGACTGAAGTAGATTTAATTTCTGATAATTTAAAATCAAAAAGTTGGGATGTAGAAGTTATTACGGGAATAGACGCAACAGAAACAAGGGTTAAAAGTATAGAAGCTCCAAAAATATTACATATAGCAACACATGGTTTCTTTTTTGAAGATCTGGAGATGGTAAAGCGTTCTAATATGATATCTACAGATAACAAAAAGGCTATTGCTAATCCAATGACCCGTTCAGGATTAATCTTCAGTGGAGCAGAGAATACCATGAATGGTGAGATACTTGCAGGTGATAATGGATGGCTAAATTCATCCGAAGTATCCTTACTAAATTTAAGAGGAACAGAATTAGTCGTCCTCAGTGCTTGTGAAACAGGCATAGGAGATGTTCAAAATGGGAAAGGAGTATATGGCTTACAAAGAGCAATAAGATTAGCAGGAGCAGAATCATTGATAATGAGTATGTGGGAAGTAGATGATAAGGCAACACAAGAGTTAATGACTTACTTTTATGATTATTGGATTGATAAAAAGATGACTAAGAAAGATGCATTTAATAAAGCTCAGGGGGAAATACGAGAAATATACAAACATCCCTATTATTGGGGAGCTTTTATAATGTTAGGAGAATAAATTATCTCCAAAAACAATAATTTATTCTCAAAAATAATTTGGAGCAGAGGGGAGTAAAATCGAACTATTTTAAATCACACAGACATCACGCATTAAACTAATAATCACTTGGCTGACATACAATAAGTTATGAGTTTTACATCACTACCTTTTGTTTAGTATGGCTTGACTAGAGAGAGGGGTTAATCAATATCTGAGCTTATTCCCTTTTTTATCAAGTAGGTCAAATTCATTTGCCAACTTAATTAAGTTTGGATTTTTTTTAGCCAGTGCATGAAACTTGATTTCCTCCGCTGTATAATCTACAACCCCAATGTAATCAGCAATATCATCTCCACTCTCAACATCCTCCCGCTCCAAAATTCTAGAAACTTCAATTTTAAATCCTTGGTTATTACAATCATCTGCCACCTTATTCCACTTTTCGAAGCCCCCTTTGTCAGGAAACGCTTTGATTATTCTTCCCTTAACAGGCTCTAATAATTTAGGTTTAAAATTAGTTAATGACCCTGTGGCTAGCCACACATAATCTGGACGCTCAATACTAAAAAGTATAGCTGTTTTTTCACTCTCAACAACTGCGACTTTTTTTACCTCATCAGTTACTAAGTGTAAACCAAATAGACACTGTTCTAATTCAAAATGTGGTCTGTTAATTTCTTTGTGAACCCATGAAAACTGATTTGAACGCTTCCCCGTTTTATTATCATACTTCATTATTTTACCAGACCTAACATAGCCATGATTGTCAATTTGCCAAAAGACAACTGATCCAACAAATAACTTGGAGGTCCCTATTCTGTATTTTCGTATTGTATCATTAACCATGACTTTATCATACTTACTTAAAAGAAACTGGACAAAGGGATTGATGTCGTATTGCCTCATGGATTGACTCACAAGACTAGGATCGACAAAGGAGGGTTCTTTCGGTGGAGGTGGAACATACTGAATCTCTGTTGATATAACCCCGTCTTTAGGATACAAAAAGTATTGACATTCGATCTCACGGTCACAACGACCATACTGCTCACCAGCTAGCTGATTAGTTTCATTGTCTATAAAACGAACAAACCTAATCTTATTACAAGATGGACACCTGTATTTCTTTGATGTTTCATCTAATTTATATCTATAATTTTTCATCTTCTCATCTATTTATCAGTTTAAGGGCCTATATATAGGCCCTAAACTTATGAGTTATCATTATATGTTTAATTTGAATGGTTTACGTGGCTTATCTTGAGAAATAACACCTTTTTCTTTCAATTGGACTAATAACTTATCAACCCTGTTTAACCCAACTCCCTTGCGATCTCCAAACTTAATTTTAAGTTGATTTTGAAACAGTTCTTTAAGTTTATCTCTTTTGATCTCATCATCGTCTTTAAAGCAGATCCTTAATAGATCTTTGATAATCATATCATCTACATTATCCAGTTTAAATGACTCCCTTGTGTTATTTGAAACATCATAGTCTGGGATGACACTTGGACTTCCATCCTCTATTTTGAATGCAAAAGGTTCAAACGGTTTATTTCTACAACTAAAAGGCTTTACTACTGAGATGTCAGGAAGGTTAGCATCAACCTCAATTTGAACTACCGTTTCTGCTTTATTTGAAAGCTCAGTCCCTAAGTGTCCCCTTGCTTTTTCATTAGTGGGGTTCTCATGAAGTATGGTAACAATATGAATATTAAATTCCTCTGACCATTTCAATAAGTTTGAAGCAATCTCACAGGACTCTTTTTCATCGTTAATAGATGTTATGAGATCCCTTATTCCATCAATAATAACCAGACCCAAGTTTGGAGTATTAGAAATAAGCTCTCTTGTGTATTTAAGCCGCTCTGAAGGGCTCAAAGATCTAAACTTATACATATGAAGTCTACTGGGAGATCCCTGCCCTACGAGCCTGCATATTCGTTTAGCTGCGCTTTGAACATGCCAATCTGATTGTTCGGTATCGATAAACAGAATATTTTTGTCTTTATTAGATAAAGAGCACCTGAAAACCTCTGAAAAAGTAAATTCGTTCAAGGCGCTACAAACTGCCATACTTAAAAGAAAAGACTTTCTAGATTTCGCTTTACCTTTAATCAAACTAAAGTTTCCTAAAGTGCCAAGGATTTCGAACTGTTCAGAGTTAGGTGCTTTGATCTCCCAGGCAACTTCTCTTGGTGGTAATGGTGCTGATAAATCTACTTTATGCTTAGCGATTTCGTTCTCAATAATATTATTATCAAGTTCCTGGTTAATTAATTTAATTATATCCTCCATTACTTCTCAAGTTTTATCATTGCACATTCGATTTCACTTGCCTTGTAATAGATTTTACCCCCAAGCTGATAGGCTTGAATAACACCATCCCTGGTCCAATTGTTTACACTTGAAAGACAAACGGTTAACAGTTCTGTCAACTGTCTTTTTGTAAGATATATATCTGAGAAGGGTGCTTGTTTGTATTCATTTTTTAATTCGTTCACCACTCTAGCAACAAGCTGGTCTTGGGTGGTCTCGAATACATTTGATTTAAGCATTTTGTACTTATTTAGAATTAATAAGCACCAAAGGATTGTTAGGTTTGAATTAGGTTGAACCTAACTTTTATTTCTTCTTAATAAATACATGATTATCGAGATGCTTTTGAATTTCTTTAACTTGATCGTTATCATTTAAAGCACTTTTTGACTGATCGTTATACGAATTAATAATAGGATTGATGAAGGATTGAACTGTATTGAAGTTAAAACCTGTAAATGATTTTATAGCTTTTGCGATCTTTAAAACTGAGTTTATTTCTGGATGATTGTTTAAATAATCTAAGATCCCAAGTTGGTGCAAAGCAATAATTCGCTCTTTAATTTCAAAAGAACCACTGTTGTCCTCTATTAAATCTTCATCATCTATTAATTTGTTTTTCACAATTTGATCGATTTTTACTCTGTCATTTTCTAGAAGAATAATGTTATAATTCTCCTCTCTTGCCTTTTCAGCTAGAAATTCAAAACGTTTTCTAAGTGATGCTTGGATTTTTTGCATCTTCTCGTGACTTACATACGAACGATTAAATAAGAAAACTCCATCCTTGAACTCAGATTCTATGAATGTAATTAACGTGTAGTCTTTATGCTTTGATAAATGTGATGAGAGTCTTTTATTAAATGTTTCGAGATAAAGCTCATGTGGGCAGCCATAAAAGTACTTCCCCTTTTTCACGTGTGAATCATATTCTTTTCTGAAGGTGGAATGAACTATTTTTAACCTATCGTCAAGCCATAGTCTTTCAATTTCCTCTGAATTATCTTTTATAATATGTTTTTCATCTGACCAAGAATGCTCAGACATACAAGCTGCATCTTCACGAAACAACTCTATCTCATGATCTGTTTTCTTGAATAGTGTACTCATAGTTCTATGTTTAGTTTTTTAAATTCTCTTGCAGCTTCAACAGCTGTATCCTTAGATGTCTTACCAATATAGGCCAAGAAAGTTGATTCTTTTACATGTCCTGTGATATTCATTAGCCACGGTGTTCTAATTTTTCCATAAAAGTTAGTAGCAAATGACCTCCTACCTACATGTGACGAAATCAATTCGTATTTTGGGTAGTCTCCCATAATTTTTCTTTTCCCTATTCCTGGAATAATTTTAACCACGCCTCCGTATGTTGTCTCATCAATTCCAGCAAGCTTAACAACCTCTTTTACGTAATCATTATACTTTTGATCAGAAAGTTGCCTTGGAAAACCACCATCATATCGTTTCATAATCTTCACAACCTCATTTAAAACAGGAATCGTTACACTTTTCTTTCCCTTTTCTTGAAGTATATCCATAACACTAAACTCATCTTGATGTCGTATGTTGTCAATACTAAAGTTCATAAAGTCAGAAATTCTTTGGCCGGTAAAACAACTAATTAAAAGCCAATCTCTAACGTTTGTAAGGCGATCATTAAGTAGATCCTCGTCAATACTGTTAATTAACTTTAACTCATCCATTGATAAGTAGACAATGGGCATCTTCTTTGATTTCAATTTAATAAGTTTATACTTATGGCTTAATTGTATGCCATGGTAAGAGTGGGCGTAGTTGCACATGGTTTTTATTGCACTAAAATATTTTGATATTGTACTTAATGAATACTCTTTTTCAAGACCGTATTCTTCAAAATCTCTATGAAAATCAACGTCAATTTCAGAAAGAGTTGTGTTATGATTATAAAATTCACTCTCACTTATAAAACGCTTTGTAAACTCATAACAAGTAATATATCTGGTATGGGTTGTTTTTGTGATATTGTTTTTAATTAATTTCAGGTAATTCTCAAAGTATTCTAAGATGTTATTAGAAAGAACATCTTCATTAACCTTGCCGTAGTATGAATCGAGTTGACCTTGGAGCCATAATTTATCTACCGTGTTTGGGTTAGAATTATTATAAGCTGTTAGAACATGACGTTCAATGTCCATAGTATCTTTGTCAAACTCAATTTTTTTGTTTTTTAATCTTGCGTCTTTAATCCGTCTTGAATTCTGAAGAAGTTTCCAGTCCTGTTTACTGCATGTAATTTGAGTTTTAGATTCCAAGACAGAATCCTTTAAACCATTGCGGAACAATAATCGAAGAGTGACTGGACCAATATCCCTAGTTGAGCGGTATAAAAATTTCACTGTAGCCATTTTTGTACGGTATTTGTACGGTAAATTTACATTTATTTACATAGTTCTGACTATAATTATATATATTTATTTTACCTTTAACCTGTTAAGGTGTGTAAAATGATATAATTTGATTTAAATAAATACACCTATTGTACTCCCGTCTTCAGTACACAACGGGATAAATCTTCTTTTTTAGATTTATCCCTTTTTTTATTTTTTCGATTTACGCTGTTAAAACGGGCTATTTTGTGCAAAATGGGGTTAATATCAGCGGTTCGAACTTTTTTATTTTCAAATTGAAAATTTTCAGGAAATATCGAACCAATTAGCCTTCTTTTATTCTCTAAATCACTCTTAAAGTATTGATTTTCAATACTTTCAAGTCCTTTAAGACCGTTTTTGTACAACTGGAAAACTTCTTGTTTTTTCTCCAACTGTTTTTCTTTTTCTCTTAGCTCATCTATAAGGTTTTGGCACCTCATTTTGGCTTTTTGATATTCCTCTTTTGAAAGATCACCATCAATGTCTATTGCTCCACAAAAACGGATGCTGAGCTCCATGTCGCCTACCATCGTCGTGAACAATGGGCAACTTAAAATGGTATTAGGTTCGCCAGGTGGTTCAACAATTATTACGTCCGTTATTCAAAACATTTTAAACGTGTTAGAGTACGATATGACTATGCAAGAAGCAGTTTCTGCTCCACGGTTTCATCACCAATGGTTGCCCGATAGTATAAAAGTTGAAACGTCATTTGATACGCTTAACTTTCCATCACTTAAGAGATTAGGCTATAATATTGATCAGAGTAACTCTCCTATAATTGGAAAAGTCGATGCTATTTTGGTGCTGCCTGATGGAACTTTAGAAGGCGGTGCAGATCCTAGAGGCGATGATAGCGCAGTGGGGTTTTAGAACATAAGACAGTATAACAGTTGCTTTTCTCATATTTTGTAATATTCAATTTTATGAAAAGAATAGCTTTTTAAATTTCATTTTTAAGTGGAACTGTCTAACTTTGTAGATTAAACCAACGAAATGTC
>Ga0206129_10006102_pt1 | contig 12383 bp, 11 predicted proteins | sample Helgoland_Spring_8_FD_148616 | JGI IMG/M metagenome (GOLD analysis project Ga0206129, IMG submission 148616) | Pelagic subsurface seawater microbial communities from Kabeltonne, Helgoland, North Sea - Helgoland_Spring_Bloom_20160502_2 | ecosystem: Environmental > Aquatic > Marine > Epipelagic ...
TCGTATCAAATCAATCATCCGCAATTGGATGAATACAAAGATTAAATAATTATGGGATTTCAAACAGGATCACAAATTCGCCCAGAGCTGGGCAACGCTGACTACAGCGGCTTTGCAAACGCCGCTAATATACGAGCGCAGGCCATGTCTGACCTTGGTTCACAAATTGGTGGGGCTATTAAGGAATACTCTAAAAAGAAGGAAGAAAAAATACTTACTGGTCAAGCTGCGGAACTTCTCGTAGGACTACCTGGAGCATCCGACTTAGGTATTACTGACACAGAAACTGCTCGGGTAGCCATAAAAAGTCTTGGTGGTGTAGGAAATGCATTGACAGCTTTAAATGCACTTCGACAAGGGGAAGCGAATGTAGAGGCAACCCGCCAAGCTACATCTCAACGTGAATCAGCCTTTCCCACGGAGCAGGCTATTAGAGAACAGAATTTATTAAGTGCACAGCAGGCTTATGGACAAAGTGAATCAATGTTTGATCCTAAGTTAGCAATGGCAAACTTGGGTGTAGAGACAGCACAGCAGGCTTATGATCAAAATGAAGCAATGAATCCCCTTCAACTTGACAGTCAAAACATTATGAATCAGAATGCCTTACAGGCATTTGATATTGCTGGTCAAAAGGAAATGCGTGCAGCGGGTATGTACGCTTTAGATCGTATGGGTAAACAACAAAATATTGCAGCTTCTATAGCATCTATAAATAATGCTGAAAAAACACTTGCGCTGGAAACCAGAAAAATGAAGTTGTTAGAGGAACAAGCTAATGCTGATTCTAGAAATGCACAGGTTCAAGCGAACATGATCCAGATGGTACTTGATGGCGACATGAGTAACAAGGAGTATATCAATGCAGGTGGAGATATGGATACCCTGAGGAAGGCAACTGAACTAACTGAAGGTCAAACAGCAAGAGGTAATGCAGATATGATCGCAGCAGTTAAAGAAGTGAACCCTAAGTATAGGTATAACCCCGAAACGAATGATTGGACAGATACGTCTGGCATTAATGAAGACGGTATACAATGGAGTGACCCACGGATACAACGTATCCTTGGCACCAGGGAATCACAAGTAATGGGCAACGCAGGCTGGGGAGTTGTTGGCAATATTTCTAACTAAAAAAACACATATGCCAATTACTGAAGTAAAAGGTCCTGACGGCAGATTATACCAAGTTGAGCACCCTAGGGGTGCATTGGAATCTCAGATTATTAAGATTGCACAGAGTCAGGCTGGTCCTGCTCCCAGAAGGAATACTGCCGTAGGCAATCTTCTTCGTGCAATACCTGCTGGGCTAGCTCAGTCTGGCTATGATACCATTAATGAACTTGGTCAGGAAATTGTAGGAATATCTGCTCAAAGAGAAAAGGCAAAGTTTGCCTTTGATGCGTGGGCTGGAAATCCAAGTGCAAAAGATAAAAGCCTTGAGGATATTGAAAAGCGCAAGCGTGAAAATCAAGCTGCTATTCAAAGGTACGTTGGAGATACTGGTGACTTTGCAGGTGAAGCATTTGGTGTAGAGGAAGGTCGCTTAAGTGCAGACGTTGGCCGTGGCCTTGGTCAACTTCCTTTAATGTTTATAACTCGTGGTGCTAGTGCTGTGCCAATGGCAATGACTGAAGTGCGTAAAGACGCAGAAGAAACATTTGCTACTGATTACGCCGACATGAGCGACGAACAGAGGGATCAGGTTCAACTTGCCCAAGGTCTTTACTCTGCTTTCTCTGTAGTTGCAAATCGAATAGGTTTAAAATCAATGGGCTTAGACAAGCTTGATGATTTCTTTAAGGCAGGAAAAACAGTAAAGGGCAGTGTAGTTAAGAAAGTATTAAAGGACTCGATTAAGGGTAGTGCTGGAGAGTTTGTTACTGAAGCTGCTGAAGCTGCGGCACAAGATCAGTTTGCTAGGATCTATGATCCTAACAGAGATTACTCTTGGGATGATATAAAGCGGTATGCCTACGAAGGTTTTGTGGGTGGAATTGTAGGTGGCACTGTAGCCACAGGAGTATCTGCGGTTCAAACTTTTGCTGGTGACATTACTGGGGTTCCAGTTGAAGAAAAGGAATCAGGTTCAAGTGAGCCAACAGAAGGTAGTGCACCATTAGGAAATTATAGAACCGTAGAGGTAACTTATAAGCAACCTGACGGAACAGTTCGTGTTGTACCAATAGCTGTTAATGAAGGAGACAACCAACAGGAGGTAGTCGAAAAGGAATTAGCTGGTCGGTACGACCCAGCTTATGGTGTTACAGTTGCAGACATTGAACCTAGGGTTTTTAGTCAAGAACCTGACCCTACACAGGAGGAAGTACCCGTGCAGCCAGAGGCTGCTGTAGAGCAAGTCCTCCCTGAGGTTGTACCGCAGGTTGTACCTACTACAGAGCAGGCACCAGAGCAAGAGCAAGCACCAGCAGTACGTGGTAACTTCCGTATCTCTCCAAGGATGGCTAAGTCTAAGCCAAGGTACAGAGGTCAGCCCGTTGCATATGGTTCGGAACTTGAGCTTGCCGTTTATATGGCAACTGCCAAAGGAAAGAACGCTTCTAAGGTTCGGTCAGAGTTAATTGAAGCTGGGTATTCACCTGCTGAAATTAATGCAATGAGCGAGGAAGTCCGTGCTCAGATGAAGAAGGGTTATAACCCTAACAGCAAAAAGCCTATCTCGGTTGCTATTGCACAAGATGTAACGGCTGAAGCGGCAGGCGTTGACCGCCTGTCAATGTCTTTCAAGGATGTTACTAAGCGTACCCCAGAGATCCAAGAGCAAGCCAAGATTCTCCGTGAAAACATTAAGGCTGGTGATCGTGAGCAGAGCCGTGCTGTAGCACAGGCAGCAGATGAGTTTAAGCCAGTGCAGTCATATGACTTTGTTCCTGCTCCTGAGTCTAACTCGGAAATGCGTAATGCGCTAAGCAAAGATAAGGTTAATAAACTTAATGCACCAGTTAAAGACGGTGCACCTGTAGCGGTAAGATTGGATATTCCAGCTTATGTTAGCACTGGCACTTGGGTTCCCGTTGTTCACGAACAAACTTCTAGCTTTAGACCTGGGACTCCAATGTCTTATCAAGCTACGGCTGTAGTTGATGGTGCAACTTTAGGTATAGTTTCTGACATTGCGGTGTCAGGCATTGCGGCTGGAAAAGCAAAGTCTACCATAGCTACGATCAAAGGCAACCTGAAGAAGGTTACCCCTACTCAAGCTAAGAAGATGGCCGACAAGGCCCTCAAAGATCCGTCTTACGTACAGGTAGGTATGGACCCAGAGCGCAGAGGTTACTTCTATAACCGTGAGACAATGCAAGAGGTGGTCGCAGGCGACCAAGCTATTCAGATTGGACCGCTTGTCTTAGTTAAGAATCCTCAGTACGGAGCTACACCAAGTAATGAGTGGCTGTCTATAGGACCAGACGTAGTGGCCGAGGCGGCACAGCCCGTGGCTAAGCCTGTATCTACAAGTGCTGCTGCTGAAAAAATTCAGCTTAAAAACTTGGCACCACAAGCAAATGAAGACTTCTTTCAGTTCTGGGCAAGGGTGCTCGACACAACTGGATCTAGGATTAAGGCATCACCTAAGAATTTTCTACGTGTAGCAGAACAAGCCGTGTCTGATACGCTTCAATTCTTTACTTCAAATCCAAAGTTTGCTACCTACTACGAGACTGACAAAAAACTTACTAGAACATATTTAGAGGCTGTTGTTGGACCTGTAACAGATACAGAGTTTAATCTTTATAGGATTCTTGCTGGGCTTACTAGCCCAAGTACTAAACTGCCAGACAACATTATTGATGCCCTCCGTGTATTTAAGTTATACAAGGATAACGGGAACTTTAATTTTATTGTCCCAAGCAGAACTGAAAAAGGAGCACGCACATATGACCCAGTGAAGACAGGGTTTAAGTTCAGATCTAATACTGGGGCAACAAAGGCAACCTCGATATTGGCTATTCAAAAGAAGATAGATGAAATCGGACTTGATGCCACCATTGAATATCTGCTAGAGCCTGTAACAATGACAGAGCTTATTTCCTCTAAGCGTAGTCTCGGATATAAGGGTGTAGGAAAACAATCACAAGTTAAACAGGTTGTTAAGCAGGCAACAGGACAGGATAAGTTAATACCAAGAATGTTTATGTTTGGACCGAAGGTAGGTTCTTACAGCATGAACACTTTGGGTAACGTTGAGTACACAACTACAGACATCTGGGAATCACGGTTCATCAGGTCTTACTTTAAGGGTATGCTAGAGTCTGGTACTGGACTACCGTTAAATGATACCGAGCAAAAGATATTTCAAGAGTTCTCTTCTGCTTTCAACGAGGAATTTCAAAAACAAACAGGACAAAAATTAGAACCTGCAAGCTTGCAAGCGGTAAGATGGTTCTACATATTAAATGCTTTCCAGAAAACAGGATACCAATATGCGCAAACAGACGATACAATCTCAGGATACACAGCAAAAGCAGCCCAAAAACTTTATGGAGTTGATCCAGCAAGTGGGGGACAAGGCACTGGCACAGACTCAAGCCAAGTACCCGCAGGAAACCGCCTCTTCGGTCAGCCCCTCCAGGATTCTTCGGAGATTTCAGAACGATACCAAGGGTCTACAGGACTTCCTGTCCAAGAACCCAGACGCATAACTGAGTTAGATCAGGACCAAGCTGCGGTCATAGGCAAAGCCTACGACGAGATGAAGCACGATCCAACGAACCCAGAGGTTCGCCGTGCATACGAGGCGTTAGTCCAAGAGACGCTAGATCAATACGATGCTATACTTGATGCTGGTTACAGCATGGAGTTAAGTAACGTAGAGTACGATAACTCTCCAGATATGATTGAAGATTTGCGCAGCCGAAAGGTAATGCGTATCTTTCCTACAGAGGAAGGCTTCGGGTCAAAGGGCATTAGTGCAAAGGCTCGGCGTGAAAACCCTATGCTGGCAGACTCTGGCCGTACAGACAAGGATGGTAATCCATTACTGGTAAATGATGTCTTCCGTTTTGTTCACGACTTTTTTGGTCACGCAAAACTGGGCAATGGATTTGGTGCAATCGGGGAAGAGAATGCATGGAATGTGCACTCGCTTATGTTTTCACCGCTGGCTCAAAGAGCTTTAGCTAGTGAAACTCGTGGTCAAAATGCTTGGGTTAATTTCTCTGGGGTAAACGATGCTGCATTTGAACTGCGGAACAAGGCTCGTGAAGCTCGCAAGAATGGTGACACTAAAGAAGCAAAGCGTTTATCTAATCTAGCTTACAGCAAGATGAAGTTTGCCGATCAGAAGATTGGCTTACTCCCCGAAGAGTTTTCTAAGTCAACTTACCAAGATGATGTAACAGCTCAGGCTACCGACACCGAGGTAGAGGACCGTGGTCCCAGAGATACCTACGACAACGGCGGCCAAGTACAGGATGCCATCGAGCAGGAGTTTGATCCCATTGGTGAGAAGATCAATGTAAAGATCGTCATGCGGATGAAGACCGACTACGTAGCACGTTACAATGCTACTCGGGGGATCATCGAGTACAACCCTATGCTGCTGCTTAAACGCAGCAAGGCTGGCATACGTGCAGCAATGCGTGAAGAAATAATTCACGCTGCTATGCATAAGGTCATAATGGTTTCGGCCAGGAAGAAGTTCTCTATGGCAGAGGGAGGCAAGGGATGGACAGACTTCTTTGGAGAGTTCGGCAAGAGCCTTACTGATGCAGAACGTGCAGACATTAAAGATGTGTACCAGGACATTAAGCCAGATGACTATGTTGGGTATGGCTCAGAGTACAGCCGTGCAGTAATACAGAATTTATTATACGGAGAGTTCTCCGAGGAGTACCAAATGCAAAGCCAAGGCGGTCCAGCTTGGAACACTATCGTAAAACTTCTGCGTTCGGTGCAGGCTTATATGGCCAAGGTACTGGGGCCAATGATCAAGACTAACCCTGAGGCTGCACAGGTCATTGTTGACTCTGTGGAACTGCTGAAGGCAGCAGACCCTTCGATCCGACCTAAGAGTCAGGACGTGGTAGCACGGGCTTACGATGCAACAGACAAGAACACCGCCAAGGAGAACACCGAAGCTGGGGAAAGAGTAGGCAAGGATTCATCCGAGCGCATCCGTGAAGAACGCAAGTGGTTCGACGGTGCCGAGCGTAAAACTGCATCCAAGTACTTGACTCCAGTCATTACACGACTGAACCGTATCAATCCGATGTTCGGTCGTATACTTCAGAACTTAGACTCTGCTATTCGTATGCGTTCTATGGGGTACAGAAAGCAGACCGAGATGTTCTTCAATAAGTTGAATGCTGTTAAGGGTGCAGAGTTCCAAGAACTCAAGCAGCTTATGTTCTTTAGCCCTACTCCAGAGGAGGCAAACCTTCCGTCTAACAAAGCTAAGATGCAGCGCAGGGATGCGCTACTTCACAAGCACGGCTTACTTAATATGTACCGTCTGGACGTACAGCCTATCTTGGAGGAGATATATACTGAGTACAATGAACTCGGTATGCCTAAGATTGGTTACCTTGAGGACTATTTCCCTCGTGTGATCAAAGATCTTGAGGGCTTAATTAAATCCTACGGGCACAAGACTAAGCGTACTTTTGAGCTGCTGGTCCGAGAAGAGAACATTCGTCGTAGCGAAATGAAGGATGCAGATGGTAATCCTGCACCGCTTCCTGAAATGCAAGAGACAGAGCTTGGACGTTTCTTTCAGGACTTCCTGCAAGGTAAGTTCCGTTTGGATCTTAACGGTGTTAAACTTCCAGGCAATGTTAAGGCACGTGAGATTAATTTTATCGACGATGACAAGCTAAAGTTCTACGACGAGCCAGGAGTTGCCTTCGGTAAGTACACTACGAACATGGCCCGAGCTATTGAAAGCTTCAAGGTTGTGGGTGATACTAAGAAGGGCGAAGGTCGCTTACTGGGTGAGCTTGGGAAACTTACCGAGCAACTATTTACCGCAGGTCAAATTGATCAAGCGGATGCAAATGAACTCAAGAGCTTGACCGAGTTGATTACGTCTCAGTTCCAAGCGGAGAATGAAATTTTAAAGAGCCTCGGTACGCTTACGTACATAACTACACTTATCAACCCTGGCCCTGTGCTGGTACAGATTATGGATTTGTACAAGGTGGCACTGTACCGTGGACTTGGTGGAGTAGTCTCTGGCACCTACCGTACCGTTACAGGTAACCGTAGGTTCGACATCGAGAGGGACTTCGGTATTGCTAAGACTCAGCTGTCTGCTGAGTTTGAAGATCCTAGTTTCCTAACCAAGGCACTGGACTTTGGCCTTAGCCGTCTGGTCCCGTTCCGTCAGATGGATACAGCTATGAAGCACGCTAGTATCGAGGCTGCCTACGATGACTTTGTAAAGAAGGCCAATGCACCAGTAGGATCTAAGAAGCATCAGCAGTTGCTTGACTACCTTACTATTAAAATGGGACCAGAGGATGCGGCAAAGGCTGTAACCGATCTTAAGCGAAATAAGACCAATGACAGTATCTACGTCAAGGAGGCCCTGTTATCAGAGTTACTTGAGCGTCAGCCACTGACTTACTTGCAGGTGCCAGAGGGATACCAGACTGATCCAAGCAAGCGTCTGTTCTACAAGCTTAGTACCTTTATGCTACTGGACTTGAACTACAACAGGCAGGAGTTTATGAATGACCTTGGTGGTCCTGGAAAAACATTGCAGCAACGTACCGTTGCGCTGCGTAGGCTCGCATATATGGCTACCCTGTTGACTATGTTTGGCCTACCATCGGACTTACTTGATGACTGGATTGCAGGCAAGGATACCTATATCCCCGAGCACGTAATGAATAATATGCTGGGTATGTTTGGACTGTCTAGGTACACCACTTCACGTGCACTGAATAAGGGTGCAGTAGAAAGTGTAATCCAACGCTTCACTCCTCCTGCGATTAACATTATGATCGACGGTGAACAATCACTGAGATCGTGGGTCAAGGGCGACAAGGAACTGTTCGAGATTAAATCTTGGCGTAACTCTCCTCTGTCTGACGTATGGTACTACCGTACTGGAGGTGGCGTAGAGTCCCAGAGGAAGTATCAAAAGAAGCAAAGGAAAGAAGGAATAACTCCTACCTTTGATCGCTAGATCCTAAAACAAGTTTGGCCTACCTTAATTAAAAGGTAGGCCAAGTTTTTTTTGGGACTTGAACTATGAAAAAAAGCCCCCTGCACTGTACACATAACGTAACATAACACAAACCTTATTGCTAAGGTAACTTCACTATGTTGGTCCTGTGATACAACGCAAGTAATACTAGCATTTGCTTACGATATGAATGCAATTCATAGGGATATCATAGAAGTATTCACCCTTTGATATCATTCGGTTAGGTACTTCAACTAGCCTGTCATCTGTCAGCAGCTCCCCAGCTATACGCATAGCGTGACTGTACTCTGCGTTCCAGATGTAGAACAGGACTCGCATATCCAGCTTGGCAAACTTCTGCTTGCGCTGCGGGATGTGCACTGTAGGCCAAGGGAATACTGGACCTTTCCACACGAGCTTGCACTCGCACTCGACATAGCAAAGGTCTTCAATGATAAGGTCAGCGCAGTACTTGTTAGGGTTATCTATGGCAGTGTATCCCATTCGGGATAGGTACTGCTTAGTTGCTTCCCGTGCTGGGCTGTCGGTTAGGTCAAATAAATCTGAGTCAAATTTTTTATGCTTCATAATTATCTTTGGGTTATGTATACGAGAATAAAGATACAAATATACGTGGTTCACTCGATATCATTTTAAACCGCATTGGTTTAATATGGGTGGATGAAACTACTACTTCTCCTTTCGATTATCTTATTCCCTTTAACTTCACTAGCTGATCCAGCAATAAAGATTCTCTGCGATAGCGGATTAACGCATTCAATTGCACAGGCTAAAACTATATATGCTAACAGCGGTGACCACGTGTTCTATAAGGAGGTAGAAGCAACCGATGGTATGCTTCTGCTTACAGAAGATGGAGTCGTGAAATTTAAATCGGGGAATGGCAATCGAGTTGTTGTAGCAATTGTTAAGAACTACTCGTAGCAATCTTTTGCTCCTTCAGTTCCTTCAGTTCCTTCTCGATCTTGTCGAGGGCCTCGGTCAGCATGAACTCCAGCGTAGCGTGCGTCTTGCCAGTGGTCACTCCCTGCCAGTACTCTAGTTTAATCTTCTTCGATAGGTTCATTAGTTTTGTATTTGATTTGTACACCAGCCTCGGTGCATACGTTTTGAAGTGCAGAGCAATAAATGGTGCAGTCCTCTGCCTGGGATTCAATGCGTGCCCGTACCCTGTCGAGTCCGTGCGTTACACTGGTGCGGTGCCTGTTGACTAGGCGTGAGATCTCTTCGTGCGTGCAGTTGTGCAGGTGCATTACATATGCAAGTGCATCTCTGGCATACGATGCCCGTCTAGTGCGGGACTTGCCACGAATGATGTTAGGTGTAGTGCCGAACTCTTCGGCTACGATTTCAGTTAGTTTAATTTTGTTTAGCATTATTTTATGATTCCTACGCAGTGATATAGTTTGAAGATTCCACGAACGTCACGTTCGCCTTCTCGATTCTTTGCAACTGAGTATTGCAACTCAGTGTAAGGTCCTTCGGGGTCAACCTTCTTGGCTGACTCGATGTCCCCATTCTTGGGCCACATAAGTATGACTGCGTCTGCGTCATTCTCAATGTCACCAGAGTCCTTTAGGTCGTACAGTGACAGGCCGCTTTCACGCTTGGCACCTTCACGGTTGACCTGTGCTAACAGCAGGATGCCGATCTCCAGCTCCACTGCTATCTGCTTTATCTTGTGAGAGATAGATGAGATACCCTCGGTCTTACCTACGTTCTTCCCGAATGGGATTAGTTGTAGGTAGTCAATGACCACGAGCTTAACTCCGTGCGTACGTACCAGTAGTCTGATCTGACTTCTTAGATCATCGGCCCCCTTGACTGCGTGCACAGTGTAGATGGGCAGGCCAGACAGTAGTTCATTGGCAGCGTGCACTGACTTAACCTTGGCAGGTGTAGCTACGTTCTCTTCGATCTGGCGTAGGTTGACACCGCTAAGTGTCTGAATCATACGCCTAGCGATTTGCTTCTGCGGCATCTCGAAGGAGAAGATGGCACACGGTACTGACTCAACCTTACTTGCACGTAGTGCAATGTTAATGGCCACGGCTGACTTGCCGCAGGAGGTAGGTGCAGCGATGATACAGACTTCACCTGCTCCGATGCCACCCATACCTAGCTTCTCGTCTAGGTGCGGGATGTGCGTACGTACTACGTCCTTGACGTAGGTGCCCTCTTGCATCTGCTTGAACTCTTCTTGCAGTAGCTCGACTGAGTTAGAGATCTTCTCAACCCCAGACTCGGTGCCGTTGACTGCACTTAGTTCGCTGTCGATCTGTCCTTGGATCTCGGCTGAATCCATTTGCTCTGATGCGCTGCGCTCGGCTGCCAGCTTGTAGGCTCGGTGCATCCTGCGTAGGTTACTCTTCTCCTTTACTATGCCTGCATAGTTGAGGACTCTGAAGGGTGTGTCGGCTGACCCAGCTAAGGCCATTACACCTGCGATGCCTCCGACTTCGTCGAGGCTGTTGTTAGCCTTGAGACGTTCGACAAGATTGATCTCGTCGATAGGTTGGCCTGCCCCCGATAGCTCAGCTATAGCTTGGTAAGCAAGCTGGTGCCGTAGGGCATAGAAGTCATCGGGCTGTACGATTCCAGAGATACTGTCGTATGCATCTGAGTCATCCCCGAGTAAGCAGCAGGCAATCAATGCCCGCTCTGCTGATAAATTGTTTGGTAGTACTGTGTCTGGTTCTAGTAAGTCGTGTATGTTTGTCATAGTTTTTCATAGTTTATAAATCCCAAGTGCCAGCCACAGGATCGGACTGCAGCTGGCGAGTAGGGTAGTTATGGTTGGCGGTCTTGTCTTTCGATCATACCTAGTGCGATCAATGAATAGCCAATGAGATCTCGAAAGATGTCCTTGGCTTGGTCGCCTTCGGTGCATACGGATAGCTTGCCTTCATTGCAGTAAGCCTTAGCTCGCTGGAATTTGTCAGCCATGCGTACGCATATACCAGTGAGGGGATCTACACCGAACTCCAAGCTTTCATCGAAGTTCGCAAAGGGGTTGCTGTTTTCTGAGCCTCCCGTGTAGTCACTGTTCTTACGTCCAGTCATTTCCAGAATGGAAACAACTTCATCGTGGCGGAATTTCTCCCACCATACCTTATCAAATTCTAGCATCTAGAAGCTGATAGGGTCATCGCTCATAGGGGCAACTCCAGATGATACTACGTCTGGCTTTGCTTCCTTAGGGTCGAATGAAACAGACAGGAAAGCTTTGCCTGCCTTGCTGGTTTTCTTCCAGCCCTTGAACCAGTACTCCTTGCCGTCAACTTCGGCAGAGCCAGTGAGATCAGGGTGAGTCTCCTTCTCCTTACGATCGTTAGGGAAGAGTGCACCACTGTTGTTGTTGTCGTATGTTTTTGTTTCCATTATATTAACCCATCCAGGGTTTGTGTTTTCTTTTTGTAGGAAGGTTCGCCCTTCCCGTGAGTGTTTGTTGCATCGGGATCTTTGGTATCGTCGATGCATAGCAGGCCGTTAAGAGCGTACTTACGTGCGTAGGAGGAGGCACTGCCAGTAATCTGAGCATCGTCCATCCCCTTCTTGGTGAGAGCCTCACGAGCAAAGCCAGTGGAACGTGCAAGTGGCTCGCAGTCCTTGTCATCCAACCATAGAGTTGCTGTCGCCTGTACGTATACACGTCCCTCTACGCCAACAATGTCATCGCTGATAATGAGTGACACCTCGTGCTTCTGTAGCAGGGGCTTAACCGCACTAAGGATATCCTCGGCTGATCGGTACGAGTAGTTGCCGAAGTTATTCTTCTGGCCTTTGGGAGCCTTAAGCTCCGACTGTATCTGTTGTAATATGCTCATATGTTTTATGTGTTAGTTGAATTTAATGCTAGGTACTTTATTGCCAATGTTGATGGTAGCTGTGCTACACGGATGCTCTAGCATTAACTGAAAAGCCTCGTTGAAGGTCCCTACTCCGCAGTATTCAGTTCCTTCTCCTTGCTCAATCTTAATTAGATAAGAGTATGAAGGGTCATCGGTCAATGGTGCTACATTGAATGTGGCGTGCTGCTGTTTTAGTTCCTGCATGCTGTTATTTAGTGTACTCATATGTGTTTTTGTTATTGGTTATTGGTTAGGTGCACTGCTTGATAAAAGCAGTACGAAAATATTGTGTGCGCTCGGCTGCATTCTTGCAAGAGTTAATATCATTTTCTTCGCATTTCATGTGCAATAATATCTCTAGC
>Ga0206129_10006106_pt1 | contig 12381 bp, 7 predicted proteins | sample Helgoland_Spring_8_FD_148616 | JGI IMG/M metagenome (GOLD analysis project Ga0206129, IMG submission 148616) | Pelagic subsurface seawater microbial communities from Kabeltonne, Helgoland, North Sea - Helgoland_Spring_Bloom_20160502_2 | ecosystem: Environmental > Aquatic > Marine > Epipelagic ...
TCATAGGTGACTCCTGTATTCATTATTGAATGTATCAGAAGTCTCCCTTAGGAATTAAGGCTAATTGGCCCCATATGTTCTGACGGGATACAAACGCAATAGCACTAGTTCGCTCACTACGCTTCTCTAGCATTTACCAACTTGTCGAATAGCCTAGCGTATTCAGGTCGCAGCTTCCTCTGTGAATACTCATCCAGATTAACCTTGGGAAGCGCTGTGTTTTTATCTTGCAACTGCTTCCAGGCTTTGAGTGGGGCTAACACTGCCTGGCAGTTTGCCTGGTCGGAATTTCTTTCGTCAAAGTTATACAGAAACTGACTCTCGAGGTATTCGGGATAAACTAATTTATTGGGGGCAAGAGGTGTGCATTCCAACGCACAGGCTTCTTGCAAAGACAGGCCCTGGAAATCATGCAATGCGGTAGAAAGCACTACATCGCAGCGCCTAAGAAGTTTGGTGTAGTGCTTGCGATCCTCGATGAAGCCAAAATTACCCGGATCGATAGCGAGCGCAGACGCATGTTGCTGTAACAGGCTGTGAATTTTTTGAAACTCCTCAGGGGATGACCTGAATTGTTGCCCGACCACGTGCAGCCGAATCGGCAATCGCTGCTGCAGAATCTGCTCTGTCAGCAGTAACAATAATTTCGGTCCCTTGTCGTATTCCCAGCGATGATTCCAAACCACATCGAGAATTTCCTTAGGTTGGCGAGTGTCGGGTAGACATTCGACCTCCTGAAGTGGGACGGGAACAACTTCGCTTTTCTGATATTTCAGCAAGAGTTCCTCTGGCAATCGGTCCGGCAGTTTTTCCAGCAAGTCTTTCGCCCCCTGTAAGAACGTGGAGCGATTGTAGTTGCTATTGAAAGCAACAGCGTCGGCGCAGAAGGCGGAATACAGCGGCACCAGCTGTGGTTCGACGTTATTGCTTCTTTGCGTGTTGCCCTCTGGATAGACGAATTGATTCTCATGAAAGTAAAGCAGTGTGGGAATTTTACTTAAGCTGGGCACAAAGCCGCGAAGACTCGCCAGATCAACCATGGAGGTCGCGATGAGCAGGTCGTAATCTTGAGTTAACGCGTCTTGTTCATTGAGGGCCCACTGCAGGCTATTGCCGCGTATGCGCCAGTTGAAATGTCTGGGTGGTAGGGCGAGCTGTGTCCATTCATGCTCGGGAAACATAGCCGCCAGACGCCTGCGCCAGATTGTATGGCTCATGGCGTCATAGGCAGACAACAGTAGAATTTTATAACTCATTACAGCCTTTCATGCATTCAGGAAATTTACGCTACGCAAGTTTTGCATATTTTTCGCTGACAGGTTAGCTTGCTCAATCGAATTATTCCGCTGCCACTGCAGTGGTAGAACACAAGCAATCACAAGACGTGTTGCGAGGGAGAGAGACAGTGAGCATTAAACTACACGGCATGGCCTATAGTAACTACTACAATATGGTCAAAGCCATCATGATCGAGAAGGGCATGCAGTTCGAGGAAGTCCATGTTCTGCCAAATCAAGAGTCAGATTTTCTGCAGAAGAGCCCGATGGGCAAAGTGCCTTGTATGGAGACCGATCAGGGTTTTCTAACCGAAACAGGCGTAATGATCGACTATGTCGATAGCCTGCAAATAGGACCATCGTTGTATCCGGAAGATCCTTTTGCGCGAGCGAAGGTGCAGGAATTGATAAGACATCTCGAGCTATATATCGAGCTTCCCGCGCGAAGATTGTATGGCGACGTATTCTTCGGCAGGCCTGCCGATGATGAGCTCAAGGAGCAGGTGAGGCTGCAGTTGGAAAAAGGATTTGCTTCCTTGCAGAAACTTGCGAAATTTGACCCCTATCTTGCGGGAGCAGAGCTCAGCTATGCGGATTTTTACTACCGGTTCAGCGTCGGGCTCGCCACTATAGTGTGCAAGAAGGCGCTGGCTTGGGATGCGCTGCGGGAAGTGCCAAATATTAAGGCGCTGCTGGATCTAATGGATGAGTGCGAATCTATTCAGAAGGTGCAGGCAGATCAGGCGAAGAATGCCTGAGTTGCCTGCAGCTACTACAGTTTAGTTAGCGATGGGGTGTTCTTTCCAGAATGCCCGCATTGCTGCTCATATCGAGAATAGTCTCAATATTTGCTTCTATATCTTCGACGCTGGCACCTAGACCCAGGTCCACACCCACATTTTCTCTCACATCGGCGGAGTAGTAACGGCCGCCGGCTGCCTGAATGATTCGGCCATTGGGGGCTTTTTCAGAGCAGAGAAACACAACGGCGGGAGTAACCAGTTCCGGCGCCAATTTCTCGGCACTGTCTTCGAAGCCCGGGAGTTCGACCGTCATTCTCGTTGCCGCGATGGGCGCTATTGCATTAGTAAATACATTGTACTTCGCGCCTTCGAAGCGCAGGGTGTTCATGAAGCCAACGAGGCCTAATTTGGCAGCGCCATAGTTGCTCTGGCCAAAATTTCCAAATAATCCCGAGGTGGATGTTGTCATTACTATACGGCCGTACTGCTGCTCAACCATGATAGGCCAGACACATTTGGTCGCATTGAGACTGCCGGTAAGATGGACATCAATTACCGCGTGCCAGTTCTCTAACTCCAGCTTGGAGAAGGTCTTGTCTCTGAGGATACCGGCATTGTTTACCAGGATGTCGATTCGTCCCCAATTCGCTACGGTCTCATCAACCATCGCCTGCACTGCATCAAGGTCGGTGACGGAGGCGTCGTTTGCGACAGCGGTGCCCCCGTTATCCCGAATTTCCTGTGCAACCAGTTCTGCCGCCGAAGCCGATCCGCCACTGCCATCTACAGAGCCACCGAGATCGTTGACTACTACCTTCGCGCCGCGTCGACCCAGTTCCAATGCGTGCTGCTTGCCTAGTCCACCGCCAGCACCCGTTACTATAGCGACCTGACCTTCGAAATTAATCTTCATACTACTTCTCCTGCTATTTCTGAATCGACTGAGCCTATTTGCTGCCTCTTCGTGCTGCGTGCTCACAAAGAGCAGACTCTTTTAAATGTGGGCAGGATTCTATTCTTATGAGGCTCTAGCTGCAATAAATGAGACCTTGCTGGTCGAAAAAGCCGGGAGAAATAAAACCATGCCATTGCTATGATAGAGAAACTTGCCAGATAGCTGGCACAAACACAGATAGAGAAGCCGAGTTAGAGACAGAATATGACGGAAATACAGCCGGTACCGGCAGCGACGGTAGTCGTCGTTCGAGAAACTATGAATAAGACGGATCTTGAGGTCTTGCTACTCAGACGAAATTCGAAGCTGATCTTCCATGGCGGCCATTGGGTGTTCCCGGGAGGCCGCATCGATGTCGCAGATTTTGATGCGGCGGAAGATAATTTGGAGTACAGGGCGGCGCTTAGGGCGGCAGTTAGAGAGACCAAGGAGGAGGCGGGTATCGATCTTGAGATCGATAGTCTCATCCATACGGCGCATTGGACTACGCCGCCCAAGTTGCCCAGGCGATTCTGCACCTGGTTCTTTCTTTGCCCCCTGACAGAGCCGGCGAGTGTAATCGTCGACAACGATGAAATTCTGGAGCATCGCTGGATAACGCCGCGGGAGGCTCTGGCTGAAGCCGAGGCGGAAACTTGGGTCTTGCCGAGGCCGACAATAGTGACGCTGCAGGACATCGAGCAGCACCGTAATCTTGAAGAACTGCTGGTTGATGCAAATCGGCGGGAAATTCGGGTATTCCCTGAGGGCTCGTCCTATTATCGACCGCGGGAAATGGGCTGCTAGGCCCAAGCCGCCACTTTCTCCAGCACCTCGCTTCAGGTCTCAATTTGGGCCAAAACGAGGCATTTTCAGGCCGCATTCTGCCAAACCTCAGGCTAACTGATTTTGCTAGGCATTCCTCCCCATAAGCCCTTGCAATTCTGGGCAAGTTAATGGGATAGTTAAGACGTACGACTGAAACAGTCTGTCAGTGCTTGCGGCCAGTTAATAGGAGGCTTTTGCCCTTTTGCCGCATCAATTATTAGTGACTGAGTCGCTTTCGGACGTCGCCTAGCGAGGAGCAACAAGCGCAAGTAAGTCTTCCTATTCACAGCAGCCAGAAGAGCCTCTATGTCGTCTCCCACATTCGATAGTCTTCGCGAAACCCTGAAGAATCTTCGTCGTCGTCGCAGCAACCTGTTTATCCTGAAACAGCTGAGCTATTTCGTCATAGCTTTCTCCCTATTAATTTTGTCTCTAAGTGCTTTGTCACTCTTCTTAGAGCCCAGCAAGTCGGGCACAACCTTCTTATTTGCCCTGTCACTGATCAGCATTGGCTTATTGCTGTGGCGTTTGATTCACGTGCTGGGAAGACAGACAACGGATGATCGTCGGCTCGCACATTATGTAGAAGAAAATATTCCTGATTTGGAGCAGAGGCTACTAACGTCTTTGGAGTTTACCGAGGAAGACCTGGTGAACGGCAAGGACGGGGTATCGCAGCAGTTTATTCAGCAGTTGTGGCAGGATGCGCAGGAACACGTGCAGATTCAGCAACAGCAGGTAGAGACCGTAGCGCCTTCGCGAACCTCCTATCTGTCTATGGCGTCAGCCGCGGGTGTCGCCACGATAGTCTTAGCCCTGTTTCTCAGCTCAGATGTCCTGTTCAATGCGGCTAGCCGCCTGGCCTGGCCCTTTGCGATCAGCGAGCCGGTTGTTGTCGTTGAAGTGATTCCCGATATTGAAATCAGTGTTGAGCCCGGTGATCTTGAGATGCAGCGCGGCGATAGCGTTACGATCATTGCTCGGGTGATCAATGCTATACCCGGCACGATCAATCTGCGTCTGCAGGATGATAATGTTAACTGGCGCGATGCAACCATGAATCGCGACGGCAGCGGCAGCGATAGCGCAACCTACAGTTACTTCATTCCCTCTTTGCAAGAAGATACGACTTATTATGTCACCTTCGACGAGCGCGGTGAGCAGAGCTCTCCTCAATATCAGATTGACCTTTTCGACCTGCCCCAGATCGAGCAGATCGATTTGGCGATGGACTATCCCGACTACACAGAAATAGAGGACGTCATCGAAGAAGATAGTGGCGACATGGTGGTTCCTGAAGGAACCGAAGTCGAACTGGTGGTTACCTTTAACAAGAATATTGCAACGGCGCTTGTCGAATTTGACGAGAGCTACAGTGCCGATGAAGATGAGATAAACTCATTGCCTGCCTACGAGAATATAAACCTGGTAATGGATGGCAATATTGGGCGGGCCACGTTTACAGTGAACCAGGATGGTGTCTACCGTATCTCAGCGACGGATTTCTCCGATCTGCAAAGCAAGAACCCTCTCGACTATTTCATTCGCGCTATAGAAGATACTCCGCCCGAATTGGCCTTAAAGCGGCCAGGACAAGATCAGGAAGTCATGCCTCTAGAGGAAGTTGTGCTCGAGATCGATGCCAACGATGACTATGGTCTTAGCAAGTTCACCCTGAATTACAGCGTCGTAGGTGCGGATGAGGTTGAAGTAGACTTCCTGCCAGAGCAGAACCTGCGCGAGGTATCTGGTGACGAACTGATTTACCTTGAAGACCTCGATGTAGAGCCTGGGGATTTCGTTAGCTACTTCCTTACTCTTGCTGATAACAATGGCCTGCGGGGCCCCAGTGAAGTCATATCGGATATCTATTTCCTGCAGGTTATCCCTACGGATCAGGAGTTTCGGCGATCAGGGGGTGGTGGCGGCGGTCAGGGTGCCGGCGGCGGCCAGGGTGACGGCGCCGATAGCAGTGCCTTAGTTCAGATACAGAAAGATATTATCGCGGCAACGTGGAAGCTTAAGAACAGACAGTCGAAGGTGTCGCCGGAGGATTTCGCTTCGGATGCAGAGATTATCTCAGAGTCGCAGCGCGAGGCGACGGAGCGTACCAGACGTTCTATAGACCGTCTCGCCGAGCGTCTCAGTTTCTCCGATGCAAGTTACGATGCTGCCGTTGAAAATCTTTCCCTTGCGATAGATCAAATGAATCAGGCTGCAGATGAGCTTGGTAAGGAACAGATTACTAGTGCGTTGCAGCCAGAGCAGCTCGCATTGCAATACGTATTGAAGGCAGAGGCAAATATCAATCGCACTAATATCAGCATGCAGCAAGGCGGTGGCGGTGGTGGTGGCGGTGCCGCTCAGCAGGAACGTGAAGACCTGCGTGAGCTATTCGAGATGGAGATGGGGCAGCTTGAGAACCGTTATGAGACACCCAATAGCGCCGGTGGTGGCGGCTCCCAGCAACAAACCGAAGAAGCGAATAAGCTAGAAGAACTGGCTCGCCGACAGGAGGGGCTAACTCGGGCCCAGCGGAACCTGGCGCGCCGTGAAGAGCAGATGACAGAGGAACAGAAACGCCGCGAACTGGAGCGGCTGATGCGTCAACAGGAGCAGCTGAGTCGTGAAGTAGAACAGCTGGCACAGCAGTTATCGCGTGGCCAGCAGAATTCGAGCTCGCAGCAGCAAGGCCAACAGGCTTCCTCGCAATCCCAGTCCCAGTCACAATCCCAATCTCAGTCCAGCAGCAGTTCGCCTTCCTCCGGCAGCGCCAGCGGTGGCCAGCAACAGCCACAGACGGCTTTGCAGCGTGCCGCACAGCAGATGCAGGAAGCATCGCAGAGCGAAACCGCAGCGATCGCAGCAGCAAGATCACAGAAGGCACTCGAAAACCTTCGCGAGCAGCAGCGCGAACTGAGCCAACAGTCAGAAAGATCTGTTAACCAGCTAGCGCAGAATCTTGGTCAGCGTGGACAACAACTCTTGCAACAGCAGAGAGATCTGCAAGAAAGTCTGCAGGAAACGACGCGCCAACAAGGTCTGGGTCAGACGCGCCAGTCGGTTCGCGATGATGCCGCTCTGACGGCGCTTATTGAAGCCCAACAGCAACAGCAAAGAGATCTAAAGGAAATCGAAGATATGCTGCGCGCGATCATTGCCCGCGGTGATAACGAAGATCAGCGACTAATGTCCCAAGCCCAGGCGGCCAGTCGAGAGCTGCGGCCGATTCGTGAAGAGATGCAGACTAGTAATCGTGTGTTGCGTAACGGTATGGTAAATCTTTCCGTAGACATCGAGGGCGAGTTAGAGGATTCGATAGAGGACTTCGCGCAGAGCCTGGCGGCATTGAATCCCTCCCGCACAGATTCCCCGTCCGATCAGATGCAGCAGGCAGCCAGCGATGCGGCCCAGTTGCGTCAACAGGTAGAGGATCTAGAACAGCAGGCGTTGGCATTTAATGAGGCAGGGCAAGAGCCAGGAAACGGCACACCTTCATTGCGCGAGATGCGTGATCAACTAGAGCAGACCCAACAGTTGGCACAGCAGCTTACGCAACAACTGCAGGATCAGGCGCGAGCTGGAGGAACTCAGCCAAGCCAGCGCGGTCAGTTAAGCGGGCAGCAGGGGCAGCAAGGTCAACAGAGACAGGGCAGCGGGCAGCAGGGTCAACAAGGCCAGCAGGGACAGGGCGGCGGCAATGGAGATCAGCAACCGGGCACCGGTGGCCGTGTAGGTGCTCAGGGCGCGCCGAATAACATAGGCAATGCAAGATCGATTCGCCAGCAATTGACGCAGCAAGATATAGAAGACTTTCTCAATCAACCAGAACTATTTAGACAACTACTCCAACCCATCACAGAACTCGAAGGAGCCCTGCGCGCACAAGCAGAGCTGGATAGTATCAACAACAAGCTGTATGCCACCGTTGATGAAGATATACCCGATGAGTACCGAGATTTGGTGGAAGAATACTATCGTGTACTGTCTGAGAATCAGGAATCAGAGAATACAGATCAGTAACAATGCAATACTCCCAACCTAATTTTTTAACAGCACTCGAAGACGGCAGTTTTACCTTCGCCTATGGTATTAGTCCTTGGCTATTTGCGGTATTGGTCATTCTCATCACCGTTGGTGTATGGCTAACCTATAGAAAGACAACGAGGCAACTAAGCCCGGCATGGAAAACATTTTTTATAGGCATACGCTCTGGTGTGCTTGTGCTGATTCTCTTCTGTCTACTAAGGCCTGTGGTTACAACCTTGCAGGTGTCGCCACAAGAAACCTATCTTGGTGTTTTGATCGATGATTCTCAGAGTATGGCAATAGCCGACCTTGCGGGCGGACAAACCCGGCAAGAGGCGATCGAAGAATTACTCTACGAGAATGGACTGCTCGATAATCTTTCCGAATCTTTTCAGATTCGCAGCTTTCGATTTGATAATCAGACCCAGCGAATAGTTGGTGTGGAGGATCTGAGCGAGGCTGGCACGGCTTCTTCTATAGATCAGGCTCTGAGCTATGTCGGTGATCAGTTAAATGGGCTGCCCCTCGGTGGTGTAGTGCTGGTGAGCGATGGTGCGGACAATAGCGATGGAGACCCGCTAGCTACGGCACAGGAATTTGGTGCCAAGCAGATTCCGGTTTTTGCAATCGGCGTCGGCCAGGAAGAAATTCCACAGGACATAGGTATCGTGGATGTCAGTGCTGCAAAGACTGTCTTAGAGGGCTCTGTATTCAACGTGCAGGTCGCAGTAAACCATCAGGGCTATGAAGGGCAGGAAGTAGAACTTTCCATCATGGATGGCGAGACACGAGTAGCCTCCGATGTGGTGATACTTGGTCCAGCAGGTGTCACTAGACGCTATGAACTTGAGATAACACCTGAACGACCGGAATTGATCGTCTACGATTTGAATGTCGAGTTGCAGAGCGATGAAATCATCGACAGGAACAATAGCTACAGTTTTCTGGTCGATAACACGGAGAAAGAAGCGCTGGATATACTCTATTTGGAAGGTCATCCACGTAATGAGTATAAGTTCATCCGGCGTGCAGTCGAAGGAGATAGTTCGCTGCGACTGGCAACCTATCTGCAAACTGGGCCTGAAAAATACTACCGTCAGGGAATCGAATCCGCTACAGAACTTAGCGGTGGCTTCCCCGAGGATCGAGAGGCCTTGTTTGAGTATGAGGCGCTCATATTGGGTGATATCGAGTTCGGTTTTTTCAATGCCGAGCAGTTGCAAATGATCGAGGATTTCGTCGCCGAGCGTGGTGGTGGTTTCCTGATGAGCGGCATGGTAGATGAGGAATTTATCGGTACACCAATTGCCGATATTCTTCCTGTTACGCTTGTGGAGGAGGGTTTTCTACCTAGCCATCTACGCGGTGGGATCCGACGTGGCGATCATCCAACGGGCGAGCTGTTCTATCCGCGACTCACTCGTAATGGCGAGTTCTCTCCGCTGCTACGCCTTTCTGCGGACGATGCAGAGAATCAGGCGCTTTGGAGGCAGCTACCCGAGTTGCAGGGTACCTACGTAACAGGCCGTATCAAACCTGGCGCTGAGGTCTTGATCGAACATCCGTTGCTGCAATATCAGAATCAGGCGCTTCCCTTGTTGGCATCTCAGCGCTACGGGTCGGGCCGCAGCATGTCGCTGACCACAGCAAGCACCTGGCGCTGGCAGATGATGTTGCCCGCCGCAGATGAGTCCCATGAAACGCTCTGGAGACAGCTCTTGAGATGGCTGGCCGTCTCGGCACCCGAACGTATAACGATCGAATTCGATAGGGAGTTCTACAACGTGGGTGATGAGGTTAACGTTAGGGCCACCGTGCTCAACAATCAATATGAGGCAGACAACGATGCGACGCTGTGGATGCAGACATCGAACCCTTTGGAAGAATTTATCGACGCGCCAATGGAATGGGATATAGAAGAAGATGGTGTCTATAGAGCAAGCTTTATTGCAGATGAAGAAGGTGTGTATAGCTTGCTGGTGGATGTGGCCAGCGCTGCAGGAGAAGCCAATGATTCTAGTGCGGAGAAACGCGCGGCCTTCGTGGTCACACCTTCGCTGCGCGAATATACCAATGCCGAGCTCGATAGCGGCTTGCTGGCACGCATTGCGCAGCTCAGTGGCGGTAGCTATTTTAACGTGGCAGATGCCGATGCATTGGCGAACGCAATCGAATTCACACCGAACGCCTATTCACGAGAAGTACAAATAGATCTGTGGGATCGACCTTGGTTACTGGCCTTGCTCGTCCTGTTACTTTGCGTGGATTGGATAAGCAGACGAATGAAAGGGCTGTCATAGCGGTTAACTACTCATGAAGAATATGAATCTCTTACTTAAAACCGTCGCTGCAGGATTGGGGTCGCTTCTCTGCAGCGCCGCCATGGCTCAGGCTGATGCCGACGTCAGTGCGAAAAATTTCTTCCTGGACCGGCCGGAGTCTACGAAGTACGCAGTGATTCTGGCGGGTCCCACGGTGGGTGAAGAAAACAAGTCACAGTTCCGTCAGTGGGCTTTCTCGCTGCACGACATCTTGGCCAGAGACTATGGGTATAGCTCCGACACGATTTCGTTGCTGTATGACCGCGGCGAAGTTGAGGGCTCAGGTACCGAACGCATAGATGCTGCCTGTGATTTGCAGGGAATCGAGGCAGAGCTGGCGCGGCTGCGATCGATAGTGAAGACGGGCGATCAAATTACAATCTACCTGATTGGTCACGGTAGTGGCTCGGATGAGGAATCGAAGTTCAATATAGTCGGGCCGGATATTACCGGCATCCAATTTGCTGCGATGTTGGATATATTCGATCAGCAGGACATGATTATAGTCAACACGACCTCGGCGAGTTACGGATTCTCCGCCTCCTTATCCGGTGAGGGTCGTGTGGTTGTTTCTTCTACTCGTTCCTCCTCGGAAAAATTTGATCCTGTGTTCTCGAATTATTTCATCGAAGCCCTGGATAGCCGCAACGGAGACAGAGATAAGAATAATCGCGTGTCGATATTGGAGGCGTTTAACTATGCGAAGAGTAATGTCGAAGAATTCTATGAGGAACAGGGCAGATTGGCGTCGGAACATGCGGGCCTGGACGACAATGGTGATGCGCTGTTCAGCCTGAATCCGACCACGGCAGAAATCGATGGCAGGCTGGCTGAGATAGCCTATATAGATAACTTGGTAGATGACACGGTTGGTTTATCAGCCGAAGCGATTCGTCTTAAGAGCCGCATGCAAGATTTAGAGCGTTCGGTTTTTATCTTGAGAGGGCGTAAGGCGGAGTTCTTGGAAGATGATTATTGGCAGCAGCTGGAAGTCTTGCTTGTAGATCTGGCTAGAGCTACAGGACAATTCAATGAACAGGTTAATCCGGTTGAACAGAGTGAGCGATAAGCATATGGCGAAGAAATATTGTATAGCCGCCGTTTTCTTGCTGGCGGGTTTGAATTTCAATGTATCGGCACAGGATTCACCGCAGACGAATACAGGCGAGTCTCCGTTGTTTCGCGGCGAACAATTATTAATAACAGGGTCCTATGCGGCGGCTACAGACATCTTTCAGATGGCGGATGGTCTGGATCGCAATGAGGGGCTAGTGGGAGCAAGTAAAGCCTTCGCGATGATGGGTAACTATCAGGAGGCCATGAGCGTTGTAGAGGCTGCTATAGACGATAACGACTATGCACGTTTTCCATTGCTCGGCACACAGCTTGCCGAAATCAAGCGGGCGGTAGGTGAGTCGCAAGAGGCACTGCGGATACTAGAGGCATTAGTGCTAGGTCTGGCGGATCCACCTGTACGTACACTGGTGCAATACGGCAGTCTGCTCGACTTCGTAGGCCAGAAGCAACTTGCGGTGTCTATATTGGATCAGGCGGTGCAACGTTATAACAATGGATTGGTGTTCGCCTCGGAAGACGTTGCCATGGTGGCGCTGGCAAGTTGGCTGATGGGGAATTTCCATGATGCGAACAGTTTGTTTAGCGAAGCTACACGAGCAAATCCGAACAACCTGGAAGCACACACGCTATGGGGCGACCTCTTCCTCGAAAAATACAATGCCTCCGATGCCGAACGCTCTTATCAGGAGGCCCTGGATGTAAATGGCCGTTATGTACCAGCTCTTGTTGGCATTGCCAACGTTGTTGGTGACGAACGAGCGCTGCAGCGTGCTCTAGCGATAAACCCAAATTCTATTCCAGCCATGGAGACCTATGGCCAGTTATTGATGCTCAACGGAAGAGAAGATGAAGCGATGGACTATTTCGAGCGTGTGCTTGCGCTTAATCCGGAGTCATTGAAGACGCTGAGCGTGCTGGCATCGAAGGCGGCGCTGGAAGAACGCAGCGATGAATATGCGGACTATCTTGCGCAGGTAGAGGCTTTCAGTCCTAACAACCCAATATTTCTGGGCAACGTCGCAGATACCTTCGGCAACAACTACCTCTTCGACGAGGCTGTTGAATTTGCGCGGGCGGCTATCGCAGCCGATTCCCAGTACTGGCAGGGATACACTCTACTTGGAAGTAATCTGATTCGTCTGGGCGAAGAGGAAGAGGGTAAAGCCAATCTC
>Ga0206129_10006109_pt1 | contig 12374 bp, 11 predicted proteins | sample Helgoland_Spring_8_FD_148616 | JGI IMG/M metagenome (GOLD analysis project Ga0206129, IMG submission 148616) | Pelagic subsurface seawater microbial communities from Kabeltonne, Helgoland, North Sea - Helgoland_Spring_Bloom_20160502_2 | ecosystem: Environmental > Aquatic > Marine > Epipelagic ...
CAGCCGAATTCGGCGAGCACCTTATCGGCCAATACTGCCGATAGCTTGACATAACTTTCTTCAGTCCAGCCCGCCACATGCGGGCTGACTTGTATCCGGGGGTGGGCCATGAGCCTCATCCAGACGGCGTCACCCTCGTTGGCGACGGTTTCAAAGCTGCTGGTTTCTCTTTCAAAGACGTCGAGTGCCGCAGCCACCACATGCCCTGTTTGAAGGGCGTCGAGAAGGCCTGAAGAGCTCAAGATGGCCCCTCGGGCTGTATTGATGAGGACGATGGGCTTGGCAAAGCCATACAAGAACTCACGGTCGACCATGCCTTTGGTCTCCGGAGTCAGGTGGCAGTGGATGCTCAGTACGTCGGCTTCGCGCTTTAAAGTGGCCAAATCCACGTGGCGCACCTTCCCTTGAAGGTCGCCATCAATGTCATCGCGGTAAGGGTCACAGGCCAGGATGCGACAGCCCATTCCCGTCAATTTGCTGGCAAAGGCGCTTCCCATGTGGCCATATCCCAAAATGCCCACTGTGCGGGATGAAAGTTCCATGCCCCGGTGGCCTTCGCGGTCCCATTGCCCTTGCTTCACAGAGGCATCGGCCTCGCGTAAGAGGTTCATCAGCGACAGGAGCATGCCGAGGGCGTGTTCTCCCACAGCGTCACGGTTGCCTTCGGGGCTGTTGAATACCTCAATGCCCCGGTCAAAAGCGGAAGCCAGATCGATGTTTTCTAAACCGGCTCCAGAGCGACATATGAAACGGAGGTGGGGCAGTCGGTCAAGCAGTTCGGCATCGACACGAATGCGGCTCCGGAGCACAATGCCCGCGGCGTCATTGTGGGCATCGATGGCCTTCGCCGTGGTGTGTGATGTGCCATCGATACAATCCATTCCGGCCTGACTGAGTCTTTCTGCGAGAACCGGATGCACGGTATCCAAGAAGAGGACCTTCATCATGTCAAGCAAACATCACCATACCGATGCCAAAGTAGATGATGAGGCCAATGATATCGTTGGCTGTGGTGATGAAGGGGCCTGTTGCCAATGCAGGGTCAATCTTGAAGCGATCGAGGGTGAGTGGCACGAAGGTGCCAAACAATGCCGCGAAGATGATCACTGCAATCAGCGCCAAGCTCACGGTTACGCTCAAGTTCCATCCGTATCCAAGGGCCAGGCTCGCCCCGAGGATGATGGCTGAGCAAATGGCGCCATTGAGCAGGGCAACCGAAAATTCTTTGAGCAAGCGCGGCATGAGTCGGGCGTCCGTGGGGTTTCGTCCAGCGGCCAAGCCTTGAACCACGATAGCGGCCGATTGCACCCCCACATTGCCCCCCATGGCGGCAATCAGCGGGATGAACAGCGCCATAGAAGGGAAGCGCTCGATGTCAAATACACCGATGACATAGGCGCCAGCAAGTCCGCCGAAGAGCCCGATCAACAGCCAAGGCAGTCGGGCCCGGGTCATGTCCCACAAGGAGTCGTCACTCTCTACTTCGTCGCTCAATCCGCTGGCGAGTTGGTAGTCTTTTTCGGCCTCTTCTTCCATGAGGTCCACCACGTCGTCGATGGTGATCCTGCCAAGCAGCCTGTTGTGGTCGTCAACCACTGGCAATGCCACGAGGTTGTATTTCTTCATCAATTGCACGACTTTTTCGTCGGGCTCAGTGACTTTGACGGTGCGTGTGTCGTCCTCTTCGAAGAGGTCGCCAATGGTGCTGCGCGCGCTGGTGGCGGTCAGCAAAAGCCGCTTCAGGGACAGCCTTCCCAGCAGCTGACCGGAGGCATTGACCACATAGACACTGTGGACGGTTTCCACATCCTCTGCTTGCCTTCTCATCTCCCGGATGGCGTGCGATACCGTCCAATCCAGTTCCACCCGAATCAACTCGGTACCCATCAAAGCTCCAGCAGACCCTTCCGGGTAGCGCAACAAGCTGAGCAGGTCTTCACGGTCCTCGGTGTCAAGTTGCTGAATCACCTCTGCGGCCCGCTCTTCTGGAAGCTCAGACACCACATCGGCGGCATCGTCCGAGTCAATGTGCTCCAGGACCTCTTCAGCGATTTCACGGTTGGACAGCTTGGCCAACAGAGCCACCCTGACGTCTTCCTCCAACTCGACCAGAACATCGCCGCGCTCCTCGGTTTGGATCAGGTTCCAGAGGTATTGCACCTCTCCGTCTTCGAGCTTGTCTAAGATTTCCGCAATGTCGGCGGGGTGCAATTCCGCCATCTGTGCCTGCAAGAGGTCAGCCTTCTTGCCGGCAATGTCCCCGCTAAGGGCATCGAGGTATGCGCGGTTCAATTCCTCCACCTTTCAAAAGTAGGCGTGGGCCGCTCAGGATTTCCTGCGTTTGGAGAAGAAGGTGGTCAGGAGTTCCGCACACTCTTCTTGAAGCACGCCGCCCACCAATTCAGTCCGGGGGTGCAAGAGGCCTTCTTCCCGTTTCCCAGAGAAGTCGAGTCCGCCGCGCTTTTCGTCTTTTGCGCCGTAGACCACCCGCCCAATACGCGTCCAAAACGCAGCCCCCGCGCACATAGGACAGGGTTCTAAGGTGACATAGAGCGTGCATTGGTCCAGAAATTTTCCGCCGAGGTATTCGCTGGCCGAGGTGAAAGCCTGCATTTCTGCGTGCGCAGTAAAGTCGTGCAACCGTTCGCACAAATTGTGTGCCCTGGCAATGGTGCGTCCCCCTGCTACGATAACAGCACCCACGGGGACTTCCCCCATTTCTGCTGCCCGGTGCGCTTGGTCGAGGGCCTGACGCATGTAGCGCTCATCGTCCGTCATGCTGGCAATTTAAGACCCTTGGGCTTCGAAGTTCAGCCAGGAGCCACAAAGGGCCCAAGGGCTCTGCCTAAGTCAGGACTGATGAAGTAAAGGGCCCTCCTGCGGTCTTCGGGGTCCCGCTGCCGCACGATGACATCTAAATCAAGGGCGTCTTGACTCCAATGGTTGATTTCTTTGATGAGGCGAGCACGGCGGGCCCTGCGGGTCTCGTCGGTGTCCAATTCCCTCGCGCCCAAGACGTCATCGAGCTGTGATGTCTCGATGGCTTGATCGCAATGGGCTTGGAGTTTCACGAGCAACGGCTGTAGATCTGGTGGTGGGGTAGGGCGATAATGGGGAGTGTGCTCGGATTCGCGGTGGTTTTGATTTTTGCGAAACTTGAGGGTGGCTGTGATGGCCATGGCGATGCACAATACAGGGATGAGCCAATACCACGACCAATGCTTGGTCAGGGTCGCCCCTGTGGGCCCCAGCAGCATTTGGGTGCGAAGCGGATGCCAAAACTGTCGGTCTCCTTTCTCAAAGGTGACCTCATGGCCTTTGAATCCCCAGGCGACTTCGCGCACCAGACCTGGCACCCCGTTGGCAGGTCTTTTGAGGTCTTTTGAGTCCGAATCCGCCCAAACCCATTGATTTTCTCCTTGAAGAAAGGCCCCATCACCGCAAGGGATGACCTCACTGAGAGGTTGGTATTCATGTTGAACAGCGCCCAAACTGTTCCAGCCGGACGTGGGCGTCCAAGACCACAAAATTCCTTTATCACTTATGGCACAAATGCCCTCTTGGGTGGGCCATGGATTGCCGAGGCGCGCCTCAATGTCATTTCCATCTGACGGAAAGTCCTGCCACCCCAAGGGGCCTTCTACGAGCAGTTGGCCGCTGGCAGTCATCACATACAGCATCCCCTCATAGAGAAAAGGAGAGGCTGTTTCCGGCCAAGGCAAAGGGGTCACAGAAACCGGAGAAGGGGAAGTGATGATGCCGGACTCCCCCCTGTTGTCCCGGAGCAGGGGTTGGTCAGACCACTCCAGTCCTATGGTGGTGTTGTACATGCCGTAAAGGGTCGTCAAGGCATGGGAGCTGTATGTGTTTCTGGGGGAGACTTTGAAGTGGAAACTCAAAGTCAAGTCATCCGATGGAACGTTGGTGAAACTTCTGAGCCGGTCATCGACGCCATCAAACAACACGGCGTTGCCGCTGCGTCCCGGTACAATGCGTGGCTTGGAGCCGGCATCCATTTTCCGCTGAGCAATGCTGCTCTTAAAAGGGACTTCATCAAACTCCCAGACTTCAGCCGTCATGTCATCGATACTGTGGCTGGCGGTCATCCATTCCTCCTCGATTTCAGATGAAGTCCATGCCTTGCCAGTTAGAATGACCCTGTCCAAAGCAACCGGGGCGTATTCGAAGTATCGGGTACCATAAGCAGCCCCAAACATCAAGGCGTTGAATTGGAATCTCAGGTCATGACTGAAACCGTCAAAAATGAGACGGCCATCGTACCAGACTTGTGACTCCAGACTTGATTTCCGAATGAAAGTGACATGATGCCATTCATCCGGAGTGACCTCGACAAGACCCCTGCGCCCGATGTCTGTGACGTCACTGTTGAAGTGCAGGTAAGAAACAACAAGCCGCAAAGAAGCGCTGTCTCCTTGCAATTCCTCTGTGACTTTGGGTGGTTGAGGTTTTGGCTGTAATTCAGCTTTCCACCAACCATCAGGATTTCTGAAAAGCAATGCCCCTTTGTGCATCCAAAGTTCTTCTAAGCCGGCTTCGATGTCCATCGCATGGGTCCATCTGGCCATGGGTTTGAGCGCGGGGTCAGGCCATCTGTAGGTGGGTTGATTCTCTGCCGAATGGTAGAGCAGTTGGGTGCCAAGTTGCCAATTCATGTGGCACTCAAGCCCAGTCCCATCAGGCCTCAGGTGCAATATTTCTCGGGTCCCATCGCCATTTAGGTCCGGAGTACACAGTCCTTTGATGGCATCGAATTCTGCCAATGGTAGGGATTGCTGAATGGTTCCCGTTGCGAGGTCGATTTGAGTCAAGCCCATTTGGTGAAAGATGGGCTTGTGCCAGATCATGTTGATGGCATTCCCGATTAGGAGGGGAAACGCGGTCAGGGTTTCCAAACTTGATGGGTTCGATGTGAGCCGTTGAGTTTTCCAACGCCTTCGGGTCAAACCATCAGGATACAGGTCGTTCAATTCAACCATATCGTCTTTGATATGGAGGAGGAAGGGCCCTTGATCATCCTCCATGAGCCACCAACTTGTGCAGCCCTGCGAATCTTCAAGCCAAGTCACAGGGGGCCAAATGGACGAATGGTCCTCCCGGAATGAAAAGCCAAGCGACTTGGTATCCTTGTCCTGAATCACAAGCAGATCTTGTTCGTTGACAAGGGCTTGAGAGCGCATAACTCCGCTGGCATCTGTGATCCATTTGTGCGCTACACCTCCAGAGGTGAGCAGCTCCATGGACTTCCCATCCCGGCCGGTGACGAGCAATCCTCCTCCATTTACAATGTGGGCGTTTAATGCTGTGCCCGAGTAGGTGGATTGGGACCCAATTTGTCTGTTCTCAAAAACCAGAGATTCAATCCGGCTTGGAAATTGAGATTGAAACCAGCAAGTGTGGGATTGCGGATCCCATTTGATCCAGTCCCAAATTCCTTCGGCTTGCGCCAAGACCACAAAAGGGGCAAGTCCATCTTTTGAATTCCAAGCGACAAAGAGGGTGTTCTTGTATCCCAAAATGACGTCTTCGAATCCATCGCGGTCGAAGTCGCCAGCAATGGACCCGATGCAATTCTGGAAGGGAAGAGGTGGTGTGGGGATGGTCGACCCCTCCATCCAATATAACTGCTCAGGGTTGACCTGAGCGTAGAGGCAGGAAGGAGGGCTTACCACCAAAAATAAGAGGACGAATGCAACGGTTGTGCGGCTAGGAACACCGCCAGTAGATTGTAGAAAAGAAGGGATACGTGACAAGCCCAATGTCTTTTCCAAATATCTGTAACCCCTGATGGCCGGGCGCTTCAATTTATGTGAAGTTGAGTAGAAACAGTGTTGAAGTACGTGACAACAGATTGTGTGTCACCCGTTTTACGGGAGGATTGAGCGGTGTTATGATGAGATCCATTGGTGAAGCCAAGACCAGTCTCCATGGGTGACTTTGGCCAAGTTGTGTGGAGCAGTTGCAACTCCTTTTGGGGGTGAGAAGGCTGCCAATCGGTCTTGTTTCACGCAATGCCAACCCCATGTTCTTTGCCAATGATGGGCGAGGTATTCTTGTTCAGGTTGACCTGGGGTAGGAACAAGGATCGCCCGCAATGCTAATGCCGTCAAGTCCATCAGGCTCGAGTATCCGCTTCGGCAAACGATGCAATCGGCATGGATCATGGCATGCTGGATCTCGCTGTCATCGGCATTCGGAACGATGTGCACACCGTCGACGGTCTGTGCTACACCATCTGGTTTTCCTGAGAAAATCACTGCTGAGCGGCCGTCCCGAGCAAAGCAGCGCAGCAAAGCTGTTTCCATCAGGCTTCGCTGAGGTTCGGGGCCACTGACGATACCCACCAATGCGGGAGAGGCCTCATGCTGGTCAACCGCATCCAAAGTGGCAACGGCTGGCAGCGGAAACCGGCTGAGGGCCCCAATGAAGCGGTGGCGTGCACTGGCAGCACCGCTGAGGCTGCCAGCAAGTTCTCCGCGTGCGGTGTCGGGAATCCAGACTTCACCAAAGGCTTCTGTCCACCGTCTGATTTGTACCCCTGCGACGCGCTGTAAGAGGGCCGGCACTGGGGGGGCCAGTTGATGGGTGATCAAAGCCGATTGAATGCTGTAGCGATGGGGGTAAACACCGTAACAATTGTCGCTGACTACATGGGTGAATACCATCTCTGTTAACAGGGCTCGGAACCACCGCCGCTCTGCTGCAATGCTGGCCAGAAAGCGTGGCAATTGCAGAGCAAGCAGGGGAAGCATGAGGTGGCCTTTTGCATAGCGGATGTGCACGCCGGGTTTCTCCAAGCACACCCAAGGAGGGCCCTGTTCCACGCCTTCGACTCGTTCTCGTTTCACCTGCTCTGTCATGCGGTGTTGAAGCCACACGGCGGCGGCACCCCGCGAGGCCACGGTGACCTGTGCGCCGGACTGTCGGGCGGCCAAGATCAATGGCCAAGTGCGGGTTGCATGTCCCAGGCCCCAGTCGAGCACAGCGAACAGAATGTGCCGCTTAGAGGCCGTTGGCCCTTTCGAATGAGATCCAGCGCTCATGAGGCGTAATTTCGCACCACATGGGCAAGGACAAGCTCCGTAAGTGGAAGGAGAACGCGGCATTTTCCCACGTGTTCGAACCGGACCTCAAATCCATCGTGGATGGGGCGGGTTTGCATAAGGGACAGTGGGCGCAAGCGGTTTTTGGGAATGACCACCCCATCACACTCGAACTGGGTTGCGGCAAAGGAGAGTATACGGTGGGCCTCGCGCGCCGACATCCTGAGCGCAATTTCATCGGGGTGGACATCAAAGGACACCGGTTTTGGCGCGGTGCCAAAACGAGCGAAGAGGAGGGCTTGGGCAACGTCGCCTTTCTGCGGACCAAAATTGAATTCGTCCAGAACTTCTTTGCCGCCGGAGAGGTCAGTGAAATCTGGCTCACCTTTTCAGATCCACAACCCAAAGACGAGAAGGGCACCAAGCGCATCACTTCGGAAATTTTCCTGAGGCGCTATCGCCAGTTCATGGCGGCCAATGGGCTCATTCACGTCAAAAGTGACAGCCCGCTGTTGTATGCCTTGTCCAAGGAGGGCTGGGAGGAGGCGGGGTTTCCCATTCTCGAGGATTCGCAGGATGTTTATTCAGACCTGGTCCACAGGGTGCCTCCCGAATTCGCGGATGTGCTCAACATCAGAACGTACTACGAGCAGCGTTGGCTCGAGGAGGGCAAGCACATTCACTATTTGAGAACCCACGTGTGAGCCCGTCTGCCTCCACATCCCAACCGACATCGCGTCCGGGGTCCGGTGACTTTGAACAGGATGTCCATGATGTAGCACGGCTCATTCCTCTTGGAAGGGTCACGAGTTATGGTGCCATTGCGCGCTACCTGGGTGCGGCGCGCTCCAGCCGCATGGTCGGTTGGGCCATGAACCGTGCATTGGAACAAAACGGCTTTGACATTCCTGCCCACAGGGTGGTAAACCGCCAAGGCATGTTGACCGGGCGCATGCACTTTCCGACACCCGAAACCATGGCCGAACGGCTCCAACAAGAGGGCATTCAAGTGCGCGATCATCAGGTGATGGACTTTGCTGAGCGATACTGGGACCCTTGCACCGAACTTTGAACCATGGCTACACTGACCACCGAGCAGATCATAGATGCCCTAAGTGGGGTGATTGAACCTGAATTGGGCAAGGACATCGTGACGTTGGAACTCGTTGAAGTTCTGTCTCTGGAGGCGTCTGATGGGGAATGGAAAACGCGGCTGCGGATCAAATCTTCGAGCCCCGCCATGCATGCCCGTCAGCGCATGCGCGAAGCGGTGGAGTTTGCCATTGAAAAGCAATCAACCGCGCTGGGGGTGGCCATCTCTGCTGAGGTAGAGGTGGTTCCGTTGGGGTCAAATGAGCGCAGTTTGGATACGCGCAAAGTGCTGCCTGGCGTGCAGCATATCATCGCCATTGCGAGCGGCAAAGGTGGTGTGGGAAAGAGCACCGTCACGGCGAACATGGCCGTGGAACTGGCACGCCGAGGTCACAAGGTTGGGCTGGTGGATGCAGACATCCATGGACCGAGCATGCCGACGATGTTTGATGTCGTTCGAGAGAAGCCCCAACCTGTGGAGAAAGGAGGCAAATCCATGATTGGCCCCGTAGAGGCGCACGGTGTGAAAATGCTGAGCATTGGCTTCTTTGCCGACCCTGATCAAGCGATTGTGTGGCGGGGCCCCATGGCCTCCAAAGCTTTGGGGCAGTTGTTTACCGATGGCGACTGGGGTGAGCTCGATTACATGCTGATTGACCTGCCTCCAGGTACTGGCGATGTGCACCTTTCGCTGGTGCAATTGGTCCCATTGAGTGGCGTAGTCGTAGTCAGTACACCCCAGGACATCGCGTTGGCTGATGCCCGCAAAGGGGTCTCGATGTTCCAATTGGAGAGCATCAATGTTCCGGTCTTGGGGTTGGTCGAAAACATGGCGTATTTCTCTCCGCCAGACATGCCAGAGCGCAAGTATCACCTGTTTGGCCGCGATGGGGTGAAGCGCTATGCAGAAGCTTCTGGCACCCCATTCCTGGGAGAGCTGCCATTGGTCCAGGCCATTCGCGAAGCCGGTGATGCAGGCAGGCCCGCCGCCCTGCAGGAGGGCACAGAATCTGCAAAAGCCATTGCCCGTCTCACCGACCGAATGTTGGACGTTCTCGCAGACCTTCCCACGCCTTCGGCAGCACCGGCATCTGCGGTTTAAATTCACACCATGAATCCTGTCCCAGACGCACAAGCATTGACCGAGCGCATTGACCGCGCGTTGGAAGAGTTGCGTCCTTTTTTGCGTTCTGATGGTGGAGACATCAAGGTGGTGGGGGTGCGCGAAAATCTGGTTGTGGAGGTCGAGCTCCAAGGTGCCTGCGCCCATTGTGCCCAGGCGGCGATGACCATGAAGGCAGGCGTAGAAGAGGCTGTCCGCCGCGCAGTACCTGAGGTCACGGAGGTTGTGGCCGTCAATATGCCGAGTTCGGCGATGGGATGAACACGAACGCTTTGCCGTTGTTGCGATGTCAGCCGGCTTAGAAACTACCTTCGCCGCGCAATCGATCATGATCCAAACGGACATCCTCATCATCGGTGCCGGCCCATGTGGGCTCTTCACCGTCTTCGAAGCAGGCTTGCTCAAGCTGCGTTGTCACCTCATTGATGCCCTCCCGCAGGCCGGAGGCCAATGTGCTGAAATCTATCCCAAGAAACCCATCTACGACATTCCGGCTTACCCGGAGATTCTGGCGGGTGATTTGGTGGATCAGCTCATGGAGCAGGCCAAGCCTTTCCAGCCGGGGTTCACCTTGGGTGAGCGCGCCGAGGCCATTGTCAAGGACGAAGAAGGCCAGTTCATTGTGACCACCAACCGTGGCACGGTGCACCGGGCGCCCATCATCGCCATCGCAGGAGGGTTGGGTTGCTTCGAGCCCCGCAAGCCACCTGTGGACCGCTTGGCGGAATACGAGGACCGCGGCGTCGAGTACATCATCAAGGATCCCGAATTCTACCGCGGCAAAAAAGTGGTCATCAGTGGTGGTGGAGACAGCGCCTTGGATTGGACGAATTTCCTGGCGGACGGCGTGGCTTCCGAAGTCACTTTGGTGCACCGCCGTGATGGATTCAGAGGACACCCCGACAGCGTCCAAAAGGTGCTAGATCTGGCGGCCTCAGGGAAAATTCGCTTGCTCACCAACGGTGAGGTGGTGGGTGTGGCCGGCGAAGAGCACCTCGATGCGGTGACCGTCAAACACAAAACCGAGGGCGACATCACTTTGGAGACCGACCACTGGGTACCGTTGTTCGGTTTGAGTCCGAAGCTGGGGCCCATTGCAGATTGGAACCTCAACATCACCAAGAACGCCATCGAAGTCAACACCTTTGACTACAGCACCAACGTCGACGGCATTTATGCCATTGGTGACATCAACACTTACCCTGGCAAACTCAAGCTCATCCTCTGTGGTTTCCACGAAGCCACACTGATGGTGCAGAGTGCCTTCAAGCGCATCTACCCCGACAAGAACCTCGTGCTCAAGTACACGACGGTCAACGGGGTCAACGGATTCTGATCATGTCTTCCATTCGCGTTACCGTCATTGACCGAGAAGGAACTTCCCACGAGTTGGAAGCGCCCACCGACATGAACATGAACGTCATGGAGCTCTGCAAGAGTGCGGAGTTGCCCGTGGAGGGCACCTGCGGTGGCATGGCCATGTGTGCCAGCTGCCATTGCTATGTGGAGAGTGCACATGCCGGGACAATGTCCGAGAAGTCTGACGATGAAGAGGACATGCTCGATGAGGCCTTTCACGTCAAGGAAGAGAGCCGTCTGGGCTGTCAAATTCAGCTCGCTGATGCGCTCGATGGAATGGTCATCCGTTTGGCACCTGTGGGTTAACAGGCCTCTACCCATCGGGAATTCACCCCAAGGGTACCCCGTTCAGAGTATCGAAGAATTCAATGCCACCTCGGCAAGCCGGTGGACAGCGGGTCTGAACCGCGAGGCGTGCAAGGCATCAATGTGTCGGATGCCATGGGCGTCTGTTCCCAGGATGCGCACCCAACCCTTGTCGATGAACTGTTCTGCCGCTTTTTGTATCTCCGGGCCATACGCGCCAGCCAAGGAAGCGGCATTGACCTGAAGGACCACACCCTGCTCGTGGAGTTCCTCGAATTGATCCAGGTTGTTGTGCCAGTATGGATAGCGCTCAATGTGCGCCATGACGGGCTTTAGGCCTTTGACTTGAGCCTCAAACAAAAACTCTTGAAGCAAGCCTGTTTCGGGGGGCGCGGAAAAAGCGAGCTCAAACAACAGGCGGCCGCCTGGGGCCAGCAATTCGCGTCCTGTTTGCACGGCATCCAAGAGGCTGGCATCCAAAAAATATTCGGCACCCAAAGCCAACTTGAAGTCAGGGTGTCGCTCTGCCACGGCATGCTGCAGCAATTCAAAGGGGGGGCGCAGGGTCTCGGGTGTGTTGGGGTACATCCCCGCCATGACGTGCGGCGTGGTGACGGCACCGCGGTATCCCAAAGAGACCAAGGCGTCGATCATTTCGAGGGAGGCCTCTAAATCGGGCGCCCCGTCATCGACACCAGGCACCAAATGGCTGTGGTAGTCGACCGCAAAGACCGAAAGGTCTATGGCTTCGCAGTCAGGCTCGGCCTCTTTGCCTTTGGCCGCACCAAAAATCCGAGACCACAGGCCCATTAGCGGTCTCCGTATTGGTCGTCGTAATAGTCGCGGTAGGCCCCACTGGTGACTTCGTTGAGCCAATCCTCATTGGACAAGTACCAATCGATGGTGCGGTCTAGCCCTTCCTCAAAGGTGATCGACGGTCTCCATCCGAGTTCATCGCGCAGGCGTGCTGCATCGATGGCATAACGCATGTCGTGTCCAGCCCGGTCTTGTACGTAGGTGATGAGCTGCTCGGTTTCTCCCTCAGCCCGTCCCAGTTTGCCATCGAGCTGGCGGCACATGAGCCGGATGAGGTCGATGTTCTTCCACTCATTCTCCCCTCCAATGTTGTAGGTCCTTCCGTCGGCACCGCAGGTGATGATCACTTCCAATGCGGAAGCGTGGTCTTCCACCCACAGCCAATCGCGCACATTGACCCCCTGTCCATAGACGGGAAGGGGCTTCTTGTGCACGGCGTTGCGGATGAACAAGGGAATCAGCTTTTCCGGGAACTGGAAGGAGCCGTAATTGTTGGAACAGTTCGACAGCACGATGGGCATGCCATACGTGTGGTGCCAGGCCCGAACAATGTGGTCGCTCGCAGCTTTTGAAGCGCTGTAAGGGCTGCGCGGATCGTAGGCGGTGTCCTCCGTAAA
>Ga0206129_10006116_pt1 | contig 12364 bp, 7 predicted proteins | sample Helgoland_Spring_8_FD_148616 | JGI IMG/M metagenome (GOLD analysis project Ga0206129, IMG submission 148616) | Pelagic subsurface seawater microbial communities from Kabeltonne, Helgoland, North Sea - Helgoland_Spring_Bloom_20160502_2 | ecosystem: Environmental > Aquatic > Marine > Epipelagic ...
TGCCAGCATTGGCCTTAACTGATTTGAGTAACCTTTTTGGTGCGGTTAAGTTTTATAAAAAGGCGATCGATAAAAAAATAAAACCCATCATCGGTTGTGATGTTTGGTTGCAAAATGAAAAAAATCGCGAGCAACCTTACCGGATTCTCGTATTGTGCCAATCTCAGGAAGGGTACCTAAATTTATCGCGTCTGATTTCAAAATCTTTTCTAGAAAATCAATATAAAGGACGGGCCGAAGTTAAATCTGAGTGGTTGCTCGAAGATTTTAATAAAGGCTTAATTATATTATCAGGGGCACTTCAGGGCGAAATCGGGCAGCTGATTTTGAATGATAAGGCCAAAGAGGCATCAGAGGTCGCACTAAAGTGGCGAGAAAAATTCGGTGACCGTTTTTATTTAGAGCTTCAGCGATATGCAGAGGGAAAGTTACTGGAAGATCAAGAGCGTTACATCCAACAAGCCCTTCACTTGGCTTCTCAAAATGAAATACCTGTTGTTGCCACACATCCTATTCAGTTTATGCAGGCCGATGATTTTAGAGCGCATGAGACAAAAACCTGTATTGCTGAGGGGTATGTTCTGGCTGATTCCAGACGACCTAAAACGTTCTCACCTAACCAATTTTTTAAAAGTGGTGAGGCGATGGCAGATCTCTTTAAAGATGTTCCATCAGCGATTGAGAACTCTCTAGAAATTGCTAAAAGATGTAATTTTAGTTTTCATTTAGGTGACACTTATCTCCCGAATTTCCCTATCCCTGAAGGGATGAACATAGATGAATTTTTAAAATTAGAGGCAGAAAAGGGACTTAAACAAAGGCTAGAAAATTTCCCAGACCAAGATGCCATTGATGAAAAAGTTTATTTTGACCGACTTAATTTTGAGGTCGATGTGATTAACCAAATGGGTTATGCGGGCTATTTTTTAATCGTCTCTGATTTTATCAACTGGTCCAAGCAAAATAATATTCCTGTAGGACCTGGTAGGGGTTCTGGCGCGGGTTCAGTGGTGGCTTATAGTTTAGGGATTACCGACCTAGATCCTATTGAATATAACCTACTTTTCGAGCGTTTTTTGAATCCAGATAGAGTGTCCATGCCTGATTTCGATATCGATTTTTGTCAGGAAGGGCGTGATCAAGTGATTGATTACGTGAAGGAAAAATATGGGGCTGAATCTGTTTCACAGATTGCGACATTTGGCACCATGGCAGCAAGAGCAGTTATTCGTGATGTAGGGCGTGTTCTAGATCTCCCGTTTTTATTCGTAGATGGCATCGCTAAATTAATTCCGATGGAACTCGGCATCACACTGAAAGATGCCATTGAAAAAGAGAGTCAAATTAGAGACAGAATTAAAAAGGAAGAGGAGGTTAAAGAGCTTTTTGATTTGGCATTAAAGCTCGAGGGCTTAATCAGAAATGTGAGTATGCATGCTGGTGGCGTATTGATTGCGCCGAGTGAGATATCTAAATTCTCCCCTATTTATTGTCAGGCCGAAGGGGAAGGCGTGGTCAGTCAGTTTGATAAGGACGATGTTGAAGCCCTAGGTTTGGTTAAGTTTGACTTTTTAGGACTGAGGACACTCACTATCCTTTCAATGGCGTTGGAAAATGCGAATTCTATAAGACAAAAAAATAACTTAGAACCGCTTGATCTTGAAGAGATTGCGATTGATGATGAGTCTACCTATGATTTGTTAAAGGCTTCAAATACAACAGCAGTATTTCAGCTTGAATCCAGAGGTATGAAGGATATGTTAAAACAAGCGAAACCGGATTGCTTTGAAGATATTATCGCTCTAGTCGCGCTTTACCGTCCGGGTCCAATGGACTTGATTCCAGAGTTTTGCCGAAGAAAGCATGGGATTGATGCTGTTTCTTATCCTCACCCTGCGACAAAAGAAATCTTAAAAGAGACCTATGGCATTGCCGTATATCAAGAGCAGGTGATGCAAATTGCGCAAGTCGTGGCGGGCTACACTCTTGGTAGTGCTGATTTACTCAGACGAGCGATGGGTAAGAAGAAAGTTGAGGAAATGGATGCGCAGCGAGCAACCTTCATAGAAGGTGCTACAAAGAATAATCTTAACGAAAGGCAGGCCAATGATTTATTTGATTTATTAGAAAAATTTGCAGGTTATGGCTTTAATAAATCACACGCAGCAGCCTATGCCAAGATTGCTTACCAAACAGCATATTTGAAAACACATTACGCATCTTCATTTATTGCTGCCTCAATGTCAGCGGACATGAACAACACTGATAATGTACATCTATTATTCGATGACTGTTCGAGAAATAAAGTTGAGTTGCTTCCACCCAACATCAATCAAAGCCAGTACAAGTTTGTCACCGTCAACCAAGATCAAATTTTATATGGTCTGGGCGCCTTAAAAGGTTCAGGGCAAATTGCTATTGAAGAAATTCTTGAGGAAAGAAAGGAGAATGGACCCTTTAAATCCCTTTTTGATTTTACATCTCGACTTGATTTGAGGAAGGTTAATCGAAGAGTTATCGAATCATTGATTAAGGCGGGCGCATTTGATGAAATAGAAAAAAACAGGGCCTCACTTTTGGCGAGTATTGGTTTGGCAATAAATTTTGCTGATCAAGCCAATGCCAACGTCGGTCAGAATAATTTATTCGAAGCATCAGAGGAGCAGGCAGTTGAGCTTGTTTCTGTTGAAAGTTGGGATACACAAAAGCAGTTATTGGAAGAAAAAGAGGCTTTAGGTTTTTATTTTAGTGGACATCCCTTCACTTACTATAAAAAAATGATACGAGAGTTCATCCCAACAAAACTATCGGAGCTAACACCTAGGGAGTCACCCTATCTGGTCGCAGGTATCATTTCTGATGTTAGGTTCAAAATGACGAGCCGGGGCAAGATTGCCATCATCACATTAGATGATTCTGAAGGGCGGATGGATATGGTGGTGGGAAGCAAGGTACTTAACGACTTTTATGAGCTCATTAAAGAAGATCAATTGCTATTTGTTGAAGGAAGGGTTAGTCATGATGACTTCACCGGTGGTAATAGAATTAATGTGATTAAAGCTTTTGATTTGTTAAGTATACAAAGCACAAAAGCCCAACTTCTTAAAATCACGCTTGATAAGCAAGCGAATCCAGATGTGCTTAAAAACCTACTTAAGCCTTTTTGTAATGGTGCATTTGGGGCTGATATAAAAAAATGTCGAGTCAAGGTAGAGTATCAAAATCAACAAGGAAAGGTTGAATTAATACTGGGCCCAGAGTGGTCCGTCGCGCTTCATGAGGATTTAATTTTTGGTCTTGTGGCATCATACGAAGATGACAACGTCAAAATCCTTTATAATTAGCAAATTATTTATGGCCCGATTTAGATTATGAAGCGTACTTACCTAGAATTTGAAAAACCCGTTGAAACACTTGAAGCTAAAATTGAAAGCCTGAAGAAAGCGCATGATGATCACCCAACCATCGATGTCAATAAAGAATTAAATTCGCTTCAAGAAAAACTTGAGGCAATGCAACATAAAATTTTCGATAATTTAACTGCATGGCAAATTTCTCAAGTTTCTAGACATCCGCAAAGACCTTATACGAAAGATTATATCGAAGCTATTTTTAAGAATTTTAAAGAATTGCATGGCGACAGGGCCTATTCAGATGACCCTGCAATTATTGGTGGTTTGGCGGAATTTGAAGGACAGTCTGTCATGGTCATCGGTCATCAAAAGGGTCGCGATATTAAGGAACGTCAACATCGTAATTTTGGTATGCCAAGGCCAGAGGGTTATCGAAAAGCCTTAAGGTTATTTAAGCTTGCCGAAAAATTTTCCTTACCCATTATTACTTTGATTGATACGCCAGGTGCATACCCAGGTATTGGTGCTGAGGAGCGGGGTCAGTCTGAGGCAATTGCAAGGAATTTGTATGTGATGACTGAGCTTCAGGTACCTATTATTTCATTGGTAATTGGTGAAGGTGGTTCTGGTGGGGCTCTAGCACTCGGTGTTTCTGATCGCTTATCTATGTTGGAATTTTCAACTTACTCCGTTATTTCCCCTGAGGGCTGCGCCTCAATTTTATGGAAAAAAGCGGAAATGGCAGAAGTGGCCGCAGATACTCTTGGGATAACATCTACGAAATTGAAAAAATTAGACCTTGTGGATGAAATTGTTTCAGAACCTTTAGGCGGCGCTCATAGAGATTATGAAGTTACAATGAAAAATGTTAAACAAACCTTAAAGGATCAATTGATCCAGTTAAAGACTACCTCTATTGACGAGTTACTTAAAAATAGATACGAGCGATTAATGAGCTTTGGACAACATAGCCACAGTGAAAAATGAAAACCAAATTCAGGATAAAATTTATCAATCCTTCCAAGACAACTTCAAAAAAGATAGTGCTGACCTAGAAATTCTTTTAGGTTTAAGTGGGGGTTTAGATTCTTCCGTTTTACTTCACCTTCTAGCAAACATGCAAACTGAATTAGATTTTAAACTTAAAGCGATTCATGTTCATCATGGGCTTAGCTCATCTGCTGATGAGTGGTTAAATTTTTGTAAGGGAAAGTGCAAGTTTTTAGATATAGAATTTGATGCCGTCAAAGTTAAAATTAATGAGAAAGGCTCATTGGGAATTGAAGGGGAAGCTCGAGAATTAAGGTATGAGGTAATAAAGAAAAAACAAAAAGGCGTTGTAGCGCTTGGCCATCATCAAAATGATCAGGCAGAAACATTAATGTTGCAGCTTTTGAGGGGTTCAGGATTAAAGGGATTATCAGGTATGCCTGAGTTTGATGAAGAAAGAAAGTTTTGGCGACCTATGTTAACTATTAAAAAAGAGCTTCTAGAAAAATATGCAAGTGAGAACAATATTGAATACATTGAAGATGAGAGTAATGAAGATATAAATTTTGACAGAAATTTCATTCGTAAGAAAGTTTTGCCTTTAATGGAATCTAGATATCCATCATCAGTTGAGACAATAAGTCGTTCTGCAAGCAATATTTCAGAAGGTCATCATCTAAACGAATTATTAGCATTAAATGATAGTAAAAATGCTATGTCGGATGATGGTAGTTATTTGTTGATCAGCAATTTAAATAAACTTCCCAATTTAAGAGTAATAAATTTAATTCGTTGGTGGCTGTCATTTAATGATTTACTTATGCCAAGTAAAAAAAATATCGAAGAGCTCACTAGACAGGTTAATTATATAAAAAAAGATACATCGTTAAATTTAAAAATTTCTAATGACAATGCCATTCGTGCATTCGGTGACAAATTATTTATCGTAAATATGAAGAACAAATTGACTTCATATCATCTTAAATGGTCAGGCCAAGAAGAAATCGAGCTACCGAATAAATCAAAATTACATTTTGTAAAAACAAAAAAAGGTGGTTTGTCTTTATTAAAAGTTGGAGCAAAAACCCTTTATATCAAAGGTAGAACAGGTGGTGAAAAATTAAAACCTTTCCCAGATCAACCCAGCCGAAGCCTTAAATATCTTTTTCAAAAAGCAGAAATACCCCATTGGGAAAGAGACGAAGTTCCCTTGGTATATGCAAATGAAAAATTGGTTGCTGTGCCCAACCTTGGAATTCAATTTGAATATCAATCAAATATTGGCGAAGATGGATATCAAATCAAATGGTTACGAGATTAAAATAAAGGAAATTTTCCCATTAGTTAAACTATTAATTTCTGTACAATATCTCAATTATTAAATAATGTTATGTAAAAGAAAGTTAAAAAAATGAAAAGAATTTCTAAAACAGCTGGGGTACTTGCTTTATCAAGTATGTTGTTACCAACAGCCATAATGGCCGGTGAAGCAGTTAAGATTGATAGTATTGAAGTTTATTCACCAACATCCTTACCTTCAATTGGTTTACCTATTAAGGATGTACCATTTGCAGTTCAGACTGCTACAGGTGAGGAAATTAGGGAGCAACCTGGAGTAAGTATTGCTGACTATATGGTTAATAATCTCGAAGGTGTTACCGTAAACGAGGTTGGTGGTAACCCTTATCAGCTAGAAGTTAATTATCGTGGTTATAATGCGACACCTATTATGGGTAATCCTCAAGGTTTGTCCATCTATGTTGACGGTGTCAGACAAAATATGCCTTTTAGTAATAATGTCCTGTGGGACACGATTCCAGATTTTGCAATTGATGATATGCAATTGGTGGGTGGATCAAACGCTGTTTTTGGTCTGAATACGTTGGGTGGTTCATTAAGTATGCAAACAAAAAGTGGCCGAACTTTTAATAAAAATGCGATTGAAGGATCAGCAGGTTCATGGAAAAGGAAAACAGGCCTAATAGAGTCAGGCGGTGTATCTGATGACAATAAGTTTGATTATTATGCTGGCTACTCTTATTTTAAGGAAGATAGCTGGAGAAAACCTGCACCCTCAGAAGTTCAACAAGGTTTCGCAAAATTAGGATATGAGGATGAGGATACAAGAATTGATTTAAGCTATACACTCGCTCATAACAGCCTTACAGGTAACGGTATGGTGCCAAAATACTTACTAGGTGAGGACTTAGAGGGCGTTCATACAATTCCAGATAAAACAAGATCGCAGTACAACCAACTTCAACTAGCTGGTACAGAATTTCTAAGCGATACATTATTGGCTTCAGGTAACTTTTACTGGAGGAATCTTGATCAAAGTACTTTTAACGGTGACTTGAATGATGAGTTCTGTGATGATGATGCCATTGAAGAAGGAGAATGTACTGAGGCAGAAGAAAATGAAAATGAGGGTGTCTATAACCGGTCCTCAACAGATTCAAATGCTTATGGCATAAATGGTCAATTAACATTTGATGATAATTTATTTGATAGGCGTAACCAGTTTATTGTTGGTTCGGCATTTGAATATTCAAAAGTTAAGTTCTATCAGTCGGAACAAGAAATCGCAACACTTGATCCCAATGGTACCTTTTCAGGTGATAGAGAGGAAGTAGAGCAAAATACTGGCTTTACTGGCAAGACTTACACATCAAGTATTTTTGCTACAAATAACCACGCTATCAATGATAAATGGAGTATCAATAATTCACTTCGTTACAATTATGTAGATATTCGAAACACAGATACTTTAAATGGCGATGATGGGGCTGTATCCCTCAGTGGAGATCATGACTTTGATCGTTTAAACCCATCAGTGGGCCTTACCTTTTCTCCATATGATAATTTAACTACTTATGGTTCATATAATGAGGCCAATAGAGCGCCAACAAGTATTGAGCTTGGCTGTGCGAACCCCGAAAATCCATGTACATTGCCTACACAAATGGCTGATGATCCTCCACTCGAGCAAGTTGTTGCGAAAACTTTCGAAGCAGGGGCTAGAGGTCGATTTGCAAGCTTTTTAAATAGTAATACTTCATGGAATATCTCAGGTTACAGTGCTACGAACCATGATGACATTCTATTCATTTACACTGAAGCAAATACAACTGCAGGTTATTTTGATAATGTTGAAGAAACAACAAGAAAAGGTATCGATGTTGGCCTGAGTACAGCCTTTGAGACATGGACTGTAAGCATGAACTATAACTTTGTTAAAGCTCAATATGGGACTGATCTTACATTAGTCAGCGAAAATAATTCATCTGCCGATGATGGAGCGATTCAGGTCGAGGACGGTGATTACTTACCAAACATCCCTAAACACAGCTTCAAACTAAGGACAGTTTATAAACCAGACCCTGCTTGGTATTTAGGTGCTACAGTCACAGCATTTAGTTCTTCATATATGATGGGTAACGAGAACCAAGAAAATGATTCATCTGTAAATGGATTGCAAAGTGAGGTCCCAGGTTATGCAGTTGTAAACTTAGATGCAGAATATAACTTTTCAAGTACGTTAGAAGGTTGGAAAATATATGCGAAGGTTTCTAACTTGCTTGATAACAAATATTACACAGGTGGACGAATTGCCGAATCAAGAGTCAATGCTGATCGTTCATTCAGTGAGGAAGAAATTGCCACTGCATCGCTCGTTGGTGGGGCACCACGAGCAGGATGGGTTGGGTTACGTTACGAGTTTTAAAACGTAAACGTTATTCTATAAAAAAGGGCTCTAAGCCCTTTTTTATTATCTTCGGGTGTATATTATAATTTTAGTAAATTTGGTGTCATATGAGCCTTAAGTCGCAGCTTCTTATTTATATAAACTCTTTACTTTTGATCGCGACGTTAATTGGTTTGATGACTATTATGATGGTTACTCAAAAAAATGTAAGAGAGGAGGTCTTATCAACCATGTCTCTTGCTGAGTTTGCGATTGAGCAGGGAGTAAAAAAGAATCCTGACTTTTATCTATTCCAAAGAGATAACAATGAACTAGGTATTTCTGAATTATCAGGTATTCGCCATTTAAAAATTCAATTTTTTGATCGTAATGATGTTTTACTAGAAGAGACATTAAACACACCTGAAGAAATTAAACCGCCTCCATCTTGGTTCATCAATATAATCGAAAGCCTTTCTGCTAAGATATTTTTTTCTAAAATTAACATTGAACAAAGGGGAGAACTAACAGGATATGTTTTAATAAAACCTGAACCAATCTTTGAGTATGCAGAAATATGGCAACAAATTAAGGTAGGACTTTGGATTATCGTAAGCTTTCTTGTTCTTATAAATTTCGTAGTATTGCTTCTTTTTTCTCATATGATTAAACCTATCAATAAAATTATTGAAGGATTTGAGAAACTAGAAGCTGGTAACTTTAAATCAAAGATTAGAAAATCAAATATCCTTGAGCTCGATATTATTGGAAAAAAATTCAATAGCATGATTGATAATCTAAGGCAGAGTAATAATAAGATTCATAAATTAAGCCAAAATCTAATTGATGTTCAAGAACAAGAAAAAAGTGAATTAGCCAGAGACCTGCATGATGAACTTGGCCAGTCTCTAACTGCACTTCAAGCCGAAGCTGCATCAATCTCAAAAACAACAAAGAAGAAATCCCGTGATGAAGCCATATTTAATGTAATAAAATTATCAAAAAATATGATGCTGTCTACAAGGGAAATTATAAAAAAACTTAATCTAGGATTGATTGAAGACTTAGGTTTTGAGTCAGCTTTAATTGAATTATTTGAAAACTGGAAAAGAAGATTTAAAGGGGTAAAATTTGAATACTCAATTGATGAAAAAGCCATTAAAAAGATCACAAAGAAGAAAACGGCTCATCTTTACAGAATTTTTCAAGAGGCACTCACAAATATTTCAAAGCATTCATCGCCAAAAAAAATTCAAATAAGTATTAAACATATTGGTAATACTGATAGAACAAGAATTTTGATTAGTAACGATGGTGTTATCAATGACTCTTCCAATCAGGAGGGCCTTGGTCTCATAGGTATTGCAGAGAGGGTGAACCAAATTCAAGGTACTTTAGAAATTTCTAAAAAGAAATTGTTTAAAATAAATATTAATTTGAGTAAATAGATGACAGATTTATTAATTGTAGATGACCATGAAATCGTTCGAGCAGGCATTAAGCGCCTTGTTGAAAACACGCCAAATCTTAATATAGTCGCTGATTTAGGTTCTGGAGAAGAGGCCTATCAATTCCTACAAAAAAATACCGTTGATTTGATCATTATGGACGTTTCTATGCCTGGTAAAGGGGGAATAGAGACAACAAATCAAATAAAAAAAAGACATCCAAAAATAAAAATCATAATGCTCTCAATGCACGATAATGCCATGATCATCGAAAAGGCTATGAAGGCTGGTGCTGATGGTTATATTTTAAAGAACGACCTATCCGATGATCTACTGAATGCGGTTGAAAAAGTCATGAATAATGAGACGATTATCTCAGCGTCGGTAGATGTAAATGAATTTAAAGATTCACTTATCAAGGATTTAAATAACAAAGAATTTGAAATTTTTAAATCGCTTGCATCAGGTGAAGATTTATTATCTATCGCTGAAAAATTGAATATCAGTTACAAGACAGCAGCAAATTACCAGACATCAATTAAACAAAAATTGAATATAAAAAATATACTCGATTTTTATAATTTAGCTAAAGAGAATAAAATTTTATAAACAATTATGTTTATAGATCTATTGTTATAATCAATATAATCATACATCAGGCTTATTTATGGATATTGGAACGCCGTTAAGTGCCTCATCGACCCGAGTTATGTTATTGGGTGCTGGAGAGCTGGGTAAGGAAGTAATTATTTCATTTCAGAGGCTGGGTGTGGAAGTTGTCGCTGTTGATCGATATCAAAATGCACCAGGCCACCAAGTTGCTCACCGTGCTTATGTTATTGATATGACTGATGAAAAAAAATTAAGACAAATTATTCAAAAAGAGAAACCCCATTACATCGTTCCAGAAATTGAAGCAATTAATACAGATTTCTTATCGGAAGTAGATAGTGAGGGTTATTCCAAAATAATTCCTAGTTTAAAAGCAGTTCAGCTAACAATGAACCGAGAGGGCATTAGAAAGCTTGCTTCTGAAGAATTAGGCTTACCAACATCAAACTATGGTTTTGCAAGAAGTTATGAGGAGCTCAAAGATTTAATTCTAAATAAAATAAAATTTCCATGTTTTATTAAACCCACCATGTCATCTTCAGGGAAGGGTCAGTCACTCATAAAGTCTGAGAGTGAAATTGAATCTGCATGGAAATTTGCAGCAACTGGCGGAAGAGTTGACCAGGGTGTTGTGATAGCAGAAGGGCTTATTGATTTTGATTACGAAATTACATTACTCACTGTCAGGTCGAAGGACTCAAATGGTGAAGTCTGCACAAAATTTTGCGATCCGATAGGGCATCATCAAGAAAGTGGGGATTATATCGAAAGTTTTCAGCCACAACCGATGAGTGAAGCTGCACTAGAAAAGTCAAAAAAAATTGCAAAGACAATAACTGATTCCTTAGGCGGTCTTGGTATTTTTGGTGTTGAATTGTTTATTAAAAAGGATGAAGTATGGTTTTCAGAAGTTAGTCCCAGACCTCATGATACTGGGATGGTCACAATGGCGTCGCAAAAACAATCTGAATTTGAATTACATGCTAAGGCAATCCTTGGTTTACCGGTTGATACATCCTTGTCAAATCCAAGCGCAAGTAAAGTGATTTATGGTGACCACGATGCTGATCATGTTTATTTTGAGGGCGTAGATCAGGCACTTCAAATTCCTGGTGTTGACGTTAGATTATTTGGTAAACCTAAGTCGTTCAAAAAGAGAAGAATGGGCGTCATATTAGCTTCATCAAATTCGATGGAGGCTGCACTTAACAATGCAAAAGAAGCGGCTTTAAAAATTAAAACAAAACTAGAGAGATAGGATAATGAAAAAAATAGTATTAGTTTTTATCTTCCTTGTGGCAGTTCTTGGAGGTTTGACTTATTGGTTTTTTGAGAATTTAGATGATTTTATCAAAAGCTATATGGTTGAATATGGTTCCAAAATGACTAAAACTGATGTTGAGGTTGATTCTGTCAAAACTGATATTTCAAAAGGGGAGATTTTAATAAATAGAATTGGTATTGAGAACCCAAAAGGCTTTAGTAATAACGAGGCTTTTGAGGTAAAAAAAGTTAAGATTAATATTAACAAAGAAACTTTAAATCAAGATGTAATAGAGATTCCTCTTGTATTGATAGATAATCCAGAGATTATCTATGAATATAATGGAAAAAAGACCAACTTTAATGTTCTTAAAGACAATATCCAAAATTATCAAAAAAATGTAAATAATTCATCCAGTGGAAAAAAAATAAGCCAAGTAACTGAAAATAAAAAAACAAAGGAAAATAATGATAAAAAAAGCTCTAAAACTTTTTTTATTAAGGAATTAAAAATTGTAGATTTAGAAATAAAAGCAAGGGTAAGCTCTATAAAAAAAGATTTTTTAAATAAAAAAATCCCATTGATAGTAATTAAAAATATTGGCTCAGAAACAACAGGGGCTTCACCTGAATTTATTTTAGAAAGTGTTATTTTAAAAATAGATGATAATTTAGAAACTGTATTTGACTTTAAATCACTTAAAACTGATATTAGAAATAATGTAAATAAAATCATCGACAAGCTTAAAGGAGTTAAGAAAGATAATCCTGGTAAAGAAAAGATAGATCACAAAAAAATAATTAATAATCTTAAAGATTTGTTCTAATACTTAAAAGACGATAAGTTAAGTTACCCTCTTTGTGCTAAAATCGCGCGTCTAGTAAATTTAATGGTCATCCATCAATGAATCAAAAGCTTCGTAATATCGCAATTATTGCCCATGTTGATCATGGTAAAACCACTCTTGTTGATAAATTATTACAACAATCAGGTACATTTGCTGAGCATCAGC
>Ga0206129_10006123_pt1 | contig 12358 bp, 12 predicted proteins | sample Helgoland_Spring_8_FD_148616 | JGI IMG/M metagenome (GOLD analysis project Ga0206129, IMG submission 148616) | Pelagic subsurface seawater microbial communities from Kabeltonne, Helgoland, North Sea - Helgoland_Spring_Bloom_20160502_2 | ecosystem: Environmental > Aquatic > Marine > Epipelagic ...
TGCGAATTTTCTCGCTAATTGAGAACCTGAAGTACCTAACATTCCATAATCTAATACTTCATTTGCATTTATTTGTCTCATTGAAGAACCATCAAAACAAAGTACTGGTAAAAATTTTATAAATTCATTTATTTTTAATTCTGGGTCATTTTCGTATATATCTAATCTACAACTATAATCAGTAATAAGTCTTAATGCTCGATTTGGAGCGAAATCAAAAACATAACAATCCTTTTTTAATATTAATTCTTCATTAACATCATTTTTATTCTCTAGAGATATAGTCCATGGAGATTGAACTCTAAAGGCACTTTGAAAATAGGTTTCTGGAGAGGTTGTGTTTCTTAACATAAATATACCTGTCCAAGGTTTAACAGTCACTCCAGTAGTTAATTTTCCACATGACAATGTTATTGATTTAGATTTAAGAGGATTGTTTATTTTTTCTAAGACTGGTTTTAAAGACTTTACTCCGATACCTGCTTCTGCTCCTGCACAAACAATCACCTCGTAGTCTTGGAAAAAAATATTTTGTCTTTCCATTAACAAGTTTTTCATTGCATAACATGAAGAAACTGAGGGTAAAAACCAAAAAGTGTGTGATAACGCATCTAATAGTCTAGTATCACCAAACGGTAAGACTGGTTTTGAAATTCCCAATTTTAAACTGTCATAAATATTTTCAAAACCAGAACCTCTAATTAAATCTAACCATTTTTGAACTTCATTTTTATATAGAAATTCTGATTTATCCTTTTCACCTTTTGCCTTAAAAAAAACATTTAAATCAAACTCATTAAATTCACCGGTTGATGTAATTTGAGTAATCTGTTCTGGTAATTGATAAGTCATCATAACCATTCTAGGTAAAGATTTGTAAGGACTATCTTTACCTTTCCAATTATTTTTAGCATCTTGTTCATCGGAATAAGTCCAATTAAAAATCTGTTCTTCGATAAATTCCCCAGACTCAATTGCTCTAAATGGAGTTCCGCTTAAGTATAGATAATGATTTGTTTTTAATGGAGAGATATTTTCGTCCCAACTTTCAATACCTTCTCCAACTGCTAATGTTTGTTCTCTCGTATCCTCGTGTTCATATAATTCTTTTGCTGTATCTCTCCAAGAACCATAATGATATTCATCAAGTACAATACAATCCCATTTAATTTTATGTGCCCATTTATTTTTAATTTTAATACCACCTAAAGAATTTTTTCCTAAAAAATCTTGAAATGAAGCAAAACAGGCAAACGGTTTAGATTTATCTATATCATTGTAGGAATTTGTATCTTTAGAAACAAACTGCCACTCTTTAAAATTTATATGTGAGTAAAGGTCATCTCTCCAAGAGTTTTCAACAGCAGGTTTAAAAGTTAAAATCAGTATCTTGTCCCATTTCATTTTTTTTGCAAGTTCATATGTTGCAAAAGTTTTTCCGAATCTCATTTTGCAATTCCATAAAAAATGAGGAGTTTTTTTTTCAATTGAATTATAATTTTTAAAATATTTAGAGGTTTTGTTTACAGCATCATTCTGTTCAGGTCTTAAATCAAAGTTTTTGTTTCTTATTGTGTCAAACTTTACATTTTCTTTAAGCGAAATAATTGCACTTTTTACATCATTAACCTTACAATCAAACCACTCACCACCTACATTTTTATAACCACTCTTGATTAAAACTTTGTGAACATCTTTATCTAAAAAATAAGAACCATCATTTCTCATTGAGGATTCTAATAATAAAACTTCATATCTTTTAATATTTGTCGGACCTTTGGTGGGATAATGCTCTTTCATTCTTTCATCTAGAGACCTCGCTGTATATCCAATTTTAATTAAATCTTTATATTCAGGTGTATTTTCTGTATATGCATATATTTTCGGGTTATTATCTGGTTTCAGAGGAAAAAAATCTTTCTTCATATTATTACATTGGTCTTATCATATCGTTGATAAACTTTATTTCATTTTCTGTTAAATTATATTTTTTGTATAAATTTTTATCATCTAACTTATTTTCAAAATTTTGCACTGGCACAAGTCTATAGACAGACCTAGATGTATTTTGAGTATTTTTAATCATTAACACTAAAAATCTGAAAAACTTTGTTTTAATGTAACTTATTGTATTTTCACATTCTTGCTTGTTTTTAAATGGACCAATTTCTAAATATGTTTCTGTACATATATCTCCAGGTTTTCCATAAAATGGAACATTAATTATTTGATGTGGAAAACTTTCTCCAGCACCATATGCTTTAGAAATAAATATTTTATGTTTAAAGATATTCTTATTTCCTTGATTTACTTTTTTTTGTTCAATAAATCCAAAACCTTTATTTTGATAAATTCTTAAATCATTTTTACTTTGAGTTTTTTTTCCTCTGAAATCTGCTGAAATTCCATAGGGTCTTCTTGGACTAACCAATTTATCAAACTTATTTTCATTAAAATTTAAAACTTTTCTAATAATTGAAATAGATTTATTATATCTAATAAAAAAATTTAAGTTTTTTTCTAGAAGAGGTCTTTTTAGTAAATCCTTCTTATTATTATTAATATTTGTAATTTGACATTCGCCTGAATAATCTTTCTCCCATAAAAAATAACAAACACCTCCTTTTATTTCTACGCCTGGAAAACAATCTGATGAGTTTGGAAAATCAAAAATTTTTGAAATTCTTTTATCATTTAGCATTTCTTCTCTAAATTTATCCAATCCTTTTCCTCCTGAATACCATCGCGAAGGAATTATCATAATTAAAAATTTTGGACTTAATTTTTTAGCAGTTTCAATAAATTTATGGTAAATAGGAATAGCGCTTCCACCTCCACCACCTCCATCACTCATCTGATATGGTGGATTACCAATAATTACATCAAATCTCATATCAAATATACTACCGAGGTTTTGTTCATGTATAAAGGAATAAGCGTAATTTTCTAATTTTTTGTTTCTATTATATAGTTCTTTACCAACATTGCAAAATTCACAAACATTTTTTGAATTCCATTTATGAGAACTATTAATCAATTTGATATTTCCTTCAACATCATTAAATTTTGAAATTGAAAATTCACTATTAGCATATTTTGAACAATATAAGGTTCTCCTTGATATTAATGAGGTTAGTTCAGTTATGCTCAAACCATAAACTTGATTTTTTAAAATATGATTAATTCTTTTTTCAAGATTTGGTATTTTTCTTTCCAAACCATCAATTAATCTAGAAGTAATCTCTCTTAAAAAAACTCCAGTTTTTGATACTGGGTCAAGAAATTTAATATTTTCATCTTCCCAGATTTCCTTTGGAAGATTATCTAACATTAGTTTAGCGATTTCAGGCGGAGTAAAAACTTCATCACTACTTAAGTTTGAAATGCAGGTTAAAATATCAGGATTATAATTTTTTTTTAACTCCATATTTTGGAATTATATCCAAAAAATGAGTTAAAGGGTACTCTTTAATAGGAGATGGTATAATTACCTCATCACCCAAATCTGAAAACAAAGTTCCTTTTTCAAATGGAGCATAATCTATAAGATTTTTAAATTCAAAATCTCTTCTTTTAATTTTATCATTCACTAAACTCCATTCTGAAAAAATAATAAATTTATCATTTTTTACCTTTTTTAATGATAGAGCATCTGCATGAACTAGATTTAATTTTAATATGTATTTTATACAATCTAGTAATTTCTGATTAATATTAGATTTAAATTTCCTATTATACAAATCAAAGTATTGATTAAACAATCTTTCTCTTGCTGAAATTATATTATCTTCCAAAATATCTATTCCATAAATAGATGTAAAAATTTGAATTGAAAATTTTTCAAATTCATACTGATTTTTGCTATAATTTTTTTTAAGAATATTTAATTTAAAATTTAATACTTCTATAAGAAAATTACCATCACCACATGCTGGTTCTAAAAATCTGGAGTCTAATCTTGATGTTTCTGTATTGATTAAATTTAACATATCTAAAACTTCTCTTTTAGAAGTCAAAACTTCACCAAAATTTGAAACTCTACTTTTATCTTTAATTTGTTGTTCTTTATTTTTCATTTATTTTTTTGCAACTCTTTTTAATGTTCTCTTTCTAATAAATCTTTTCCACTTATTTATTGTGAAATCTTTTGCTGATTTTGTGCCTTCTATTGTACTTTTTGTAATTTTATCTAACATTTTTATTCTTATAAATTACTCCAATGAGCATCATGTTTGCAAGCACCACAATTAGAACAAACAATCCATCTACAAACAATACATTCATAATTCTTTGAATTATCAACTGCAATTTTGCACTCCTTACAAACACTTTCTCTAAATTTTTTATTTGATTTTACTATGAGTTGTGGTTCTAAACCTTTTTTTATTAGATAAATGTTATGAATTACCTTTAATAATTCAAAATGCATATCTTTTATTTTATCTACATAATAATTAAGTTTTTTTGTAGCATCTTCTTTGGCACTTTTAATTTTGTCTTTATCTAAACTATTTAAATATGGAATTATATAAATATAATTGGGTTTTTCCCATGCATCAGTTTCTTTATAGATTGACCAATCAGAACACTTAAAAAATAAGTAACCTTCATCAGATTCACTTTTTCCTATACTTCTATCTAATATGACTAACCCGTGAGAAATATGAAAACCTAACCAGATTTTATTTTCAGAATTTTTTTTTATAAAAATTTCCACTTAAAAGTTAACCTTTCGTGCATTTAAATAAACAATTTTATTCACTCTTTCTTCATTTATTTCTCGGTTACTAAATCTCTTAAGGTTTTTCCTTGATAACACCAATAACCAGCACCTTGTACTTGACCCCAATCATAACCCATTTCATTAGTTACTAATAATGCTGACCCAGACAATGTAGTTTCTTTTTCCCTAAAAATTATTTTGCCATTATCAGAAACTGTACAAGTTATACTTTTATCTTTTGAAAAAGTGAGAGTTGTTCCCTTTTGTATTCCTAGAATCCCAAAATAATCAATTCTACCCCTTTTCTTTCTAGCGTTTTCTAATGCTTGTTTATCTTGTGGTGTTTCAACTATATCTTCTTTTGGTGTAACATTTTTTCCACCCATAACTTCAGCAATTTCTAAGATTGCTTTTGCTTGTTCTGGGGTAGCATTAAAAAATTCTCTATTTTGTCTAATTCTTTTATCATCCAATCCTTCATGTATTTTCTTTTCAATTACTGAGGCATTTTCTACTTCAACAGCATAATAACATTCAAAGGGTAAAGGTGTGCTTGTGTTATCTAATTCTCTAACCCTTCTATCTAAATTATCAGTAATTCCAACTTTGATAGTGTCAGGCATTGCCTCATTTGTAAGGATGTAAACTATTTTAGACATGCTATAATGTAAAACTACTAATTCTAAATGTCTATTGTTTTATATAAAGAATCATATTTAACTAATCTATTGTGAACAAAAAATTAAAATCTTACCTTAATGAAAATGGTCTTAGGTTTAATTTAAATGAACAAAGAATATGGAAATATATTGAAGAAACATTTGGAGAAAATAGAGCACGAGAACTTAGTGATATTTTTGATGAAACTTATATAGACAAAGGCAAAGCAATTGATGTAAGCAGAAAATATCAGTTTTGTAATTCTTTTGAGGAAGCAACAACTTTGATGTATTTTCAATCCAATTGGTTTCTGAAAAACTCAAATATTATTTTAGATGATATTTTAAAAAGTGAACCCAAATCTATTTTAGAATTAGGTTGTTATACGGGCATCTTTTCTAATTATTTAACTAAAACTTTAAAAAACTCTAACATTACAGGAGTAGATATTGAAGATAATTTAATAAATTTTGGTAAAGACAAGTTCAATAATGAAAAACTTAATTTAATTTGCATTGATTATAAGGAATTAAAAAAATTAAATAAAAAATATGATTATATTTTTACTAATTTCGGTATTGAAAAAATTCCAAATCCTAAATTTAACACCTACAAAATAAGAGAAAATAATAATTATAAGTCTCAATTAAAATATTTTTCTAATTTTTTTTTATATTTAAATGAAGTAGCAGAAGAAAATACAAAATTTTTTTGTTTAGCAAGAATATCATCATTGGAGTGTTTATTATCTATGGTAGATGCTGCACACTCAATTGGGTGGAAGTGGATAAGCGATGATTTAGAATATGTAAACCATGAAAATGAATCTATTCCTAAGTTATGCTTTTATAAAACAAAGTCTGAGAAAATGGATTTAGAGAGATTTATAAATGAAACTCTTAAATTAAAAAATGAGGATAATAATGAACTTTTTCAAATATCTAAATTTGAAAATGAAAAACTAAAATTAAAATTACTCAATAAAGATAGTTATAAATATGAACAAACAAATGATGAGTTGTTTTATGAAATTTACAAACAAGATGATTTATATGTTTTGTTTGCATGGACTACTCTGGGTTATTTTAGATATAAAAAGTTTACCACTAAAGATAAGCTTGTAGAATTGTTTATAGATGAAACTGGATTAACAATTGATGCTGATAGAATTAACTAGATAATTTAAATTTAGAGATTAATGCTTCCATATTGTCTTAGCCCAACAACAACCATTTGTATATTCAGAGCAACCTAAAAAATACTTTTTGAATTTTGGTGTCCATATTACCAATGTGGGTTTTCTACAATCTGGGCACTCTATATAATTTGTTGGGTTATCAACTAGTTTTCCCCCCATTTTTTCAACTTCTTCCTTTATCCACCAAGTAAATTTTTTAAAGATTTTTTCATAATCAGATTTGGATATCTTATTTTCTTTATAATCCTCAAAAGCATCTATAGTCGTGTATCTTTTAGACATTAAATTTTCTATTTCAGAGGAATGTTTTGAAACCAATTGTTCTTTCTTTAAAAATTCTTCTCTTTCTTTTCTTGCCTTTTCCTGTTCTGCGGGTGATTTATATGACAAATCAAACTCACAATAAGGTGTACAAAAAACAGTTTCTGGCTTTGCATTAATTCTTGGCATTGAAATAAATGACTGACAGCTCTCACACTCAATTAATTTTTTTGTATCAAATAGCTGGTTATCGTTTTTATCAAATACATTGGGATTTTTTTGATCACACTTAGAGCATTTAAATTTATTATAAAAGCTACTTAAATCAGCAACTCTTACATCTCCACCAAACATTTTTTTTTGATGGTTTCTGTCTAGTTCAACGTTATACCCACATCTACAAGAAACCTTAATTATGCTACAATCTAAGGACATTAAACTTTATTTTGTCATATTTTTTTATTATTGTACAGAATGCATAAATTTAAGTTTCTCACATCTTTTCCTATTACGTCTAGTTTAATCCATTCAACTTACTCAAAATCATATACGATTATTTATGATCAATTTAATGAGGCTATTAAGATTCCTCAAAAATGGGTTGAAGATATAAAACATGTAGAATTTAGTGAATTGCTAGCTTCTTCAATTGGTCCTCTTGCTTTATTTTTTAGCTGGAAAAAAAGACATAAGGAAGAGTTTTCAGAAATAGCCTCAGGTGTACTTGCCTCAAGCTTTATTCATGGTGATCCAATTGGAACAATCACCTCAATAGTAGTCCTTGCTTATCGTTACGACAAAGCATCCAATAAGCATGAATTACGTAATTTAAAATGGGGTGTTATTAAAGGTGGTGTAAGCATTGGCGCTTTTGCAATAACGGTTAAAGCAATGGGTGTATCTTTAGTTAGTTTTTTAGTTGGGATTTGTATTGCAGCAGTTGTAAGAAAAACAGTTTCAACTTTAAGGTTTTTTGAATATTTAAAATTTATCAGATCTTTAAAAGTAAAAATTCCTAAACTTAAAAAAGATATTTCTAGACGAGAATTTATCTCTTTAAATATATTTGAATTCAAAAATGCCTGATGGTATCATCTATATAGCTAGAAATAATTCTAATCCTGAAAATCATTATAAAATTGGTAAAAGTTATAAAGCCGATCCAATACATAGAATGCGAGAACTCACTAGTGAAACAACAAATTATGAAGGTGAATATCAAGCTACAGGATACGTTTTAGTTTCAGATGTAGATAATTGTGAGAGAATTATACATAAAAGCTTATCAAGTAATAGAATTCATCAAAGAAGAGAGTTTTTCAATATTCATCTTAATGAAGCAATTAAATCTATAAGATCAATACTTAAAGATCACATAATTAAGGATGAGCTTTATGAAATAGACAATAATGATGCTAATAGTGATCTTGAATATGGTGATTATCGATTATTTAATGAAAGTAATTCGATATTGAGATTTGTAAACATAGACGAATTGCAGTCATTAAATTTTTTTCAAGTTTGTAAATTTGCAGATCACTATAATTGGCCATGGGATATAAGTTGTCATGGAGGTGGTTGTCTTAGTGACTTAAATCATGCTTTTTTTGTACTAATTAACAAATTAAAATTTATACAAAAATATTCTGAGGATCAAAACTTTACACCAAATATACTCCAAACTAAATTAGAACCAAAAAAGGTATCAAACAAAGATTCATTAAAACTTCAAAATTTTATTTCAGATATAAATTTTAGTGAATATTTTACAAAGATTAAATTTCCGAATAATTTAGGATATATTGGAGTGGTTATGAATTTGATAGGAGAAGAAATAGAAAGAGAAAATAAAAAAATTACTAAATTTTTAATACCTAATTTTAAAAAAATATTCCCTAATCAATATGAAATAATTGAAGAACTAGATAAAATATACTACTCAGGTGATGTAATTAATTGCTGGAAACTCTCACTTTTTGAAAAAATGATATTAGCTTCTAATGATGAGAGATTTATTAATAACAAAAGATATATTTAAAATCCAAGCAATAATTTTGCTATATAAAAAAGCCCAAAACAAATTATTACTAGTAAGATTAACCCAGAAAAAAAATTCCAAATAAACATATCTGATGATAGCACAAATAAATTAAAAATTAATATTAGAACCAAATAAACTATTTAATTCTTTGATCAAATCCTTAAATTTTCTAGGAAAACTCATATAGCCTGTGCAATATTTTGCTTTTCCGTTTCTATTTCTTAATTTTAGTTCCCAATTATAACCATCTGTTAATTGCTCTAACTCAGGTTCTTTCACAGGATATTTTTTACTCCAGTTCCAAACACCAATTTCATCAATTTTATCCCAGAACGTTAAAATTTTGTATTCAGGTAAATTAATTATATTTTCATCTCTATGATTACGAACTTTACCTTTATTTCCATCTAGCAATTCAACACTATCAGGCTCCATCATTGAAAAGCAGCTGAAATAAATGACTTCTTTTTTCACTAATCTATTAAAAGTTTGTAAGTCAAATAAACTAACTCAAAAACTATATATGCTTCAAGTATTGTCATTTTGATGCTGCTTTCTTAATTTCTTTAACTACCATTAAGTAGTTACCTTTAAGAACTTTATGACCTTTTAAGTGTTTTGAAAATTCTTTGTATAAACTCTCATAATACCAGGCAACTTGCTTGGGAGATGCTGTAAACCTGTTCCATATTTTTTTACCTACTCTTTTATAATCATTAACAATACAGGTACCGTTATGTAATTTATCACAAAGGGATACAAACATAGAAGATTGACCTTTTTTCTTAATATCAGAGATGTATTTCTTTTTTCTTTCCTGCCAAGGTGGCTTTGGAACGACTACAGTATCACTACACTCATCAACTATTTTAGCAACTTTACTACCAAACTGCTTTTTAATTTCTTTTAAAATTCTTAATCCACCTTGATCTTCAACAGCATCATGTAATAAACCTCCTATAGCTTCATCAGTAGTGCCACCATCTTCAATGATATTATTACTAACGGATACTAAGTGAGTGAAGTAAGGAATTCCTGTGCCTTTACGGTTTTGTTTGAAATGTATCTTGTAGGTAAAATCTAAAGCTTCTTTATATTTTTTTTTATCTATTTTTTTACTTAACAAATTGCTCATTATTATAATTATCAATCATACTTTTTTAATAAAAAAATAATAGTAAATATTATTAAAATCAATTATTAAATTATACAAATAATTCTACAGTCTTTTGGAATTTATAAATTCTTTCGTCAAATCTAATATCACTAAATCTAATAGGTCTAACTAAGTGCAGACCATCTATCGATTTAACTCTACTTAAAGCTACATAGGTCATACCATGAGCAAATGATCCTGAGTCAAAATCTATAATAGCTTTATCGAAGGTTTGACCTTGGCATTTATGTATGGTTGCAGCCCAAGCTAATCTAATTGGGTATTGTTCAAATTTACCAATTACTTTAGGTTCAAATTTTTTATTCTTAATGAAATAATCAAATTTTTCCCACACTACTTTTTCAACTTGAATAATTTTTTTTCCAAGTTTTACAAAAATTTTATCTTTTTCTAACTTATCGATAAAACCTATTGTCCCATTAACCCACCTTCCATTAGGGTCATTTTTTGTTAACATTATCTGAGCACCAACTTTAAGTTTTAAATCTTTTTCTGACATCATTTCATTTGATTTAAAAGATCCCGTCACTTTCCCCAAATAAGAAAATTCTTGAGATTCTAAATTTTTTAATTGTGCATGATTTACTTGATAAGTTCTTTTATTAGTGGGTGCTAATAAAATTAATCCATTAGAAAAAAAATTTAAAACATCATCTTCAAGTTTTATTATTCTAGAAGAAATTGCGGATGGTTTTCTTTGAAACGTCACAGATATTTCATTGACACATATTTGATTTTTTAAAAAATCTTTTAGTTTGTCATCTTCATCTTTTGACCATTTTTTACCTGTATTTGGGTATATAATTTTAATTTCATTCTTTGCCTCATGATTGCTGCTGTTATCAGTTTCTTTCCAATTTTTAAAAGTTATTGGATATTTTTGCTTAATTTTACTTAATCTTTCCTGATAACTACTAGAATCTTTATCAATTACCCTTTGATTAAAAAAATCTAAAACTTCATTGGTTATTTCGTTTCTTCTTATATTTTCTAATTTTTGTATAAAATTTTCGTCTTTTTGCCTAAAAATTTTTTCAAACTCCATTCTTTTTGGATCTAATATTTTAAACCATTTAGAATTATAAAAAAAATTTCCTTCTGGATACATCTTATCTAACACTTCTTTTTCAGTTTCTATTGCTACTGGAGCTAATTGAAAGACATCTCCAACAAATAGCATTTGGACACCACCGAATGGCAAATCATTTTCTCTATTTATTTTTAAAGACCTGTCAATTGCGTCCATTAAATTAGGATTTACCATAGATACCTCATCTATAATGAGCGTATTTAAAGATTTTAAAAAATCTTGATTACGTAATATTTTGCAATCTTTTCTTTTTAGTATGTGATGTGGATAACCAAAAAAAGAATGAATTGTTCTACCCCTACATTTTATTGAAACTATTCCTGTATAAGCAAGTATCATCACATTTTTTTTTGTATTTAATCTAAAGTATTCAACAAAAGTTGATTTGCCTGTTCCTGCTTTACCAGTAAGAAAATAAGATTTTTTTGATGTTTCTAGGTTAACCCTTAATTCTTTAAACTGTTTTGACTCATAGAAATTTTTTGGAAGAACAGTTCCTAAATCAAATTGTGTTACATCATTCATTATTCAATAAAAAAATTACGTATTAAAAATGTTAGTTCAATAATTATAAGTTTTTCAATCATTTAACCTCATCAATTGGATTTAGATAATAATATACTTTCTTACAAAAGTGAGGACTATTTAAAAGAGGAACATCCATATCAATACTATCTAAACAATGACCCATAGCTTCATCAAATTTATCATTATGATAATGGCAAGTATAAGCAATCCAATAAACTGTCGTTAAATAAAAAAGCCCTAAACGTTCAATAGTATCTGGTAGTTTTTTTATTAAATCTTTGTAAGTTTCTTTGTTATGAAAGCATTTAGTAAAGATCTTAGTCACTTTTTTGTTTTCTATGTGTAAATTACAATAATGGGTTAAATCCCCAATATTTTCCACATCAATAGTGATTTTAATATCTTCTCTAAATTTTTCTACGTGGCTATTTAAGTAATGAACTTTATTCATCTATTGATTTCATCATCTTCTAAAAATCTGTCTAAATTATCAACCATCTCATTGCTATCAGCAGTTTTAATCATATCGTTATTATTAGTTTGTTCTAATTTTTCTTCACTCTTCTTAATAGTATTTTTTGCTTTATTTAAAAATTTATAAAAATAGAAATAACTAAAAGTTACAATCAAGATTAATGTATTTTTAATTAAGAAAGAAATGCCTATATAGTTTCCAGTAT
>Ga0206129_10006127_pt1 | contig 12352 bp, 9 predicted proteins | sample Helgoland_Spring_8_FD_148616 | JGI IMG/M metagenome (GOLD analysis project Ga0206129, IMG submission 148616) | Pelagic subsurface seawater microbial communities from Kabeltonne, Helgoland, North Sea - Helgoland_Spring_Bloom_20160502_2 | ecosystem: Environmental > Aquatic > Marine > Epipelagic ...
CCGAGGTGACAGCGCCCAGCACTGCCAGACTGCTGCCCTGAACGAAATCCCTGCGTGTAATGGCGCGATGCATGCCCAACTGCTTATCGGTCTTCCGTGTCACTGGTCGATCCTCGTTTTAATCATGTTTTAAAAAGTACGCACTTCGATCGTAAAGGTCTCGCTATTTTTCTGCTGCTAAATTAGGAGCAGGGCGTGTCGGCGTAATGGGTGATTTTCCATTCATCGTTAATGGCATCCACCAAATACCAGCCGCAGCTTGTTTCGGTAACATCACCTGCGTAGTAGTCGGTCCAAACCGTCATCACGCCAGAAGTTGTGGCGTTGATCGTTGTTGCGGTCATGTCGGTTAGCTCGGCACGAACCCAGCCTTCTTCCCGCCAGCTGTCCATGGGGGCTGTAAGCCATTCCCGGCTGGGCGTGGTGCTGAGCGAGCCGTCCGAGCCATGAGTCACGATCTCGCTATGGTAGTGCGTCAAAATCGCTTCAACATCTTGGTAGGGGGTGTCTGCCCATAAGGGACCGTAAGAATTCTTAAACCAAGCTCCCGCGGTCTGCTCGCTATCAGCGCTGGCAATTAGCGGGGAGACCAGTACTACGCCGGTCAGTAATAAGGTGTGAAAGATATTTCTCATGGGGTCATAGATCCTAAGTCAGAGATAGAGGTGCCGTATCTGTTGGGCCTACCTTAACAAACTCGCTGATTTGCGTACTCGCGCTTATAGGGTAGGAATAGCCCATGGGTGGCGAGGTGCCTTCACTCATAGGCGCTATTGCCCTTGCCCGGCGGTACCACTTCATAACCCGGCTCCTCGGGTTCGTCATCAGTCATTTCCGGGGGAAAGCCCTCTGCAAGCACTTGCGTCTCACAGGCTTCCTCCAAACGTCGAATAATATTGGGCGACCACTCCCGTTCACCAAACCTGGCCTGTCCGTCTTCAAAGATCTTGATCAGCTGGGGAGAGATTTCCAGAGGTACGCCGGCCTGGTCGGCCATGCTTTGAAATAGGCCGATGTCTTTTAATACCAGGTCCATGGTGAAATTAATGTCACGACTGCCATTTAAAATAACCTGACTTTCGGTTTCATGGACAAAGGAATTGCCCGACGAAATGCGAATGGCTTCGTAAACGGTGGCTAGGTCGAGGTCAGACTGTTGAGCCGTCACCAGCGCCTCACAAAGGGTGACCAAATTGGCCGTTGCCAGGTAGTTGGTCATCACCTTTATTTTCGATGCGCTGCCCAAGGACCCACTGTGTAAAACCCGCCGCCCCAGCACGGTTAATAACGGCAAGATTTTTTCGAACACCGGCCGTTCACAGCCCGCCAAAATGGCGATGTTGCCGGTGGCGGCACGATGACAGCCACCAGAAACCGGGCAATCAGCGGGGTCTGCGCCAGCCTGCGCAACCTTGTGCCCCAAGCGCTGCACCTCACGGTAGTCGGTGGTGCTCATTTCTATCCAAATTTTGCCGGGTTTTAGGCCGGCAATCACCCCGTTTTCGGCCTCCATAACCTCCGCGCAGGCCTTTGGGCTCGGCAAACAGGTAATGATCACGTCAGCGGCTTCTGCCATTTCAGCAGGGGAGTTGGCCCATTGCGCGCCGCCGTCCAAAAACGGTTCTGCTAGGGCCTGATCGAGATCGCGAACGATTAAGGGAATGTCATTGCGGAGCAGGCTACCCGCCAGCTTGGATCCCACATTACCCAATCCAATAAATCCTACTCGCATGGCGGTGTTATCCTTCTAGCCAATAAAAAAATTGATAACTTCAGTACGTTAAAGTGCGTAAATTACTGGATTCAACGCCTAAGGAAAACGAAAAATGAAAGCGGCAGTTTGTCGGGCTTTTGGGCGCCCTTTAACCATTGAAGATGTCGATATTGCAGAGCCCCGTGTGGGTGAGGTCAAGGTTCGGTTAACCGCTTGCGCCATTTGTCACAGCGATGTCATTTTAGTGGATGGCGGTTGGGGTGGTGATTTACCCGCAGTGTACGGTCACGAGGCCGCAGGTATCGTGGCATCAATCGGCCCAGGCGTCACAGGTTTGAAGCCGGGGGATCCTGTGGTGGTAACACTTATTCGCTCTTGCGGCAGTTGTCACTATTGTAAACAGTCGATTGAAACCCAGTGCGACGGTGTTTTTCCTTTAGACCAGCAAAGCCCATTATCGGATAGCAGCGGCCAAGTCGTGTCCCAGGGGCTTAACAGCGGTGCTTTTGCTGAGCAGGTGGTTGTAGAGCAAAGTCAGGTTTGTGTCATTCCCGAGGATATTCCATTGGACGTTGCATCAATTTTAGCCTGCGGTGTACTGACGGGTTTTGGTGCGGTGGTTAATACGGCGCAGGTCAAGGCGGGTAGTACGGTAGCTGTCATAGGCTGCGGCGGTGTCGGGATTAACAGCATTCAGGGTGCGGTTCATGCCGGTGCCTCACAGGTTATTGCGCTCGATTTGCTCGATGAAAAGTTGGAGCTTGCCCAGCAGTTCGGAGCGACACACGCTGTTAATAGCGCTGAAAAAGACTGTATCGAGCAGGTTATTGCACTGACAGGTGGTCGCGGCGTTGACTATGTATTTGTCACTGTGGGTGCGAAGGCGGCCATTGAGCTGTCAGTCAATTTGCTGGGGAAGTCTGGCACTGCTGTTATTGTTGGAATGCCAGCATCGGGTGTTATGGCACAGTATGACCCCGGCGAGTTGGCAGCTCGAGGTCAGTCTGTTCTGGGATCTAAGATGGGGTCAGGGTCGGTGAAGCGCGACATTCCTAAGTTAGCGGCTTTGTACCAGAGCGGTGAGCTCAAGCTGGATCAGATGATCAGTGGGCGGTACGCATTAGAGGAAATTAATGAAGCCATTGCTTCGGTCAAACGGGGCGAGGCATTACGTAACGTGGTCATTTTTTAATGGTGATTAAAGAGTTCGAAACTTTCGTCGTTGGCAACCCACCCCCACGCTTTGGTGGGCGTTATTTTATTTTTGTGAAGCTGGTAACCGATACGGGCATTGTCGGTTACGGCGAAGTCTACTGCGCCACTTTTAGTGCCGAAACGGTCGAAGTGATGCTCAGAGATACCGCAGAGCGGTTTGTGGTTGGCCACGACCCTTTTCATATTGAGAGGCTTTGGCGTCGAATCTACGGTGCGGGCTACAACCTGCGTCCTGACGTCTCGTTGGTCAGCGTTCTGTCTGCCTTGGAAATGGCCTGCTGGGACATTGTTGGCAAGGCCTGTGATAAACCGGTTTATGAGCTATTGGGTGGAAAGGTTCATGAGCGCCTGCGCAGCTACACCTATATTTACCCTTCTTCGGGTGACGTTTATCCCGAACCCGGCGACACGGATAATGTTTATGTTAACCCCGATAGGGCGGCACAGCGTGCGCTTGATTACGTGAAGCAAGGTTTTACTGCGGTTAAATTTGATCCTGCCGGTCCGTACACGATTTTTGACGGAGGCATGCCTACGGGGCAGGAACTAGACCGCTCTGAAAAGTTTACTCGCCGTATTCGGGAGGCGGTGGGCCCCGATGTCGATTTGTTGTTTGGCACTCACGGACAATTTTCTCCGGCCGGGGCTATTCGGCTCGCTAAGCGACTCGAGCCCTACGACCCCCTTTGGTTCGAAGAGCCCACGCCTCCTGAAAATACCGGGGCCATGGCTCGTGTGGCTCGAGCAACCTCTATTCCGGTGGCTACGGGTGAGCGCCTTTGCACCAAGTACGAATTTGCCAGGGTCTTAGAAGACGGTGCCGCCTCGATTTTGCAGCTTAACCTCGGGCGTGTTGGCGGCCTGTTGGAGGCCAAAAAAATAGCGGCATTAGCCGAGGTGCACTACGCCCAGCTTGCGCCTCATATGTACTGTGGCCCGATTGTGGGGGCGGCTAACATTCAGTTGGCCACCTGTTCGCCAAATTTCCTAATACTCGAAGGTATTGAAACCTGGGGCGGCTTTCAGGCGGAGTTACTCAATACGCCTGTTACGTGGGAGGCGGGATACGTGATTCCCTCTACCGAGCCAGGACTCGGTGTTTCACTTAATGAGGCGGTTGCCCGTGCTAACCCATGGCGGGGTGATGAGCTCCACCTAGAAATGGGCGTGGAGCCTGTTCGATAACCCAAGCGGCACCTCAGATAGACGCCTTTATGAGGTTCTAGCCGCTGCTCAAAATAGCGAATGACGCCAATACTCGCTTCGGTAACTGAGCCTTCTGTGAGCGGGTCGGATTCGTAAAGAGGGGTCGTGGCCGGTTGTTAGTGACAGCGAAGGGCAAAAGCGCGATATTGCTCTCGTTACCGTTACCGGGAACATGAGCTACTGAGTTTTAATCCCCTAAGAGGTGCCGACCCAAATGTCGTTAGAAACAGATTTCGCCATGACTCGTGAGAGCCTAAAAGGAGTTCAAGACGAGTCGACCTACGGTGGCATTACCAGTTTTATGCGCCGTCGCTACTCCCGTGATCTGTCCGGGGTCGACGTTGCGGTTCTCGGTGTGCCCTTTGACCTTGCGACCACCAACCGTGCTGGAACTCGGTTAGGGCCAAGGGGCATTCGTACCGCCTCTGCGAGTTTGTCTTGGGAGAATCAGGTTCAGGGGTGGGATTTTTCGCCTCTGGAAGAACTCGCGATTGTTGATTACGGCGACTGCCCCTTCGATGCCGGGACCCCGGACAAAGTACCCGAGCAAATTTATCAGCAGGCCCGGGATATTTTGGCGACTGACACGGCCTTGTTGTCACTCGGTGGCGACCACTTTGTATCGTACCCCCTGTTGCGGGCCCACGCGGAAAAATATGGCCCTCTGGCGCTGATTCACTTCGACGCCCACTCCGATACCTGGGAAGACGACGGCCCACGCATTGACCACGGCACCATGTTTTATCATGCCGCCAAAGAGGGGTTAGTGGTGCCTGAGCATTCGGCCCAAATAGGCCTGCGTACTTACAACGAATCGACCATGGGTTTTAATATTTTTGATGGCCCCACGGTGCATGAGCAAGGTGCGGTTGCTATTGCGCAGCAGGTAAGAGGTATCGTGGGTGACAGACCCTGCTACCTCACTTTCGATATCGATTGTCTCGATCCGAGTTTCGCTCCGGGTACGGGAACACCGGTTGTGGGTGGGCTCTCTACCCACCAAGCTCTGCAGCTTTTACAAAACTTACGGGGTGTCAATTTGGTGGGCATGGATGTGGTTGAGGTGGCGCCACCTTACGATGTCAGCGAGATTACGGCTTTGGCAGGGGCCACCATGGCACTGCAGCAGTTGTGTTTGTGGGCTTATTGCCGGCGCTAAAGCCGCTCGCCTGACGGGGCTGTAGCGCGGCTGCTGTGAAGGTTGTGGTGACTAAAAAGCAACGCAGTGGCTAATACGGCAGTGACCATTTTTGCACTGACTGTTAAACCTTTTGTTCCTCAAAACTGTCGTTGAAGATCAACGTTGCCCATTAGCGCCTTAAAAATTACGCCTCAGAAATCGAATCTCACGCCCACAGCCGGGCCGTACTGTTTCATATCGAATTTGAAACGATCGGCGCCTTCGCCGTCTTCGTAGTCAAAATCGAGGTAACGATAGCCCAATGTCAGGCTTGACCAGTGATTAAATCGATAGGCGAAACTGCCACTGACTACCATGACCATATCCGAGCCCACACCGAAGCCGCCCACGAGGGCCGAACCGGTGAAGTCCCAATGCGCACCAAGGGGTGTTTCGTACGCCATGCCAACAACGGGATCTACCCAGTCGTCGCCAGCGCTCTGTTGGCGGGTTTCAGACGGCCCGGTCAGAGAAACGCCGGTCGTTAAGTCGTTAAAAAGAGCGCCGCCCAAAAGCCGAAATTCTTTGTTAAGGCGGTAGGATGCCGTGGTGATGACCGTTGTTTGTTCGACATTGACCTCGCCACTTAAAGCCCCGCGGTCACCTTCGCCGTCCATTTTAAGGTCCATACTGACGATATCGAGCTGCATACCCCAACGCTCGCCTTCACCCCGGTACAGGCCTAAAAATGCGCCGTCGAGGGCGTCAAAAACGTCCCCGGCATCCATATCTACGGCGGTGTCGAAGGGGCCAATACCGCTGGTGCCGTCGAGGGTCGGCGCCAAAATATAAATTAACGCCTGATTGGACCAGGCCTTATTGTCGGCCGCCGCGACACTGAGCGCGCTGCAAAGCAGCAGCATGGCTGCAAAAGGTTTAGCAATGTTGGTGAGGGGTGGCAATCCTTGTGACCTCATAACATTCCTCCTTGGGAATAAACATGGGTTCGTTGTGTGGGTATGGGCTCGTTAACATGATGGCTGCATGGCAAAGCGCTCTGCTGGCAGCGGCTTTTTGGCAGACTCGATGCTTAATAAAACACCATGCCTCAATAAGAGACGCCGCCTAACTCAGCTCCCTAAGCCCCGGGCAGGCTACTGCCTGGAAATTTTCAGGCCTATGATACCCACTCAAACACGCTGAGATTGTCTGAGGCTTTATCAAATCCCGTCAGTGCCAGAGCTTCCGTTTAACCTGTGATCGTTAGCGTCCCGCTTGCCCACCGTCTATCGTCGCTTTGGGTCTCGCTGCCAAGCTCTCCGGCGTATCCCCCAAATAGCGGTAGGTGGTAAAGCCAAAAAACATCTCGTGCATGGTTTGTAAGCCAAACCGCACGGGCATGTTGGGGTTGGGGTTGTAGGGGTTGCGGTCAGAGTTATCCATAGCACCCTGGGCAATGAGGCGAGTTCCTGCGGGCAGGAGCACAGGCTCTTCCAACTGATAATTAAACTGCCAATTAAAGTCGTACTTGGGCACCGACAACAACACTTCCGAGCTGCCGTCGGGGTATTCGGCAATATATTTCATGTGCTTGCCGCGGTAGTGCATGTGGGGCATGAGGCTGTAGAGCAGGGCATCGCGTTCAATTTCTTGCACGCCCTCAAGGGGATACTCTTTGGCATTGGGTGGAATCAGGAATCGACGCTGGCCGGCAGAGCCTCCAGACATCACGTACTTGGGGGGCTTGTCATGCAGGTAAATACCGATCTTGGTCTCATCGGTGGTTGCTTTGCCCGTGGTGGTGTAATGCATTTGTAACAACAGGCTAGAGCCCGCGCGTATTAGGGCGCCTGAGTCGTCACGCCAAATATCGGGTTGGCGCCCCGGGGCAAAGCCGCCAATCGAATCGCCGAGTGCGCCATCGTCGTTGCCCGCCCCAGCGGTACGATCAGCTGGGCTCGAAAGATAGGTGATGACATGGTGTAACACTTTGCGGTCCCCGGGCACGTACTCCACGGCGCGCAGCCAAATGTCTTCGTCCAAATTGAGGGGAACCGGGACATAACGGTAATCAATGACGCCGGTGGCCGGTATTTCCTGAGCAGGAACCGTCAGCACAATATCGGGTTCACCCATTGAAAACGTTGCGTCGCTAAATGCTAGGGCCTTCAAAGGATCGGGCTGATCATCGCCCGGTGCCCCGGCATCAATCCAGTGCACCAGCGTTTGCAGCTCCTCAGTGGATAGTCCGGCCGCTTCCTGAACGGGGCGCCCTACATGGGGGTCAAGTTGGCCGGGAGGCATGCGTCGGGTCAGCAGCACTTCTTTCATCATGCGCGACCACCCACGGACCATGGCGTGCTCGGTCATGGCCCAGGGACCAATGCCGCCTACGTGATGGCATTTCACGCAGTGTTGCTCGAGTATGGGGGCGATATCGGCCGAATAACTGGGCGGTGCCTTTGCATGAGCGTCTTTGGCAGCGAAGGTAATCAGGCAGCCGGGAGCTTCGGGAACGTTTTCGGGCAGGGGGCTTCCCGCTAGGTGGGCATCAAGGGCGTCGCGCAAGTAATGATTGGCCGCTTCAGCTTTTTGGGTTTCATAGTGCAGGCGGTCATCAATAGGGCCGCGATACACCACTTTCTGAGTCTGTGGGTTAATGATAAAAACTTCAGAGGTGCGATCAACGCCCAACGACTCAGCGATCAGTTGGGTTTCATCAATGAGTATGGGGAAGTCGAAACTAAAATCGGTGGCTTCGGCCACAATGCTCGCGCGATTGTCCTGGGGCTGGGGGTTGAGCATAAAAAACTGCACCCCCTGATCGGCATACTGGTCACGAATCGCGCTTAGCTGAGGCACGCTGTTACGAACAATGGGGCAGCCGTTGCCCTGCACAAAAATAACAATGGCCTTTTGGTCGCCATACCAGCTCAGCTTGTGGTGTTTTCCGGTCTGGTCCAACAGCGCAAAGTCACCAATGCGCTGCGACTCGGCAGCGTGAACTAACTGCGCCATCAAAATACCCATTGCCATCGCAATGCTAAAGACTACTTTCATACCTGCCTCCTGCAGATTTTCTGCGCCTTTACAGCAGCGCAGTGCCCAATATTTTACCGACATTAGGCTCAGTTTCCATGTGCTTTATGCTATAAAACCGCCGTTAAGAATGGAGCAATACTCGGAATATGGACATAGCAGGTGTTTTGGTAGAGCGGCGGTCGTTGCTCGCGGTTCTTACTATTGTCGTCAGCATTGCGGTTGGCTGGGGCGTAACGAAAACCAGTATAGACCCCCGTTCAGATGCCATTTTGCCGGAAGACGACCCTTATGCTGCGCAGGTCGAGGAGGTGGAGGCCGACTTCCCTCGAAGTCGATCGGCACTGTTTACCTTCATTGCTCCCGGCGGCAACATCTTTAACCGCGAGGCCCTTACCGCCATGGAGGCGCTGCACGAGCGATTTGGTGAGGTCCAATCCGCTGTGGCGGTGGGTTCTATGGTGAATTACCGGCTTAACGCCGTCGATGAGACGATTTATGGCCGTCAGTACTTACTGCCACCCGTAGACAGCTTGAGCGATGAAGATTTGGCTGAGGTGCGGGAGATTGCCCTTGCCGACGAAGACTTGGTCAAGACCCAACTCGCCCGTGATGGCGACATGGCATTAGCGGTTTTCAAATACCGGCCTAGCGGCGAAGGCTTAACTGAACGCCTTGAAATTGCCCGCTCGGTGGTGGCACTGCGAGATCGGCTACGAGAGGACTACCCCGGTGTTGAAATTTACGCTTTGGGCAATGACCTATTCGAACTCGACAGTTACAACGCGCAAATTAAAGACAGGAATAATCTGGCGCCGTTGGTGGCACTGGCAACCACCTTACTGCTATGGCTCTGTCTAAACTCTTTGGTCTATGCCCTGTGTACCTTAGTGGTGTCTTTTCTGGGCATTTTGCTCACCATAGGCGCTGTCGGCTGGTCGGGGTTTGCGTTTAACCAAATTTCCAATATGGGACCTTTGGTGGTGTTGACGATTGCCATGGCCCACGGCATTCATATTATTTCTATATATCTGCAGGGCTTGCACGAGGGGCTCTCAAAGGTCGATGCGCTTGAGCAAAGCCTACGACTTAATTTACAGCCGGTAACCTTAGCAACCGTCACCACGGCCATGGGCTTTCTTAGCCTCAACTATTGCTCCTCAGCGGGTATTTATGGCTTTGGTAACGCCGTCGCCATGGGTGTTTTTTGGGCCTACTTGGTCACCCTCACATTGCTACCCGCCTTAATCATGTGGGTGCCTACCCGCCGTATTCCTCGACCCTTAGGTGTGCGCGGCATGATCCGACGGGCGACAGAGCTGGTCTTACGTCGGGGTAATGCACTCTTTTGGGGGTTGTCGGTCATTATCGTCGTGTGCCTTGCCATGCTCCCCCTCAACAAAGTTGATTTCGATCGTTTTGAATTTATTGATAAGGACTCCGACTTTCACCTTGTCATCACGGCACTGGCCCAGAAGATTGGCAACGATCAGTCGCTGGTTTATGCCATTGATAGCGGGCAGTACTACGGCATTGCCGACCCTGAATTCATGTTGGAAGTTGAGCGCTTTGCGGACTGGCTCGAAGAGCAGCCCGATGTGAGTGTGGTGAACAGCTACGTGGGCATGCTGAAAACCCTCAACGAAGCCGAGAACGACAACGATGCGGCTTGGCATGTACTGCCCGATGACAATCTGCAGGTTATCGACTACTTGGTGGGTTATCAGCTAGTCCAAGAGATAGAGCCCCATTTGGAGCCTATATTTGATCCTGAGTACACGACTGTGCGCGTTGTTGTGGGCACGTCTAACCTAACCAACGTTCAGCTGCTTGAGCTCAATCAGCGCATCGAAGCCTGGCATGCTGACAACATCAACCCTGACTACCGGGTTATGCATGGCAGCAACACCATCTTGTATGCACGGCTTAACGACACCATTTCACGGCAGTTGCTCGAGGGTTTTACGGTCAGCTTTTTGTTGATCACGTTAACTATGCTGGTGGGCTTACGCAGTGTGCGCTACGGGTTAATTAGTATTGCCCCCAACCTATTGCCGCCCGCGGTGGTGTTTGGAGTTTGGGGCCTGTTTGTGGGTCAGCTTAGTCCCTACATTTTAATGCTGTTCTCCATCAGTATTGGTTTGGTCGTCGACGACTCGGTACATGTTCTGAGCAAATACATGGCTGCACGTAAGGCAGGAGAACAACCAGAGGAGGCGGTGCGTTATTCCCTCGATAAAGCCGGATCTGCAATTACCATTACGACGGCTGCGCTGGCAATGGGTACGTTCATTTTGGTGTTTTCAAATACCTACTATTATCAAAATGTAGCGCTCATGCTCACGCCGATTATTGTTGTGGCATTGCTATTAGACTTGCTGTTTTTGCCGCCGTTGCTGGTCAAGCTGGATAGGTTTTTTGACCGCCGGACAAAAATCTCAGCTTAGGGCGTCGTTATGGATTGTGTCGGTTTGTTTCTAAAAAAATCTTAGGACTGTGTTGACGGGTGTATTTTCCAATCATGAAATAACCTAAGGTGTTATTGAGGGGCTGTAGCACATTTGAGTCAACGGGCGCCTAGGCGCAGGGAGTATGACCGTGAGCCAACAATATCCCATACCTGACCAGTACAACCTCATGGGGCGGCCTGAATCGGGCTACACCATGAAGGTCTTAGCCGCGTTACGGTACAAGCAGGTTCCCCACCAATGGCTGGACCGCTTCGCGCATAACAAACTGTTTCAACGACATGCCAAGGTGCAGCTGATACCCCTGTTATTTTTGCCCGACGGCACAGCGATGCAAGATTCGACCCCGATCTTGGAACTTTTGGAAGAACGTCACCCGGAGCCTGGGATTCACCCTGAAGATCCCGCGCTACACTTTTTATCAGATCTCCTAGAGGAATATGCCGACGAGTGGGGCAATAAGCTTATGTTCCATTATCGCTGGGGCTACCCTGCCGATCAGAAACGGCGGTCCCGCACTCTGGCTGAGGGCAGCCTTGGCGGGCTCACGGCCCCCTGGTTAGGTAAACTTATGAAGCCGTTGATGGCGCCCCTACTGGTGCGGCGAATGGTGCCTCGAATGGCCTTTGCCGGCGCTACCGACAATAACCGTCCTATTTTGGTGTCCTCCTTCGACCGGCTGGTAGAGCTTTTGGAGCTTCACTTGCAATCGCGTCCCTACGTCTTCGGAGGGCGGCCCGCCCTGGCAGATTTTGGTCTGTGGGGTCAGCTGCATCAGGCTTTTACCGACCCAAGCTGTCACGATATTTTAGTTAATAAAGGGCCGTCGGTCGTGGCGTGGATCGAACGTATGGAGTCTCCCGAGGTCTTGGGTGACTTCGATACGCTGGACAATCTGGCGCCAACCCTGCGGCCTATTTTTACCGAGGAGGTGGGTCCACGCTTTTTGGCCTGGACCGCGGCCAATGCCCGGGCCTGGGCGGCGGGAGAAAAACAAACCGGGCTTACTATGGCGGGGCAGCGCTATTATCAGAAGACGTTTAAATATCCGTCCCTGGGTTACGCGCTACTGCGTACTAAGTTTGCAGCGCTGGATGACGAGGCCGCGGTGACAGAATTCCTGCATGGCACTGGCTGCCTAAAATTTTTAGCCACCGAAGCCTAGAAAGCTTTCACCTTTTGTTCAGCGGTCGCCGCTTAGCGCTGGGTTTTAAGGGTTAGGGCTTGTTGGCCGGAGGCTGCTGTCTGCTATGGCCAGCTGTGGCCTTGGGGGTTCGCCGTAATTAACGGAGCCATTGCCCCGTACTTGAGCGCCTCGAGACGCGGTGACTTGCTGTTTGGTGGGGAAGCGCTTAGCTAATAGCCCCCATGCGATCATCAGCCTCAGGCAATGCCACTACCCCTTATAGCCCTGCTTTCCCGGCGTGCTTTCCCGTATAGCCCTGCTTTAACGTGGCTCTTCAAGTAGATCACCGAAGAAGAGTGCGTTGAGCAAAAGCTTTTGAGTGCCCCACCAAAAGGCCCTAAAGGTCGTGGCGTCGAGAGCCAATACCACCGCGCCCTCACCCTGAGCATCAATGATCAGACTTG
>Ga0206129_10006135_pt1 | contig 12345 bp, 9 predicted proteins | sample Helgoland_Spring_8_FD_148616 | JGI IMG/M metagenome (GOLD analysis project Ga0206129, IMG submission 148616) | Pelagic subsurface seawater microbial communities from Kabeltonne, Helgoland, North Sea - Helgoland_Spring_Bloom_20160502_2 | ecosystem: Environmental > Aquatic > Marine > Epipelagic ...
TTAAATAATATAAAGTACATTCCAACAACCTATATTTCTATATTCTACTATATCAAAATAATCAAAAGATCTTTTATAAAATCCCTCTTCATCTATTTCTCCCCAAAAATTACTAAAGTTAGATTTTTTTTTTTTTATCATAGGAGCTATAATATCTTTATTTTTTTTTATTAATAATTGAATTATTTTATTATTTTCTATTATATGTTCACTATTAATTAAAAAAATATAGTCATATTTATTAATTTGAAAAATTGATGCTAATAATAATTTAAATTCTTTATTTAATACTTCATTATAACATTTAATATTTATATATTGACATTTAGTATTATAATCAACATCAATTGTGTTATTATTAAAATTTAATATAGTTAATTCTATTTTATTTTTAGGATATTTAAAATTAATTATAGAATCAAAACTTATAACAATATCATTATAATTTATATAAATTATATTAATTGTTGGATAATATTCATACAATAAATTTTTAAAATAATTGTTTTTAATATTTATATCTTGGTATAAATAAGTTGGTCTCCATACTAAAGGTACATAATTACATAATTGATTTAAAAATAATTTAGAATTTAAGTCACCATTTCCATGAATAATACAAGGATTTGTATTAGTTAATGAATTTTTAATTTTAGATCTGTCATATTCAATGTCAATATAATAGAATATTCCATTTAAACATTGAAATATCTCACAATTATAATCTAACTTTATATTCAATTTATTTAAATGTATACCTTTATTTAGAAAACTTAATGTATAATACAATTGATCATCGTCTGAATTTTTTATACTGAATTCTAATAATTTTCTATAACTTTTTACGTTTCCAATTATTCCACCAGAATTTAAATATTTGAATTTACTTTCTGTGTAAGGATAATCTTTTATTAAAGTTTTATCTGGCCAACAGTAAATCTCTGCAGCAAATAATATGTCACAATCAAAATTAATAAATTTATTTACTATATCATATAAATTTGAATTAAAAACTACATCATAACTATCAGTAAATATTACTATTCGATTATCATTATCTTCATTTAATTTATTTATATATTCTTTAAATAATGTTACTTTATGACCTCCTCCTGGTGAATTCTGTAAATCTAATCCTTCCCAATTTTTACCCATTCCTAATGTAATACATGGTATATTATATTTATTACAAGAATCAATAAATCTATTATAACCATCAACTTTTTCTGTGGCAACTGTTACTACTTGTATTTCATAATTATTCATATTTGTCCATTTTTGTGATCTAATATATGGTTTAGATATTTCTGTATCACTTGTTTGAAATGCGTTTATTTCTGGTTTAATTAAATATGGTTCCGCAACAATTGCATTGAAATTTTCAATATTATATTCATATTTATTTAGTTTTATTTTATCATTTAAATAGCATAATGGTAAAAATTCATCTACTGGTATAAGATTTTTTAAATAATTGCTTTCAACTAATTTTTTAGCACCTTCATATGTTATAATATATCCACATGTCCAATATGATAAACAACATTTACTAATGTTTTTTGATAATTGTTTTAAATCACTAGAAAAAGATTTTCTTGATAAATAAAATAAATCATAATTTATATTATTATCTTCTATTTGATTAAAATATTCTCTTAATTCTATTTCAAAATTACTATGAAAATCTACATCGTCTTCTATTATTAATACTTTATTAAATTTATTGTTGACAATATGTTTCCAAATATTAAAATGACTTAAAGCACATCCGATTTCACCATTTGTAATTGAATTTCCCGTAAAAGGATTTACCCAATCATTTATATTTATATCTGCATTAATAGTTAAATAATTATCAATAATATTACCATCAATTGCGGATACAATATCTACTTTATTATTTAAATATTTATTTTCATTTATTTTTATCATCATTTTATTTTTTTTATCATTCCTTCTTTCCAAATTTAATAATAAAATTTTATCAAGCATTAATAATTAAATATATTAATTTATTTTTATATATATATTATTAATGATTAATAATAATAATATTTATACTAATACTGATGATATTTCAAAAAAAATAGATATATTATCTGAAAGATTATATAAAATAGAAACTTATTTACAAAATAATAGAGAAATGTATATAGATTTATTAGAGAATATTAATAATTTATCAATTGAAAATAAAAAGATTTTAACAGAAAATAGAGAAATGTATACAAAAGCTTTAAAAAAAATTGAAGAAACGGAAATTAAAAATATGAATGAAATTAGACCAATAATTAATAATATTGGTAAAAATAATCAAATATTAGAAAATAATATTTTATCTCCATTCAATTCCTCTAGAGTTCATAATAGATTTTGGAGAAGAACTCTTATACCTTCTCATAATATACAAGAAAATTTAAAAAATACTATTCCTGAAATATTAGAAACTCCATTATATAATCAAAATGAGCATGAAAATGAAAATAATATTATAGAACAACCATCTTCTATTGATAAAAATATACAAAATAATTACATTAAGTAATATTATTAATTTTTTTCCCTAACTTAATTTTATTAAATAAATATGTTAATTTCTGTATTAATTACATGCTATAATTCAGAATTATATATTGATAAAGCTATAGAATCTGTTATTAATCAATCTCATACTAATTGGGAAATAATAATTATTAATGATTTTAGTAATGATAAAACTACTGAAATCTTAAAAAAATATATTACTAATCCAAATATCAAAATTATAAATAATAATATGAATTATGGAACTTATTATAGTTTAAATGAAGGTTTGAAAATGTCAAAAGGTGATTTTATTACTAAACTTGACTCTGATGATGTTTATCATAAAGATAAATTAAAAAATCAAATTGAATTTTGTACTAAAAATCAAATTGAAGCATGTACATGTAATATTGTTCGAGGTTACTATACCAATTTTAATAAAATAATTTATAAAAAAGAGGCTATTGATAGTTCTATAATTTTTTCAAGAAACATATTTAAAACTTTAGGATATTTTGATAATTCTAGATTTGATAGTGATTCTGAATATTTTTATAGAATTAAAAAATATTTTACTGTATTAAATTTAGATGAGAATTTGTACTATGCACGTTATCGTAAAAATTCCCTTACAAGTTCGCATAATACAGGTACTGATATTAAGCATTTTGGTTCTCAAATTAGAAAAGAATATAAAATTAATTATAAAAATAATCATAAAAAATATATACATCATCCAAAGTATATCAGAAGTTTTGATATTCATCCTATTCAAAAATCTCCCATTGAACTTGTAATTCATGGATCTCATAATATTATTGAGGAGAATCAAAATTTTTTACATTTAGAATTTTTTAATGATGATAGTCAAATTATCAATTACTATAAAATTATACCTGATAAACTAATTACAATTGAAAATTTATATAAATTTAATATTACTATTTATGATTTATATAATGAAAATATTAATATTAGTCTTGATAATGATAATGCTATGATTAAATTTATAACTGACAATGAATATATAAAAATTATAGCTAAATTTAATAGAGGAATTTATAAATATTATCCATTAATTATTACTTGAATATTAACCATTATTTCAATTATTAGTATATTAAAATAATGTTTTATATTTATGTTACTTCATAATATTTTTAAAGAATTAATAAGCTAAATTTTATCTGTGATACTCTCTAAAATTCATTAATTTTTCTCTTATTTCTGTCTCGTAACGTTTATCTAGTTGTTTATTTCCTTTATCGTAGATTTTCATAAAATTTTCAAATTTTCTTTTTCCTTTTTCGTCTAAGGTTTTTGCTTCTTTCTGTATTTCAAAATTAGTATCTAACATATTATAACTCTTTTCAACCATATCATTTATTACTTCTTTCTTTTCTCTTTTAACCCACATTTCTTTTTCCGCATTATATATTAATGCTTTCGAAGTTTTGTCGTCGGGTATTTTAGCATTCCAATTCTCTGGCTTTTTAGGATTAAAATGAATATATTCTATTAAATTTGGTATTGCTGAAAAAGGTCCATTAAACCATTCTCTAAAATGTCTATCTGTTATATAACTTAAATCCTCCTTTCCAAAACCATTTATATGAATATTTATTTGATTTTCTATATTTGTGCTATTGTCTGTATTATTATTATTATTTCCTGCATTTTTCATTAATGTTTCAATATGATTCATCAAAAATTCTTTTTGGTCTTCCATTAGTATCTTTAAATAAGCTATATCTCTCTCTCTTTCTTTCTCTTTTTGAGCTATTTCAGCTTCTTTTTGAGCTATTTCAGCTTCTTTTAAAGCTATTTCAGCTTCTCTTTCCTTATCTTTTTGAGCTTGTATTAAAGCTATTTCAGCTTCTCTTTCCTTATCTTTTTGAGCTATTTCAGCTTCTTTTAAAGCAATTTCAGCTTCTCTTTCCTTATCTTTTTGAGCTATTTGTTCTTTTAATTTAGCTACTTCGTTCTCTTCATCCTTTTCTTTTTTTATACTACAATATTTTAATTCATGTCTGTACTTTGATTGCCTAGTACTAAACTCTAAATTACAATATTTACATAGATATTTCCCTTTGATATTTAAATTTGTATTATTTTTTATTGTAAAATCTTTGTTTTCAGTTGACAATGCGTTTACGGTAGGGTTTACATAAGGATTACAATTTAATACTTTTGTATCTAACTGCAACCTCAAGGTATCTATATCAATGTCTTCAAATAATGCTTTACAGGGTTTCTTCCTATTTTCAAAATGTCTTTTTAAATGAGTTTTTATATGACTGCGAAAGCCACACCGTCTACAAATGTAAATCATTTATATTATATAGATACATATTAGTTTTTAAATATTTTTTAATATTTTTTAATTGTATAAATATTATACTTTTTTATATACATTATAAAAAAAAAATGTATAAATGTAAAAATGTATAAAAATTCTGTCATCTTCAAAAGTCCAGAGAGAGAAATTTTATTTTGGAAAATTTGAAAACGAAAACGAAAATGAAGGTGAACTTTTTTCGACTTTTTTGAACCTCATAATTTCAGTCTTAATTACTTTTTTAAGACCTGTTTTACCATGTATAAAAAATAAATGAATTATTATTATGAAGTTATGGTTTATATAATTATGTTTATAATTTGATTTAAATAATTAAATATTTTTATATAATTAAACAATATGAAAACATTCGAAAAACCTCTTGGTTTAACACCTAATGATTTTAAATATTTGTTAATTAAGGAAAATAAACTATCAGAAAAAAGTTGTTGCTTTGCTAGATTGGATCCTCTTGCAAGAGGTTTAGAACCATATTTAGAAGATGAAGAAGTAAAGTTGTTTGATAATTATCTATATAATAGTGATAAAGAATATGAGGCAGAAATCATATTGGGTATATCTACAGATACAGATGATATAATGGGCATTTATGATGATTATTATAATTTGATCATATCAGAGGATGAAAGATATAATATTATATCTAAAATTACTGATGAATTTGATTATTTAAAAAAATTTGGACAATCTAAGCAAAAATATCATCCATATTCATCATTCATGTTGCGAAAAAATGGCGAGAAAAAACCTTTATGGAAATGGAAAAAATTAAATAAATTAAATGATAGTGATATACCTACTAAAAATATTAACTTATATGATATTAATATTATAGAATATAAAACCTATAATTATTCTGATTTATTACAAGAATTTGTAAAAAGAATAAACTTAGTAGATAAAAAACATGAATTCAGACAAAATAATATAATAGATCAATGGTTAAGATTAGATAAGTTAAAAATGGTGAATGAAATTTATTCAATAAAATTTCGAATAAATGTCAGTTCGGGTTATTATGTAAGACAATTTTGTTATGATCTTAAAAAAAAAATTAATTTTCCACTAGTTATATTTGATATAAATAGAACTAATATTAATTTCAAGTAGCCAATACGAATATAAAGATTAATTTATATACATATAAATGTTAAATACTACTGAACATTTATTACCTCTTGGAGAAAATCAAATTGAAAAAAAAATTAGAGTCTATAACCTTTCAAGAACCATTAAATATTTAGCAATATTTGATATTATTATATCAATTTATTATACCTTTAGTGTACATTGGTCTTGTATTTTTTTAATATTATTTTCCCTTTGTGGATTTTATGGTTCAAAAACATTTAAATCTAATTATATAATAGCATTCTTTATAGAAAGAGTCTTATCTACAATTGTAAAATGTATAATTTTATATATTAATTTAATACCTATAATCTTTATTTTCAATGTACTAAGCATATTATTTGAAATATATTATTTACTAGTTATAAAAAATTTTTATATAGATTTAAAAGAATTAAGTGATGAATCTTTGGAAGAATTAAAACAATTAAAAATAGAAATGAAAGACATTAATATAGAATACTTATGACGTAAGATCTATAGTACTTGTGTAATATAGTGCCCGCACGCTTTCACTATGAAGAGAGCCTCTTACATACCTATTCATTATACAAGTTTATAAGTTCTGTCATAGGTGTTTGTGTTTTACTATTCCAAGTTACAGTGATAGCTGTATCTTTTATAAATTCTATTGCCTTTTGTCTATACGGTTTAGAAATTGAAGCACTAGTATTTTTTTTTAACCAAGTATTTTTTACATCATTGAAATTCACTGTATAATTTTCTAATTCTGTTCCATTTATATAATGAATATTTTCATTTTTAATTGAGCAATTCTCCTTGTTAAAGTATAGTCTTGTTCCATAAACAAGAAACGTACTCATTTGCAGTTTTATATAATTTTTACAAAAGTCTTGGTCTCGATTTATAAAAATAAATTTAGGATTACTATAAAAATAGTAAAATGGTGTAAGCGGCTCTACCGTTCCGATATTCCATTCTGATGGCTTGCAGTGGGACGGGGAAGGATTACCTCTTAGAAGACTGGAGCCCAAAATATGTTTAAAAAACTTTGACTGGAAAGCCAATATATTAGGCCTCGCGTCACTACAGCTTTGTGATGTGTCCAAAATATCTAGTTTTCTGCCACCTCGTTTTTTTACTAAATCTTCAAGCCAGATAACAGAATCTGTTTTTAGGAGCTTACCTCCTATCATAGGTGAATAGTTGCTCGACCCATGTCCCCACCATAGGTACAAAAATTTATCTGCATCAGATACTTTTGGATACATCTTTATACTGATCTCCATTAAATAGTCCTTTATCTTTTCTGATCTCACGTTGCCATTGTTAGTAGGGTTGAATGTCCTTTCTTTAATAAAGAAATTCTCTTGATCAGGCGCCGATTCGGGGGTTTGTTTTGATAAATAACTGCCGGCCTGCTCAGCTAATTTAACTACAAATGCGACATCTATTTCAGTAGCCATTATTCTATCCGAACCATTAATATTAAATGAAACCCAAAAACAAAAGAGTCTGTTATTGTTATTCTCAAGAAATTTTTTAGCATATGGCATTCTATCTGACTTATACAAAAACTGCAAACTATCCCACCACTGAATCATATTAGAAGAGTCCAATCCTCTGTGAAATCCCATTAAAACAGTTACACGTTCATTTTTTTCATTATTAAACTTTTTATCAAGTGCTTCTATATTAATAAAAGGAATTTTTTTATTTTTCATTGAGCCTTCTTCATAATTTCCAGCTTCTATATTATTTGTTGTTGGATTAAATATACTTATGATATGTGTACCAGATTGTGAATCATAATGTTTTTGTAGGTTTTCTTGTGATGATACTCCCTGTACTTTTGTAGTTGGCGGTGCTCCCTGTACTTTTGTAGTTGGCGGTGCTCCCTGTACTTTTGTAGTTGGCGGTGCTCCCTGTACTTTTGTAGTTGGCGGTGCTCCCTGTACTTTTGTAGTTAGCGGTGCTCCCTGTGCTTTTGTAGTTGGCTGTGCTCCCTGTGCTTTTGTAGTTGGCTGTGCTCCCTGTGCTTTTGTAGTTGGCGGTGCTCCCTGTGCTTTTGTAGTTGGCGGTGCTCCCTGTGCTTTTGTAGTTGGCGGTGCTCCCTGTACTTTTGTAGTTGGCGGTGCTCCCTGTACTTTTGTAGTTGGCGGTGCTCCCTGTGCTTTTGTAGTTGGCTGTGCTCCCTGTGCTTTTGTAGTTGGCGGTGTTCCCTGTGCTTTTGATGCACTTTCTGAATTTTTTCCAGTAGTGTCTCTTGATGTAGTTATTGAACGACTTGCTTTAAACGTGGTTGTTGGATTTCCTCCAGTAGTTTGAGAATTTTCTCTACTAGTTGATTTTAATGTAATTATTTGATTTCCTCCATTAGTTTGAGGATTTCTTTCAGTAGTATCACTTGATGTAATTGTTGGGTTACTAATTCCAGAAGCTTGATTTATAGCATCATCAAATTGATGTCTAATACCAGGTGGTAGATGTGAAGATAATGAAGTACTTTCACTATATACTCTACATATCTCTTGATTTTCGATACCAAACCACTGACATGTATTACCACTGGGATCTAATGTTCCATCAGTACAAGATTGTAAATCAGATCTAGTAATACATGAAGCTCCTTTAATAGTTTGTGGTTGTTGGGAAACAGTTATAGTATGGCAATCGGTAGTCTCTTCTTTAGTATAAAAACTCCATCCCTGAATAAGATTATCTCTATCATATTCATCAGAAGATACTTTACTATTTTTACAACTTTTTGTTCTCAGTATACATTTATCTACATCCCAACCACTAGCTGTATTTTCAGCTTTTCTTAATAATGCGTGATTATGAGAGAAGCCTTTACAATTTGTATCTATGTTACATTTTTCTTTACACCCTTCGAAGGATGCTAGAACTTCTTTAATTTCATTTCCAGGACAATCTCTTCTATTTCTAAATTCACCAGTATATTTAATTTTTGTATCACATTCTTCAATTTGTTTAGTTGGTGTATTAGTAATAGGAGGAGCAGTGATAGATATAATTTGTTTAGAATCAGGTTTACTAGTAGGTATGGGTGTGGTAATAGGAGAAGGTACTGGTGTAGTATTTTTACATAAAGATGGAGAATATCTTAGTTGAGCAATAGACTCTAGTTCTTGAGAAATTTCTTGTTTTTTTCTACGTCTAATCCGTTTACAAATTAGACATATTCCAATTACAAAAAGTAAAAAAAATGTTATATATACCATTGTAGGAACAATTTCCCTATCAAAATCAAAATTCATTTATTTATAAATTAATAAACAGAATTTTATTTGTAAAATTAAAATATCTAATAATCCATTATGAATTATTAATTATTTTGTTGAAAAAAATTGAATAAACTAGGTCTTTATTGGTAAATACATGTTTTGTTATCATTATACATATTTTAATTATTGGCAAATTTAAATACTAAAAGGCTTAAAGATAATCTATATATTTCTGAATTAGTACATGTTAAAATCTAATAAAGAAAATATAAAATTTATTTTTGAAAGCCCTGATAATGGTAAAACTGTTTATAGAAGAGAATTTGGTATATTATTTCCTCGTGAATTATGGATGATTAATGGAAAAAAAATATAATTGGTTTTTACTAAAGTTCAAAAAATCATTATACTCTTCCTCCGTTAAATTTTTTAATATATAATTACAATCCGTGTAACAAGTGCTTAAAATATCTATCATCTTATTATTTTCAATAAATTGAGATATATTTTCATAAGTATTCTGGCCAAGATAATCTCTACCATTTATAAAAATAACACCTAAATATTCATTATTAGAATCTTCCTTGTAGCTTATAGGAAGAGCATTTTTTAATTCTTCTTTAGTCAATTTTATATATAAAAATAAACTATTACAATTATATATAGAATTATAGTAAATATAAGCACCTTTATCCATAAATATATATGTATAGATTATCTTTATATTCTAAATTTTATAAACAGAATATAAATATAGTTACTTAATAGTAATATTTTAGGGTTTCAATTGACCATTGGTGCAGCCGCCCAGAGGCTATCATAAGCCGAACACATTTTTCAGCCCATCATATAGCTTTTTACCACCCTCGATAGCGAAGCCTGCCATGGACTTATCCCATGCTGCCTTGAGTTGTGCCTTGGCATACCCAGTGAGGGTTGTGTTAGCAATAAAGTATTCGTAGGCTTTTTTTTTTATATTTTCTACACACACCTCGAGCTGATTTTCCCCCTCGCAGTTTTCCATATCCAAAGACTTTCCAATTTGTTCCACCTGATTCTTTATTCCAGCTATATTTAATTTTTCAAAGAGGTATCGGGACGTGGGTCCCTTTTCTATCATGTTGCCGTTCTTATCTATTAATTTCATCTGAAATCTCATTAGGTAATTTTCAACATACTCATAATTCTTCCAAGGGCCTTGGACAGTAAATTTATCAAAGATTCGATCAAGAAATTTCGTTTTTATATCATTCTCTTCTGATAGTTTATCTTTCACTTCTGATAGTTTATCTTTCACTATTGATAGTTGATCCATTAATCCCATCTCCTTTATCGTCTCCCAAGGATATTTTTTCAAGACTTCTAGTGTAGCTATTTCGCCTGTACTCAGCTCGATGTTTTTAAGGTATGTTTCATGATCAGGTATGTCCTTCAATTTATCCAGGAAATCTTTTTTTAATATATCATCTTCCTTATTATAAGTCCACATAATGTAGTCATTTTCGCTGTGAGGTTCCAGCGAATACCAGTCATTTTTTTCCTCCATATACTTACAGTTATACGATAAATTGCCCCCTTTTGCCTGGTCATAAACCGTATGATCACCATTTTGATAGTAAGTAAATGAATGACATTTATGGTTTTCTAGGCATTCGCTCGCACATTTGTTAAAATTTACATCAGACCATTGCACCCCCCGGCCTTCCTTTGAACTATATGTATTTGGGTTCAGTGGATCTGTTGCAGCTATAAAATTAGTAGGAGTTATAGGAGGAGTGGACTTATTATAAGTCCACATGCGGTGATTTTTATTTTGCGCATCTATCATTTTCCGTAATTTAATGTCTTCCTCCATGTGCTTACAGTTATACGAGTATTTCCGTTCGGACTGTGGGTCATACTCCGTATGCTCGCCATTTTGATAATGAGTAAATGACCTACATTTAGGGTTTTCTTGACAGCCACTCGCACATTTGTTAAAATTTACTTTAGACCATCTCCCGGACCTCCCCCCAGATTTATTTGGTTTCATTGGATCTGTCACAAGTATAAAATTAGTAGGAGTTATAGGAGGAGTGGACTTATTATAAGTCCACATTCGATTTTCTTTAGTAGAAGACATCTTCATATCAGTTTCTTTAATATGTTTATCCATGAGCTTACAGTTTTCTCCGTTTTTACTATCCCCTGTTTGATAGTAAGTAAATGACTTACAATCTGGATCAGTATTACAAGATTCAGCACACTTGGGAAATCCACCTGTGAAATATTTCCCTGTATTTGACCATTTCCCCTCACTCGGAGTGTATTTAGTTGGGTCATCATTTACAAGTGTATAATTATCAGGGGCTGTCGGAGTGGGAAGCTCAAATTTAAAGTCATTTACTATTCCCGCCGCCGCCCTCACCGGTTTCAAGGCTGCTGAAGCAGAAGCAGCAGCATCAGCAATCCGGTTAGCAAACCCCCGCGAGCTCGCTGGGGCAGGAATAGAGTTTGGGGCAGCAGCAACAGAGTTAGGGCTAGAGGCTGCATCTGCTTTTACAGGTGTTCCCGGTGGTGCTTGTGCTTCCGATGTTTTTGCTGCTGCTTCTGCGGCTTCTGCTCCCTGTGTTTTTGTACTAGATGCAGAAGGAGGTTGTAATTTTTCATTTCGCTTATCAATCATGTCTTTTGAAAAACAATAATCTTTCTTCCGCGCCTCTCCCGGAAACTTCCCCCCATATGAGTTTGGCTCCAACATAAAATTACCGGATGAATCCAATGTGCAGTCATGAGGATGGCTCTTTTTGTCCTCCTCCTCCTTTCCACAATAATAATAATTCTTCCACTCCACACCATATAAATAATCTCCTTTTTTAGGGAAAAAACCTTGAGGACAATTATTATTATGGTATTCTTTATTTAATAAATCATCTTCTTTAGTGTCAGATGTTTTTGCTAAGCCGGGAGCAGGTCCTGAGCCCGGAGTGGGTGCTGCTTCTGCTGCTTTTGTAGTTGGCGATGCTTTTGCTGCTGGTGCTTCTGCTGCTTTTGTAGTTGGCGATGCTTTTGCTCCTGGTGCTTCTGCTGCTTTTGTAGTTGGCGATGCTTCTGCTGCTTTTGTAGTTGGCGATGCTTCTG
>Ga0206129_10006137_pt1 | contig 12342 bp, 12 predicted proteins | sample Helgoland_Spring_8_FD_148616 | JGI IMG/M metagenome (GOLD analysis project Ga0206129, IMG submission 148616) | Pelagic subsurface seawater microbial communities from Kabeltonne, Helgoland, North Sea - Helgoland_Spring_Bloom_20160502_2 | ecosystem: Environmental > Aquatic > Marine > Epipelagic ...
CTTGCACCCGCAGGGATGCATCTTGATAGGCTGCCTCAGGACTGTCATGCTCATCAATGAAGGCATTAGCGACGACAAGTAGCCGGCGCAAACGGTGATCAAAAATCAACAGGGTGTCAGCGATGATGAAGAGGGCGTCGGGTAAGCCTAGATCATCGTTGGTTGCAGGTCCAATACTGGGTTCGAATTGGCGCACAGCATCATAGGAGAGATAACCGACAGCTCCTCCATAAAATGGCGGGGCATCTCCGTGTGGGGCTGGTTTGTATTGCCCCATGATTTGTTCCAATTCTGAGAGCACATCTTTTTCAGCCGTCCATGTCCGCTTGCTATCATGCTCGCCTTTTTGCCAGTGTGTGATTTCTAGTCCCTCAGCCTTAATAACGGCTCGTGGATTATTGCCTAAAATCGAATAGCGACCGCTCTCGCCTGAGCTTTCGGCACTCTCAAAGAGGAAGGCTTCACCATGACCACTGATTTTGACGTAGGCAGAAAGTGGCGTCTCAAAATCTGCGGCGAGTTGGGCATAGACGGGCACGACGTTGCCTTCCTCTGCGAGGTCGCAGAATTCATCAGGCGATGGATTGACCGGAGTTGTGCTCAACGCGCCAGAGCATGGCGACAAATTACGTTCGCGCAATTCGAAAAGAGTGAAAAGACGAGATCAAAGTCGGATGCAATAAACTTCAAAAACCAATCGGGAAGCCAGGCACATCATTGCATGGCTTGAGCCAATGTGCTTGGCACATCGCAGCGGCTCAGGTAATTTAACAACATGAAGCGCAGCACTATCATCGTATTAGCAGCCGTCTTACTCCTAATAGTGGGATCTGGGGGCATCTTCGTCGCTTACAAAGTTTATAAAAAGCATCAAGCCAAGCAAAACCAGGAGTTTAGATTTGAAGGCACCATGGGTAAAGCGGCTGAAGGCTTTCAGCTCGATAGTTTTAGGCGGCATATGCTCGCTGATGATGTTTTGGAGGATGTCATCGAAGAAAACAAACTCATCGATCTTTGGCAGCTCAAGGACATGGAGGCAGCTAAGACCCGCATCAGGGAGAAGTTTAGTGTTAGCCTAGAGAATGCTGAGGTGAAAGTCAGCTACCAGGACAAGAGCAAGCAAACTGCCCATGAAATATTGAAGCTCATTGTTCAGCGTTATTACGAGAAGCTAAAAGCAGCGGGGAAGTCACAGGCTAGTAATCGCTAGTGTGCATGAGCATGCAGTGACTATGGATGTCATGCTGGCTTCCTAGGATACTGTTTGTAGTATTTCGTTGGCGCTGTAACGAACCTTAGGTAGTTCGGCATATTTATCACTACTTGAACGGTATCCCATCGCGCAAGCGACTGTTGTGGAGAAACCACTGCCTTCTAAACCAAGAATACGATCATATTCGGCAGGGACAATGCCTTCCATGGGGCAGGCATCAAGATCTAGCACGGCAGCACAGGTCATGAGCTGGCCCAGTGCGATATAAACTTGGTTTTTTGCCCACGCGAGAGTCTGGGTATCGTCCATGCTGCCGAAGAAGCCGTTCATCATTCCGGCATAGCCTTCTAGGCTTTCTCGAGAGACACCGCGCACTTCAGCAAGTTGATCGAGCCACTTATCAATGTCTTTTTGATTCATGCCGTCTCTGGCACAGAGCACTACCATATGTGAACAATCCGTCACTTGGCGCTGATGCCATGAGTGCTCAAGCAAAGCTTGTTTTGTGTTTTTGCAAGTAATGGTGATGAATTTCCATGGCTGCAGGCCGAAGGATGAGGGCGTGAGTACCATGCTTTTCTCGAGGGTGCTCCATGTATCAGGAGCGATTTTTTTTTCGGTATCAAAAACTTTGGTCGCATAGCGCCATTGTAAACTAGTGCTGAGTTCTTCGGGTGTCATTGTGGTGAGTGAGATAGGTGTGTGAGATGGTTGCTTGGGGGTTGCTTACATCAATGGGTTTATTCATTGTCAACGGACAAAGGTAATCGAACGGACGGAAATTCTTTGAGGGTGAAGTTGAGCATGATGCCATATTCTTCAGGGGCATCGCGGTTATCTCGAATATGAAGTCCGACCGAAGCAACCCAACTGTCAAAATCACGGTAGAGGTTGTATTGTTGTACTTCTACGGTGCTGTCATCGAGCTCCCAGCGTTGGTAGAAGCCAAGTCCCCAGGAATCACTAACGCGTAAGTAAGCGCGGAAATCTATGCGGTTGGAGTCGATAAGAATAGGATGCCCATTTAGCTGGCGATAACCGAGACCAAGCTCAATCGCGTCATTAGGCATGAATGTAACGTTGCTGGCCCATTCGCGAAATTCGGAACCGCTCGCAGCTATCGGAAACTGAGTTTCAATATTGAGTTTCATCCATGGAAGTGGCTGCCAAATGATGTCGTTGTAGAGGTTGGAAAGGTCACGGTCAAATTCCGGGTCGTTCATAAAAACATCCATGTAGGTGTCCATAACGAGCCATTCATGCGTGCTGCCATCACGCTTGGTTAACAAACGGTTACGTGTACCAAGCCGAAGTATTGACCAGTCCATCAAGCTGTCCGTAGCTGTGAAACGACCGACCTCACGCGATCGGGGTCTCGTAGAAGGTGTTAACACCTCAATGCCTCTGAACGAACTATCCAATGAGTTTGTCGATAGCTGAGAAAAATTAGCATAGGGTTGGAATACATGCAGAATGCTATCAAGTCCCCATGTTTTGTTCACCGCATTAGAGTAAAGCTTAGAAAATTTAACGGAGGTGTCGACACCGGCGGATAGGTGGGTCCGGTCAAAGGATTGAGTACCGTTGTCCATGGCTGAATAGCTTGTGTATCCTGCGCCGGCTCTCGGGGTGATAGCTATTTTTCCACCCGGATTGATGGGCAGGCTAAACTCATGCCAAGTATGAAAGCGGGTATAACCACGATCCGCCAATAGCTCGTTGATTTCATCTAATCGAGGGTCTCCAGGAGTGAGGGAATCAGCTTCTGATTGAAGGCTGCTGGTTTGAAAGTCAGCAAGGCGCTCGTCATAAATACCAAAACTGGTGGTGCCCTCATGTAAGATGGGAGATCCTAATATGGGTCTCTTTACCTGGTCAAAAAAGAGTTCGGGCAGTCGAGTGTCCTGCTCGTAGAAATCGTTCAATCGCATGCGGGTATAGAGACCTGCATGGAATTTGGGGTTTCTGTGGAAGAGACCCATTGTACTGTCCGGATTTGGATTGATGCGGAACGTTTCCTGCTCAAAATCTTCGAGGAAAAAGCGATCGCTCAGGGCGGTGATATCAAAATTAAAGTAAGTCTTATCTTGGTCATTTGAGAAAAGGTCAATGCGATGTTTGAGTTCTAGTTTCCAGCGGCTAGCATCAAGTGAATCACGATTTTCTGATGTGCGTCTAATGGTGGGGTCTAAGTCCTCTAGGTAGTAGAGCTTGAGGCCGCTGAGGTTATCTCGATTTCCTAGCCGAGTATCGATGAGGTCTAGGCCTACGCCGACTCCACGCTGCGTCATGAGGTCGGCATGCCATTGTGAAAGTAGCCAGGCTCCTTCATGCTCGCCTGTGAGTTCGTCAGTTTCTCCACCGAGCATAACACCATAACGGTTGAGGAGATAAAACCCCCAGTTTGAGCGCGCTCCGGGTATGAAGTAATAACCAAGGTCAGCATTAAGCGGCTGCGACAAATAAGGGAGCCAAAGAATGGGGACATCACCTGCATAAAAGCGCAGGTTTTTGAAAATTACACGATCGCCTGGATAGATTGATGTGCGATCTGAGCGGATCCAGTAATTAGGCTCGGCGGCATCATGGGTTGTGATTCCTGCATTATCGCCAATAAAGACCTTCTTGCCTTTATGGTTTACCATTTGAAAACGATTGGATTCCATGAGGATGAAATCATACCCGCTGGCGAGCCCCTCTGAATTTAGCTGACCAGTAGCGTAGTTATAAGTCGCGTGATCACCTCGATGGATTGAGGATGCTTGATAAATCGTGACATTATTGCTCAGAACAATGGTTTTGGTTGCTGCATTGAGTAGAACCTTATCAGCAAAGAGCTGGATGCCGGGAAGAATTTTGCCGCTTTTTAATGTGGTCGATTTTTGTCTGACGACGACTTGCCCTTTTAAGGTTGCCGTTTCTGATTGGGTGTTGATTAACGCATGCCCAGCTTTGAGCGTAATGCCATTGTCACCGGTAACGATAACCTTACCCTGATAGAGGATCGTTTGCTTGCCGGCATCGTATTGTATGCTGCCATCATGCTCGATGTGCAGGCTTTTGGGCATCGGCGGCATTTTAGCAAAATTTGCCCCCAGCAAATCATCTTCGCTTGCTAAATTGACCTTGTCAGAATTGTCCTGTGCTGAGGCTGGTAATGCTGAAATAGCCAAAACGGCTAAGCACGACAAAGAAAGGATGCTGTTACCGAAATACCTCATTGAGGGGATACTGATCGATACTACCGTGACGAGTAAAGGGCAAAGCCAGCACATTTAATAGTAAGTGCTCAGCTTCCTTGAGGTGCTATAAAACCAAGCTTTTTAATCGGAGCTGAGTCCTTCGTGGCTACCGTTGGATAATAACCTGCTCGTTCACGGCCGCAGCATCTTGTGAGGGCTGCTTCGCTGCAGACTGAGATAACCTCTCAGCTGTCAGTTGTTTGGCTAGATTGATGAGCCAGACTTTTGCAACTGGTTTAAGAAGTGACAGTCCCCAAGCGAGTAATATTTGTTTGCTGGTTTTTGAACTTGGGGCCTTGCTCGTTTTTTTGGGGCGTCTAATAAGTAGCGTCGTGAGCAGGCTTGCGAGAACGGAGCCGGCAAAAATCGTCTTGGGCTTACGAGTGAAAAGGTTCCGAACCAAGTTTTTTGGTTTGAGTTTCCCTGTGAGCTCATGTCTTCGATGACTTATCGAGATCCGGTTCGTGGCTAGCTGAGCGACTAGCTCGTGCTTGCGTGCCAGAGTTTGCGCTATTTGTTTTTTGTGAGCCATAGCTTGTCGTTTTCTATTTCCTTGCGCGATAGCTCGAACAAAGGCGTTGCAGGTTGTTGTTTTAGCTTCAAATAGCAGATCAGCGCTATGACAGCATGAATGATGGCCAGTGCCAGAACGACCGCCGCCCAGCCAGGAAGCCAGTCAGCTTTGCCATGCAACCATTGATCCGCCAAGGGAGCCACTATTCCTGTAGTGGCTGCTAGCACGAGGCTCCAGAGAAAGAACGCTGATATAGCCAATACAAGCCCCTGGGCTAATTTTTTGCCTGTAAAAGACGCGGCCTCTTTGGCCTCAATGGATGCGAGCTCGACGCGCGCAGCAATAAAGCCGGACAGGGCATGCGTCATATGCTCTGATGAATTTGAACCGCTGGCACTCGAGTCTCCAGTTGTAGGTTCAGGATCCATAGCGTTTTAAAATACTAAATGGTTGTATGAGTGGCATTGTTTCCCCGAAGTGGTTTTTAAAATAGTAAGTGAAGTAGTAAGTCTAAAAAAGGTGACGGGGCTTTATCAATAGAGAGGCGAAGAATATCATCAAGGTCTGCTCGCCCCAAAAAGAGGGCCCTTTTTCGACCACCATAATTCTCCCAATCATCCCAACCCTCCCCGCCGACTTGCACGCTGAGGTAAAAATACCAGAGCGTGCAAGGCCTGTGGGGTAATGAATTAGCGGCGGATAACTAAGCCGATAACAACGCCAACTCCCAGTGCTGTGAGTATCGACTTGGTGGGGTGCTTGCGGACGTAATCTTCAGCATCAGCGTGAGCTTCACGCGCCTTGACTCGGCCATGTTCTACTTGCTCACTAGCAGCTTGCTTAAACTGCTGGGCTTTTACTCCTGCGGTCTCTTTGAGGTCGCTTGCTTTAGACCCTGCAAATTCACGGAATTGCTGAGCTTTTTCCGTTGCCGCTTGTTTAAAATGCTGAGCTTTGGCTCCAGCTTCTTGGGCAATCTGCTTCGTCTTGCTAGCAGGTTCAGCCACGGCTGAACGAAGGTCGCTAGCTGCTGATTGTGATTTGAATGCATCGCTAACGGGGCCGTCAGCCATGAAGTTTGTGTCTGTGAATGTTTCTTCCATTTTTTTAATAGTTTGTTGTGAGTTATTAGGGTGAAGAGTTTAGGGTGAAGAGTTGTTGTTTTGTCAGCGTGTAGCACGAAGGATAGCTCGAAGTTTACCCATTGTGCGTCACGACTTTGGAGGGGGCGTCATCAACCAAGGATTGTCAGTTAGCAATCATTAGAAATGAATGAATGACATGAAGCCATAGTATCAAACACCTTCACCGTAAAAGTGGCACTTTTATTGGCGTAAGGCAAGAGGTCCTGCGAGGAAATTTTTAATTATTTGCCCTGAAAGTGATACAGGGCGTCTCTTTTCATTATAGAAAGGGGTTTGTCGCTTTTTCGAGCTCGATGGTGGTATCAGTTCCATGCCCCGGAAATACTTTTGTAGAGTTAGGTAATGTTAACATTTTTTCTTTGATGCCCTTAACCAGTAGATCCATGTCGCCGTCCGGTAAATCAGCCCGGCCAATGCCACCTGCAAAGAGAGTGTCACCACCAAAAACAAGATCCTCATGAATAAAGACGACGCTGTCAGGCGAGTGACCAGGCACATGTTCTAGTTGAAAAGCTACGCCTCCAGCCTCTAATGCTGAGTGGCCCTCCAGAATTTGATCAACAGTGTATGGGGTGATGTTGATGGGAATTCCCGACTGCTGTAATAGTATCTCTAGGGTCAGGTTTTGGGCGTAAGGGGAATAGGCATAGATTTTGGTGCCTTTCGCCGCCATTTTCGCAGCATCTTCTATGTGGTCGTAGTGCTGATGGGTGAGCAGGAGACTGCTAGGCACCTCGTTAAGCTCATCAAGCCATTGACTGATGCCAAGTGGTGCATCGATGAGCACACAGCTGCCCCCGTTTTGGCTTGAGCCAAGAAGATAGCCATTGGTTTGTGCCATACCACCTGTAAAGCTCCTGATTTTTAGAACGTGATCACTCATAAGCAGGATCATGCCGCATTTTGATACAAGAACCATTCCTTTTTGTGCCATTACCGCTTGTCGAAGTAGAAGGGAAAGCCCTCAAATGAACATGTTCTCACAAACAGTGATCTTTTGAACAGTTTTTTGTTGACCTAGGCAAAAGCTTCAGGCAATCTACGAAAAATCAAAAACAACTATTGTCATGAGTACAGCAACCACTAGAACTACAAATAAGTCCGCAGCAGCCAAGTCTACCACCGCACCATCAGAGGGGTCGGCAGCTTCTGCAAAATCACCACTTCCACAAGCACCTACCACTAAAAAATCTATGGCATCTCCTAGCGCTAACAAATCAGACGATAAAGTCATCGCAGCCCGCAAGAAAAATCTAGATCTCGCTATCTCGCAAATTCAGAAAGACTTTGGTGAAACAGCTATCATGCGTTTAGGCGATGGGCATCGTGTAGATGTGGATGTCATTCCCACAGGAAACCTTTTAATAGATCGTGCGCTCGGAGTAGGTGGTTTCCCCCGCGGCCGTATTGTCGAAATCTACGGGCCTGAGTCATCTGGTAAAACAACGCTTACACTCACAGTGATTGCGCAAGCTCAAAAAGCGGGAGGGCTTGCCGCATTTATCGATGTAGAGCATGCACTTGATCCCGCCTATGCAGCCAAACTCGGTGTTAATATTGATGACTTGCTGGTCTCCCAGCCTAACTCCGGTGAAGAGGCTCTGCAGATTTGCGAGACGCTTGTCCGCTCAAACGCCATTGATGTAGTGGTGCTCGACTCAGTGGCTGCGTTAGTAACAAAGCAAGAGCTTGCAGGTGAAATCGGTGATAGCACGGTGGGTGCTCAAGCGCGGCTTATGAGTGCCGCAATGCGCAAACTTACCGCGCTCATATCGAAGGCACGTACAACTTGTATTTTCACCAACCAGATCCGTGAGAAGATCGGGGTCATGTTTGGTAGCCCAGAGACCACTCCCGGTGGTCGTGCTCTAAAATTTTTCTCATCTGTGCGCATTGACATCCGCCGTATTGGTCAGATCAAGGCGACTGATGGTTCGGTTCAAGGAGCTCGGACCCGTGTTAAGGTAGTGAAGAATAAGGTGGCTGCACCCTTCAAAGAAGCTGAGTTCGACATCATCTATAATGAAGGCATCTCATCGGTGGGATCCTTGATAGATCTCGCCATTGAGTTTGATATTATCCAGAAGCGAGGAAGCTGGTTCAGCTACTCGGGTAACCAGCTTGCTCAAGGCCGTGACGGTGCAAAGCTTGCTTTGAAGGACGATGAGAACCTTTATAAGGAGATCGAAGTTAAGGTCAAAGAGGCCATGGTTCAAGATAAGGAATAATAAGAAATAACTTGTTTGGGTAATTGGGCTGGTTGCAAGCTATCCTGTGATAGGCGCAGCCAGCTCTGTGGTTCTGGCAAGGTTTTTTAGAGCTTTGTTAGCTTGGCAGCTTTTATAGAAGATTTCACACAAGATTTCACAGAAGCTTCATCGAGACCTTCTAATATTTTTTTACGGCAGCATAGCGTCTTTAAAGCTCTGTGTCGGTAGCGGGCATTTTTTGTTAGCCGCAGATAGGCGGTAGCGGTTCTTGGCAACTTGCCTGTAAAGGGCGTCCTTCAAAAACGCCGGCGTGTAATAAAAGACCCAGAAGAGGCTCATGATACTTTTGGTTAAGAACAAGGATCGGAGCATGGCGTTTGTGCCGCGCCAATATTTGTATTCACCATTGTCGGTATATTCTGCCAAGACGACACTTCCAGTTGGGGCTCCGTTAGCATCTGTAAGCTGACACCACTCTGGGGGTAGCATGTTCGCGGCTTCACCTTGAAGTGCACTAAAATGAATGTTTTTAGAGTGATCCAAGCGGTGGACGAAGTAGGCACTGCGGCGACACACCAAACATTCACCATCAAGGAATAGAATATTTACATTTTGAGTATCCATTGATGATTTTAAGCGCTGTTAACCGCCCAACTATTAACCGCCGATTTTCTCGGTAGGGAGAGTGACTCGAACATTGCCAATGCTGCTACTTCCTGAGCACTTCTAGTTTTGCTCGGTAAGCGTCTTCAATGTCTTGCTCAGGGCGCACCCAACCAAAGGCATAAATGCGATCGATGTTAAATTGCTTTCTCTTATGGCTGTCCTGTTTTGAGGAGATTTGCAAGGTTACTTGAAGGCCCTTGCCCGGTGGCATACGTGACAGTGCCGCATCAAGTAGCTTGCCAGTGGTGGTTCCTTTTTGGCTGTATGCGTATACGAGTTCTTCAAAATCAGGGGATTCCAGTTCAAAGGATGTCCACTGCTGATCATCTTTGTAGGAGAAATTGTAGTAATCTGATTTCTTAATGAAGACCCGTAATTCGGCTGTTTGAGTATTACCCGCGAGCATCTCAGGCAAAGCCTTGCAGTTGTAGCGCGCGTAACAATCCCAGTCCACACGCAGGCCATTATCAGTGGCAATAATGCAGATTAATCGTGAGCTGTTGTCTGCGAATTTAGCTACAAAGCGGGCTGCCATAATGCCTCCAAGATCGACAACATCAATAAATGTTACTTGAGTGGCGGGTTCACTCAGAGCACTTTCAGTATAGCTGTCCAGTCGTTTGCTGACCTGGTCTGGGTATCTACACATTCTCAGCCTAATCTGCGGATTGGTCGACATGGCAAAATCATCAGCGAGCTGACGCGCCTCCGTTTCATAGAGGCGTGCTGTCATCTCAGCTAGATGCTGTTTTTTTGTATCAACCTGAGTCTGAGCTATCTCTGATTCTTGTTGTGGCTCAGATTCCGTAGTGGCAATGTTATTGTTAGATATGGCGTCGGCTAGCTCTGTAGCGTTTGTATTAGCCTCGTATTTTCGCCATTCTTTCATGGCGAAGATGGTTCCTGCTCCGATTGCTATGAGCAGGAGAAGAATAGCGGCGCTCATCAGCCTCAGCTTCGCCTTGCGGCTCATCGGCTTCGGCGGGGTAGTGGCTTGGGGTGTAGTATGCTCTGCTAAGTTATCTATGGTCTGGTCAACGGTCCGCTTGCCGCGTTTGCTTGCTGACCTTGATGGTTTATGCCTTGAGCGAGCGGTAAGAGGTTCTTTCCTGGTTGTGTGATGAGTTAGTTGGCTACAGTAGCCCAGCTCCTTTATATCTGACGCATTGGCTGCGGGTGATCTCATGAGCTCTCGGAGTCCATCTAAAGCATCTTCATCACCACGTAGAGCATCGGAGAATCCGCACCAGTATTTACGTGGCTCAGACCCGTCATCATGCAGAACGGCGTCCTGATCCATACGACAGGCGACATCACGTTGCTTTTGAAGTTGATCCAGATAAACTTGGGTTATTTCTTTGCGACAAACATTACCCTCAAGTGTCTCGTAAAGTTGCGGCCGGTTTTTTTTTACCCAACGGGCAAATGCTTCATTGATTCCCTCGGCGAATTTTCTGGGCGTGCCAATGCGGCGAGTGCAGCGTTCCCAAAACATCTGAGTATCCTCCCCGCGCTGTGTGAGTGATTGGTATTCAGCAATCAGACCCTCGACATGAGACGAAGTATAGAGTTTGCGTAGATGTTGGAAGAGGCGCTCCATGCCGCTGCCGGCGGGCTCATTTTCCCCATCTTGAAAATATTCCATGTGATGCTCCCGTGCGGGGCAGCTAACCAGCATACTTAAGTTGCCCGATTCAATATGGTAGGTGAGTATGGTAATACCGCAGAATCTGCTTAGATTACGCATGATAGATACCATCGCAGCATACTCCTCCTCATCCATAGATTCGTATGAACGAGATGTTTTGCTTTGAATCCAGAATGTTTTTTGGGCAAACACTACCTTCTTGATATAGCAAAATGACCGAAATGATGAAGGAGTAACTTCATATTTCTTAAGCGATTAAATGAGGGGCAAAGCTGTTATGCTCAGCTGCACGGGTTACCAAACTTTTTCACCGTCCCGATCATAAGGCAACCAGCCGAGAGCGATGGTTTGGATATCGATATCTTTTTTGTAAGGTTTGATGACTTCATTCTCAAGTTTGACAGAGGCGGGATTGAATTCGAGTTCCAGCTCCTTAATTTCCTCGGTAAGCTCAGCTTCGAGTTCGGCAATATCTTGCTCAAGGTTTTCGATTTTGTTTTCGGCGATTTTGACATCACGGCGTTGTTTATAGGCGCGTCCAGCACTGCTAACGGTACTAGATGATGAGCTGCGGCGGCCTCCTAATAAATTGCCCAACAATCCTCCGATGACTTTGGCTCCGATGTTCCATGCGGCGCTGCTGGCTTCGGCTTCTTCCTTGGCGAGGGTGTTTTCGGCTCGGTCAACCTGTCCTTCCTTCGTTTTGATTTTGGCTTCGTATTTATCGCGAAGTTTTTCCACAGCTTCATCACGCATTTCGCGTGCCTGGGTGGCGAGACGGCCGCGGAAGGCTCCCTCGCTCTCGCCGAGTTGGGAGTAGGATTTAAAAAGTGGGCAGTAGAAAATTTCCACTCGCTCGTTGCGGTAGATGTAATCAGTAAAGTCTTTGGTGACTTGCTTGTAATTATCGGCATTCATAGCAAAGCCAGGTAACTCATGAAAGCCGCAGCCTTTGCGAGGTTTGTCCTTCAGCGATTTCACGGGGTGGGTGCAGCCAGCATCGTGGCTCCAGTCGATTCCCTGATCTGTGATAGCATTGGTGAAGCGCAACAGACGTGAGCCATCTATACCGCACTTTCTTGAGGAGAAGTGCACGTTGGCTGCGCGGATCAGAGCAGGCTTATAGGTGATGCCGTCCGAGTCACCAGCGAAGGGAACGAAGTATTCTTTTACGCCTGAGCCGACGACAGGTCGTTCACCTGCTGTACTTTCTTGGGAAGCACCAGGCATCGCCATCGGATTGGACGACTGTGCTGCGACCGCTTGCTTGTCTTGTGCCGAGGAGAACTGGTCGCGCTTGGGGTCCATGAGTTTTTTGATCTTGGTGCGGGTGAGGGGGCCGCATAGGTAACTCATCACCCAGCGGACATGGAAGACGACGGCAGAGTCTTCATGCACGTTGTTCATCAGGAAGACGCGGGAGCCGAGGCCAGCGAGAAGTTCTTCCATCCTTTGGCGATTAAAACCGCCATCCTGAGATGCGGCGGCACCTTCGAGGCCGTCAAGTACACGAGCCTTGTCGCGTTCGGTTTGTAGTCGGCCCAGCCACCAGGTTCCGATGTTAGAAAGTGCCTTGTAATCGAGGTCTACGGGGTTCTGGGTAGCCAGCAGGCAGCCGAGCCCGAATGCACGACCTTGTTTAAGCATCGTCATCATTGGTTTTTTGCTCGGCGGGTTTGCCGAGGGAGGCAGGCAGCCGTAGAG
>Ga0206129_10006139_pt1 | contig 12338 bp, 9 predicted proteins | sample Helgoland_Spring_8_FD_148616 | JGI IMG/M metagenome (GOLD analysis project Ga0206129, IMG submission 148616) | Pelagic subsurface seawater microbial communities from Kabeltonne, Helgoland, North Sea - Helgoland_Spring_Bloom_20160502_2 | ecosystem: Environmental > Aquatic > Marine > Epipelagic ...
TTCCGAATTGACGATGATCCGCAATCCACACTTGATCAGTCGCTATTGCAGCGCGGGTGTCGTATAACGGCTATTATGTGACCTTCCCAAGGTTGAGACGAGGGTTCGACTCCCTCCACCCGCAGCACGCTTGCTGGCGCTACTAGTCATGTGTCTAAGTGTTATCAGCTGACACACAAAGCGTTCGACTTAAAAGGCCTGCAAGAAGCGCGATTGCAGTGCGGACGACGCGGAGGTCGTCTCTCCAAGGTGATACTCGATTCCGATATATCCCGCCACGATATAGAGGTGTGCGGAATTGACAAATCTAGAGGATCGGCTTTGCGTCAATCATGCATCTATTAAATGTTATTTTCGCCTTGTTGATGGTCGTTTCAGCTTCAGCGGCTACTAAAGATAAGCAGATCTTGATCGTGGTGACGAACCACGGTGAAATGGGTGATACGGGAGCGCCGACAGGTTATTTTTTGTCCGAGGTATCTCATCCCTGGCATGTATTCACCGAAGCGGGCTATCGAGTCGACTTCGCCAGTCCGCTTGGTGGGTTTGCGCCGATGGATCCTAAAAGCTTTGACTTGGAAGATCCAGTGAACCGGATATTTTGGGACACGCTGGTAGTTGTTGAATCGGTGACGAATACGTTGAACCTAGACGAAGTCGATACGGACAACTACGAGGCGATCTTTCTCGCGGGTGGACACGGGACCATGTGGGATTTTGCGCAATCGCGTAGCGTCGCTGAACGAGTCGCACAAATCTATCAGCAAGGTGGGATTGTTGGTGCGGTGTGTCATGGTCCAACAGCTTTACTAAATGTTAAATTGAGTGGCGGACGTCACTTACTAGACGGCAAGCGCGTGACAGGCTTCACCAACGACGAAGAAGCCGCAGTTAAGCTGACTGAAATTGTGCCGTTTTTGCTCGAGTCTGAAATGCAGTCTAAAGGAGCGATCTTCGTAGCGGCAGAAAACTTTAAGCCTAATGTAGTCGTTGATCAACGTTTAGTCACAGGTCAAAATCCTGCCTCTGCAACTGCTGCCGCTGAGGCAATCGTTCAACTGCTGTCGGAGTAGTCTTTGGGCTTACTTAGGTTTGCAGGGAAGACCTGCAAATACCAAAACGGTAGCCTCGAACCTGAATAGTTTCCACTACCTCCGCTTTGCTGCGTCGGCAGTTCATGCCGGCTCCCACGTTAGCGGAGATTCGATCCATGTGATGTTCGCAAAGTGGCGAAGAGCCCAAAAAAAAGCGGCCACCTTTCGGTGACCGCTGTTGGGTTAAACGTGTTGCAGCGTCCGACTACTCGGCTGCTGTGGTTTCTTCGCTCGCTTCGTCAGCGGCTGGTGCTTCGTCAGCTGCTGGAGCTTCCTCTTCAGCAGCTTCCTTGGCTTCTTCAAGAGCGGCTTTGCGCGAGAGGCGTACCTTGCCCTTGTCGACGCCGAGGCACTTGACGACCATTTCGTCACCAAGCTTGCAGATGTCTTCGGTCTTGTTGACGCGGAAGTCAGCCAGCTCGGAGATGTGCACGAGGCCTTCTTTACCAGGTAGGCATTCGACGAAAGCACCGAAGTCCTTCACGCCGCGAACGATACCGCGGTAAGTCTTGCCGATTTCGATTTCTGCGGTGCAGGCATCGACTTCCATGATCGCGCGATCCATGGATTCTTTGTCAGTTGCAAAGACCAGGACTTGGCCTTCGTCGTTGATGTCGACTTGTGCGCCAGAGACTTCGGTGATGCGGCGGATGTTTTTGCCACCAGGACCGATGAGTGCGCCAATTTTGTCTGGTGCAATCTTGATCGTGTGGATGCGTGGCGCGTGCTCACGGAGATCCTTACGAGACTCAGGCATGTGCTCGGACATGACAGCGAGGATCTTCATACGTGCATCGCGATTCTGCTTGATAGCTTCGAGTGCGATGTCGAATGGCAGACCTGTGATCTTAAGATCAAGCTGGAAGCCGGTGATACCTTCTGGTGTTCCAGCAACCTTGAAGTCCATGTCGCCGAAGTGATCTTCTGCGCCGAGGATGTCAGTGAGGAGAACGCTCTTGGTGATGTTACCATCCGCGTCCTTTTCAGTAACCAGACCAGTGGAGATACCAGCACAAGGTGCTGTAATTGGCACACCTGCATCCATCAGAGAGAGGCAACCACCACAGATCGACGCCATTGAAGTCGAGCCGTTAGAGCTCATGACTTCAGAGACAACGCGGATCGCGTAAGGGAACTCGTCTTCAGGAGGAAGGATCGGTAGGAGGGAGCGCTCTGCGAGTGCACCGTGGCCGATTTCGCGGCGTCCTGTGAATCCGAAACGACCTGCTTCACCAACCGAGAACGGAGGGAAGTTGTAGTGCAGGATGAAGGATTTGCTTTTGGCACCACCAGTGAGGCCGTCGATGTCCTGTGTGTCGCGGCTAGTGCCGAGAGTGGTGATAACGAGCGCTTGTGTTTCGCCACGGTTGAAGATGGCAGAACCGTGCACGCGTGGGAGCACACCAGTTTCGCAAGAAATGGTGCGAAGATCAACGCCGGCACGACCGTCAACACGCTTACCAGTGTCGAGGATGTTTTGGCGGTAGAGCTTTTCTTGGATTTCGTCGAATGCGCGAGCGACGTCGTCACCCTTTACATTTTCAGCACCAAGCTTTGCTTCGAGCGCGGTCTTAGTTTCCTTGGCGATGACTTCGATCGCGAGCTTGCGCTCGGTGTAGCTGTCGAATCCAAGTGCACCCTTGACCTTTTCAGCAGCGTGTTCTTCGCAGAAGTCGACGATTGCTTGAGGTGTAACGAGCAGAGCGAAATCCTTCTTCGCTTTGCCGCAAAGCTTCGCGAGCTCTTTCTGAGCCACGATGATTGGCTGGATGGCTGCTTGGCCGTAGACGAGAGCTTCGTAGAAGCGCTCGTCAGAGATGAACTCAGCAGACCCTTCGATCATCAACATCTTGTCTTCAGAACCGACGTAGATGAGGTCGAGGTCGGAATCGAGCATTTCGTCGTGAGTCGGGTTGGTGACGAATTCGCCATCAATTTGACCGACACGCACGCAGCCGATTGGGCCGTTCCAAGGGATGTCAGAGATCAGAGTCGCAGCAGAAGCGGCGTTGACCATGAGGATGTCTGGCTCGTTGGTGAGGTCAGTCGCAAGGAGTAGACCGATGACCTGCACTTCATTCATGAAGCCCTTCGGGAAGAGCGGACGAAGTGGACGGTCGCAAAGACGGGAGGTGAGGATTTCCTTTTCGGAAGGCTTGCCTTCGCGCTTGAAATAGCCACCTGGGAACTTACCAGCTGCGGTGAACTTTTCGCGGTAATCAACGGTGAGCGGGAAGAAATCCTGCCCAGGACGAAGCGATGAGGCTGCTGTGACCGAAACGAATAGTTCGGTCTCGCCCATGCTGATGGTGACGGCGCCGCTAGCGAGGCCAGCGAGAGTGCCAGTAGAGATCTCGATGCCGAGACCTTCAACGGTTACGTTGTGTTTTTGTTTCATACGTTTCTTTGTGTTTTGCTTTATGCATTCAACGGCATGTCGGGAGTTTGACCCTAATTGCCGCCGACCATGATCGGCATGGTCTTCTGGTGTGACTCGCGAAACAGTGTTTCAGCGAATCTAAATTGTTAAGGTCTTAATCTTAATCGTGATCTTACTCCTAATCCTCAACGTGTCGCGAAGGACTACGGGGAGATTAAGAGTATGAGTCGGATTAAGGGGGAGGGCTTCGGGGAAGCTCCCTTGCCTAAATGAAAAATGCCGGACTCTCACGAGTAGAGTCCGGCATTTTAAGGAAAGTGATTCGACTAGCGACGAAGCTTCAGCTTAGTGATAATCGCGGTGTAACGATTGAAGTCTTGGCGCTTGAGGTAATCAAGCAGCTTACGACGACGAGCGGTCATTGCGATCAGGCCACGGCGTGAGTGGAAGTCCTTGTGGTTACCACGAAGGTGCTCTGTGAGGTGCTTTACACGTGCTGTGAGGAGTGCAACCTGCACTTCGCAAGAACCTGTGTCGCCTTCTTTAAGAGCGAACTCTTTGATGATAGCTTCTTTGTCTACGATTGTGTCTGTGATATCTGTCATTGTATTGATGTTTCTTTGCACGACTATTGAGATTCGAGTGTTCGAAACTGCTAAAACCGCAACTGAGCCGTTTTAGCCGTTATACCCGCAAATTTGATGAGCGGGAAGTCGAGGAACTGACCTTTCGCAAGGTGAGCTCTAACGCTGAAGGGCAGGAAAATGGCTTTTCGGTGCTCTGGTGCAAGGAAAAAGTGTGTATTTTGCTGAGGGCGAGTTAGGCAGCGCGTGCGCTTCTATCGCCTCGTGAGTGGCGGGCTAAAAGATTTCCCCAGTAATTGACGGTGAACCTTATTTTAACTGCCACTGGGCAAATTGAAATTCGGGTAAATCTGCGTTGCCAATCTGGGTGGCGAGCTTGAGGAGTTCGGTGGTTTCGGTGCTGTGCCCTTTGAGGCGTTCATGCTGAGCGAGCCAGTAGGCGGCTTCGCAAATTTGCTGTTGGGCATCCGCGGCTGTTGCGGCGCGACCGGCGTCGTCGAGCACGGCTTTGCGGTCGAGTTCGCCTTGGATGTAGCCGAGGAAGTTTTTGAGTGCTGCTGAGGCGTCGCTGGCTTTAATCCGCTGATTCAGTTGCAGGGCTGCGTGGTTGGCATCGGCTGCTGCGGCGAGTGTATATTCGAGGTACCAGGCGGACTCATTGGTCTGCTCGGGCACCAGTGCCAGATAGCGGTCGAGTGCGCTGCGGGCGGTTTTCGGGGCGCTGATGTTGTAGGCTAGTAGGGCATGCAACAGTTGTATGCCAGGGCTTTCTGGCAAGAGTTGGGCGCTGAGTCCGATCGATTGCTCGGCGGCGACGAGATCGCCTTGTTGAAAGCGAATCAGGCCAAGGCTGTAGGTCAGTGCGGGGTTGCCGGGATCGAGGATCAGCGCGCTTTCGGTGTCGGCTGCCGCGCCTTGCAGGTCGCCCAGTTTGCGCAGTAGCGAACCACGTAGGGCTAGTGTTTCGGCTTGTTTGGGCTGAATGCTGAGTGATTGGTTCAATGCGCTCAGTGCGAGTGCCGTGGCGTCGTCCCTCAGGTGGGCGCGGCCGAGCAGGCTCCATGCCTCGGCGGAGGGGCTGACGCGGTTGAGTGTGATGGCTTCGAGAGTGGTAATGGCACGTTTAGTTTGTTTGGCACGTAGCAGGGTACGGCTGGCTAGGATCGCTTCTTCTGCGGTCTCGGGGCGGAAGCCACCGTCAAGTGCCTTGAGGATTTCCAAATCGCCGTCGGCGCTGCGGCCAGTCTGGTCGAAACAGACGCCGTGGTAAAATTCGAGCGAAGCACGTAGCTTGGTTTGACCATCGGGCAGCAACCGTAGCGCGCTTTCAAATTTTTCACGCGCGGTGCCGGCGCGGCCTTTGGCGAGTGCGCTGCGGCCTTCCAAATAGAGGCTGATGTCTGCAAGTTCTGGTTGCTCAGCGATGGTGCCGATGATCCCTTGCAGCGAATCCCAACGCTCAGCAATGGCGTAGAGAGAGGCGAGGGTGACGTACGCCTCTAGATTGTCGGGTTGTTGATTGGTGATCACTTGCAGGTCTTCGATCGCTTCATCGACTCGGCCTGCTTGGGTGAGCACGCGGGCGCGCATCATGCGCAAGGCAGTACGCTGCTTGAAGCTGGCCTCACCTAGTTGCTGTTGGTGCACCTCAAGGGCTTGAGTGATGGCATCGACCGCTGCGTCCGTGTCGCCCTGATTGAGGGCATTGCCAGCTTTTTCGAGATACGCTTCGCTGGCGAGTTCGAGGCTGATCGCTGCGGTTTCGGGATTGTCTAGGTAGATCTGATTGAACGTTTCGGCTGCGGTATCCCAATCGCCTTCGGCCATCAGCAGGAGGCCGAGTAGTTTGCTCGCTACGCGGTAGTCGTCGCCGTCGATTGGCGCGGCTTGCATGACCTGCTCAATGAGGGCGATGGCATCGTCGCGGCGGTTCATATTACCCATTACGAGTGCTTTGAGCAGCAAGTGCTCTAGAATTTCGGGTTCGAGCGAGATGGCGTGATCGGCCGATTCGAGTGCGGCTTGCGGCTCGCCTTGATCGATTTTAATCCGAGTTTTAAGTGTCAGTGCGGGCACGTAGTCCGCATCGAGTTTGAGCATTTGCTCGACGCCGTTGGCAGCTCCCTTGAGGTCGCCGATCAGGTAGTTACCTTCAGCAATACCGTAGTAGAAATCGATGCGCGTAGCGTCTGACTTTGCCTGAAGCGTGCAAAGTGACAGCAAGAGCAGAGTGATAAAAATGCGAAAGCGCGGAGGCATGGCGATAATATGAGTGCGGACCTACGTTTTCTACACCCCTTTGTCGCGGGCGGCGCGTTCGACGCGTCTGACGAAGTCTTCGAGATTGTTGTCGGACTCTATGTAGAGTGCGCGGCGTAGGAGTGGCAGGGAGGCTTGGTAATCGGTATTGGCGACCAGTGCCTGTGCATGGGCGATGAGTGCTTTGCGCTCAAAGGCTTCGATCTTCTCGGCTTGTTCGAAACGATTGATCGCTTTGGGTAGTTGGTCTTGGGCGGCGTAAATATTGCCTAGTTCGATGAGGGCTTCGCCATTGAGTGCGTCGCGCACAATGATTTGCTTGAGCGCGGTGATGGCGGTTGCAGTGTCGGCTTCGGCGTGGGCTATTTTTGCTTCAAGAGTGAGGAGTTTGAGATCGTTGGCATCGCTTAGCTGGTCGCCGAAGCGTTCGCGGGTGCTGCGGATCATCGTCTTGCCTTTGGCGTAGTTGCCGCTGCGCGTGAGGATCTCTGCGGCGCGGATCAGTGATTGACTGTCGTTGTTATTGGCGGCTTTTAGTGCGGCTTGATAGGCATCGAGGGCGAGGCTTGGCGCAGCGTTATTGATGTAAATGTCGCCGAGTAGAATGAGGGTCGCGTGTTCGGCCTTACCCATGCGGCGGACGATCTCGATATTACCTGCGGCGGCCATTGGCTGTTGCTGTCCGAGGTAGGCGTTGCCTTGTAGCAACCAGAAGTCAGCACGGTTGGGATGGAGCTTAATCAGTGTATCAAATAGGGCGATGGCGTCGGCGTAGCGTTGAGTCTCCATCAGGCAGCGTGCGAGACCGAGCTTCCAGTCGAGCGTATCTGGCTGCATCAGGATCGCTTGACGATAGGCGGTTTCGGCAGGGTAGTAGAGCTGTTGGGATAAATAGCAGTAGCCGAGTAGGCCGTAGGAGCGGCCGTCGATTGCGCCAAGTTCGATGGCTTTAGAGATGGTTTTGATTGCCGGCTTATAGTTGCCGGACTGTACTTGGACGAGGCCGAGGTTCTTATAAGCGCGGCGAAAGTTGGGGAATTTACTCGTTGCTTGGGTGTAGCATTTCTCGGCGTTGGCGAGGTTGCCATCTTGGAAATAGAGATTAGCGAGGATAAAGTCGAAGGCGGCGCTGGTCTTCGGTTTGATCTGTGGCTGCAGTTCTGCGATGGCGGTTTTCGGGTTTGATTTGAGCGTGTCTATCAAGTTGCGCAGTACGAGTCTCTCATCGTTCGAGATAGGGGGCTCATATTCGGCGAGTGCGCGGTAGCTGCCAGTGAACGATTTAATAAAGGCGGGGTCGTCCCACATGTCCTTGGTTGGGTCGGGGACCGCGTTGAGCGTATTGATTAAACCGATACAGAGTGTGAGGCCGAGGAATAGGTGTTGGAAGCTTTTCATGGGAAGAGGATGTCTCGTTCTAAATGTCGATATTTATCGCTTCGTGGAGAAGTTAATGGATTTCGCTCCTGCAAGCTTGGCTTCGCCATAGACGCGTGCAAACACACCGTGGCTGGCACCTTGGTCAGCTTGGATAATGACAGGAATGTCTTCCTGCAGGGTCAGGCGTTTGACGATCGGAGCGACGCCACTGACGCCGATGTCGCGGCCACCGTAGATCACTTTGTTGTTCGCGGTGACGGCGATCAGAATACTGTTTTTCTCAAGTTGTATCGCGGCGGACGCTTCGGGTTTGTTGACCTCGACGCCGGTCTCTTCGACGAACACGGTAGTAACAATAAAGAAGATCAACAGGATGAAAACCATATCGATCATCGGTGAGAGGTTGATCTCGACCTCGTCTTGATGTTCGGATGCTAGATTGCGGCGCATGGTTTAAAAGGAGTTAGAAGCTAGGAGCTAGAAGTTAGGCTCGTTGGGCTTGATCGTTTAAAAGTGGGGAAAGTTTAAAGGTGGGAAAGTATGAAAGTGGGAAGGTGGGAAAGTTTGGGATTCTTAATCGTAATCGTAATCTTGCTCTTAATCATAATCGGAAGTGTTTTCTGTGAGAGTGAATTCGGAGATTAGGATTAGGATTAGGATTAGGATTAGGATTAGGATTAGGATTAGGATTATATTTTCCGTTTTTCAGCGTTTCTGTTTTTCTAATGATCAGTCGAGTTTCAGCTTGGTGAGGCTAAGTGCTTCGATACGCGCGAGGGCAGCTTCGACTGCGTGCTTGCGGCGGCGTATGATGAGGACGAGAAAGATGCCTGGTAGTGCAATAAAAAGGCCAGTTTGGGTGGTGATGAGTGCTTCGGATATGCCGGCGGCGACCATGGCTGCTGTTTCGGCACCACCGCCGCTGGAGATTGCTGCGAAGGTGCCGAGCATGCCGATGACAGTGCCGAGTAAACCCATGAGTGGGGCCGCTGCGACCAGCGTATTTAGAAATGTCATTCGGCGCTCGATCGTATGCAACATGCTTTGGCGCACTTCCTCGAAGCGGCTACGCAGGTGTTTGGACTCGGAGATGTTTTCCTGGGTGTAGCGAATGATTTCGCCGGCGCGCCCTTGGGCTTGCGAGGGATCGTAGATCCAGCTGGTCCATTCGCTCTCGTGTCCCAACTGGATATTACCTTTACGCAGGAAGAGTAATAGCTGAATGCCGGTTGAGTAAATGAGCACGGCGAGCAGTGCGAGTGGGATCATTACCCATCCGCCGCTTAACCAAATACCTGTGATTTTTTCGAACATCGAAAATGGCTGCGAACTTTAGTCCTTATTGTGGCGAGTGGCGACGACCCCATTGATGAAGCCGACTGCGGTCTGCTCCATGTCGCCGATCTTTTGGCGAGCCATGCGTGCGAGTAGTCCGTGCAGAATAAGTGCGGGGATCGCGACAATCAGGCCGAGTTCAGTCGTGACGAGTGCTTCGGAGATACCGGACGAGAGGCTCTTCGCATCGCCGGTGCCGAAGATGGTGATCAGGTTGAAGGTCTTAATCATACCGGTGACGGTGCCGAGTAGTCCGAGTAGTGGTGCAGCGGCAGCGGTCAGCGCAATGAAGGGTAGGAAGCGTTCGAGCTTCGGGCGCACGGCGAGAATCTTTTCGTAAAGAATTTCTTCAAGCGTGCCGCGCTTCTCATTGGCATATTCGACGCCGACAGTGAGGAGTGCGCCGCCAGCTCCGGGAATGGTTGCAGCGGCGGTTTTTGCTTTGGCCAGATCGCCGTTGGCGAGTTCGGTAAGCACGAGCTGCACGTCTTCTGGCTGAGGCGTTTTGAAGCTGGTGACTTCGAAGAACTTGAGAATGCCAAGTAGAAAGCAGATGCCACCTAGGGCGATGATGACGCCGCCGACGCTGCCACCTTTGGCTAAGTGCTCTGCAATGCTATCGTTGCCTGCTTGAATCTTGAGTGCTTTGCCGAGTGTGGCATCGGCGGGGATTTGGCCAGTGCCGCTCTCTATGAGTTGACGAATGCCGATCGAGAAATCGCCTGGCACTGCGATGGCGGCTTCGGCAGCGTTGAGCTTATTGTACGTCACACCAGTGAGCTCAGATTGTTTAGATGCGAAATAGACTGTCGGCCCGAATACGGCAAAAGTGCCTGCTTCGATTTCACCAGTGGGTGCGAGGGCGCGGCCCTCAAAGGTGTAGCCGCCGACGAGTTGCTCTAGGCGGTTCAAGGCGACGCCAATGACATCGATTTGTTTTTCGAAACGCTCGCTGGTCGACATGTCGGAGTCTTCGAGTGCGAGGCGTGCTTCTTCGGCGGTTGCTGAGTAGAGTTGCGTCTCGCTGTAGTCGATACGTGTCTCGAAAGAGCGTACGAATTCGTCCAGCAGGCTGCCGGTGTATTCGTTTTGCGATTGAATCGCTTCGACTTGCTCGCGCAGACGATTGAGGCCGAGGTCGCTGTTGTCACGTAGGCGTCGCAGGCGATTGAGCTCATCACTCTTTTGGCGGACATGGTTTTCGAGCTTGGATACCTCGCTAATAAGTGGGATTTTTTCGGAAGCGATGGCATCGCGCACTGAATTAAGTGCGTCGAGCGAGGCTTTTAAATCGACGTCGGCTTGGTTGCTGGCGGCATCAAACGTCTGAGCATGTGCGCTGCATGGCCAGACGAGAGCGGCCAGTGCGAGAGCGAGGAGCGTTTTGGGTATGGCGTGCATGTTGTTCGCTTATTGAAAGGCTTTAGTTGATGCGGGCTGGGACTTCGACGAACTGGATATCTGCACTGCCTTCATAGACGGCTAAGAGCTTTTTGATCTGCGGGCCGGCACCTTCGATTTGTGGCCATTCCCAGCCGTCGGCTCCAGGGAAGCCGATGCCGGCGTATTCACCCGCGCCATCGACGTAGTAGGCCATTGCCAAGCCCCAGTATAGAGTACGCACTTCGATGGTTTTACCGCTGTCGAGTTCGCGAGATTCACTGGTCTGAGTGATGGTGGCGTTAAACTTGTCGGCTTGGCTGAGTATACCGACGATGTTTTGCACGCGCTCGCCGAGTGAGAGTTTGGTGTGGGCGGAGTCTTCGGGTAGGCGGCGAATGAGCGGCTTAATCTTTTCTACCAGTGGCGTCGGCAGGGTCTTAACGACGCGCTTTATCTGCACTTCGAGTTGTTGAATACTGCCTTCGACGGCCGCAGTGGCGTCTGCGAACATTTCCTTTTGCGCGGTCAATTGACTGCGGTCTTCGTCCGCTGCGGTGGCAGAGTTTTTGAGGTCTTCGAGTGCTGCTTCGAGGCGCTCTAGCTCACTGCTGAGGAGCTTTTGCGTGTCCGATAGGATCGATTTTTCTAGGCGCCAATCACTTTTTTCTTTAGAAGTGATCTGCTTGGTCTGCACCCATTGATCGAGCACGTCGCGTGTCGATTCTAAGTTGGTTTGTGCATGCAGGTAGAGTGTCGAGAGGCAGGCTCCGAGAGCGACTCTAAATAGAAGTTTGGTTTTCATGACGTGCTTATGGCAGAATGTGGCAAGCGATGGGAGTTCAATATCTCCCCGAATCTAACAATTATATCAGATGTGAAATGCCCTGGATTTTCACATGGATTCCAATCTGAGCCGACAGCTTTTTGAAAATTCAACTCGTGGAGGTGTCGGTTGCGTCATCTTCGTCTGGCTTCTTATTCGCTCTCGTCGCTGCCGATTTCAGCGAAGCGCATGACTTCTTCAAGGGTGGTGGTGCCTCTTTTGATGTGCTCCCAACCGCTTTGTTGCAGCGAGCGCATGCCTTGTTGGATTGCAGTCTCGCGGATCGTGCGCGATGACTCACGCTTTACAATATGCTCGTGGATCTCTTCGGACATGCGGAGAATTTCGAAGATCGCGACACGGCCACGGAAGCCGAGCTTGCGGCAGCGCTCGCAGCCGACCGCTGCCTTGGCTTGGTTGCGGAACTGCGCCTCGTTGCGATCAATGCGCATGGTGGTGAGGCAGCTCTCAATGTGGTGCTGCTCGTAGTTGGCAGGTTGCGCACAGTTCGGGCACAGGCGGCGCACGAGCCGTTGTGCGATGATCATTTCCACAGAGGAGGCGATCAGGAAGGGCTCGATGTCCATATCGGTCAGACGGGTGAGTGCGCCGGGGGCATCGTTGGTGTGCAGTGTGCTGAGCACGAGGTGACCTGTCAGTGAGGCACGGATTGCGATGTCGGCGGTCTCGCGGTCGCGAATTTCACCGACCATGATAACGTCGGGGTCTTGGCGCAAAACGGCGCGTAATGAATGAGCAAAGGTAAGACCGATGTCAGCATGCACCTGGGTTTGATTGACGCCGGGCACTTCATACTCGACTGGATCTTCGACGGTGATGATGCGGCGCTCCGGGCGGTTGATTAGACGAATGAAGGCGGTGAGCGAAGTTGATTTACCCGAACCGGTCGGGCCGGTGACGAGCACGATACCGTGCGGAGCGGCAAGGGTGCGGGTGACTTTTTCTTCTTCCTCTTCGGTTAAGCCGAGCTCGCGCATCGAGAGTGGCTTCGATTTCTGGTTTAGGAGACGTAAACTGACGCTCTCACCATACATGGTCGGGAAAGTTGAGATACGAATGTCCAGCTCGGTATCGCCTGC
>Ga0206129_10006144_pt1 | contig 12337 bp, 6 predicted proteins | sample Helgoland_Spring_8_FD_148616 | JGI IMG/M metagenome (GOLD analysis project Ga0206129, IMG submission 148616) | Pelagic subsurface seawater microbial communities from Kabeltonne, Helgoland, North Sea - Helgoland_Spring_Bloom_20160502_2 | ecosystem: Environmental > Aquatic > Marine > Epipelagic ...
ACAATGCCTCACCTCTTAATAAAAAATATAATGGTCACCATCGAGTCAACAAAGATTTAAAAGCGGAGTATAACAAAATCATAGATATCGTTTATCGGACAAAAGAAACTGGAGGAGATCTTGATCCTAAAAATATCAAAAGGATATATGAGCAAATTCATAACCAAACTGAAGTCAAAACCATTACACAAGGTATTGATTTGATTGTCTCAAAATACAAAAATGAATTGAGCGTTGCAGCCCTCAAGAACTATGACAATAACTTAAGGCATAACATCACTGGATATAATGCGCATAAAAAGAAAGCGCATAAACTCACAGATCTGAGTAAATACTTTGAGCTTGATTATAAGGATTACCTAATCGATCAGGGAAAAGCTAAAAGCACGATTGACAATCAAGTAAAATATCTCAAAAGCCTTTGTGCCAAACTCAAAGAGTTGGACATTGAAGTCAACCCAGCAGTATTCACTTTTAAAAGATCCAAGTCTAGTAAATCCATATTTTACCTTTCTGAAGTAGAGCTTGATAGATTAAGGATATCAACTCCCAAATCAAAAAGTTTACAAGAGCAAAAAGATGTCTTTATCTTGCAATGTTATACAGGACTCAGAGTAAGTGACCTCAGACGAGTAAACCTTGATACGATAAATGAGGACAGAAGTATGATTGTAATGCGATCAACTAAAACTGATGAGGCTATTAAATTGCCCATCCTGCCTGAAGCTGAAGAAATCCTCTTAAAATATGATTACGAACTTCCTTTTATCTCTGATCAGAAATACAATAAAGCCATCAAGGATTTTCTCAAAGAATTGGACTTTGATAGAAAAATTGAAAGTCAAGATTTTGCTCCATTACACGAAGTATGTACCTCCCATATCGCTAGAAAGACCTTCCTCTCCTACCTTATTAACGTAAAGAAACTCAGTGCTCCAGAAGTCAAAGAGATCACTGGTACCTCAGCAGATACAATCTATAAGCATTATGCAGGAGCTGATGTGGCAGAGATTGCGAAGAAGATGAGGGGGTGATACTTGGTCTTATCCATTATATTGATTGGCTTTCAAATCGTATATTAGCACAACATGTTTGTGCAGATGCTGATGTTGTTAATAGTTGTGATTGGCTTTCAAATCGTATATTAGCACAACAGTTTGCAATCCCATCCACTTACATTATTGGTTGTGATTGGCTTTCAAATCGTATATTAGCACAACTATCTTCCACCAATTAAGGTACATATAGTGGTTGTGATTGGCTTTCAAATCGTATATTAGCACAACTTTGTGGAAGTTTTCAATAAAGCTTTTATAGTTGTGATTGGCTTTCAAATCGTATATTAGCACAACTTCATTGCCTAGATTATGCTACCTACATTTGTTGTGATTGGCTTTCAAATCGTATATTAGCACAACACAAAAGGATCAATCGCGGGTTTGTAATAGGTTGTGATTGGCTTTCAAATCGTATATTAGCACAACTTTAAAATTTGATTAATTTATTTAGCTATTGTTGTGATTGGCTTTCAAATCGTATATTAGCACAACAAATTCATACTTGCATTCAATGATAATGCTGTTGTGATTGGCTTTCAAATCGTATATTAGCACAACTCTTGATCTCAAGATACCACAAGTAGATGGTTGTGATTGGCTTTCAAATCGTATATTAGCACAACTGCAAACATTGGGCAATTAATCACCTTGACGTTGTGATTGGCTTTCAAATCGTATATTAGCACAACAAACTTGATAAATTTGTCCAAGCTTCAGGAGTTGTGATTGGCTTTCAAATCGTATATTAGCACAACATGGATTGAAATTGTCCAGTCATTTGGTTGGTTGTGATTGGCTTTCAAATCGTATATTAGCACAACTATTTGAACATTTATTTTAGACCCATGTGTGTTGTGATTGGCTTTCAAATCGTATATTAGCACAACAAATGCATTTGACTTTGTATCGCTTTTCTGTTGTGATTGGCTTTCAAATCGTATATTAGCACAACATACTAGTAGATAAATTGCTGGTATGCAGTGCTATGAGTCTAAAATATCTCAAGCTGTTGAGGGGTATCAGGTATTTTTTCTTTCTTAGCGGAACGAAAAATTTCCATTAAACCAAACTGCCTATCTGTTACATTTAAGATAACAACATGACCTTTTTGTGGAAGATTTATCTTGACTCTCTTTATGTGAACTTTGGCATTTTCCATACTAGGAGCATGTCTCAAAAAAACTGAAAATTGAAATCGAGTAAAACCATCTTTTTCTAAGACATTAACAAACTTTCGATAGTTCCGTTGATCTTTTTTGGTTTCTACTGGTAAGTCAAAAAAAACCATCACCCACATGACACGATATTGATTAAGTCTATCATTTTTCACATTTCAGGAAATATTATGATCTTCTCAGATCTTTCATAGCACTTATACAAGCTACTTGTGGTTTGCTGAACAGCCAGCATAAGAGGTCTTGATTGATTTTTCATCTTAATATCTATAGATGATATCATCAATAGCTTCTTTTTAAGCTCTGGAGTTAATTCCTCATAATTATCATCGTTTCTTACAAGTTCCAATACCATTTGATCAATATAAGGACGATAAGGTTCCATAACATCATCCGCTAAGCAATAAGCGTTATATTTATTATGATGGTGATAACCTAAGGTGGGTAATAAACCACTGGACACTAGTGCACGAGCAATGATCCCTCTTAAAATTGCATAGCCATAATTTAAAAGGTTATTTGGAGCTTCTCCAAAACGCCCCCTTCGAAAAGATTGTATGTGATCGACAAATAACTTCTGCCAATAGTAAGCTGCTGCTCGAGCTTCAAGATTTTTTGAATCACCTGAATCTACTTTTTTAAACCAATAGACCATATTATCAGCAGCTATTCCATTCGCTTTTAAAACTAATGCTTGATTCATGATCTTACGTTTAATGGTCTGTTTCCAAAAAAGATCTTTCATGGATTTTGTAGCATTAATTTGTACACTAAATCGCTCTTGCTGCTCACTATGACCATTCAAATTAAGTAACATTCCTTGAGGCAAATGATGATCATCAGATGTAATTAGAGCCACATTATTCCCGAGCAAATGACTCATAAGACCATGAGTAATAGTTATCTGAGAATGCTCCAATACAATGACACCGACATCCTCAATAGGAACTCTTTTTACCTCATCCTTATCCTGGTATTTAACGACTAACTGATTTTTAGATACACTTAAGTAAGCAGGGTTAGTAAAACAAAGAGTCCGCTTCATGTTGAATTAATATTCTCCTACTTTCACAATTTTACCTAAATGATTAATTCTAACTTTAATAATACCATTTATTCCAGACAGGCCTAATCGCTTCCAAGTAAATCCTTTGCTTTTTGAATTATCAATTAATTGTGTCTCCAAATGGTGTCTGAAAGAATAGTCTCCAGGTGCAACTTTTTGTACCCTAAAAATATTTTTACTTATTTCTGGATAGTTGATTGGATTCATAATATCTATCTCCTTTGGATTAAAATTTTCCGATGGGAAAATAAACATTTCATTTTGCTTCATAGTGAATAAAAATTTCCAGCCTATATGCTCATTATATGATTTATCTATGACAGGCTCTTTTGCATGAGACCTTCTCACAGCCTCGAAGAAAGAAACAACCATCTCATGTAATTTCCCTTCTGCATCTTGATAAATAGCTACATGATGATTATTTCCAAATTGAACAAAATCTGCATTTTGTTGAGCTCCCTTGCTATTTAATAAAGTTTTCCCATGGTGATCATTTTTATCATGTAAAGACTCAGCATTATTTACCCCTTTTATTCTTACCGATTTAATAGGAATTCCATTTCTTTTATCAAGCCAAATTGGATTTTTATCAATATCTGAAAATGCTTCTTTAGCATTCCCACTATATTCCTCAAGTCTTCGTATCATTTTCCTCTTAATACCCCGATCTACTATTTTTTCTATTTGCTTTATATTTGAAAAGTTTGTTGGGTTTACTTCCTTTCTAATCACATATTCATCCTCATGCCATGTAAGTAAAACTTTTTCTGGTACCTTTTGTTTTTGAATCGTATAAATCGGCTTCTTAGCCAAACTGTTGGCCCCAGAGAAAGCTTGTTTTGGATCACTCCCATTTTCCTTAAAACGCTTAAAAATTGCCTCACGAAAATTAACATTTGCAACCTGGGAGATAATATCATAATTAAAAGATCCTCCTATCTTCACCTCCTTTGATTGACGCTTTAAAATTTTACCATAAATCGTTTCTTTATGAAGTTGACCCCTAGGAGTAAGTTCAATTTTTGAATGGACTTTACCTTTTACTTTTATCTTATTAACATTTCTAGTGACTACTTTATTTTTTGCCTTGTGTGAAATCAATATGGTATCAAGCTTCAATTTGCATTGATCACGAAAATTATCCATAGGTGGTATAAAGCTTTTCCTACCCTTTTTAACAGACTGGAAAAGCTTATTCTCAAGTGCATAAATAATTCCATGCTTCTTGTGGGCCTCATCCTTTCTTGCATTCATATAATTCAAATATTGAATATGACTATAAGTAGTAAAAGCAACAGTTAAGGCATCCATAGCATGATGCCTGTGATCATTTCTCTTACTCCAATCCTGAATTACTTCTTTTTTACTACCATCCTTCTTTTCAATATATTTGGTTAAACCTAGAGATCTGTACTTACTTATATTCAGTTCTCTCATTACTTCGGTTAAGCCCCAATCTTCTCTTAATTTGTCTGTCACAACTCCAGTTGTCGTATTCACAACTCTAAAAGATCTTAAGAGCATTTCTTGGGCTTTTTTTGAAATGTATTGTGTGTTTCTTAAGTCCCTTTCAATGAAGCCATCAGGAATTTCACTTCCCGTCATCAAAAGCTTGTTCATCTTTCCCCTGCTTATTGGGTTCTCTTTTTCTTTATTTAGCCTAATTATCCGTTCCTTATAGTTATTCATTTCATCTTGACCATACTTTTCAACGATGAAATCTGCAGCTGTATCATTACCTTTTTCAATGTTTATCGCTCTACTCTCGAGAGTTTTATTTGAATATGAATCATCAAATAATCTGGATTTAGGTATGATGTGTTCAATGTCAAATTCACCATCAAAGATTTTTTCCCTACTTATGTAGGTCTGAGAATACAAGGTTTTAAATCCCAATGGCTTTAACTCCAAATAGAGTTTATATCTGATTATATCATTCCTTGTAGGATTTTTAATTCCAAACTCATCTTTTAGAATCTGACGATATTTATCATTTAATTTTTGAGCAGTTCCAATTTGGGAAGTCATCTCCTTTCGCTCCTTTGCACTTTTCTTTAACTCTCTGGCCAGCTCCAGTCGTATTTCATCTGGTTTACCAAATGATTCATCTTTTATGATTGCATTGACTACATTGACCATCTGATTGAGAATCTTTTCAACGACAGGGTTCCTTAGACTATTTTTTGATAAAAGTTCGAGCTGATTAGTCAAAGTTCTCTTCTCATTTTCCTCTTTTGTTATTGAGTGAGAGTGATTGTATCCAGCCAATTGGCAGGCCTTATCAAATTGATTTTCTTTTATATAGGGAAATATTTTTCTAATTGCCTTACTTGATAGGTTACTATAATCTTCTTGAAATATCACATTTGATAAAATCTTAGCCTGCTCCATGCTAAATCCAAACTTTTCAACTAATTTTTTATGTAATTTTTCAACACTATTTGTCTTCATAGGATCCTCTTCAAATGAATATAGAACGTGCCAAAGCTGGAAGCTTGGTTGCTTTTCGAATTCCAATCCACTTATTTCACCATCAAAATTTAAGATTTCTGGATTTATGCCTGCTGAATTAAAATAATCCCTAACTATCTCTTTTAATTCTGTTCCTTGAGGCTGGTATTCTTCAAAATCATGTCCTTCCACTTCAAGAATTTTCATGTATGCTTCGTATAAAGCTTGATTTGTCCGATTTCCCTCAATCTCCTTGAAATTAATCTCCCAATCCTTAGGCTTTTCACCTATTAATTTAAGAATTTCCTGACTTTTTAGATTGCCCCGAATATTGAGCTCTTCAAAAAGCATTCGCTTGGTTTCAAGATCAAAAATTATCTTTTCTCCATTAGAAATATCAGTCAGTACAATATCATTGAGATTTTTCCATATTTTGTATTCTTGAAATAATAGTGATGATTTAGGGACAACCCTTGCCCCAATTGTTTTCTTTTTCTCTTTCCCCTCAATAATTAATGACACTTCTTTTTGCTCAAACTCACAAAAACTGATTAATCCTTTTTGTGATTTTAATTTTCTCTGATAAAAAATAATAGTATCTCGTATCTCTAGCTTTAATTCTTCCGTCAATTCATTGTAATGACGTTTCTGAGTTTCCCAAATTTTTTCAAATTCATCTAAATAATCTTGTCTGTAAAAAACTTGATTCTTTAATCTAGCTCTACTGTCTTTTCTTAATTGTTCGTATAAATATTCACCTACTGTTTGATTATTGAAGTATAAGGCCTTACTCCTATCACTGATTTCACCTAAATAACCACTTGAACCAGAGATTTGACCATTAATTTCTTGAATTATAATTGCTAAGTTCTCTAAGCCCATTTTTGAGGATAACGCACTGTTCCTCCACTGAAAAATTTCTAATTGCTTTTCTTTTCTACTGCCAGTCCTCAAAATGCCTTCAATGCTCCATGGTCTTTCAAGAATTTTCCAAGTCTGACCTTTATTTTTACCTTCAACTTCATCATACAATTCATCTTTTAAGAGCTCGGGATAGAACTTTTTCTGAAAACCCCAAATTTTGTTCAGTTCAGATTTCAAATCGGATCTATAAAAATCAGGTAATACTCTCTTGTTATTTATTAGTTGATTCAAGCAATATTGACCAGGAGTTATATTATCATCATAAAGCCTTTTTGCAATGGACATTCCATCTATTTCTTGACCCTCATCAGTTTTTAATTTTCTACTACTTTTATATCCTCTCTTTTTATTTATCATTAAAAATATTCTGCATAACTCATCCTTCTCAACCCTTTCCTTTGCAGCCTTACTCCTCAACTGGTAGGTAGAGTGAGTGGTATCTTTACCATCTTCATTAAGTGCTACTCCTTCGTTTAAAAGTCCTGATTTTTTTAATGATTTGATCAATGATTTTCTTCTATCCTGATACCTATTAAGATTTCTTCGCATGCTTCTCTTCAAGGTTCTATCTGCATTTACAGAAATTGATTTCCCTTTTTCAAAATCTCCCTTCTCATCTGTAGTCAAAGGATTAACTCTTACACCGAGCCCTTTTATTTGAGAGCTTTCATTCTCATTTTCTGCCTCCAAAACATAAGCCCATCCTATTGATGTTGTACCAAGGTCTAATCCTAAAATTTTTTTCATAACATATTTATTTTATCTTTGATTTACGATTTGATGCCAATCACAATAAGGATCATTCCGTTGTGAAAACATCTGGTTGCCTTCGGCCATAAGCGGAGGCATTTTTTTTGCTCTCTTTAAAGTTATATTTAAATCCAAAAAATCGTACTTCCAATTAGTGATTAATTAAATTATCTCCTCTATCCTTTCTTTCAGCTTTACTTTGGTTAATTCAAAGAGCTCACTCAATTTATGCTTTGTATCGACAGTTAATGTCATTACCTTTTTGTCAAGTACAGGCAATTGAAATGCCTTTATATTTATCTCTTTGCCCTCTGCCCATTTATCTTTGATTATTAATTGAGCTTTATAATTCTGATCTCCTACAATCGTATTGGGATAGAATAATACTATCTCATCAACTTCAAATCTCACGGCATATGCCAGCATTTGGTAAAGATCATTTTGAGAAATCCCTTTCTTTGGGTCTTTGTCATCGGAATAAACAATTTTATATTTAGTGTCTGCTATTAACGACTTTTCGCTAGTTTTCAGAAACAAATCTGGCTTAAGTTTAAATACACCTTCTTCATCTAAGTAAGTATCGCTTCGCTGAGATTTGGCATTAATGGAGGATATCTCTTTCTCAATAAAGCCAAATATGAAATCTTCGAATACATATTCCATCGGTAACAAAAAGGCAAATAGCTTTAAATCATTTTTGTAGTCAAAGGAGACTGCATTATTTAAAAATAATTGACAATAATCTCTCACGGTCTCAAAAGCTCCAAAAATAGGATTGAATGTAATCCTTGAACACTGCTCAGCTGTTGCTCTCTCATCAGACACTTCATCCAAAATAAATAAAATTTCTCTTAAATTTTTCTTGTTGTCAGGACTGGAGGTTGCATTAAAAAGTATCGTAGTGACATACTTAATAATTCTATTGAATTCATTATCAAATACAAAGGCATCATAGGTACAATTCAATTTGTGCCAGTTACCACGACTGATATTTTCATTGATATATTGGTTGACATTTAACCTGCCTTTTATGAAGGGTAATTCTTCACTTACTTCTTCATATTGCTGGTAAATTGCACTATTTAAAAGCTCTCGAGTATATTTAGAGAATAGGTAAATCAAAACTTCAAAGAAATTACTTTGAGTACTCCCCATTGAAGCTTGATAGTTAGGAAACTTAATCTTACGACAATAGCTTAACCACCATAAAATGTGATTTTGAATTTGATGTACTTCATTACTTGAGCAGTCTTGGGTAGGATCAAAAAAAATCTTGGGTAGCAAATTGATTTTCTGTCCATTATAATGGATAACTCCAACATATTTGTTCGATTTTATCTCCTTCGATTTATGTAAAAACTGAAGAAATTTCTGGCTCTCGATCTTGTCTTCATCATTATCTGAATAGAATGAATTCTTTTCTCGATTCTTCCAGATATCATCTAAAAAAAGCTCTAACCCATCAAAGTCATCTTTGAATGGTACTTTATTTTCATATTCAAAAAGATTAATCACGTTTGGCTGTAATTCTTAGTGGCCAAGCATTTTTGTCTAATTCTAATCCTGCTTTATGTAAAATTCCCTCAACCTCCTTTTGATCATTCATGTAGTATTCCAATAAAAGAGGGATTACTTTTTTATTCATCACTGAAGTTAAGTCTTTAGACTCCATAAAATAAGAGTGCCCAATTTGAAAGTCATGACCTTTAGTTACTATGACCTGTTCATTAATTTTTTTAAGGACCTCTGAATTGTAAATCTCTTTTCCTGGTATGTGATAAAGTGGAAACATTGCTTCAAATTCAAAGCGTCTCCTTAATGCAATATCTAGAAGAGCAATAGACTTATCTGCAGTATTCATTGTTCCTAGAATAAATAAATTTGAAGGTACCGTGAAGGGGTCCCCAGATGGTAATTTAGCTTCTAACGGTAGAGCTCCATTTGAACGCTTATCTGGCTCTATTAATGTAATTAATTCACCAAAAACTCTAGAGATATTGGCTCTGTTTATTTCATCAATAATGATTACATAATTTTTCTTCTCAACACTTGTTGGTACTTCAACATCATCAGTCAAATAAGAAAGTATTTTTTCATAAACAAGATAATAGTAGGTGGCATGCTGATTGGCCAGACCTGATATTGATGTCATTTTCTTGATGTCTTTTCGGGAAGTAACACCCTGACGATAAAATTCTTGTAAATCATTAAACTTCATACGTAGTCCATTCGTATGATTTGCCCACTTTTCTCCTGTGTAACGAAAAGCATCCTCTTCCACTTCAAAAATATAAGCGGTCTGGTTAATTGAATAATTTTCCTCCGCTTCCAAAATAGTCTCTTTAAATTTTTCTAGTGCTCTATCAAATTGAACATCCTTTGATAATTCAGTTATATCCTTTTTTGAGAGCCTTAAATTTTCAAGGGCTTTATCGGCTATTTTCTTGAAGACTCCATCCTTTTTTTCAAATACTAATGATGACTTATTGTCTGTTTCTGGCCTTAAACCTTGAATAAAGTCCTCATAACTATAGTTCTGGTGAAAAGTTATAAATTCTATTCTATCATGAAGATTAGATTTGAATATATTGAGAGCTTCTTCGTAATTATCAATCTTCCTGTTCTCAATGATTTCTGCAGCCCTTAAAATGGTATGATAAGTCTTACCTGTTCCTGGAGGACCATAGAGGATTGTGTTTAATGATTTGTGAAAATCTTCCATATGATCATTTTTATTTTCTGATAAATACTCATCACTCATATTAGCCAAAAGTCTTTCTGAGTAACTCTTGTAATATTTATGCTCAGAAGGGTAATTTGTAATATTAGTCAATGTTTTCAGAGCTAGACTGTGATCTGTTTTCCAGTTTCCCTTCAGTTTCCAATCGACTTTTCTCAGGCTATTATAATCAGTCCGCTGTCCATCAAAATGATATTCAGACGTCACAATGCCATATCCAAGTAATTCACCTCTGCCTTTTTTTACTATGATTACATCTCCAATCTCAATACTCTCCTTAAACTCATAATTTGCATTGGCATCATTTTTCTTTGAGCTTGTAGTTTTTTCTAGTTCTTGAAGCTTTTCGGAAATCTCCCGTTTATCTGAAAATTGATTTAAATCTCCAAGCTCACTCCAGCCTAATCCCATAATCCCTTGTGAATAAAATTCGTCCCAACGATCAGCATTTTCACCTGGAGCATAAAGCCAATATCTCTTACTATTAGAATTCTCAATTATCTCTATTAGAGCTTCAAACTGATCTTGAGTTGCAGAAAAATTTGTGCCCTGATGACCTACTTTTAAATCTTTAAGTTTCTTTGTAATCTCTATTTTTTCTTTCAAAATAGGATTTTTGACTAAATTATGTGTTACCTGAATTCCAGCTTTAAAAGCTTCATTAATTGATGAGCCTTCATTTTTAGAATTCGAAATCACTTCGGCTAAAGCATAACATCCAGATTTGTTTCCTGATATCCAAATTATTACTCTATCTCCAATTTTTATGTTTTTTACATGGGCATTAACAGCAAATTCTGTTAACTTATTTTCTTTCAATGAATTTTCCCAATCATGAACTTTAGGACTCCCTTGAAATACCCAATAATTAATATTTTCTTTTTTATTTAGAAAGCTTTTAATAGAACTTAAAAATTTATCTAACCTATTATCATTTTCGTTGTTTGACCAAGCAGGAGACTCATCTTTTTCATCAATTATATTTGGCCTTACAAAAAGATCATCCTCAAATAAAGGAGATGATTTACCCGTTGTAAAACCAATTTCGCAGTCTGCTCCATCAGATAATGGCTTCAAATAAAATTTCTTGGCATTAACTTTTATATTGCTTTCATGGAATCGAGCAATTAGTTTAGGATGTGCAAATTTCAACTCTTTTTCCTTCCTTTTTTGATGGTGTGGAATTTGCTCTTTTTCAAAGATGAAGCCAGCACCTTCAATTTTTTTACGAAGTGAATCAAAAATTGATTGTCTAAAATTCTCTTTTAAATAATTATCTAAAATTTGTATTCTTTTATCATGAGTAGTTTCATAACATTCATTTAAATGTTCTGTCAATTGATAAGGTGACTCTGTTAAATAAGCACCCTGATTAAATTGCAATTTCTTGTCGTAGAAGACATTAGATCTCTCCTTAACTTCATTAAGTACTTCTTCATATTTTTGATTTAAAAAATCATCTCTTGAGAAAAATGGATCCAGCTCATGATAATTCCTAAGCTTTATAAAATAAGCCTTCACACCAGCCCATTTAGTATTCTCAATTCCAATGCCTTCGCTATATTTTTCTGCAACCTCTGAAATTCCCCTAATACCCTTATTATCTGTTAAATGTATAATTAGGTCTCCAGGGTTTACCTCCCTCATCAATTTATAAATATCTGCTCCTTTTTTACCTTGAGTTGGTGACCAAATGGCTTTTCCTAATTTATAATCACCCTCGATTCTATCTTGCCGTCCCTTTACATTACATTTTTCAACAAAAACTCTCATAAAAAATAACTAAAATGATTTCGTGTTCACCCTACCTCCAACAATTCCTTAATAATCCCCTTCATCTGAAGTGACAGATCCACCAGCTTATTCTTGCGCTTGAGTTCTCCAATATGCCTCCACACTCCAGCTTTAAATATGGGATTCAATAAGATCCAATAAACGCTATAAAATGCCATTGCAAAGCCGAGGGTACCTCCTACATCCTCTGACCGAGAATTTCCTAAATAAATACCTAAAAAGAAATAGCCAACATACACATAAGATTGCCAGCGCTTAGGGAATAGAAATACGGCATCTAGGCTAAAGAACATGAGTAAAAATCCTATTAAGGTCTGCTTACCCATTACCGAGTGTCTGACCATAGCCTCTGTTTTTAGAGCCTCATCTAGGGCTTGTA
>Ga0206129_10006145_pt1 | contig 12337 bp, 12 predicted proteins | sample Helgoland_Spring_8_FD_148616 | JGI IMG/M metagenome (GOLD analysis project Ga0206129, IMG submission 148616) | Pelagic subsurface seawater microbial communities from Kabeltonne, Helgoland, North Sea - Helgoland_Spring_Bloom_20160502_2 | ecosystem: Environmental > Aquatic > Marine > Epipelagic ...
CAAAGACGTTATCTGTGAATCTTACTGATAAGTCATGCCATTCTGATACGGCGACTTTGCGCTTGGTTTCCGTTTGTCTAGAACCGATTTTCTGATAGTTGAACTGTGAAATAACGCAGATGGGTCGCGTCCTGAATGCTGCGGATGAAATGATTTTCTTTAAACACCGGAAAAGCTGATGAACATAAATAAATCCAGCGTCTCGCGCTCAGCACGTCTCTCCGTAGCTCCGATGATGGACTGGACGGATCGCCACTGTCGCTATCTGCACCGCCAGTTGAGTGGGCAGGCCTTGCTTTATAGTGAAATGGTCACATCCCCCGCACTTGTACGTGGTGGAGCAATGCATTTGTTGGATCATGATGTTGCTGAGCATCCTGTTGCCTTGCAACTTGGCGGCTCTGATCCGGTTGAATTGGCAAAGGCCGCGCGCATGGGGGCAGATGTTGGGTATGACGAGATTAACCTGAATGTTGGTTGCCCGTCTGACCGTGTTCAATCGGGTACGTTTGGCGCTGTGTTGATGAAACGCCCCGCGCTTGTAGCTGAATGTGTGGCGGCGATGCGCGCTGAAGTAGACGTCGAAGTCACTGTTAAATGCCGTATTGGCGTCGACGATCAAGATCCGGAAGAGGTCCTTCCAGAGTTTCTGGCACGGATCGTTGGAGCTGGGTGCGAACGTGTGACCATTCATGCGCGCAAGGCGTGGCTTAAGGGCCTTAGCCCTAAGGAAAATCGCGAAGTGCCACCGTTGGATTACGAATTGATCCATAAGATGAAGGGCTATTTTCCCAATTTGCACATCTCCGTAAACGGTGGTGTGACGTCACTCGAACAGGCAATTGATTTTCTCGAAAATGGTTTGGACGGTGTCATGGTTGGCCGCGCGGCCTATCATCAGGCAAGCGACATCCTAAGTGCTGCGGATCCCGTCATTTTTGGCGTCGGTGGGGTCACGACCGCGGAACAAGCTGTGCACAAGATGCTGCCTTATATTGAAGCACATTTGACGGCCGGTGGCCGGCTAAACCAAGTGACCCGTCACATGTTGGGGTTGTTTGCAGGGCGCCCAGGCGCACGTGGGTGGCGACGTATACTGTCTGATGATGGCAATAAACCGGGCGCAGGGCCTGAACTTGTTCTGGCGGCGCTCGCACATATGGCGCAGACTGCGCAAGACGTTTAAGCCGCACAAGCGGGCTAAATCAAAGGAAATATATGCCAGAGACGATGTTGTTGATTCAAATGCTTGTTGTTCTTTTGGCTATTGGTGCCGTTGCTGGCGTCCTTGCGGGGCTCTTAGGGGTCGGCGGTGGTATCGTTCTTGTGCCTGCATTCTTTTATGCATTTCAGACGCTTGGTTATGATGGTCCGCAATTGATGCAGATGTGTCTGGCAACTTCATTGGCGACGATAATCGTAACATCCGTGCGCTCAGTCTACAGCCACAATCAAAAGGGTGCTGTAGATTGGGATATCTTGCGCAGCTGGGCCCCAGGCATTGCTGTGGGTGCACTTGTTGGAATGCTGGTTGTTTCGCAACTGCGTTCCAATACGCTGCAGGCGATCTTTAGCATTCTGGCGCTGATCGTTGGTGTTTACATGTGCTTTGGACGTGTAGAATGGCGTCTGGGCCAAGCTATGCCAAAAGGCTCATTGCGATTTATTCTATCCCCATTGGTAGGATTTATGTCTGTATTGATGGGCATAGGTGGGGGCAGCTTTGGCGTGCCTTTGATGAGCCTTTTCAATACAGGTATTCACCGTGCAGTGGCTACAGCGGCAGGGTTTGGCGTAGTCATTGCCGTACCAGCTGTGATCGGATTCTTGTTTGTCGACATGAAGATGGAGGTGCCGCCACTGACCATTGGGGCAATCAATCTGATCGCGTTTGGTATCATCATTGCCATGACGTTAGTCACGGCCCCATGGGGCGTGAAGCTGGCCCATTCGATGGATGCTAAACCATTGAAGCGAGCGTTTGGTGTGTTCTTAGTACTGGTAGCGGTAAATATGTTGCGCAAAGCGATCATTGGGTAACTAACGCTTTAACTTTGCTGCCCGACCTCCGCGACGCCCTTTGGGGCTTGATTGCCGGGTTGGCAGCTCTGACATTATCTCTGAACGCTCATCAGGGTGCATTTTAGACCAACGCCCAATTTCATCTATGGAACGATTGCAGCCAGTACACAGCCGTGTTTCGGGATGCACTACACAGATTTGAATACATGGGCTTTCGATTTCATTGCGCCGCCAAACTGGGGGTGTCGTCATGATGCTTTCCTTACGACTTGTAAGCGGTCCAACAATCCTTGCAGGATGAAACCTGCAGCAACGTGGTCAATAACCTCAGAGCGGCGTTTCCGGGATGTATCAGCTTCGAGCAAAGCACGTTCAGCTGCAACTGTACTCAGGCGCTCATCCCAAAAGGTGATTGGACCGGGCCATATCTTTTCAAGGTTGCGGGCAAAGGAACGCGTGGATTGGCACCGCGCCCCTTCAGACCCATCCATGTTTCGCGGAAGTCCAAGGACCAAACCGCATATCTCACGCTTTTCGATGACTTCGATCAAACGTGCAGCATCAAGGCCGAACTTCTTGCGTTTGATCGTTTCCAAAGGAGAGGCAACGCCTAGAAACGTGTCTGAAACAGCAAGACCAATTGTTACAGTGCCCAAATCCAACCCAATGATTGGGCGCATGGGCTTAAGGGCAGCGCTGAATTCTGTTACGTCTTCAAGTATCATTCGACCACTCCAGCACGTTGTGCAGCACGTGTGATGAGGTCTAAACTGGACGGATCACCGACAAACACGGTTTCAGCATTTTTATAGATAGCAAATGCCTGATCCGTACGCCCAAGTACACCCAACGCGCCAATCAATTGCGCCCATTCTTCCGCCGGACCGCCGCTTGTGGCAAGGCGATCAGACAATCCAGACACCATGCCTTCGATCATCTGGATACGCTCAGCCCCCGTCATTTCACCAGCAGCTTCGATATCAGCAGCCGTTGGGCCATTGTTTGCAGCGCTGGTGCGTCGGTTCCCGATTGTGGGAATCTGATAATTTACACCTGCGTGCTGCGCCATTTCAGGTATTTGTTCTAGGATCGGTGCAATCCAGGGAGCGCTTTCTGGGCCAACCTGCAACAAACGATCCCAAATGCGAAACGCCATGTCTGGGCGCCCGGTTTGCGCCAGCATCAAACCAATGTAATAACTAGAAATTCCGTTATTTGGATCGCGGGTTAGGACAACACGAGCAGCCTGTTCCGCCTCTGGCGAAACATATCCGCCAGCCGCGAGGATCAGCAAGTCTGTGTAGCTTGTTAAATCTTCCACAGTTACTTCTTCGCGCTTCAGTTCAATAATGCGCCCTTGAGATTGATAAGCGGCAACAAAATTACCCAAGTTGGATTCGTTTTGTACCAACAGGGCATGACCTTCAAGGTCGTCAGGCCGCTCAGCAACCGTGTCCCGCAACGTTTGAACAAGCTGCAGGTAATCCGCGTTAAACTCAGCCACCGGAGGTGAAGCAGTCAGGCTGGCTTCGGCACGTGCTTGAGAAGGGCGGCTGTCACGTAGGGACTCCGCAAACGTGATCCGCTCGGCCAAAGCCAAGTCGCTATAGCCGGGCGCGCCCAAACCATTGATTGGCCCGATGCCTTTATAAAGGGCAACACTGCCACCAACCAAAACAAGGGCCACAACAACCGCAACAATTCTGGGTGCGCCTCGCGGGAAATCTGTATCTATGGTGTGTTGCGCATCAGCTGCCAGTATGCGACGCGAAACCTCTGTGCGGACGCGGTTGGCATCTTCTTGCGTCAGAACACCTCGTTCCAGATCGCGGTCAATCTCGTTCAGCTGATCACGATAAACCCGCATGTCATAATCCGTGGCCTCTTCGGACTTGTCCGGGTACCGCAAGAGGGCAATGGCAAAAAGCCCTGCAACTACCAGTGCCAATAAAACTGTTGTGATCCAAAACGCCAAATCGTCGTCCTTTTTTTCTAACAATGATGTAACCGTGCACGAGTTATAAAAAAAGAGGCAATTGGACGCGTATTACACCATTCCACAGTCATTTGATTGGTGTGTGTTGCAGCGCTTTGTCGCGGTGTCGCAAAATTGCAAAAAAGTGCCGCGGAGAGTATCCTCTTTTTTTTCACCTCACCCAAAACAAGGATATGATGTGCCTCACATGCGAATCCCGCAAGCTGCACCTTTGCTCCATATTCGAAAGCGACGCTTATGAAACGTTATTCAGCCTTTGCTATTGCCCGCGAAGCCACCCGTTATCATTCGGGCTGGGAACGCGCGTGGCGTGCTCCGGAACCAAAAGCAAAATATGATGCGATTATTATCGGGGCAGGCGGTCACGGTTTGGCGACAGCGTATTATTTGGGCAAGAATTTTGGCATCACCAATGTCGCAATCATCGAGAAAGGCTGGCTGGGTGGTGGGAACACTGGGCGTAATACGACGATCATTCGCTCAAATTATTTGCAAGATCCATCCGCTGCTTTGTACGAAAAATCGCGTTCTCTGTATGAAACCATGTCTCAGGACCTGAACTACAATGTTATGTTCAGCCCACGTGGGGTGATTATGCTGGCCCAAACCCATCACGAGGTGCGCGGATACCAACGTACGGCACATGCCAATGCGTTGCAGGGCGTACCCACAGAATGGATTGGCCCGCAGCGGGTCAAAGAACTGTGCCCGATCATCAATTTAGAGGGCCCGCGTTACCCTGTCTTGGGTGGCCTGTGGCAAGCACGCGGTGGCACGGCCCGTCATGATGCGGTCGCATGGGGCTATGCCCGTGCCTGTTCTGACATGGGCATGGACGTGATCCAGCAATGCGAAGTCACCAACATTCGCCGCGAAGGGGGCAAGGTGGTTGGCGTTGATACCACCAAAGGCGCGATTGATTGTGATAAACTTGGCATTGTGGTTGCGGGACACTCTGGTGATCTGGCCAATATGTCAGGCTTCCGTCTGCCTCTTGAATCCGTGGCGCTACAGGCGTTGGTGTCTGAGCCGATCAAACCGGCAATGGATGTGGTCATCATGGCCAACACCGTGCACGGATACCTGTCCCAATCGGACAAGGGTGAAATGGTTATCGGCGGCGGCACTGATGGTTACAACAACTACACCCAACGCGGGTCGTTCCACCATGTGGAGGAAACGGTGCGGGCGCTGAACGAAACCTTCCCTATGCTCTCACGCCTCAAGATGCTGCGCCAGTGGGGTGGGATTGTGGACGTGACAGGGGACCGCTCACCAATCCTTTCCAAAACACCAGTGGACGGCGTGTTCATCAACTGCGGTTGGGGGACAGGCGGGTTTAAAGCGATCCCAGGGTCAGGCTGGGCCATGGCTGAACTGATGGCCAAAGGGCATTCCCCACTGACAGACGAATTCGGCATGGAACGCTTTATTGAGGGCCGCTTTATCGACGAGAGCGTAGCGGCAGGGGTGGCGCACTAATGAAATTTATTAGCCGACCTTTGCACCTGACTACCAGAAAACTCAAAGGAGAGCATTCATGCTAGTCTTAGAATGCCCATGCTGCGGGATCACCGCAGAAGAAACCGAATTCCACGCAGGTGGCGAGGCGCATCTTAAACGCTTTGGCCCTGAGTCCTCAAACGAGGACTTCGAGAACTATATGTTTATGCGCCAAAACCCCAAGGGCGTTCACTTAGAGCGCTGGCGTCATAACAATGGCTGTGGGAAATGGTTCCACGCAGCGCGTTGCACAATGACCCTAGAAGTGTTCGGCACATATTCGGCCCAAACATACGAGCCGCCAAAAGAAATTTGTGACATTATCTCAGCCAAACGACCCAGCTGGTCATGGGAGGCATTCTCATGATCTTCTTCTGTTCTGAAAATATCCCCGCAGGAGGCTCTCACGCGCTCTGCACAATCCAAGGCCACACATCATGAGCACACGTCTTGCCACAGGTGGCCGCCTGCTGAACAAATCCAAAGTCCTTAACTTTACCTTCAATGGCACAACCCTAAAAGGGTTCGAGGGCGACACGCTTGCCTCTGCCTTGCTTGCCAATGATCAGGTCCTGATTGGGCGTTCGTTCAAATACCACCGCCCGCGCGGCGTTGTGGCCTCGGGCTCTGAAGAACCAAACGGTCTGGTCCAAATGGGCGAAGGTGGTAAGTTTGAACCAAACCAACGCGTCACCACGACCGAATTGTTTGAGGGCCTCAAAGCCAAAAGCCAAAACCACTGGCCCAGCCTCGAATACGATGTAGGAGCGCTGAACGCTAAGTTAAGCCGCTTTATGCCTGCTGGTTTCTATTACAAAATGTTCATACACCCGCGGTCTTTTTGGAAACACGTCTACGAGCCAATCATCCGCCACGCGGCGGGCCTTGGTGCTGCACCCAAAGCGACAGATCGCGACGCGGATACCTATGAGCATTTTTATGCATTCTGTGACGTCTTGGTCATCGGTGGTGGCCTTGCAGGCTTGCAAGCAGCTAAAGCTGCCGCAGCGACTGGTGCTAAGGTCATCGTGGCTGAGCAAACCGCCCATCTGGGTGGCCGAACGGTTGTGGATGGTGGCACGATTGACGGTAAGTCTGCTGAGGACTTCGTCACTGCGATCACTGCTGAACTAGAGGCCATGGACAACGTTACCATCCGCACTCGTATGATGGGCGCTGGTGTGTACGATCACGGTTATGTCTTGGGCTATGAACGCCTGACTGACCACGTCCCAGAAATGGCTGGCCCACGCCACCGCCTTTGGCGCATTCGTGCAGCGCAAACAATCACAGCAACTGGCGCGATTGAGCGCCCCCTTAGCTTTGCGGGCAACGATATTCCGGGCGTCATGCTTGCCTCTGGGATCCGCGATTATGTCGTGAACTACGGTGTGTCCTCTGGTGATCGCACGGTCGTGGTCACCAACAACGATGATGCCTATCGCACCGCAATTGCGTTGAAGCACGCAGGCCTTGATGTGCCTGCGATTATCGATGCTCGCCCCGCAGGGGATGACAGCGACATGATGGCGCAAGCCAAGGCGCTGGGCATTCGCGTTATGATGGCTCACGGCATTGCCACCGTCCAAGGCGGCAAGCGCGTCACTGGCGTTGAAGTCTGCGCCCAAGCCGGAGAAGGTGCGGTATTGGAAGAGATCGCATGTGACGCGGTTGCCATGTCGGGCGGCTGGTCCCCTGTGGTTCACCTATGGTCCCATTGTGGCGGCAAACTGACTTGGGATGAATCCCAAGCTAGCTTTCGCCCCGACTCAAACCGCCCACCACTGGGCGACAAGGGCCAAGGCTTTGTAAGTGTTGCTGGGGCCGCCAACGGCGAAACCACCCTGACCGCGATTTTGGCGAATGCCACGTCCTGCGGCAAATTGGCGGCAAAGGCGGCGGGCTTTCAGGCCAAAGCCACGAAGGCCCCCGAGGCCCAAGACGCTGTCGAACGCGCGATGTTGCCAGTGTGGTTGATGCCACAAGGGGCAGGCTACAAGCTGCGGTCGAAAGCGTGGCTTGATTATCAGAACGACGTGAAAGTCAGTGATGTACAACTGGCCGCCCAAGAGGGCTTTACCAGTGTGGAACACGCCAAGCGTTACACCACTCTTGGTATGGCCACGGATCAGGGTAAGCTCAGCAACATCAACGGTTTGGCGATCCTGTCTGACAGTCTCAATCAACCGATTCCACAGACCGGCACCACCACGTTCCGTCCACCCTATACCCCGATCTCTATGGGGTCGATTGGTGGCGAAGCACGGGGTGACGTGTTCCAGCCTATCCGTCGTACACCAATGTATGATTGGCACGAAGCAAATGGCGCGGACTGGGAGCCTGTTGGCCAATGGCGTCGCCCCTACGCGTATGTTCAAAGTGGCGAAACAGTCCATGACGCGGTAATGCGTGAGACAAAGAACACACGCGAAAACCTTGGTCTTTTGGATGCATCTACCCTTGGCAAGCTAATCGTTAAAGGCCCTGATGCGGGCAAGTTTTTGGACATGCTTTATACCAACATGATGAGCACCCTGAAGGTTGGCAAATGCCGCTATGGCCTGATGTGTTCTGAGAATGGGTTCCTGATCGATGATGGCGTTGTTGCCCGCATCGATGACGAAACATTCCTTTGCCACACGACCACAGGCGGGGCGGAAACCATCCATGGTCACATGGAAGAATGGTTGCAAACCGAATGGTGGGATTGGAACGTCTACGTGGCTAACGTGACCGAACAATACGCCCAAGTCGCCGTTGTTGGTCCGAATGCCCGTAAAGCACTCGAAGCGCTGGGCGGCATGGATGTGAGCGCAGATGCGTTTGGATTTATGGAGTGGCAAGATGGGACGCTTGGCGGCTTTGACGTGCGGGCCTATCGTATCTCGTTCTCGGGCGAATTGTCTTATGAGATCGCAGTGCCTGCCTCACAAGGTCAGTCGTTCTGGGATGCCTTGATGGCAGTTGGTGCCGATCTGGGCGTGATGCCTTACGGGACCGAATGTCTGCACATCTTGCGGGCCGAAAAGGGCTTTATCATGATCGGGGATGAAACCGATGGGACTGTCATTCCACAGGACCTGGGCCTGAATTGGGCTATTTCCAAGAAGAAAACTGACTTCTTGGGTAAACGCGCCCAGCAACGTGAACATATGCTCAGCGATCAGCGTTGGAAGCTGGTGGGTCTTGAAACGGTCGATAAATCTACCTTGCCAGACGGTTCTTATGCCGTGGGTGAGGGGAGCAATGCCAACGGTCAGCGCGTCATGATTGGGCGGGTGACGTCCAGCTATCATTCACCAAACTTGGACCGTGGCATCGCCATGGGGTTGGTTCTGCATGGACCTGATCGCATGGGTGAGGTGATCACCATCCCGGGCACCGATGGCAAGGACTACGAAGCTAAAATCGTAAGCCCAGTTTTCTATGATCCCGAAGGGGAGAAGCCAAATGTCTAATCTGATCAGCGCCTTGGGCAAGGCCACAGACAATAGCGGTATATCTAAGATCGAAGAGATCGGGCTGCAAGGCATGATCACCCTGCGCGGTGATCTCAGCAAAGTTGCGGTGAAAAATGCGGCGACGTCGGCCACGGGTGTCGAGATGCCCGCACTCGGCCACGCCAACCACGATGGCGCCTCTGGCATCTGCTGGATGAGCACGGATGAGTTGCTGGTGCTGTGCCCCTACGATCAGGTCGCAGACACCTTGGCCAAGATGCACACCGCGCTGGGCACCACGCATGCGTTGGCTGTGGATGTATCTGATGCACGGGCAAGCCTGCGCTTGTCAGGGCCTAACGCCCGTGAGGTCATGGCGAAGCTGGCCCCAGTGGATCTGTCACCAGAGGCGTTTAAGGTGGGTATGTTCCGCCGCACGCGCATGGCCCAAGTGGCCGCGGCCTTTTGGATGGTGGATGGCGCAACCTTCCAAATTGTTTGTTTTCGCTCAAACGCCCAATATGTGTTCGATTTGCTGAAAGTTGCAGCCCAAAACGGATCTGAGGTTGGTTTCTTTAAGTAAAGAAATCTGTGGGATTGGGGACTTTGCGTATATTTACGCCACAACTCCCCTTGATCTTGAAGTGGATCGCGCTTCATGTCACCTAAGGCATAGATGAACTTATCCTAAAAGGGACCATAGAATGGCTTTTGAACTTCCTGATCTTCCGTACGCCCATGACGCACTAGCAGCACACGGCATGTCTGCTGAAACCATGGAATTCCACCACGACCTGCACCACAACGCCTATGTAACAAACGGCAACGCGGCAATTGCTGGCACTGAGTGGGAAGGCAAATCCCTCGAAGAGATCATCAAAGGCACATATGATGCGTCTTCTGTGGCTCAAAACGGCATCTTCAATAACATCTCCCAACTTTGGAACCACAACCAGTTTTGGGAAATGATGACACCAACATCAGGCGCTATGCCGTCTGAGTTGGAAGCTGCAATCAAAGAGAGCTTTGGCTCTGTTGACGATTTCAAAGCACAGTTCGCTGCAGCAGGCGCTGGTCAGTTCGGTTCAGGCTGGGCATGGTTGGTGAAGAATGCTGACGGTTCATTGGCTGTGACAAAAACCGAGAATGGCGTGAACCCACTTTGCTTTGGTCAAACTGCTTTACTTGGCTGTGATGTTTGGGAGCATTCCTATTATATTGACTTCCGGAACAAACGCCCGGTTTATTTGACCAACTTCCTTGAGAATTTGGTGAACTGGGAAAACGTAGCGTCACGCATGTAATTTTTTTATATTTAAAACGAAACGCCCTGATCGTAAGATTGGGGCGTTTTGCATTGTGCAGACACACCAGATGCCGCAGGATGTCGCCTAAACGTGAGATACCGATGACATCATCCACCAAAGGCATCCTTGCCATGATCGGTTCCTGCATCATTTGGGGCCTATCGTCTCTTATCTACAAACAGCTATCTGACGTTCCCGCAATTGAAGTTTTGGCGCACCGGACGTTGTGGTCCTTTGTGTTTTTCGTCGTGTTGTTGGGCGTGCAGGGACGTCTGCGGGACATACGAGGATCGTTTTCTGATCGACGTAGCGCTACCCTGACAGTACTTGCGGCATTGATGATCCTTGCTAATTGGTTTCTCTTCATCTGGTCGATTGAAACCGAGAGGGCAACCCAAGCCAGCTTGGGGTACTACATTTATCCCTTGGTGTCGGTTGTCCTTGGCTGGTCCATCTTTGGTGAAAAACTTGCACGCCTACAGTGGTCTGCAATTGCTTTAGCAGCGGCTGCAGTGAGCGCTCTGACCTATGGGTTAAGCGGTGCACCTTGGATTTCATTGACCTTGGCTGGAACATTTGCAATTTACGGGCTGTTGAAAAAGCAACTGTCGGTTGGACCTGTTGTGTCTGTCACCTCCGAGGTGACTTTGTTCGCACCATTTGCCGTAATTTTTCTGTTGCTAACATGGCACAATGGTCAGGCTGCATTTGGGCAGAATTTGGTGACAACAGGGCTGTTGATTTTAGCGGGTCCGCTGACTGCAGTTCCACTGATCCTGTTCAGTTTTGCGGCACGGCGGGCCAGCATGGCAACGATTGGTTTGGTCGGATATTTGAACCCAACCTTACAGTTTTTATGCGCGGTAAAGGTGTTTTCTGAACCGTTTTCAGGCTGGCATGTTGGGGCCTTCGCGATGATCTGGACCGCGCTGGTCCTTTATTCAATCGCAGTTTTGTCTCAGGAAAAAGCGTCACGCAAAGCCAGTGTTGCAGCTTCGGCATCGGGGACCACTGTGATGTAATCCAACAGGCTGGCATCTGCGAAACCCTGTGTCACAACGTGGTTAATCAGAGAAATTAGGTGATCCCAATAGCCATTTGTATTTAATAGATAAATAGTCTTTTCATGCAGGCCCAATTGCCTCCATGTGAGTGCCTCAAACAACTCATCCAGTGACCCCGCACCACCCGGCAGAACCACGACTGCGTCGCAGTTCATGAACATCACCTTTTTACGCTCGTGCATTGTCTCGGTCACAATATATGTTGTCAGATCAGTCTTCCCGACCTCCCAATCCACAAGATGTCGGGGAATGACGCCAAAGGTGTTACCACCTGCATCTTGCGCAGCGCGTGCGACAGTGCCCATCAAGCCTACATCGCCTGCGCCATAAACCAAGCGCCAGCCATTCTTGGCCAGCGCAACCCCGATTTCATGCGCATCAGTTGCATAGGCTGGATCAACACCAGCACGAGAACCGCAATAGACGCAGACTGATTTAAGGGACATGGAACGCTCCTGTACGCTAGAAATTATGCAAAATTTGACCCATCGGGTTTTGACCGCTAATACCGCGCTTGTTATGTAAGCTCAATCTAAATGGATCGTTGTGCAACGGTCCTGTTTTTGTGTCAGTAGGTGCAGTGCGCCAAAGGAACTAAAGATGAGCAAACTTGCAGCCTTTTTGAGAGCAAACGCAGGCCCTGTTGCTGGTGCGAGTGTCCTGGCCTTCGCGGCAGTTGGTGCGGGTACCTATTTTGCCGTTCTAAAGTCAAATAATCCGGTTGAAAGTGCTGCTCAAGAGATTGGTATGCCTGCTGAAGAGGCACTGCAGGCAGACGTGTCTAAGTCATTTGCTGAGGTTGTTGCGCCTGCGGCAGTAGCCACAGAAGAGCCTGCGACTGAAACGGCAAGGGAGAATGCTGTTGTTGAGTCTGTTTCGCCCAGTATCGACGAGGTTCGCAGCGAAGCTGATGGGCTGACCATTTTAGCTGGTCGGGGTGAGCCCAATTCGAACGTCACCTTGTTTGTAAATAAAGTTGAGAACTCCAGTGTCACAGCGGGCAAC
>Ga0206129_10006146_pt1 | contig 12337 bp, 9 predicted proteins | sample Helgoland_Spring_8_FD_148616 | JGI IMG/M metagenome (GOLD analysis project Ga0206129, IMG submission 148616) | Pelagic subsurface seawater microbial communities from Kabeltonne, Helgoland, North Sea - Helgoland_Spring_Bloom_20160502_2 | ecosystem: Environmental > Aquatic > Marine > Epipelagic ...
CGCACCACCATGCGCATATCCGACACATTATGCCGCATTGACACCGTACCGTCCACGCGCCTATACGTCACCGTATTCGAAAAAACCGTACCACTCATACGAGTCCATGCAAATCCCGTCTGAAGTAAAGAGCGCGCATACATATCCATCTGAGGTCGCACGTCGGACAATATGTGGACCCAACTGGTATAACCAACATGCCAGTCATCGACGAGTGATACATTGCGCACAAATACTGTACTACGGCCATGTGAAACATCCAAAAGCCAGCGCAAAAGATAGTCTTCGCGTTTGGGAAATTTATACATTTGGCCTAGCGCCATCGTGTACGGTAACTCGACATTGTTCGCAGCAGAACCAACATCAAACTCCTCTGTCTCAAACTCCAATGCGGGGAACTCGGTGGACACCTTTTCGATTATCGATGTCCAGGCATCGCAACTTTTACAAAAATGACTACTCACATACGTACGCACAACTGTCGCTGTAATCAACGTTGGTATCAGAAATATTAAAAGCATTTGTATTTTATTTAGATATTGGTTATAATCATTTTACGTTGTATTTATAGGATTTCAAAAAGTTAATGAATGGTGGGGCGGGATGGCAATGTTGAAAATAATGTCGCAGTCTCGACATTCTCGTATCGGTTGTTACGACGACTCCCAAGGCGACGACCCTGTGGTAGAAGTGCAGCTAAGTGTGTCTCTGAGGTTCCTCCATCCGCGAGTGATTCAGAATCGGAGGATGTTTTGTAAAATGTGGACAATGCATAGACATACGACTCGCGATATAAGTCCGAGGTTTTACAAATGTTCGTATCGGCAATGTCTTCACGATTGTCTTGGGCCTTATCTGAACACGTAATTACCGTATCAAACGAGTCTGTACACACCTTATTTTCTATAACCGCGTCTTGACAGCCCTGGTTTAAAGTAAGCCCAGCTTCAAAAGCAGTGGCCGTGTCCGTGACATCGTCTGTGTATGTACATTGTAAGTCACTAATCGTGTTTTTTGTACTTCTTGCAAGTACCACAAACGGGTCTTTGGTGGCACCTTGGTCAGTGCCATACAACATGAAAAGACACTGTTGGTCAGCTCCTTGCGACTCATCCCATTGTCTTACGCTGTATGTGTCGAATTGCGAATATTCGTCGCCTGGGTAACGATGAACTCCCGCCTTTAATCGAAGCGCTTGAATAATGATAGACTCTACTTCGACTTCGTGATGTGGGTCATAAATCGTTTTGCCTTGAATTTCTTGTCCGGTCCCTTCACAGCTGGTAGGAGTACCGTAATTAGAGTCATAACATACCCTACTGTCGGAAATGGTAATTTGTGCGGAAACGGATTGACCTTCAGTTGCTGACTTACATTCAACATCCAACTTGGCCATACAATCTGTATAGGTAGCGTCGTCGGCATTTGATTGGTCAAAATAACAGTGTCCGCTGCCCGGGGCATAACTATCATCACCCGAATCATCACCCGTCATCGACGTTACTGCTAACTGACTCGAGCACGACACTGCTGTATAGTCATTATCCACTGTGACGTCGATTCCGCCGATGGCTCCAACACCTTGAAAGGAAATTGGTGCAAAGGTAATCGTTTGTGCATCACTCTCTATTACGTGGTCGTTGGTTTGGTATTCACCTGATATGTACTCGATGTCAAAGGGCTGTATTACTTGATTTGCTTCAAATGCCATAGATAGGTCAACGCCGTTAAGGTCATTACTCAAAGTAATACCGCCCGAAGTCGAAAACGTCGCGGTGATACTGAGCTTGACATTTGTTTCAAGTGTGCCTTTCAATGACGAAAAGGCATAAATATCTTGCTGGTCGTTGTCATTACACGTTGAGGCGACACCGATTAGTTTTTGCATTACGACTTGTTCGCCACCATTCACCTCTTTGCTAGTCTCGTCTTTTCCAGTATTAAGTATGGTTACAAGGCTCTGTCCACCAACATCTACGACTTGATCACAGCCAGTTTGCGCAACGGTTTCTATGGCCTGGTACGTACCACTACTATCGAGCTCAATGCCTGGTTTATAATAACATACCGTGAACAAATCTTCGTAATCCTCATACATGGTATCGTCAATGGCAGTCCAGTCGCTGCCGACTTTCTCGAAATACTTGTATGCGTTATCGGTGTTCAGATTCGCGAGGAATTCCAGAGAAAACGATATCGTCTTTTTACCGAGCAGCACCGAGCTATCCAAATTAAAATTTTCGGTTTCAGTGCTGAATGTATCGGCCACGTTATTGGCAGTATACAGGAAGCTGAATAAATCGGACAGAGGGGCAAACGTGCACGCCCCTGATATTGATGTCGCAGTATTCATGTCAAACGCGCGTCTGTAACAACCCTGATTAGGGTCGTCCATATCTTTGAATGTCATGCGCGGGTCAGTCTCGCCCACGGGTATGTCACAATAGACCTTTCCGGTACTTGGAATATATCCAGCATCACAATTGTAATCCATATCTTCATCCATTACCAACTGTGCGTAATCCGAAATGTCTGGTTTGTCTGAATGGGGTATCCCGATTTGTTCACATGCGATGGGAGTGCATCCAGCAAAAGAAATGACGGCGTCTGTCGTGTCGGAGGGGGTGCTGCCATCGGCCACACACGAGGCCTGCCCGCTTCCACCGTAACCGTTGTCGCAAGTCACATCGAACGTGCCTCCAAACACTTGGTTAGTTGGAGTACCATCGACATAATTAGAATGTGCAATGTTTATAGATGGACATTGCGCTGGCACACACGTAATATCTTCCGCGTTCGTGTTTTCGTCGTTTTTGACGACGAAAAGACCAGTTGACATACACTTGGCAGTAAAACTGGCACCATCGCCAGAAGCGCCGCTTAATTTGTATCCGTCATTACAGGTAATGGGGACTTCGTGGTTTGTCAACCCCGTGACCAAAACATTGGCGTAATCAGAATTCGCAATGCTGAAAGACTTACATATAGCCAAAAGTTCATTTTGGTCGTTCATGTAGTCTCCAAGGGCGTCACTCTGCAACCAGGTTTGACCTGGCATTCCAGACCCACACAAAATGCCTCCAGGGAAATCGTCTACCCAAGTTCCCACGACCTCGTTGTCGTTTTCGTCAACATACCTGTATGGTATGTTGTTGGTGTCCAGAAAATCCTTGTCACAGTGTATACATTGTTTGTTTTCATCAGTCACGGGTTGATCTTCGGTATCACCTAGCCAATATCCCAAAGCACATTCGCGAATAATCGTGGTGCTTGCATCGGAACATTCCACTGCTGGTATAGGATTGTCACATATATCAAGCTCCTGATTTCCGTCGGGACAGGTTGGCGCTACAGCGCCTATATGCGTTGGGCACTGGCCGCATGTACTTTCGTCGGCATTAAAATAGAAATCGAGTTCGGCAACCCAGTTATGTATATGCGCAGCAGCAGGTTCTTGTTCGTAGCCACATTCGCAGGTATGCGACCCTAGTGTATTGACACACTTGCTGTTTGTTGGGCAGTCACCATAATTAAATCCCGACTCTTCGCATTCCTGAATATCCACACATTCGTACGTGACGAACTGCGCAGTCTTCGCGCCGGTCTCTGCCGTGCATACTGCCTCGTAAGATGTATCAATATGCTGTCCATTTATTGCGTAACCGTACCCTTCGCTGCATTGGATGGTGACGGATTGGCCCGTCATAGCGGTGCCTGTTCTTTCCTGTACAGAGTTTGCAATGTCAACCGAAACGCATGCCGACGGTGCACATTGGTTTGAATCTTTGATGGTCGCAATCGCCTCGCCTGTGTCTGCCGTGCATGTAGCATCATAGGTGAATGCGCCGTTGGCGTTGTAGCCATCGTTGCACTGTATGGATACTTCATCACCGGTGACCAACCCCGAGGTATCCGTGGCGGAATTGGCGTCGTCGTTAGCGGCACATGCCGACGGTGCACATTGGTTTGAATTTTTGATGGTCGCAATCGCCGCGTCGGTGTCTGCCGTGCATGTAGCAGCATAGACGAATGCGCCGTTGGCGTTGTAGCCATCGTTGCACTGTATAGATACTTCATCACCGGTGACCAACCCCGAGGTATCCGTGGCGGAATTGGCGTCGTCGTTAGCGGCACATGTCGACGCTGCACAAACTAAGTTGTTTGTAATGGACGCAGTCGCCGCGCCGCTGACTGCCGAGCACTCAACAGCGTAGGTGTATGCGCCACCGGCGTTGTAGCCGTCGGAACACTGGTGTTCCACAGTATCGCCAGTCACCATGTTGTCAAATTCTGTGGCGGCGTTTTCGGAATTTTCGACGTTGACGTTATTCGTACATGTCGACGCTGCACAACGCAGATTGTTTTTAATGGTCGCAGTCGCCGCGCCGCTGACTGCCGTGCACTCAACAGCGTAGGCGAATTCGCCACCGGCGTTGTAGCCGTCGGAACACTGGTGTTCCACAGTAGCGCCAGTCACCATGTTGTCAAACTCTGTGGCGGCGTTTTTGGAATTACCGACGTTGACGTTATTCGTACATGTCGACGCTTGGCAGTAGTTTTGTCGAAGGTAGGCCCCTACATTGCTGAAAAATGGGTTGGACTCAGAAGGCGGGCCCTCCTGTTCTCCTTCTAGGAAGAATGTCAATTGGTTCCCGCGTACAAACGGTTGGTAAGATTTCACATCACCGAGGCCGGAAAGGGAAAAACCGTCATCACATGTGCACTGAGTATTTAAACCCGCATTGGCACCTGACGAATCGCAACTGTTTACACTGTCACCGTCTCCACAAATGGGTACCTGAACAAATTGACCGAATGCACACGTATCAGCATCAAGTGAAGGTTGAGTAAAACCAAGACCTGTGTGTCGATACACTGCATTGTCGTTATCTTTCATAACCCGGTAACCGGTAACATCGGGTTCGGCCGAGGCATCACAGTTCGCAAAACCGCCGTCGGTGCCGTCGCCGCAAATTTGGGCGTTGGCACCGCCAAGTAGTACAGTTCCTAGTAGAAAAAGTTGTTTGTTCATCTTTCTCGAATACACTCTGAACGGGGTCTTATATAGTGCGTAGATTTGTTTTCATACAAAGGGTTCTGTCAAAAAAATTATTCGTGTAACTTTTTTTTACAATGTGTTTTAAACGCCGCGACGGGCGGCTGTAGGACATTAAGCAGTTTGGTCAGCGTGGGATTTTCACGGGCTGCATCCCACGCCTCGCGAAACGCATCCAGTTGCGCGTGACGCTTCGCCGCGTAGGGACTTGTATATCGCCGCAAGGAAACAACGGATGAGAAGTGGTAGCTCGTATCCCACAGCCCAAACCGCTGCGCCGCAAATCCGGCCACGTAGAGCGCCTCCCACAGAGGATAGTGTTCGAGGTTCTGGGTTGTCGGCATCTCTCCAAACCGCGCACCCTTGACGTGTCGCCATGCTTCGAGCATTTTTGCAGCGACGCGCGCCTTGTGTTGCGGGTCTTCTTCCAAAGCCTCCAAACATACATACATGGCGTCTCGCAGCGCAAAGTCCATCGGCCTGTGGTGGCACCTCTTTATACCGGCATGTCGCCAAACAGGGGCATAGATGTCCGCGCGATGAGATACTTGTACGTCTCGTACAGAAACTTTAAGAATTCCGCCGACTCAGCCCCGTGCATTTGTTGGTTGCTTTTGGCGCCGCGCACCGTGCGAATGACTAAAAAGTATAGATTTTTCACCAAGTCCAACTCGACTTCGTCTGGATTGCGCTCAATGCGCCGATGCAAGTGACCAATCAGCTGCCGAAAACTTTCCGGGCGCATTTGCGTCCAGACGGGCCCGGGGCCGTGCACGGAAAACAGAAAGGAGCACATGGGCCAGAATTGATTGGAGGCCCATATTTCGGGCGCGGCCAGTGCCTGGATGGCTGTCACGGGCGTGGGTCCGGCCGGGGTCGCCGAACTCGCGGAGGTGGGATGCGTCTGCATGGTAATCATGGTTGTGTCACTGACGTACCGGCGACCAAAGTCGCCCCGGAATAATAAAAGCATATGTCCCTATAAAGCCGTGGCGTTTCGCGTCGTATGTTTCGCGCCATCATCTTCGACAAAGACGCCACGCTTTACCGCTCGGCCCGTATGGAAGAGGCCTGGATGCGCGCCATGCGCCGCATTTTCCCGTCCATGGGGCCCGACTACGCCCGGCGCGTGAAAACCGAAACGTGGCGGACACTCGAGACGTCACTGGCGCGCGACTCGTCGCTGTCGCGCGATGCATTTCGACGCGAGCGTGAGCGTTTGTGGCACCTTCAAACACCGTTCCCGGGCATCAAAGAATATCTCGAGGACATGCCGCTCATCAAGGCCGTATGTACTGCCGACGACCGTCTTGCCACGGAGCGCCAGATGACGCGCGACGGTCTGCGCGTGACGACGATGTGTTGCGGGGACGACGACGGCGTCGCCGACAAGCCCGACCCGGCTGGCGTGCTGCGTTTGCTCGCCGACATGGGCGTGTGTGCGTCGGAAGCGTGCGTGGTTGGAGATTCGATGTGCGACATGGAGCTGAAATCCACGGCCGGTCTGGGTGGTGCCATTTTCGTCGACGCAACGGGCCAAGCAGACTTACCGCCCGACGCGGACGTGTGCGTCCGCCGCACGGTGGACATTACACTCGATATGCTATCGGAGTTGGCGCATGCAAAACTCGGGGACGCTTCGACCAACGCGGTATAGCTAATATGTACTATACAGTTGTTTTTTACATACCGAGCGGAAACTTTGTATAACATTGTTGTAGATTGCGTACATACAAACGTTAATATATCTATATTTAAAAGTGTAAATATGGAGAAATGTGTTTTCGAAAAAATCCACGCGTTAGGGTTAGTTTCGACGCGCGCGGGTCGTTTTCGGGAAAGAAGCGCTGCTTTGCGACGTGGCAAAACAAGTACCCAACGCACGCTGACATGGCGACGGCCTGCACGAATGCAAAGACCACAGTCATAATTTTCACCGGGTGGATACCTTTAAGTAATGTTGTACTATAAATATAAGATGTGTGAATGCATACATGTCGATCCTGCTCAAGCGTTCTCGAAATAACAACGTTGGCCCACGAGCTAAAAAAAGGCGTGTTCATTTTGCTTTAGAAGTGAATTCCAGCCCACCACACATCTATCCAATCATCGAAAAGATAAAAAAATGCGTCGACGATGGCCCCTGGTCAAAGTCAAAGTTGATGTATATTATAAATGCTATCAAAGACCAAAAAGAAACGGACGTAAAGTTTATCGCGAAATCCATTACTTATATCGAGACCATCGTACAAAAACTGAAAGGAGGCAACACCTATACTATTGATGGTGGTCGAAATCTCATGCCTTCACACCACCTGGTGCTATTGGAAACAATGCTGCTCATTCTTTCCAGCCTTACAGATGAAGAAGAAGCCCTAAAAAAAATTCAAACAAGGTGGAATCAGTGGTACAAACCTAGGCTCTTGGCGAAGAAACAGCGCCTAGAAGCGCAGCGAGAAGCGCAGCGGCGAGAAGCACAGCGCCTAGAAGCGCAGCGAGAAGCGCAGCGGCGGAAATCAATCTGTGAAGTCCCGGGCAGTTGTGGCATACAAGAACATTCGAAAATAAAAATTCATTTTTAATATAAGATATTCATATGTTTTAAATAAAGTGTGGCGTTTCTAAAATATATAGAATGCGGCGCGTTGCTTTTGTGGGTCCGGTGGCTTCGGGCAAGTCCACGGCTGCGCAGCGCGTCCACGAGCAGTTTGGCCACCGGCGCGTGTCGATTGGGGCTCCTGTGTACCAAATCGCCCGTGAGATATTTGGTATGACGACAAAAGACCGCGCATTGCTGCGGACCATAGGCATGACGGGCCGCGCCCTTGACCCCGACACCTGGATTCGCAAGTGCATCGAATCACTCGAAGACAATACGACTCTATCGGAGTTGGCGCATGCAAAACTCGGGGACGCTTCGACCAACGCGGTATAGCTAATATGTACTATACAGTTGTTTTTTACATATTGTATTACTGGTCACACAACCCTGACCATACAAGACTTCAAAGAATCCCATTGACTCTTCCTCTGGCTGTTGTTCGAAACACCTGAACATGGGCGTAGCACAGTGTCTCTGCTTCTTGTCTATTTATTTTACAAAGCTTATTCTGCGGATTTCTTGCGTAATAGGCTGTGGAATCTCCTGCGACATTCACAAGCGATTTACCGCGTTTTTACCACATTTGGGTTACGAGACCATATGTGACAGCCTTGCTCCGACCTTGTTCCTTGTTGGACCTTCAGTCCGTTTCACAGCTTCAACGTTCACCATGTCTTCCGGCTCAAGCACAGGCAAGGGCATGAAAAGCACCGACGTGGGCATGAAGAGCGAGATTCGACGCCTCCGCGAACGTTTGGCCGCCAATGGCGTTGCCCAGAGTCCGTCGTATGTCCAGAGTCCGCTCCACAAGCGCGGTCGTCGTTCGGGGGACCCAGTGAGAACACAGGTGGTGGATCCAGGGTTTGTATTGTTGGCCCCACCTCTCCCGTCGTCCCTGTCCTGGCGGTGTGGCACGGCGGCCAGCGGCTTCGGCCAGGCTGCTGGCGCAATGGCCACCGGCGATTGTGCCACAGAGGACGGAGAAGAGACTGCCGGCGATGTCTCACAAGACGAGCCGTGTACAGAGCAGCAGCAAAAAGTGGTTGTACCGGACTTTGATCAGTCCAACGGTGGTAGCATCTTGGACGATTCCATCGAGTCATTTAGCTCCGAGGACGCGGAGGACGCGGCGTCGGGTACGAGCGCGGCGTCGACGGCGGGTAACGTCCCTTACCCGCCCGCGGCGTCCGGTACGAGCGCGGCGGCGTCCGGTACGAGTGCCACCACCAAGCAGGTGACCACCACCAAGCAGGTGGCACCAAAGGCACAGCGGCGCACCAACGGCAGCAACAAGCGGCGCGTCTGGGAGGACGAGGCCATCGACGAGTGGTTGGAGGACGGGAAGTCCACGGAGACCGTGCGCAAGTACCGAGGCCACATCGACGACCTGTTCGAATTTCTCTCCACCAGCAGCACCCCATGGTACAAGCACGTCACCTACCTGCAACTGCTGGGCTGGCGCAAGCATGTCATCGCACGCGCGTCGGTTTCGACCAAGCAGCCACGTGTCGCCGCCGTCAAGTCACTGTTCAAGGCGCTCGTACAACGACGGCACATTCAGGAGAATCCCGCCCAGCATTTGAAAATGCCCAGCAAGCCACCGCCGTCCAAAGTCGTGCGGTACCTCACGAAAGAGCAGGTGACACTCTTTCATGACGCCTGTCGCGGTCTAGAAATGGGTCTCTTCGCAGGGTGCTACTACGGCATGCTGCGGAAAAAGGAGGTCCGTAAACTCAGACTTAAAGACTGCACCTTTGTCCAAAAGGAGGGACAGCCAGAACTCTTGCGATTGCACGTCATTGGGAAAGGACGAGACGAAAAGGAGCGAGATGTCACACTGGGTGTCAAGGGCACAGAGCTCCTCAGGCCTTTCGTCGTGGCCTGTGCGGCAGACGACCACTATCTGTTCACAGGTAACCAGGGACCTCTGACACCGCTCTCGTCGCGCCAAACCGGCCGCCGCATCAAAACGGTGTTCAAACGCATCGGGATTGAGAAAGGGTCGATGCACTGGTTACGCCACGCGGGCGCAAGTCACGCCTTCCACAACGGCGCCTCCCTGGAAGCCATACGGGATATTCTCGGACACCACGATATCAAGGTCACATCGCGCTACCTCCACACCGCAGACGACACAGTGGCGACACGTGCGCTCGACGGCGTAGAGACAGTCGACGAAAACGAACAGCCAGACGCACCGTCGGTCCAGCCGGGCAAAAAAAGCACCATGGACACTATCCGTCAAGAATTGGAACAGGTAGAGGCCATGTTCCGCGATGGATTAATTAATGAAGCGTACAAGAAACGATTGCGGCAAAAGGTGTTTGACGACAACAACTGAAAAACTCAATAAAACAACATAAACACATTTAGGTTGTCATATTTATTTCTACCAGTGCCTTATTTAGTAATGAACGTATTTTTTTTCCGAAATTCACAATCGAAGTCTTTGCCTTTGCGCTGTACAATTTTCACATAATGGTTGTTGACCAAGGTCAGTGGACCCGACTCTACAGTCAAGATTGCAACCGTACCACGGTGCACAGATGTAACTTGGCCTGCAAGTGTCTTTGTCTCTGAAACTTTTACAACGACGTCGTCGCCTATTTCCAAAGTGCACGGTCGTAACCGTTGTTTTTTGTTCTTTGTTGTTACAGTATCCTTCAAGACACCATCGGTGGCATTCTTCGTTAAGTTCAAAAATGGATTTTTCCTCTTCATTTGTTCCAATGTTGGCAACAACTTGTAAAATTTTTTGCGAAAATCCTTCAAGACACCATTGTACTCACTGGCCCTGGCTCGATGGAACGGCTCTGCAGCCGTGCTTAGATTGATACAACTTAAGGCATTTTGTGAAAAAAATTCGCTTGGAGTTGCAGCGACCCACGTTGTCTCATAGTCGCTTTGGTCAAGTTGTTGCGGAAAAAAAAAAGGACGAGAAGAACGCTGGATTTCATAGAGGTGTTCTACTATGACTTCGTCAGCAGTGGCCAGAAATTCCTTCAACCAAGTCTGAACAACGGTGTCCTGCCCCATGCCCAGTGCACACAGGACACACTTCCCCTCCATTTGTTCCCTCAATTGTTGTTGCACCGAGTCCGAGTGAAATGAAGTGGTGGCTGTCGGTTCGCTCAGATCACCATGAAATACAAACACATTTTTTTTGGGCAGCCATTCATGTGGGACAACACCGTTGCAAAAAATAAAGACGCTCTGACTGTTAATATCGGACATGTGGACTGCGTTGGACTCGTCCAGAATGTAATTGATGGCAGCATACGGGGTGGAACCAAACCCAGTGTGGCTTTCAAACATTTTCGAGTCGAAGACTTGTGTCCCAATGAAGTAGACTATGCGTAGTCTGTGTAAACAAGAGTATTCACCAATGCCGTACTGTAATCTCCCCTGATACGCGGGCAAACTAGCAGTCTCAAATCCCAAGAACAACATTGCATGGTTGTTGCTCTTCGTTACTTTCCGTGTCCAATGTTGTTCGTTGGCCGGTGTTGTTGTGGAACTGATCATCTTTTAGACCTGTTCAAAATATGTGGTTTTCAAACTGCATTCTTCAGGTGGTTTTTCGTGGTCACTCTACACTCGCAATTTCTTTAGGTTACTTGGGCTATCTTAATCGACACCTGTCATTTGCTCTGATTACACTATCAATTTTTGTTTTAGTTTTAGAAATTTTATTTGGGCAATAAATTACCAAAAAGATCCAACCATTTGGATCTTTTCTGTCCCACACGCCCACCCTCAGAGCACACACCTTCGCACCGTCGCACACACTTGGAACACAAAAATGTACACAGACCAAGCGCCTCGCAGCAGGCGAAACCGACACGGGGCAGAAGATATCAATATAAAAGCAGCCAGCGAGTGGCAAGAGCTTGTCCCACTACTGGCTCGGTATTCGATCCAGGAGCGTCACGCCTTGTCAGCTGGTGTCGTCACCGTGCGTGTCGCCATGGCCGCCACTGCGGCAGACTTTCCAACCGAGTGTCAAGAGGCGCTCATCACACTTCAGCAACATATTCAACAAAATATGCGAGGACACCTGAGTGCACTTGGCGTGTCAGAATTGTACACCATGTGTCGTCAACGGGAACTGTGGACACCCCGGCAACTGTATGCACATATACCTTACGCCAAATCGAACATTTCTCAGCGTCAAATATGTTGCATTCGTATCCATAGAATACGCCTCCACGTCGAGAACAACACGCTGTTGTACTGTCTGCTCATTTTTTGGGGGTGTCTCGTTTTTTTTTTTAGGGTGGGGAGGTATGTAACAAGATCGTAGTTTAAAATATGTGTTTTTAGGCACTACCGTGCTATATTTATATCAGAATCAAAAACTGTTTACAAAATAGTACAAAAGAGCTGGCCACCTCGCCACCCGAAAATTCCAAAAATTAGCCATATTTTAGCCCTTTTTGGGCCTATTTGTCATCTTTTATACTTATTGAGATATTTCCCCATATTCTAGAATTTCCCCCATATCGCCCCATATTTCTTCCCCCGCCCGCCGCTGAATCCCCCATATTGCCATCATCCCTATGGCGACGGCTGAACTTTTCTATTCGCGAAAGAGATTTTTTCTATTCGCGAAAGAGATTTTGGCCACCTCGCCAGAAAAAAAAATCGGCGACGGCTGAACTTTTCTATTAGCGAAAGAG
>Ga0206129_10006148_pt1 | contig 12336 bp, 2 predicted proteins | sample Helgoland_Spring_8_FD_148616 | JGI IMG/M metagenome (GOLD analysis project Ga0206129, IMG submission 148616) | Pelagic subsurface seawater microbial communities from Kabeltonne, Helgoland, North Sea - Helgoland_Spring_Bloom_20160502_2 | ecosystem: Environmental > Aquatic > Marine > Epipelagic ...
GGCGACGGTTTTGGCAACAAAACTAGAAGGTGGGTTGATCCCGAAGTATGCGGCCACAGCGAGAGCTCCAAAGGAAGCCATTCGGGCATATCGAATCTCCTGCTTATCCGAAATATCTGGCTTGATGATTTTCTTCATTAGATCATGTGAGACGGAGGTGGACAGAACGAGGAGCAAGCCGGCAGCCGTCGATAATGCGGCAGCCACACAGCCCGCCATAACCAAGGCAATTACCCATTTGGGTAAACCGGCCATTTCGGGGTTGGCTAGTACAATAATGTCCCGATCGTAATACACCTCATTGGCAGAATCTGACAATTTATTTGATACTGGACGCGGGCCACCTGCAACTCTGGTTTCGTCAATATAAACTGGTTTTTCTGCAAACACAGAACCTTCTTGGTATTGCATAACACCGTCCTTATTTTTATCCACCCAGGCAATCATTCCCTGATCTTCCCAATTTTTAAACCACTCGGGTGCCTCCTCGTATTTTTTCTGGTTAATTTCCTCCACAAAATTAGTGCGGGCAAACATCCCAAGAGCAGGAGCGGTTAAATAGATAATAGCAATAAATCCAAGTGTCCAACATGCTGACTTTCGGACTGCCTTGACATTTTTTACGGTAAAAAAACGCACGATCACATGAGGAAGCCCAGCCGTGCCAATCATCAACGCGGCGGTGATACAAAACATATCTAGTGTATTGCTCGTGCTGGCTGTATATTCCTGAAAACCCAAATCCGTGGAAATCTGATTTATTTTAACAATTAATGGAACGGCGTTTTCGGTGCCATCTTTGATATAATTCCCAACCAGTCCGAGTTGGGGAATCACATTACCTGTAAGAATCATTGATATGAAAACCACGGGAATCGTGTAGGAGAATACCATCACGCAATATTGAGCGACCTGAGTGTAGGTAATTCCTTTCATCCCTCCAAGTCCGGCATAGAAAAATACAATTCCACCGCCGATCATTACCCCCATCCAGATTTCGATGTCAAAAAGCCGGGAAAAGACAATACCTACACCCCGCATTTGTCCCATTATGTAAGTCATGCAAATAAAGATTGCACAGATGACGGCTACCAACCTGGCGCCATTGGAATAAAAACGATCCCCAATAAAATCGGGCACCGTGGCTTTGCCAAATTTTCGAAGATATGGAACCATCAGGGTGGTGAGCAGAACGAACCCCCCCGTCCAACCCATGAGGAATTTGGAGGCCCCATAACCTGCAGCGGCAATTCCGCCAGCCATGGAAATAAAGGTGGCTGCAGACATCCAATCCGCAGCGGTTGCCATGCCGTTGGCAAACGGGGAGACGCCTCCACCAGCCGTATAGTATTCCTTGGTCGATCCTGCCCGGGACCATATCGCAATCCCTATATATACTCCAAAAGTGATTCCAATAAAGATGAAGTTACATGTTGTCTGGTCCATCAGTTTTCTTCCTCCCCGAAACCGTGTTTTTCATCCAGTTTGTTCATCAAGAAAGAATAAGCGATTAGAATAATGACGAAGCAAATAATAGAACCCTGCTGAGCCATCCAAAATCCGAGAGGAGCACCTCCGATGGAGAATTGATCTAAATAATCTTTGAAGAGAATTCCGCACCCAAAAGATACAAAAAACCAAATCGCTAACAATTTTCCTACGAGCTTAATGCTTTCACTCCAGTAAGAACGGGCAGATGCAGGTTGAGCTGTCATAAGAAGAGAATGCTACACAAAGTCCTCGTCTGGCAAGTACGATTAAGTCAAATTCACTTTTGGAAAAACATATGAAAACAATGCTCCACATGTGGGAGTAAAACTAAGTTTCTCTTTATAACCTTTTGTTTATTATGAATTTGGGCTTTTGTTAATTTTCTATTTAAGTTTACTTAATTTAATACAAAGATACTTTAAGGGTGATAGTAAAGTTTGTGAAAACATTGATACATAGAGGACAATTCCCAGCATGTATTTGTGCGTTTGTCATTTTTAGTGGATTCCACCATCTCTTTGCTGACTCGGACAGGCATTCACGGCATGAAAAGCATCAGAGTCCTTACGAAGTCGATGAATGGACTGATAATAATGGCAATGGAGTGTACCAAGATACAAACACCAGCGTCAAAATACCGATTCCTTATGGGCACACAATTGTGGATTGGGATGATAAAAAACACCGCAAATATAAAAATTCGCACATTCCTAAAAAGGGCGATGTTAGGCGGTTTGGATCGAATATGATTTATGAACCATGGAAGCATGCAGAAGGTATCGACTCTTTTACTTGGTGGTCAGCTTTGGATGACCAAAACTATTCTGTAGATATTCACATTGTACCAAAGCCTGATAAAATGAAAATCTCTTTGGGCAAAGATACAATAGATAGCGGTACTTTTAATTTTCCTTTTAAGGAAGGATCATCCGAGTCTACCATTCAACTGGTAGTGGATGATTTTGACTCGTACTCTTACACTGCAGCACAAAAGGACTTAAACGCCACATTTGAACAAGGTTCCGATGGTAAGTGGACAAGCCCAAACCCGATTCTACTTACCATAGTCAATGATGATGCTCCCGTTTGGAAGCACTTTAAATTGTCAGAAGATTCCTTAGAATACATGAAACCAAGCGCGAGCGTAAAGTCAGGTTGGAAATGGACATGGTCTTTGCAGACAAAGAATGGTCAAGTTCTTGATTATGAAACTTTTGCAAGTGTTGCTGGGTTAGACACAAATTATACGATGGAAGTGCAAATTTCTGACGGTGTTGTTGATAAGCAGAATTTTACATTTTATCTACTTGTAGAAGATATAGACGAAGGCCCGGAACTTATTTCAGGCGATAATACCTTTTCTTACAACGATACTTTAGACGGCGGCAGTTGGACCAGGAATGAAAATGTGCTAGAGGATAGCAATGCGAACCTTGAATACACCCTAAGTTTTAATGATGATGAAGGGGATGATTTCTTCCTCCGATTCGAAAGATTAAAGGCGTATGATTCAATTGAGGATAAGAGAGCAACTGTCTCTTACATCTACAGTGAAAATAACCAAAACATTACTAAAGAATTCGATTATGATCCAAGCGCAACCAACCCCTACGCCGACACTGAAAAACGTTTTAAAAGCGGAGAGGAAGTAACGATTCTAATTGAGCACAATATTCCGAATGCTTTTGGTCTAGAAAAATATCGATTCACCCCTACTAATGGGAAAACCTCGGGTTCTCCTGTGCGGATTGAGGTAGACTTAGAAAATATTCCTGACCCTGCTCAGTTCTACTGGGGACCCAGTGATCAAATTATTTATTATCCTGCACCGACTGATCCTGTCGATGTTACGGAGAATACGGTAGACGTAATTGACTTAGATTCTATCGATTTTGACGGCCATATTAGGGACCTTTTGAAAATTGAAAATACAAAGAATTCCCCACCTATTTACAAGCTTTTTAATGAAGAAGATAATCATTTTTTTGATATCAATAGCTCAAGTGGAATAATTAGCTTTAAAGTGCCACCGAACTATGAAGAAACCGACCCATTCAAGCTAAGCAAAGATGGTGGTATGTCCTTTATTGTAGTGGTTAGGCTCTATGATGATCCCAATGAAGTACCGATGTCTAATCAATCGCTTTCTTTAAATCAACAAGATGACAAACACACCTTGATAGTCAATGTAGTTGATGATCCCAGCGAGTTGCCCCAACTCAAGTCTCCAACAGGCAAAGATTATTTGGATGATGCCAATTATTCTAGGGTTATATACACGCAGGAACGAAAGAGCTGGGTCTGGAAACCTTCGAATGCATTTGAAAGATTAGCGGCTTTTAGCGATCAATTTGAAATAGAGGGGGACTATGTTATTACTTGGGAGTTATTAAACAGTTCTTTTGCTCAACCTGATACCAAAGGAAACATTTACAATCATGAAGTGATTATAAATCAAGACGACTCTATCAGACCATCGAACTACAATGGAAAGCAAGGACCTTTTGAGTTTGAATTCATACCCGATCCATCACTTCGAGGAGGAGCAGAAACTGGGTTTGAGATTGGGTTTAGTGTTGATGATGGTCCTTCAAGATCAATCGATTATCGGGTTGTTATAGAAGATGTTCCAGATCCGCCTATCTTGGCCCCAAATGGCATACGATTAGAGGCAACTCCAGAAGGATTAAAACCAAAATACAATGAAAGAAGCAGAGATTTTTTCCCAATTTCTCCTGATATTTCGGAAACTTCAGAAGATTATGAAATAGTATTTTACGAAAACCATCCTCTACATGTGACTCTTGAGTTTACCGCCGAAGGGGACGGCGGAGAAACTATCGAATATGTTAAGGTTTTGAATACCAGTGAAGATCTTTCTTCTTTTAACATTCAGACGCCTTATGAAAATAATAATGGTCAGGTTCATCTTATCTTACCTTACGCAGAGAATTTCGATTACGAGAACTTAGGGGATAGAAACTACACTTTACAATTTGAGGTCAAGGATAGTAGCGAGATCGATATTTTAAGAAACAATCCGAGGTTTTTTACATTTACCTTTATTTTAACCGACGAAAATGAAGCCCCCATCGTGACCCAAAGTTGGGAGAAATGGGGAAGCCCAAAGTCTGTTCCTGAAGAACAATCATCCTTGCTCTCTTTAAGTGCAAATGACCCTGAGGACTTGGATGGAAATGTAAGTTTTAAATGGGAACTTATGGGGCAACGAACGGGAGATTCAAAAAGGCTAAAGGATATTCTTTATTTCGAACCACAGGAAGGAAGGAAGGTAGATCTAAAATTTATTGATGGAGAGTTGCCTAATTATGAAGATTTCCCAGACCTGAATGTTACTTTTAAAGTGACTCCATCTACTGGCTTAGTCAACGAGACTCCAGCAATTGTAAATTTAGAAGTTAGTTTCACCAATGTTCAAGATCCTCCAAAGATTAAATCTGAATATGCGGACCTGGATGAAGTGGATTTAGGTAAGATAAGAGAAAACAATGTCGTTATCATAGAAAATCTTGGTGATTTTTTTAACGAAGAGTCTCCAACTGAATACTTCTTAACGGATCCAGAATCGGAAATATTTAATGTCATAGGAAGTACTCTTATTTTCAAAAATCCATTGTTGTATGCAGATTTTGAGTTCTTGACCGATTCATCACACATTGGAAGAAATGGATATGATGGCAAGTATGAGGTTTCAGTTCATGCTAGAACAGAAGTTCCTGGTCTTGAAGAGAAATTAAAGTTTATTTTTGAGATTGAAAATGATCACTTAGAAACTCCTGTTGCTATTGATCCATCTACATACCGAACAATCAGCACAGATGATTTAAATTCCAGTGCTACAATTATATGGGAAGTGAATCAAACAATCGACGGTTCCCCAATCCTCGAAGATCAAAATTCAACCATAAGCTTAAACCTTGATATCTATGATCCACAGGACCGGCAAAGTGGTCTTCAGGTTTCTGGTCTGGAGGGAATGAACCTGCATGTTGGCCAAATTAAAGATGATCATTTTTGGCTCTATCCTCCCGCCAATACCTTTGGCCCCACATTCATTGACCTTAATATTAGTTCAGTAAGAGGAAGCTCATATGTAAGATTGCTTGTTCAGATTCAGGACCAACCAGATAAACCAACCTTACAAATGATCAAAGATGATGGTTCCACACTTGATCCTGCCGACAAAGATTTCAATGGCACTGTCTACATCGAGGAAGGCAAGGTTTTGATCAGGGAATTACTACCATTAGATGCCAAAGATGATTTAAGTGACGGAAGAATGTTTTTTTGGAAAATAGATTCAACTTCTACAGACAAAGATTATTTCAAGCTTTCTTCCTACAACTCATCTTTGGGACAAAGTGTGCAACTTCTTTGGAACTTGGACAAACTAGAGGAGGCGTATGGTGCTCGTACCAGTAGATACGATGTTCCTAACCAGTGGCGACGGTATGATATTGAACTTGTGCTTAGTGAAAGAGCGGAAGGCGCCGAAGCTGACTCGGATTACAATGAGAGTGATATTTTTACCAATCGTTTTCCTGTATCGATTGTTGCCACAGATTCGACAATCCCTCCAGTCCCTGTTGAGACCCAGAATGTTCAACGAGAGAATGATCAATGGGTTGCTCGTTACAAGGAAGGCACCCCCTTTTCTATTTCCTTGCATTTTAGGGATTATGACAATGTAGATCCTCAAGAAAATAATGGGGTTACCACAGTTATTAAATACCAGTTGACATCCGCCGATGCCGTGAATCATTTCTCAATTGATCCACTTGAAGGTGGATCTACTCAATTGATTCTTCAAGACGAAGTTATTCTTGATTATGAAAATCCCACTAATAAAAATAGCGTGGGCGAACCAAATGAATACTTAGTCAAGATCCGTTCGACTAAGTGGAATAGGTATGAACCTTCTTGGGATGATGAAAAAGAAGCTTATTTGGACGAAAATCAAACCCAGTTTTCATCCACAATGAATTTGGTTGTAAAAGTCGAAAACACCATCGAGAAACCCTATTTTTTGCCTGTTGATTCAGGTTTGTTTGATACGGATTTTTCCTTGGACGAACAAACATATAAGTCCTTCACATTGGAGGCAGGAACGGATGATTTTGAAAAGGAACTTCAAATCAGCTTGTTAGATGATAAGGATTCTTGGTATTTTTCAACCTTCGAAAACGAGGGCAACCGTACAAAATTCAAATTTACGATTCCCCCAGACTTCGAAAATCCGAGGGACTCTAATCGGGATAATATCTACGATATTTCGTTTAGGGTAAGCAGTGTTAAGGATCCCTCGGTGTATGTGGATCAGGTATTCCGTGTGAAAGTTAATGACCTTGAGTCATCCCTAAAGATCATGGGTGAAGGCTCTGATAAAGAAAATAGTTTTGCCATTTATCACCCCGAAAATCGAAAATTCGTGGCTGATTTTGATGTCGAGGATCTTGAGGGGGAATACAATCCAAGCAAAGATTTTCTGGATCTTGTCTTTACCACTGATGAAGGAGTTCACTTCGTGCCTAATTCATGGGATGAAAATCAGCCAACTACCCTTTTTAATAGCACGATAATTTCAGATGATAACAAAAGCGGTGCTTTTTCGACTACCCAAATCTCATCAGATCCAGCCACCATTTCAATGTTTGGGGATGTGAATAATGATGGAGCAGTCGATGTTGTATCTATTAACACTTCCAGCATAGCTAGCACGATTAAGGTATATATCAATGATGGTCTAGGCAACTTTACTGAAAACGATACCGCTTTTGAGAATACCTACACAGATTTAGATCATGCAATATTAGTTGATTTGGATACCGATGGCGATCAAGATTTGGTCGCGGTTTCAAAATCCCTTCATCTCGTTCATATTTTTGAGAATAAAAGTGATCAGGAATCAATAGGTTTTGTTGAGCTTGGGGAGGGATATGAACTTACTGAAAGTTCCCATGGATTGAAGTTCCCTACATTTGTTGCTGTTTCAGATATCGATGGAGATGATGCACTCGACCTCGTGGTTGCGAATGCGGGTAAAGATCAAGTAAACTGGTACAGGAATGAAGGTTCATTGGAGTTTTCCTCTGGGGCAGTAGTCGCACAAGTTTCACAGCCATTTTGCTTGGAAATAGTAAAAAGAGATGATTCGGCAGTGCTCGGCAATCCATTCGAGTGCCACGATATTTTAATAGGAGCAAAAGGTAAGGTCTTGCTCGCTGAGAACGACAATAGAGGGGGATTTCAAATTTCAACTTTAGCAGACTCAACAAAGGGGGAAAGCCATGGATTTGATGAAGGGTTATCAACTTGTATTGCAATTAAGGCTCTTGACCTTGATGTGACGGGGCAAGACACCCTTACCGATTTGGTCTACCTTACCAGTCGTAGTAATACGCCCTATTTTATTATACAAAAAGATGAGCTTGGGATTAGTACTTACAAGCACCCTAACTCTTTTTTCGATTACGATTCCTATGCCAGCGATGAGACTGAGGCATCGCTAATGGAAGATGTTCGATCCCTTGAGGTGTATCGAGCCTCTAACGAGCACTGCTATGTATTTGTAGGTTCTGAAATGAAAAACTTCACATGGGTATTTAAAGCCGAAGGTGTTGACGACGCAAGGGGAGTTAGATTTGGAGAACCTTTGGATTTTTTAATTCCATCCGAAATAAATTCGTTGGGTTTAGCGGATTTAGATAGGAAAGTAAATTTTGTAAAATTCTCTATAGATCAGAGTTACAATGACTTTGGATTGTTCGACCAAGATCGGGTTGCTTCGGGAGGAAAGCTATTTTTCAACGATGCTCCGGATTATGAAAAGGGCAGGACTGGAATCGAGTTAGAGGACGAAAAGCTAGGGATTTACAAAGTTAAACTCTCTGCCTACATCGATGGGGATGTTTCTAATTCAACTTCTCAGAATATCACGATTTACATTACGGATACAAACGATCCACCCACAATTGATGAGATTTTATTTTCTAAAAAACTGAACCAGAAAATTTCAGCCTCCCAGTCTCATATTGTGATCGAGCATGATGAAAATAAGCTAGAAGTGTTCGAAGAAATTAAATTTTCCAATCAAGAGAATGATCAAAATGTGACATTCTCACGCGTTGGCGGTAGTGATGCCGATCAATTTGTAGTGGACGAACAAACGGGTCGCTTGGCTTTTAGTTCGGATCACAACATCCTGACCCAGTCAGGAGTTGAGACACTTCGGAAATACGGAGTGGTTAATTTTTTGAATATGCCGGACTTTGAAAAGAACAGTTCCCATGATTTAGACGGAAATTTCTCTGTCATAGTCCGAGCAACCGATCAAGGCGGCGAATTTGATGAGCGATCCTTTACTATTGTCATTCAAGATACTAATGAACAGCAGTCAGATATTTTGGTTCATTCCTACTCCAGCCTATCTCTTACGACCTTGGAAGATGAGTTTGTTGCGATTAAAGATCTTCACTCTCTCATTTCCTCTACTTCTCCCAATCAACTTATTTTTAGTATTTATCCTGGAGATAATACGTTGCAACTTGGAGAGGCTGAAATTCAACAGATTGCAGGTAAATCAGACTTTTATTATTATCCGGATCATAATCGTTCCGGTATAGATCAAGTGTTTATAAAAGTTGATGACGGGAGTGGGGCTCTTTTCTGTGTGGCAGTTGAAATTAATATCACTCCTGTTCCGGATGCTCCAGTATCTTTGATCCCCAGTCGAATTAATGTAGATGAAAATAAGAAAAAAGTCGTTGAACTATTGGCTAAAGATGGAGACGAAGGTGATGAGAAATTTCTCAGTTGGAGTCTGACTGACCCCGAAGATCCTATCTTCAAAATTGTCGATAATAATGGGGCGGACACCTTGTATTTTAAAGCCGCCCCGGACTATGAAGACCCCAACGCATGGGGGGGGGGGAATGTTTACTACGCTGATATGATTCTTTTTGACCGAGATCAGGTTCACTCACTAGAGGTTATATTAGAAGTCCGGGTTCAAAATTTACCGGACTCTTTGCCTGAATCTATTTTAGTTCAGAATGAAAAAAATATCATTAGACAAATGGAAGGGCAGAATTTAATCATGAATTTAGAGGCATCGGACCCAGACGCAGTAAATCCTGGACAGGCAGATGGGCTGGTCATGGTCGTTAGTGGATTGGATTCCTCTCATTTTGTGATCGAAGATGGACTGCTAAAAGTATTTGGAGGGGCCACTCTCGATTATGAGAATCCCGTAGATGCAAACCAAGACAACAAATACGAACTTAATATATACATAGCAGATTCTGCTTTAAGTGCTACTTACGAGACGGTGGTTGAAATTCTTGATTTAGACGAGAATCCGCCTTACTTCGAAACTGGCAAAGGCCAGATGCCTTATGAAATATCTGTTCCAGAAAACCAGAAATTTGTGGTCCAGGCGATCGCCGCGGATGGAGAAACATCTGATTTGACTTACAGCGTGATAGGTGGTGGTGAAGAGGGATTTTTTAAAATCGATTCTCTTACTGGAGTGCTTGAATACAAAGAACCACAAAATTTTGAGTTTCCTGAAGACAATAATAATGACGGTCGATATGAAGTGATTATTCAAGTAAGCGATGGAACGCACAATGTAAGCCAAACAATCATAACTCGGCTGACTGATACCAATGATCTCCCTTATGTCACACCTCCTCGTTTTACTGCTTTTGAGGATCAATCCTTTTCAACCAATTTAAATATAACCGATGAAGATGGAGACGATTTTGAGATGCAATTCGTATCCGGAGTTTCTTACGGCACCCTAGATTTAGGTTCTTCTTCCTTTTCTTACAATCCCGTCTTGAATTTTAATGGTTCGGATAGTTTTGTCCTCGATCTTGCTGATGATCAAGGTCGCTACTCCCAGACCATATTCATTGATGTCACCCCCACAAACGATCCTCCTGTTGCCGTGGATGATCTTAAATATTTTTATCAGACCACCCGTATACACGACCCAGTTATCTTTATTAATGTGCTAACCAACGATCACTCTGGCCCAGACGATCCGTCGGAGAAGAACTTTTACCAAGTAGAAAGCATTAATCTCAGTACTACAAATGGAAACGCCCTTCCTCCTCCTTCGAGCAGTGGTGTCTTTGAGTACCGCCCGCCCGCCGGATTTATGGGGGAGGATCGTTTTCAATACAAATTGATCGACAATGGGTTGGAGGATACCGCAACGGTGCGTATTTGGGTAGCTACCAGTGCAGACATGCCTGAATGGACTAACCTGATGTTTTTTGGTAGTTACTACCGTGATGCCAATGTATCAAATGGCAGGCAAAATTGGATTTACCATGTGGATATGGGCTGGGTCTATGTTTATAAACCAGATCAATTACTCGAGAGCTCCTGGATGTGGAAAGAGAATGTCGGATGGTTTTGGACAGGGGATAAGTATTTCAAATGGGTCTACCACCAGGGGCTCCAGCAATGGCTCCATTGGGAAGGTAACATCAATTCTAGCAATGGATGGTTTCTACGCACCGAGGATGAGGTGAAATATTACGAAAAAGACTTCGTTCGTATGCAGGTACGGGATGAGGTGATTGAGATTTTACCAGACATTTGGGGGCTTAGTACATTCATCCAGCAAAGTTCATTTTTCTCTAGAACAGAGATGGTTAAAATTGTTCAAGAACTGAATCGATATGGTCGTTCATCCACCCTTAACAAAATTCTTCAGTTTGATTTTTCTTATTAAATCGGATTTTATCTAACTCGTGCCTTTTCTCACTCGTATACCTTTGTTTTTGCTTTGCCTGATCTTAGGGATCGCTTCGCTTACTGCCCAGTCGGCGAGCGATGCACCGGTGTCAGAGTTGCAAAGAAAGTTTTTACGGATGGAGCAAAGGGCCTTGGAACTCTCTCAACGACTCAGTGAGATGTCGGGCACCGAGCCTATCCAGTTGATCGAACGCAATGAATCCCTCGAGCCGATTGAATTGGAAACTGATGCCCAACTCTCCTACGATGAACTGCCCGGGCCAACGATCGAACCCTTACCTATGCCTGTCGAAGATCCAGAGCCCGGATTGCCAACGGTTTATAAATCTGAGGTATCTCGAGTGGCACCCACCACCCAGCAAAGAAAGGGGGATTATTATTTAATGCCTTTAGTGGGATTTCCATTGGCAACCAAGACAAGTTTTAAAAAAGATTTACTTGACGATGAGTTGGATGGAGAGTGGGGAAACTCCATTGGGATTACCGCTGGTAAAAGATGGGATAATTGGATGGCTTATTTACGAGTTGCCTATCAATACTTAGAGTATGATAATTCAAATTTTAAGGGCAGTGCTGCTCAAACACATGTTCATGGAACGGAGGAATCCTACAATCTTGCCGGTGGAGCTGGCTATACTGTTAGTTTAACTCCTTCTTTGTCCACCTATGGAACCTTGGGATTGGGATTAGCTTACAGAAGGAACAGTGCTGATGTGAAAGAAAAAATAGGTGGCGTTTGGATGCCAAATTCTGGTTATGCTAGTGCCGAGTCTTCCTTGGTCTTCACCTATGATTTTTCAATGGGATTAGAATACATGTTTTCCCAAAACTATTCTGCCCGGTTGGGATACCGCTTGCTTGGGTTAACCTCCAATGAATCTTTTGATGGTTCTTTTCAGCACTTGATTGAGTTGGGAGTGGGGGCAAATTTCTAGTTTTTTTCTCACGTCAATTTCATTCCCTTGACGAATCCCTCGCTCAGGGATTGCTTGGAAGCTTTCCTGCATGAGCTCGGACACTCCCATGATGAAACAATACCGCGAGGCCCGGCAAAGC